>Ga0335083_10000070_pt1 | contig 176357 bp, 153 predicted proteins | sample Lox_Sample_42_FD_206716 | JGI IMG/M metagenome (GOLD analysis project Ga0335083, IMG submission 206716) | Soil microbial communities from Loxahatchee National Wildlife Refuge, Florida, United States - Lox_Sample_4.2 | ecosystem: Environmental > Terrestrial > Soil > Wetlands | place: USA... | reverse complement strand
GAGCGTAGAATCGCTGTTCGCCTCCCGCTCAGGGTGAGGGGACGCGACAGCCGCGGTGTCGTCTTCGAGGAAGAAACCTCGAGCGAAAATCTGTGCCGGAGCGGTGCCGCGTTTCTAACGCGCTTCGACGTCGCGATCGGCTCCGACCTCGAGATCCGCATTCCATTTTCTCACTACGCCTCGCGCCGCAGCGAGGCGGACTTCGCCACCTCGGGGCGGGTCGTCCATGTCGACGATGGTTCCGCGCAAGGCGAGCGCCTCGTCGGTGTTCAGTTCACCGGCCCGCGCTTCCAGCGAGTATTCCGCTCCGAATCCGCAGCCTAGTCGGCACAACGACGCAAAGATTTGATGAGATAATGAAGTAGCGACGTAAAGATCGGACAGAAGCCGCTTGGCGCAGCGCAGAATCGTCCTTCCGAAGTGGAAGGCTCTTGACCTTCATTCCAGCGTGATTTCCTTTGTTTAGGTAGCTTTCTTCACTTCGTTTTTCTGTTGCCTCGTTACTTCTCTTTTTCGCAGACGAAGTTTGCAGCGTCGTTCGTGTCGCCGCTCCCTTTGTACTTGGCAATCTGCGGATAGATGCAAAGCGGCCTCGTTTCTTTCACCACTGGTCCGTCCGTTCCGCGCTCCACCTTCGAGGCAATGATCGTCAACGGGGCCTTTCCCGCTTCGACCCATTGCTCCAGCGCGAGATACATGTCGTGTTGCGGATCGTTCACTGGGCCGACGCCCGTCGCGCCGAAAACGTCAGGTCCGGGCCCGCCGCCGCAGTGCTGCATTCCCGGTACCATGTACAACCGCAAAAATAAATCTGCATTTTTTTCGCCCACCGTGGCGACGACAGAATGGAAATAGTTGATTGTGTTTAGCGGAGAAATCGCGGCGTCGTTCCAGCCGTGATAGATAATCAGTTTTCCGCCGCGTGATGCAAATGGCTTCATATTGGCGTCAGTTGCATTCAGGACGTGGGCAAACTTTTTGTCCGAAGCTGCTACCGCGTCGTCGAAATTCACTTTCTTATAATCCCAATCGGGTTGGTTATAAACCATGTCCGAGAAATAGCCGCCACCAAAGGCGAACAACAGACTCTTGCCTGGCGCCGAGCCGGTGATCCAGAGTCCCCAGCCGCCAGGGCCGTCTTCGCCGCCGGGCATGAATCCAGGAAAGATCTCCTGGCCTTTCGAATCGTGGGCTCCTTCATAGAGTTTTTTCAGGGCGGTTACCTGCGGCTGTGTCAGGCAGGTATCCAAATCGCCGGCCTTGCAAAGCATAGTCGAAGGATTGAAGTGGCATTCGCGAGCATCATTCAGAACACCGTCGGTCACACCATCTTTCGCGTCGCACGACTCGTTTACGGCTTTCGCAATCGCGGACACTTTGCTGGTTGGAATGTAGCTTGCCGGATTCGAAGTGGTGGCCTGTGCGTCCCAAAGGGCGCTTGCGAGTAAGTGCGTCCAGTAGTTCGCCGGAGCGCCGGAGATGATGCCGTCGTAATCATCCGGATAGCGCTGCGCCTCCATCAGGGCTTGTCGACCGCCATTCGAACAACTGGAAAAGTAGGCGTGCTTCGCATCCGCCCCGTAAAACGCGTTGACGCTCGCTTTGCCGACCGCCGTCATTTCGTGGATTGCACGATAGGCAAAGTCCACGATCTTCTCCGGATGTCCAAGCGCCCATTTCGCATCGGTGCCATCCGCAGAGTGGCCCGTGTCGGTGGCTGCAGACGCATAGCCCTTGCTGATGGCTTCCGCCAGGGCGCCGTAGTCGATTTCTCCGGCAAATCCACCGTTTCCTTGGCCGCGGAATTTGCCGTTCCAGCCGCTTGAAGGCATCCACACTTCAATATTGATGTCGGAGTCGGAGCTTGGCTTGGCCACGGCCGTTACCCTGCAGAACGCCGGCAGGCGCTTGAACAAATTCGGATCGCCTCGCAGCCAGGGCGCAAGAGTGGCCGGAGGCTCGAAGGCGCCAGCGGCAATCGTCTGGGCCGAGGTGATTTTTGTGTTGGGAAAGTTGAGCTGAGCTAGTTGCTCGCAACTCTTTCCCGCTGCCCGGCAAGCGGGAAGAAATACGCCGCTGAGGGACAAGACCGAAACCAATGCGAGTTTGTTCACGCTGAGCTCCTCTGCGTGCCGGCCAGGGAAGGTCCGGTGACGCCATTCAATAGTATCCGTGGGCGGACGTTAGCAGGTCCGCCGCCGGGCCCATCCTAGCCCAAACGACGCACTCCGCCAATCTCCCGTTTGAGCGGCACTTTAGATAAATTTTCGTTCACGCGAGGTAACGCAGGAGATGAAAGGCAAACCTGGCTCGGTTTTGAGCCTCAAAGGGGTTAATAGGATGAATTTCTCGACAGCGGGCCACGGGGCGGGAACTTCTTCGTTGCGTGATCGTCTACTGGGTGAGGGTTCTCGATGGCCGGAGGTGGTTCATGGGCTCACTTTGGCAGGATTTTCGGTATGCGGGGAGGAATCTAAGGAAAAGCCCGGGATTTGCCATTGTGGCCGTGGTGACGCTGGCGCTGGGGATCGGCGCGAGCACGGCAATTTTCAGCGTGATCGAAAACGTGCTGATGGAGCCGTTTCCGTATCCCGATGCGCAGCATTTTGTGAACTTCCAGATTCATGATACGGAACGGAACGAACCGGGGGGACGAGGCGGGTACACGGGCGCGGAATTCCTTGACTACATAAAAGAGAATCATGTTTTCGACCGTGTCATCGCGAATGACAGCGAAGATGTGCTGTACACCCACGGAGCGGGGACGGACCGGTTTAGCGGCAACCTGGTGACGCCAGGGACGTTCGAGTTCCTGGGAATGCCGGCGCTCTTGGGACGCGTGATGGTCCCGGGCGACTATGAACCGGGAGCGGCACCGGTCTTCGTGTTGCGCTACAAGACGTGGGAGAATGAGTTCAGCGCCGATCCTTCCATTTTGAACAAAACGTTTGTGCTGAATGGCGTGCCAAGGACGCTGATCGGCATCATGCCGCCGCGATTTGGGTGGGGCGACGCGGATTTGTGGATTCCGGAAAAACCGAGCGTGGCGGATACGACGCCGACGCTGGGGTACAACCGGTATTGGTTCTTCATGGGGCACTTGAAGCCGGGTGTGACGCTGAAACAGGCGCAGGCGGACCTCACGGTGATCTCGCAATCCATTTCCAAGCAATACCCCAAGCAATATCCAAAGCACTTCAGCATCGAGGTGCAGACGCTGACCGGACTGGTGGTGGGAAGATTCCGGACGACATTATTTATTGTGATGGGAGCGGTGGGATTGCTGCTGCTGATCGGATGCGGAAACGTGGCGAACTTGCTGCTGGCGCGAGCAACGGCGCGGGAGAAGGAATTTGCGATTCGGGCAGTCTTGGGCGCGGGACGATGGAGGCTGATACGGCAGTTGCTGATCGAGAGCATGGCGCTGGCGGTGGGTGGAGGGGCGCTGGGAGTTTTGCTGGCGTGGGGCGGTTTGAAATTGCTGATTGCGCTGACGCCGCCCGAAATTATTCCCGCGGAGGCGGTAATTCGGCTGAATCTGGCAGTGCTGGCGTATACGGTTGTGCTTTCGATGCTGACGGCGCTGGTGTTCGGATTGGTGCCGGCGCTGCAGGCGGCCCGGCGGGACCTGAACGACCCGCTGCGCGACAGCGGGAAAGGAGTGAGCGGAGGGAGCGGCCAGGGATGGCTACGAAATGGAGTTGTTGTTGGGGAAGTCGCGCTTTCGCTGGTGCTGCTGGTGGGAGCGGGGCTGCTGATGCGGAGCTTCGTGGCGCTGCATGAAGTTCATTTGGGACTGCAGCCGGATCACATCCTGGTCGCGAGATTGCCACTGCCGAAAGACCGATACAAGACGGCGGCGCAGGTGACAGGATTCTACCGTCCTCTGCTGGAACGATTGAAAGCACTCCCAGGAGTCGTGGACGCGACGGAGACGAGCACGTTGCCGCCTTACGGCGGGATTCGTAGCGAAATTCAAATTCCAGGAAAAACGCACGGCGAAGCGTGGGACACGCTGTTCCAATTGTGCAGCGAAGGTTATTTTCCAGTGCTGAAGATTCAGTTTGTCGAGGGGCGGCCGTTCACGGAAGCGGAAGTGAACGGGGCGCGTAAGCTCGCGGTGATCAACCAGGCGTTTGCGAAGAAATACTTCGGCAACGAAAATCCGATTGGCCAGCAGGTGCGCGTCTCGGTGCTCGAAAAAGCGCTCGATCCGGTGCCCGAACCGATGTTTGAGATCGTCGGAGTGGTGGCGGACGTGAAGAACCGTGGCCTGCAAGATCCGGTCATGCCGGAGATGTGGGCGCCGTACACGGTGACGGGATCCTACGAACGAGGAATTCTGGTGCGCACAGCGAAAGAGCCGCTGGCGATGCTGAAGTCCGTGCAGCAAGAAATTTGGAGGACGGATCGAAGCGTGGCGCTGACGCTCACGGGAACGCTTGAGGGGTACATCAAACAATTCTCGTATGCAGGACCGCGGTTTGGGTTCTTTCTGCTGGGAATTTTTGCCTCCATCGGGCTGGTGCTCGTGACGATTGGCGTGTACAGCGTGTTGGCGTATGTTGCCGCGCGGCGCACGCACGAAATCGGGATCCGCATGGCGCTCGGCGCGGAGAGCGGAGACGTTCTGAAGCTGGTGATTCGAATGGGACTGCGGCTAGTCATCCTGGGAGTTGGGATTGGACTAGCGGTCAGCCTGAGCTTGTCGAAGATGCTGGTTTCGGGGACGCAGCTCTGGGGAGTTTCGCCGTACGATGCCTGGACGATGGCGGGAGTTCCGATCTTGCTGCTGACGACGGGATTGATAGCCTGTTGGGTGCCAGCACGTCGCGCGGCGAAAGTGGATCCGCTGATCGCACTGCGCTACGAATGAGCATCCCGCCCGCATAAGTCCCAGCTAGTCGCGCGACTCCAGCCTGCGGCCAGTCTTCTAATCTGCCGGCAATATCGCGGGAACGATCTCCTGACCTGATGGACAGGTAGCATCAAGACCATACCGGTCCTTACCGCGGGTAAACAATTATCAACGAGTTCTAGAATTAGATGAGAACGATGACCATTCCTCGAGGTGTCGCATGAAAGCATTGTTGAGTACCCTTCGTATTTTTATTGCAGGGCTCATGTCGGTTTGCGTTTCGAGCGGGCGAGTAATGGCCCAGACAGAAAATGACCCACACCGTCCTGCCTGCACCAGCCCTCGGTGCAAGAAAATCAAAACGTTTCTGAAGGCTCATTATTGTGGAGCATCGCCGGCGGGAAATGGTCCAGACGACGGTTGTGAGATCAAATATTCAGCTGAGCCTGGTACAGGTGTCGAGGTTAGAGCCGACTTCACTTGCGATTGGAATACGACCGAGAATGTGGCGGAGTGTGAGCAGCACCGGCAGCCATCATTGGCTGTCCGCAATAATCTGCTCCCTGAGTTAAGAAAGATCGGATTACCAGAAAGAGCTACAAATGGACTCTACTATAGGGTCTGGGAATCGCCGCTATTTGATTGGTCGGTGGTGGAGGCCTACTACTCTCATTCTATTGGCAGTGACATAGAGCTGTGCCAACTGATCGCCCTCGTCGACAAAGGGTCTAACATACTCGTCCTCCGCAAGCAGCCTTTTCAGAAAACCGATGCCGATGTTCCCGCGGTGACGCAGTGGTCGTTAATCGACCTAGTGGATGTTGATGGTGATGGGCAGGTTGATGTGATATTGGAGGGTGATGCTTACGAAGATCATTGGCTCGAAGTTGTCAGCATGCACGATGGAGATCCCGAGACGATTTTTTCGGGCCTCGGCTATTATCTCTAGAATTTGAGCACTGTGTTCCTAATCCAAGTCTCTCAGTCTTCCAGTACCAAACTTCCCGAGGCGAAATCGGTCAAAAACACGCAAGGATTCAGCACGATCCGCAAGCTAGGGCACGATAACTGGCTTGTCTTTGGGAAGGGCGTCGAGGGTGGCGCGATCGAGATTCAGGTGAGCGGCGACGAGTTCGGGCGGCGTGTGGGTCAGCCACTCGGAGAGAGCCAGGTCCTGGTAGAAGCTGCTTTTAAACATTTCGAGGAATTTCAGTTCGGTGGTGCCTGTGTTTTCGATGTAGTGGGGCAAAGTTTTCTGGATGTAGCCGACGTCGCCGGTTTCGAAATCCATGGTGCGGGCGCGCCCGCCAGTGGCAAACACCGTCATGCGGGCTTTGCCGCCGAAATAGAACTGCCATTCGTCGGCGTTGGGATGCCAGTGCAGCTCTCGCATTCCGCCGGGTTTTACGGTGACGACAGCGGCTGCAATCGTGGTCGCGACCTTGAAAGTACTTGAATCGATGATGCGCACTTCGCCGCTCTTCAAGTGCTTTGCGGGAGCGGGCTGGCTCGTGCGAAAGGCAAAATCGATGGGAGACGCACCCAGCGCACCTGCCGCGATGCGTTGTTCTTCCGCCAGAGGTCCGGGAACTTCCGACTGAAAAATGAACTTTTCTCGCGTTGGCATTTTTGCGAGAGCCGACTGCGCGACGCCGAAATTTTTGGCCAAGACGTCCGGCGGCGTGTGGGCCATCCAGTCGGTCAGGAGGACGGTTTCGAACTCGGAGAAATTGCCGTCGTCGAATACGAGCAAGAATTCAGCTCCGTCCGGCGCGAGCCCCTGGATGGAATGCGGAATTCCGGTGGGGAAATACCACAAATCGCCTTGCTTTACGTCGGTGACGAAACTCTTCCCATCGGCGTCAATGCAGGTGATGCGCGCGCTACCATAAAGCATGTAAGCCCATTCGGCGGCGGTGTGCCAGTGCAATTCGCGGACGCCCCCAGCGGTGAGGCGCATGTCCACACCAGCGAGAGTTTTGGAGATGGCCAGTTCGCGGATGGTGACTTCGCGCGACCAACCGCCCTCTTGAAAACGCTTGTGGGCGAAGGAAAAAGGGTACTTGAAGGTTTGCACGCCGCCCGCGTCGGTCGGTAGTGGATGATTTGAGGAGGGATTGGCGGCGTCAAGCGCGGCGTTTGTCGGACCGGGATCGCTGGCGCTTCGGTCTGCAGCCGGATTCTGAGATGCGGACGACATTTCTGCTTCGGCTCGATCCGGACCCAGCACGCTCGCCGCCGCGAGAGCTGCGGAGCTCACTCCCAAAAATCCTCGCCGCGTCCACTGATCTTTTTCGGTTCCCCCAGGCATTTTCACCGTCCTCGTCGATATTGCCGGGATTCATTTGCATTCCTGGCCGCACGATACCGTACAACGAACAGTGATGCGCCGCAACGCCCGGAGTTGTGCGGCGGCGCAAGAAGTAAATAGCAGGGACCGAGGCGATCAAGTCTTTCGGGGTGCATACACAGTCGCGCAGGGGCAAAGGATTCAGCGAACGAAAGGATAGATTTCGTCGGCGATCCAGTAATTGGCGAGGAGAATGGCGAAGAGGGTGCCAACAGTCCAGAGGATCCAGCGGCGGCGCTTCCACTCTGCGCTGAAGGGGGAGAGCAGCATGGGAATGTCGAGGAGATAGGCGGCGCTGTAGAAGAGATTGGCGATGAGTGCGAGGGCCAGGAGCGGAAAAAGAGTGGAGAGCACGAAAGCGGGGCGGAAATGCGGCCAGCTGATTGCGATCCAAAGAAGAACGACGATGGCAAGGGCGAGGTTGTAAAAGAGCCGGCGGAATTCCCAAAAACGCGCGGAATCGGCGAAGCGGTTGCGGAACGAGCCGTTGGGTGCAGAGTTGAAGTCCTGTGGCTGAGCCGGATGCGCGGCTTCCATGTGCAGACCTCCACATTCGATAACAGCGATGAGCCAAGCCTACACCAGGGCTCCGCAGTGTCAAGTACTTTCTAGTGCAAAGTACATTCAAACGGAAACAAGTGTCTGATAGGCAAGGTAGGGATTGCGGCGGATCCAGACGGCGTGTGACCCAGGTCACACCGGAGAATGATGGAACGCACAGCGTGGGAGGCGCGTAAGGAGGAAAAGGGAAGTACAGCGATGAGCGTGGGCTTACCGCAGGAAGCTTTGGAGGTGAATGTCATGACCAAGACGATGGAACATACAGAAGAGAGGGTTCTGGCAGGCAAGATGGTGCACTTGAAGAACATCCTGGTAGGGACGGATTTCTCAGCGGCCTCGGATCGGGCGCTGGATTATGCAATTTCTCTTGCGCGGCGTTATGAATCGAAGATTTTTCTGGCGCACGTAATGACAAGCGACACAAACGTAATGCTGCCGCCGGAAGTGATCGCTGAGACGGAACAAATAGCGTCGCGGACCGCGGAAGAAGCGATGGGAGAGATTCTGATTTCGGGCCGGCTGCGCGATGTGCCTCATGAGACGGTGTTTGCACACGGACTATTTTGGGCAACGATGGAAGGACTGGTCGCCAAGCACCATATTGATCTCGTGGTCGTCGGCACGCACGGAGCGGGCGGATTGAAAAAGGTCCTGCTGGGATCGGGAGCAGAACAGGTATTCCGTCAGGCGAAGGGCCCGGTTCTAACCGTGGGGCCAGCGGTTCGGGGAGATGCGCCGCGCGAGGCAGAATTCAAGAATATTTTGTTTGCGACAGATTTCGGACTCGGCGCGGAACGCGAAGCGGCGTATGCCTTTTCGTTTGCCCAGGAGCACCAGGCAAACCTGACACTGCTGCACGTGGTTCGCGACGCGGAAGATTACTCGGAAAAGGGCCTGGCGCTGAAGAGAGAGGCCATCGTTCATGAGTTGGCAGAGTTGGTGCCTCCGAGCGGCGAGCTCTGGTGCCATCCGGAATTTCGCATGAGGCTGGGCGAACCGGTGGAAGAGATTCTCGAAGTAGCGCGAGAAATGAAAGCAGATTTGATTGTGATTGGAGCGAAGCGAGGAAAGGGAACCGCGATCGGACACGAAAGAGGCACGACTGCTTACCGGGTGGTTTGCGGCGCACCGTGTCCGGTGCTGACGGTCAGGTCCTAATATGAGGCAAATATTCCTGGCAATCACTGTGCTATTGCTGGCGTGCTGCGCGGCCGGACAAGATAAACCCGCGGCGGGCAAGGCGACAACGCAACCCACGGACGCAGCCTCGGGCCGGCAGACGTACGAATATTACTGCGCGTCCTGTCATGGGCTTGATGCTAAGGGCGGAGGTCCTGCGGCAGCGAGCCTGAAGACACCTCCGCCGGATCTGACAAAGCTGGCGAAAGGAAATGGCGGCAAATTTCCGTATGAATATGTGAGTGGGGTCGTACGATTTGGCAAGCCGATCTCGGCACACGGCTCGCCGGATATGCCCGTCTGGGGACCGATCTTCAACATGGTGGATTACAACGAAGTCGCCATCAGAAAGCGGATCAGGAACCTCTGCGAGTATCTCGCGTCCTTGCAGGAAAAGTAGCCGCGAGCCTCGAATCCAAGGCTACAGCGAGCGCAGTGTACTGAAAGCAACAGGAACAAAACTCCCGCGAAACGTCTTCGCGGGAGTTTTGTATTTGCGGAAAGGCAAACAACGCAATGGCTGGCTGTGTTGCTCTCGGCGCTTTGGATGGACTTCTCCGCATCGTCGGACTGGGAGGAGTGACCGGCCATTTGTCCGTTGCCGGAATGGTCGAGCGCGGGACGCAGGGCGAGATTGATCATGCCTTGACCTTCTACACGTATCGGCGTATACCTGTAGAAGTCGGAGGCGTAGGCGATGCAGCCAAAATCAGATTTGCCCCAGGGGACGCTGGACCTACTAATACTGAAAGTTGTGGCATTAGGCCCGGTGCATGGCTACGCGATTGCGCAAAGACTTGAACAAGTTTCCCGGCACGTGGTTCAGGTGCCGCAAGGTTCGCTCTATCCGGCATTGCACCGGCTGGAAAATCGCGGTTTGCTCGCGGCCGATTGGAAAGAAACAGAAACGGGTCGCGAGGCGAAATTTTATAAGTTGACGGCGAAGGGGCGGGCGCAGCTCGAAACAGAAACCGCAAGTTGGGAGCGTTTGACGCAGGCGGTCGCGCTGATTATGAAACTTTCCGAGGGCGGTGCGGAATGAACTGGTGGCAACGGCTGCTGCGCCGCAACAAAATGGAGGACCAACTCGAAAGGGAATTGCTCTTTCACCTGGAGCAGAATGAGAAAGAATTGATCGCCGGCGGAATTGCTCCTGCGGAAGCACGACGACGCGCGAGGATGTCGCTCGGGGGCCCAGAACAAGTGAAAGAAGAGTGCCGCGATGCGCGTGGGACGCGCTGGCTCGAAGACGCGTGGCAAGACTTCAACTATGCGCTGAGGACGTTGCGCCAGAGGCCGGGGTTTGCAGCGATTGCGCTGATGACGCTCGCGCTCGGAATCGGGGCCACGACGGTGATGTTCACGCTGGTGAACGGAGTGTTACTGAAGCCCCTTCCGTTTTCGGAGCCGAAAAAGTTGGTCGCGGTTCATGGGCAATCAGCACAATGGAATGTCGAATCATTCGGTAAACAGAACGTAGCGTATTTGGACTATCTGGATTGCGTTCGTTCGAGCAAATCGCTGGAGTTGGCGGGTGTGCTGTTTGATAGCGGCACTGTGAGCGAACCCGGCGAGCCGGAGTACGCGGAAGTTAGGGAGATTTCGTCAAACCTTTTCTCGGTGCTGCAGGTTTCGCTTTTGCGTGGCCGTGCTTTCCTGCCGGAAGAAGATCACGCCGGCGGTCCACCCGTTGCGATTCTTGGCTACGGATTCTGGCAACGGCATTTTGCAAGCAACGAGGAGGCCATTGGTTCATCGATCGCTCTCGATCTGAAACGGTTCACCGTGGTAGGCGTCGTTCCACGGGGTTTTCGTCTATACGGCGGAGATGCCGATGTCTATACACCTCTCGGGCAAGACACGGCGCCGTACCTTCAGAACCGCGCGGTGCACCCGGTTCATGTGCTTGGGAGGCTGCGGACCGGCAGGACGCTTGCGGAAGCGCAAGCCGAACTGGGACTGATTGGGAAGCAGCTTGCGGAAGAGTTCAAAGATACAAACGGTGGACGCACGCTTGTCGCTGAGCAGCTTCTCCCTGAGACCGGCAATGTGCGGTCCACGCTGCGGCTGCTGCTGGGCGCAGTGACGCTGGTGCTTCTGATTGCGTGCGCGAACGTAGCAAGTCTGCTGCTTGCGCGCGCGGTTTCGCGCGAACGGGAATTGGCGATGCGGGTGGCACTCGGCGCAACGCGTGGCCGTCTGGTGCGGCAATGCTTGACGGAGAGCATGGTGCTGGGCTTGTCGGGAGGGACGCTTGGTGTATTTCTGGCGGCCGGTGCGATTCAGCCATTCGTGGCGTACTGGCCTGGGGCTTTGCCGCGCGCGCAAGAAGTACAACTCGATTGGCACGTACTGCTGTTTGCGGCCGCCATCTCGATTCTTGGCAGCCTCTTGTTCGGTGTGGCGCCTGCCTTTCGTGCATCTTTCAGTGAGCCGGAGAAGGCCCTTCGCGCCGGTACACGTGGCATCGCCGGCGGAACTCGGCGGCTGCACAGCGCCTTCGTCGTTGCCGAAATCACGCTCGCGTTGGTGTTGCTGGTGTCCGCAGGAATTCTGGGCAGGACGCTGTTGCGGCTTTCAGCGCTCGATCCTGGTGTGAATGTCCATAACGTTCTAGTGGCGAGGATGGCGCTTTCACCGGCAACGCTTGCAGCTCCTGCAAAAACCCGCGCGGCCTGGAAAGACGTTTTGGAACGTGCGAGCAGGGTGCCAGGTGTGGAATCCGTTGCCACGGTCGATACATTTCCCATGAGAGAAGGCGACAACGAACAGGCTTACTGGACCAGCGCGGATATGCCGCCGGAGAACAAGATGCCGTTTGCTCTGCTGACGAGCGTATCGCCGGATTATTTGAGAGTGATGGGTATTCCCTTACGGCGAGGAAGATTCTTCAACGAAAAGGACACGCTCGACAGTCCGCCTGTCATCGTGATTGACGAAGTGCTGGCCAGGACCGCGTTTGGCGCGCAGGACCCAATTGGCAGGCGATTATGGATTCCGGAGATGGGATATGGTGGCAATGTGTTCGAGATCGTCGGCGTCGTCCGTCACGTGCGTCATTGGGGTCTCGCCGGAGATGATCAAGCGAAAATCCGGGCGCAAATCTATTATCCGTTTTTGCAGCTTCCCGATGGTTTCATGCACCGATGGTCGCAGCTCATGTCCATCGCCGTTCGCACGAAGATCCAGCCGCTTGGCGTGCTGGCATCTTTGCGTGGCGCGTTGAAAGGAGCGGCGAGCGACCAGGTTCTTTACGATGTGCGCACGATGGAGCAACTGGCTAGCGATTCGCTTGCCGAGCAGCGCTTTTTGCTTTTGCTCTTCGGCATTTTCGCGGCGGTGGCATTGGCCATGGCCTGCATTGGCATCTACGGAGTGCTTGCGTACCTCACTGGCCAGCGCGTGCCTGAAATCGGAATTAGAATGGCGCTCGGGGCTAGCCGTCACCGCGTGATGTGGATGGTGCTTCGGCAGAGCCTCGGCATGATTCTCGCCGGCGTGGCGCTTGGAAGCGGCGCATCTTGGGCCGCCGGACAGGTAATGCTGAAAACGGTGGAAGGAACGCAGCCTACAGAGCCATCAACATTCGTTCTGACCGTGCCGATTCTGATTGCTGCGGCGCTGTTGGCAAGTTTTCTGCCGGCGCGCCGCGCCGGCCGCGTGGATCCTGTGATTGCGTTGCGGCAAGAATAAGCGCGGCGACTCACCGGCGGCTGAGCTTATTGCCAATTCGGGTAAATGAATTGCTGGCCCGCGAGGTCGCCAGGATAGAACCAATCGTCGAGCGCCATGGGTGTGTTCTTGGGGCGTTCGTCAAAGTGCATGACGGTCCTCGACGTGGAATCGATGCGGTACTCGGGATCCGCCATGACGATTGCGATGAGATGAGTTTGGTCGCCGTTCCATACTTCGACGATGTTTCGGTCAGACTGGCTATCCGCCAGTTTGAAAACATAGGTTCCTGCGGGCAAGGCCTTGCCAGGAATTTCGACAGGGACGTTGAAAGTCACTTTGGTTTTCTCATTCCAGGCGTCAGCCTTAGCACGGGGAGCAAGAATGGCGCAAAACAAAACGGAGCAAACGAAAAGTGGAATCACTTTAACAATTCGCATGGAATTAACCTCCTGCGGAAAATTAAACGGGCCGGCGTGACTGGGAGGAGAGTGTCTAGAGGTCCGAGTTTGACTACACTCAGAAAGATGCTGAACGGCAAATTCCGGTTGCCTGTCACGAACCCGGAGTGAATAGAAGTGTTCGGCGGAGGATCGTCAGGCGCTTCATGCTCCTGTGGCTGCTTCGGCCGATGGCGATGAGGAAATGCAATCCAAGCTCAAGCTTCCTTGAAGCAGATTCCGCAATCGCGTGCGAGCCCGATGAAGCCGGGACTTGGAATTGCCGATCGACCAATCCATCATCTTTGCAATCTCGTTGTGTTGGTAACCCTGCACGTCGTGAAGTAGAACGACGAGTCTTTGGCGCGGACGAAGCTTTTCCAATGCGCGCTCAAGATTGAGGCGATCCAGCGAAGCGGCCAGGAACCGATCGGAGCCGCCAAACACATCGCAGAGGTCGGGGCTATCGACACCTGGGTCGCTGCTTTCCTCTATAAGAGTTTCCTTGGAGTTTTTTCTCCGGAGACGCATTAGCACCAGGTTGACGGTGATGCGGTGCAGCCAGGTGGAGAAAGCGGATTCTCCGCGAAAAGTATGAATTTTCCGCAGCAGCATCAAAAAAGCCTCCTGAGTGAGGTCTTCCGCTTCGGCGGTGTTTCCGACCATACGAAGGCAAAGCGCATAAACGCGCGCACTATGGCGCCGATAAAGATACTCAAATGCTGAGGCGTCTCCTGCTTGAGCCCTCTTGATAGTTTCCCGTTCTGACTTTCCGTTGGGCTGTTGATGTTCCTGGAAAGGTGCATCGCTGTCGTGAGCACTCTTTAGCGATTCGTTCTGACGTGGAGTAAGCATGTGCGCCCCCAATATTTATTACTTGCCAGATTTGTTGCGCTTCGTGCAGAAATTGGCTGAGCTGCCGGGAGAAAAGGAATGAATCCGATGTAAAGTCCGCAGAGACTCGAAGCAGAATCGTTGGAAAAGTGAAGCGGCAGGAGGCTCGAGAAATTTCCGGCCTCCCGCCGTCACGCTGGATTAGTGCTTGAGTCGAGGAGAAGCTGTTTCCAGAGTGGAGATGAGTTCATGCGCCGAAGAGGGCGCATCTCTGCGCGGCTCGGAGACGATCCTGGCGGCACTGGCAGAGTTGCCGTAGAGCTTGCGGTTGGCATCCTCGTCGGGGCGTAGCGTCGAACCTTCGAGGGAGACGCCGGCGAAAACGCCGCGTGCGCGGGAGTAACTAAGGATTTCCGAGCGCATGTAGGCGTCCGAGTCCGCTTCGGCAGAGCGGCCCTTCGGCCCCGCGGCTGCCGATACATCCGCGCCGAGTTTTACTTTACTGTGCAAGAGGCTATTGGCGCCGCGATCGTTCATAATCAGAAAAACAAAGTCAGTGGCTTCGCCGCCGATTTGCAATCCAACGCTGCCACCTTCAAGTGCATACATCGCGGGAGCGCCCCATGGACCGGAGAAGTCCTTGCCGGTGCGGCAGACCATCGTGCCGCGACCGTAGCTCCCGCCGACAACGAAAGCAGCCTTCAAGACGGAAGGCATCACGACGACGCAGCGAGCTTTGTCAATAAGGTCCTGCGGAATGTCATCTGGGACGTTCAGGATTTCATGCATGACCAGTCCGGAATTCTGAAGCCGGGAATTTTCGTCCTTTGCGTTGATGGGATCTTTTGCGAACAGGAGCGATCCGAAAGCGAGTAGTCCTGCGGCAAACAGTACTCGGCCATTTGCGTATCTCATGTGTGCGCCTCCTTGCGCGTTGAGCGATTGGTTTTTTAGCGCGGCTCTGTTCTTGAGCGGGCGGATCCTCTCAGAGCTTTTTCTTGGTCCCACTTTTTACGAGGCAAGTTCGCGGCCACAACAGCAACTGATTTCGTAGATTCTTAAGATTCATGAGCATACAAGCACCATTCCGTCTTGATGCCGGGGAATGAAAATTCTGACAGCATGTAGATTTTTCCGGATTGACGGAGTTCTTTCGCGCAGTACCTATGGTACTGGGACCTGATTTCAGAAACGAGAGGAAGAAAGAGGAAAACAACTTTTCTGGCCCAGTGAATCTCCTGCAGCGAATGCGTCCGAAGTGCGGCGCGCGAACTGCGAGCATGCCTTGCGCCTGCGAGGGGTTGCCCATATACTTCGCGGCGTTGCGAAATGAGGAAGAGAATGTTTCTTGAGCGAGGGGGTTTTCGGCGATGAATTCGACAGCAACGAAAATGGCGCAATTTGTTATGGGCGCGGCGGTCTTGCTGGCGCCGCTGGCGGTTGGGGCGAGACAAAATGGCGCGAGCGCGACGGAGCCGGTGGCACGAAGCAAGGACGGCAAGAAACTGTTTGGCTCGGCGGAAGGCTTGCGCGTGGTGCGCGTGAGTTCACCGCGAATTTCGCCGGACGGATCTCGTGTGGCGTACTTGGTTGCGGCCAACGATACGGAGAAGGAACAGGCTTGGAAATTCGTGACGCATGTGTGGGTGGTGCCGGCGTCGGGGCCGGCGAGCGCGGCGCGGCAATTTACGCGTGGCGAGAAGAGCGTGTCAAATCTGGAATGGTCTCCTGACGGAAAAATTCTGGCGTTCACGATGGAGGCCGGCGAGGAAAAAGAAGCGAAGCCGCAAGTGTGGTTCATGTACGCGGATGGGGGCGAACCCTGGCAAGTGACGAAGCATAAATCCGGCGTGCGAGGATTCCAATTTTCGCCCGATGGAAAGACCCTGCTGCTCACCGCGACAGCGCCGGTGAACGAGGAGGAAGAAAAACGGATTAAGCAGAAGGAAGATGCGGTCGTAGTGGACCACGATTTCAAGATGGCGCAGCTCTGGACATGGAACATCGCGAGCGGCGAGGAGAAGCAAATCAGCAAGGGGGATTTCACCGTGAGCGACGCGCGCTGGTCGCCCGATGGAACGCGGGTCACGTTTACGACGAATCCGACGCCTCGGCTGGACGACGGCTCGTTGCAAACGGCGCGAGTGCTGGATGTAGCGAGCGGGACGGAGAGGAAACTTGTGGAGACGGCGGATCCGACACACACGGCGAGATGGTCGCCTGATGGAAAATGGATTGCGTACCTAAGCAGCACTGGCTTGTTTCTCTCCAAGGAAAACCTTTTTGTGGTGCCGGCGAGCGGCGGCACACCGAAGAAAGTGAGCGGGTCGTTTGAATTGAATGCGGGCGAGCCAATCTGGTCCAAAGACGACAAAGAGATTTATTTCAGCAGCGACGACCACGAAGCGCTGAGAGTTTTTAGCGCCGATATGGCAGCGGGGACGATCCGGCCGCTTACCGGCGCAGCCGGTGTTGTCGATGTAACGGGCATCAGCGAAGACGGGAAAACGGCGGTGGGCACTTGGGGAGATCCGGCGCATCCGGATGAAGTGTTTCGGAGCGATTTGAGTTTTGGATCGCTGGAGAAGATAACGAATCAAAACGCATGGTTGGCGGACTACGCGCTGGGCGCCGCCGAGGTGGTGAAGTGGAAGAGCAGCAAAGATGGGATGGAGATTGACGGAATCGTGACAAAGCCCGTCGAGTTCGACGGGGCGCACAAAGTGCCGTTCCTGCTGAATCCTCACGGGGGGCCGACGGGAGCTTCGCTGCTGTCGTTCAATACGACGGCACAGATTATGGCGGCGAACGGGTACATGGTGCTGCAGCCCAATTTCCGCGGATCGTCCGGGCGTGGAGAGAAGTTCGCGTCGGCGAACCAGAATGATTGGGGCGACGGGGACTATAAAGATGATATGAGCGGCGTGCAGGCGATCGTGGATAAAGGATGGGCCGATCCCGAGCGGCTGGGCGCGTTCGGATGGTCGTACGGCGGATTCATGACGATGTGGATTGATACGCAGACGGACCGGTTCAAGGCGATCTCGCCGGGCGCCGGACTGCCGGATTTGTATTCGATGTATTCCCAGACGGACATTCACCGCTACTTGACGGCATTCGAGGGAATGAAGGCGCCGTGGGACAATTTTCAGGAGTATTGGGACCACTCGCCGATGAAGTATGTGACGAATGTGAAGACGCCGACGATGATCCTGCATGGACAAGCGGATACGCGCGTGCCGATTCCGCAGTCGGAAGAATTCTATCAGGCGCTTTCTGAACGGCATGTGCCGGTGGAGTTTGTGACTTACCCGCGGGAAAATCATGGATTTGTGGAGCCGCGACATATTCAGGATAGATGGCAGCGATACCTGGTGTTTTTCGGGAAGTATCTGAACAACCCGCCAGTGACGGAACCGAAGAGCGTGGTGGAGCGGTTCAGAAAGGACTTGCCGAAGTAAGGACAGGCACCGGGCTGGCAGCGCGTGCCCCTACCTCCGGTGATTTTTGTAAGTGTTGCAGATACGAGGGTTAGAGTTGACACCGCGCGTAAGTGTTGCTGATAAACGGGTTAAAATGGCTGCATTTTCAGTGAGTTGCACTGCATCCGTAACTGGTGCAGATAAAAGGGTTGCGGCAGCGATGTTTGTAAGTGTTGCAGGGACGGGAGTTATTTGGGATGAGAAGGCTGATTCATGACTGGTGGCTCGCGAAGGAAGAGGATCTGAAGCACAGTACAGTTCGGTCGTGGAGAGCCGAGGAGCAGGGGAAACGGATGAAGTTAGCGGGTGAAGCATGAAGAGGGGTAGCATGGAATTGAATTACTGTCAAGGTATAGTACTTGATGCATATCATTCGAATTGAGACGCGGGAAGTGGAGTGGATTGAGTCGGTTGGCCTGTTTTTGGCATTGTCGAGACGGTGCATCAATGTTAATTGCGGAGAGGTCTCGGCGTTCCCAGGTCAAAATCGTCTCGGTCGGTTCAGTTGCGGCGACCCGCCGCGGTTTCGTTCCCCCTCTTCAATCCTCTCAGTGTAGATCAAGACGAGGTAGCTGGCTCGTCAGGGTTCTGCATGGTTCTGAGAAACTCAGCGTAGGTTCCTTCGAGCTGATCGACAGTAGCGACATCTGCGTGCCGCCAAAAAGCGTCCTTTCCGTCTGATGCTCGAAGGACGTGGAAGTCAAACGCTCCTGATACCCAGCCGTCAATTCGGCCAATCGCGTTCGCCGCGTCGAAGTCGGCCGCTGCTGCGGGTAGGTGATCGGTTCTCTCGCGTATACGGGCAAGTGAGACGGATGAGTTAGCCAGTAAACGTTGCTTTGACCGATACCAGCTTACGATCTCTTCGAGCGTGAGCGGCTGTACTGTCAGCATGTTTTCACCACCACTATGTCTTTCACCGGAGGCATTGTCGGTGTGGGATTGCCTTGCTGCTCTGCCAAACGGGGCGGGTGGCCCGGGCGTTTTTCGTGAAATCCGCATTCGGATGGACTCGCGCCATTAAGGCGAATATACCATGTTCATAGATAGGCAGAGAGTTAGGATGTTGATGTTGGGGTGCCCCATACGTCGGGGTTACGTGTGGGGATTTTGGAACGGTGGGATGCCGAAGGGACTGAAGCGCTACTACGGACAGGGGCATGTCCCTTTTCTGACGTTCAGTGGCTACCGGCGGTTACCGCTCCGGGGAACAGCGCGGGCCAGATATGCATTCGTTGCGGCGCTGGCAAGAATTCGTGAGCGTTATGACTTTCGCCTGGTTGGGTAAGTGGTGATCCCGAGCATGTTCACCTGCTTACTAGCGAAGGGCCGAAATGTACGCCATCGTTGGTGCTGAAAATTCTGAAGCAGCGCATTTCGCGTGATCTGAGAAAACGGAAACGCCGCGTAGCAATAGGACAAATGCGCTTGGCATTTAAGGAGGGCGACGCGAGGTTGCCGCGATTTTGGCAGCCTCGCTTCTACGATTTTAACGTGTACAGCGCCAAGAAGATTCCAGAGAAACTGGAGTACATGCACGCCAATCAGGTGAAACGGGGACTGGTGAGAAATCCGAGTGACTGGCATTGGAGCAGTTTCTTGTCTTACGAAAAAGGAGAGGGAGGATAGGTGCCGATGGATTTTGCGGACTGAAAATCTACGAGGATCACGGGAACAGGAAACAAAGGAAAAAAAACGAAACAATTGAAAGCAAAGTCAAAACCCCACACGTAAACGCGGCGTGTGGGGCACATCGTTTCACTCCCCCATTTTTACGTCCGGGCCACCCGCTTGATTGACCAGCGCGAGTTTTTGTACCAGTTTCATCGAGAGAGTCTACATCGCTCAGGAGGCTGCTGAATGTGATCGAATCAAGGCTTGCAAGGGAGCAGCCTTTGCACTAGGCAAGCAGGAAACTATTGAGTTCGGAATTGAAACGTTCGGGAGATTCAATATTTGAAAGGTGTGCGGCGTTGAGTTCGACGTAACGCGCGGCGGGGATGCGTTCGGCGAGGTAGCGGCCGTCGGAGGGAGTCGTTGCGGCGTCGTGGGTCCCAGCGATGATGAGAGTCGGGACGCGAATCGCAGAGACGGTGTGGCGCACGTCGAAGCTGCCAACTGCCACGCAATTCGCTAAGTAGCCTTCGGGATTCGCGGCTTCCACCATAAGTTTGGTCGTGGCGGCGACATCGGGAGACTTTGCGCGGAAGTCGGCGGAGAGCCAGCGCTCGATTATGGCGGTCGAGACGGAGATCATGCCGCCCTTGCGGACGGCGTCGATGCGCGTGGCCCACATTTCTGGCGTGCCTATTTTCGCGGCGGTATTGCTGAGGATAAGTTTGTGAAGACGGCCAGAATTATTTAGCGCAATGCACATTCCCGTTTGGCCGCCCATGGATAAGCCGCAGAAGCAGACGCGATCCATTTCGAGATGGTCGAGGAGGGCGAGAACATCGCTTGCGAGTTGCTCGATCGTGTAGGGGCCGGGCGTGACGGAGGATTGGCCGTGGCCGCGCGTGTCGTAGCGCAAGACGCGAAATCTACTGGCGAACACGGGGGCTTGGGCGTCCCACATGGAGAGTGCAGCGCCGAGGGAATTCGAGAAAACGAGAACGGGTGCGCCGCTGGGGCCTGAAATTTCGTAATGGATGCGAACGTCTTTTAATTGTGCGAAGGACATGGGGCTCACTTTGGACGGGATTTTTTCTGCTCGGAACCGCGCGGGCTGACGGCGAGGACGCGGTCGATGAACTGATCGGCGACGCCAAGATAATTTCCGGGCGCGAAAAGACGGTCGAGTTCGGCGGCGGAGAGATTTGCTTTGACGATGGAGTCCTGCGCCAGAACGGTGCGAAGGTCGCGACGCGAGGTGCGGGCACGCTTGCAAGCCTGCTGGACCAGTTCGTGCGCTTCGATGCGGGGGATTTTTTCGGAGAGAGCCATGGTTACGGCCTCGGCGAAAATCAGGCCGTGAGTGAGTTCAAGATTCTGGCGCATGCGCTCTGGGTCGAGCTCGAGCTCAGAAATCGCGCTGGTGAGATGATGCAGAGCGCCAGCGGTGAGGCGGACGATGTCCGGCAAGGTTTCCCATTCGGCGTGCCATCCGCCGAGACCGCGTTCCTGCTCTTGAACCATGGCGGTGAGCATCGTGCTGACCAGAGAGGGCACGCGCATAGCGGCGGACAAGACGACAGCGGAGGTTACGGGATTGCGCTTGTGAGGCATGGTGGAGGAACCGCCGCGGCCGTCGATAGATGGTTCGAAGAGTTCGCCGACTTCGGTTTGCATGTGGAGAGAGATGTCGCGGGCGATCTTGCCGAGCGTGCCAGTGCAGAGGCCGAGAGTTGTGGCGATTTCGGCTATGCGATCGCGATGGCTGTGCCAAGGAAGCTCCGGCAAGGGAAGCTGCAGCTCTTTGGAAAGATTTGCCGCGATATCGAGACCGCGCGGGCCGAGAGCCGCCATCGTGCCGACTGCGCCGCCGAATTGAAGGACGAGACAGCGCTGCTGAGTTTCCTGCAAACGGGCGCGATGACGATCGATGGCGTCGAGCCAGCCGGCGACCTTTACTCCGAGAGTTGTGGGAAGCGCCTGCTGCATCCAGGTGCGGGCGGCGAGAATGACCGCGCGATTTTTGTGTGCAAGAACGCCGAGCAAGGCAGCGAGATGATCGAGCTCGGCGGAGATCAAAGTCAGAGCCTGGCGGAGTTGAAGTATGCGGCCAGTATCGATGGCGTCCTGGCTGGTGGCGCCCCAATGAATGTAACGGGCGGATTCTTTGTCTTTTTGCGCTACGAGCAGGGTGAGTTGTTTGATGAGCGGAATCGCGAGATTGCCGGCGCTGGCAGCGGCTCGCGCGAGGACGGTCATGTCGTAGAGTTCGGCGCGGCATTTGGCTTCGATAGCGGGGGCCGCGAAATCAGGAATGAATCCTGCCCGGGCTTCCGCGCGCGCGAGAGCGGCCTCGAAATCGAGCATCGCTTGCAAAGTGGCGCGGTTGGAAAGGACTTTTTCAACGGTCTGGGAGCGAAACAACGGATCGAGCAGGTTCATGGGCTGAGTGTAATCACTCTGGGGATGGAATGAAAACGGTTTCCTTGGTGAATCGAGATGTCGATAAACGGCCGCGAGCGCAAGAGAAGATGACTCCGATCCGGAACTAATCGCGCAGCTTACAGGCGCTCGATGATAACCGCGATGCCTTGGCCGACGCCTATGCACATGGTGCAGAGGGCGTATTTGCCGCGAGTGCGAAGCAACTGGTAGAGCGCCGTGGTTATAAGGCGTGCGCCGCTGGCGCCGAGAGGATGGCCGAGAGCAATCGCGCCGCCATTGGGATTGACGTGCGGCGCGTCGTCGGGCACGCCGAGTTCGCGTAGGACGGCTAGTGCTTGCGAAGCGAAGGCTTCGTTGAGTTCGATGACATCCATCTGGCCGACCGTCAGCTTCGTTTTTGCAAAAACTTTGCGAGAGGCAGGGGCTGGCCCCATGCCCATGATACGAGGGGCGACGCCGGCTGCTGCAGCAGCGAGGATGCGCGCCTTCGGAGTCAGGCCATGACGTTTGGCGGAACTTTCTGAAGCAAGCAGAAGCGCGCAAGCGCCATCGTTAACTCCAGAGGCGTTTCCTGCCGTTACGGTGCCACCAGATTTTACGATTCCGGGCAATTTCGCGAGGGCGGCTAAAGAAGTGTCCGGGCGAGGGTGCTCGTCGGAGCTGAAGAGAATTGGAGCTGTTTTTTTTTGAGGAATCGAGACGGGGACAATTTCCTGGGCGAGATTGCCGTTAGTCATTGCAGCCGCGGCGCGCTGTTGGCTCCTCAGAGCGAAGGCGTCTTGATCCTCTCGGGAAACGTGGAACTCTTCGGCTACGATTTCGGCGGTTTCAGGCATGGAATCGACGCCGTATTTCGCTTTCATAAGAGGATTGATGAAACGCCAGCCGATGGTGGTGTCTTCGAGCTTCATCGCGCGAGAAAACGGCGCATCCGCTTTGGCCATTACAAAGGGCGCGCGCGACATACTTTCGACGCCGCCGGCGATAATGAGGTCGGCTTCACCGCTCCTGATGGCCCGAGCGGCGGTCGCGACGGCGTCCATGCTGGAACCGCAGAGACGATTCACCGTGGCGCCGGGAATTTCCTTCGGGAGTCCAGCTAGGAGCAGCGCCATGCGGCCGATGTTGCGGTTGTCTTCTCCGGCCTGATTTGCACAGCCGTAAAGAACGTCGTCGAGCATGGTCCAATCCACATTTTTATTGCGCTCGAGTAGGGCCTTAATCGGCAGGGCGGCGAGGTCGTCGGTGCGCATGGAGGCTAGCGCGCCGGCGTATCGGCCAATCGGCGTTCGAACGGCGTCGCAAATGTAGGCAGCGTTCATCGAAGTTTTTCAAGGCTCCGTAATTGTTCTATCCTAACAGGAAGAGTGAGTTCAGCAAATTGAGGGTCGGATAAGCAGGAGGAGCAGAGCAATGAAAATTGCGAGAAGCGTGATGGTCGTGGCAGTGGTCTGCTGTTTGTCGGCAATCGGGACGCTGGCGCAAACGAAAGCTGGACAAGAAGTTACAGCACTGTTGCAAGAATTCATGAGCGCGGCTGGACGAGGCGATCGGACGGTATTCGATAAATTTTTTGCCGACGACGTCATCTATACGAGAGCCACGGGAGCCGTGATTACCAAAGCCGACATTATGAAGAGTCTTGGAAAACCGGCGCCCGCAGCCGAGGGGAAGAGTACGTATTCGGCCGAGGATACTACTCTTCACGAGTACGGGGACACGGTGATTGTCGCGTTCAGGCTTCAGGGCCGCACGGAGTATCCGGACGGAAGAGTGGAGACGGCTCACTACAGGAATACGGGGACCTTTCTGAAGCGCGACGGACGCTGGCAGGTGGTGGCTTGGCAAGCGACAAAAATGAACGAGCCGGCCCAAGGTCAGTGAGATGAACCGGTTCTTCGGCTTCCAGAGGCGTTTTGTGGAGCCGAACTCTTAGCAAAGTTTAATAGAAAAAAATGGCCGAGGCGCTCAAGTTGTTTTGCGTCTGGCCGATGATTGGTACAAGAGCGCCGAAAGCGCTCATATAACGGGTCGCGCGAAGCCGAGAAAAATGGCAGGCGCTCCGGCAAGATCTGCGCACCTGATCGTGCGTCTGCTTGGAACACTGTTCCGGCTCGGAGCAGTGTGTTCGCTCTTCAATTTTCCTAACTGCTGTCTTTTCAGCGCGAAAAAATCCTCCATTTTGGCTATCTAAGAGCATTGATGATGGACGCTTGCGCCCGGGAAGATTTTTCCGTGTGCAGGCTGCAGGAACGTCCTGCTTCAATTTCAATAGGAACCGAAGGAATCAGGGGGATTGCTTTATGGCTGCTGCGGCTACGACCACATTGTCCAGGTCTTCCACGCGCATTCTTGTCGCCAGCGCCGATCCAACGTTTCGCAAGCGGCTGATGCAGAGCCCGGCGTACACGGAAGCACTTAGCGAAGAGGCCGTGGGTGGCGCGCACGCACTGGCAAAGTTGGCGCACTTTTCCTGCGATAGCGTTCTGCTGGACCGCAACCTGCCGGATTTGGACGCGGGCGAGGTCGCCGATCTCATCCGTCACCGTTATCCGCGAACCGAGGTTGAATTCGTTGATTCCAGGATGGAATGTAGATTGCGGGAAGAGAAGGCAGGTGTGCACTCGAGAGTCGAGAGCGCCGATGAGAACACTCCGGATCTGGAAGATTTACGTCGTTCGGACCTGGGCTGCAGCCTTTTGCTGGATGAATCCGCCGAAACTTTGCCGGCCATGCTGGGATCGAGCTCTGCGATGCGGTATGTCTATCGCATGGCACGGATGGTTGCGCCGCGCGATACCACCGTTTTGATTACCGGAGAAACGGGGACAGGGAAAGAGTTAGTCGCGCAAGCGATTCATAAGTTGAGCCCGCGCGCCAATCACCCTTTTGTAGTCGTCAATTGCGCGGCGATACCGGAGGCGTTGTTCGAGTCGGAATTATTTGGCTATTCTCGCGGCGCTTTCACGGGAGCGGTGCAGTCGCGTCTCGGACGGGTTCATGTCGCACAGGGCGGCACGTTGTTCCTGGACGAAATCGGTGAGCTGCCGCTGAATATGCAGGCGAAGCTTCTCCGGTTTCTGCAAAATGGCGAAGTACAGCGCCTGGGAAGCTCTGAAGTCTACCGCGTCGATGTCCGAGTGATTTGCGCGACAAACATGAACTTGCTGGAGCATATCCAGTCCAAGCAATTCCGGCAGGATCTCTACTATCGATTGGCGATTTTCCCACTGGTAGTTCCCCCTCTGCGGGAGCGTGCAGAGGATATCAGCGTACTTTGCAAACATTTCCTGGCCCAACTTTGCGTTGAAAACTCCGTGCCGCCCAAACAATTGACGGCATCGGCGTTGGGGGTTTTGCAGCGAGCGGGCTGGGAGGGAAACGTTAGAGAGTTGCAACATGCCGTCGAGCGTGCATTTATTCTTTCCGGGGACACAAACACTTTGAGCGCTGAACACTTTCAACTGTTCGGCGAGCGCACTCAACTAAGAGAAATTTAAGCCAGTTGGGAAAAACCTAGCAGAAAGCGTGCAGCGACATTGATAGTGCCAAAATTGCCCAGAACCCGGCAAAGAACGAGCAGTGCCACGATGGAGGTCAAGAGCCGCGTCACGGCACAGGAGACTCTTACTCGAGCGTTCATGACGTTCACGCAAGCAGCCGGATCGCTCGAAAAATCCTATACGCAGTTGCAGGCCGAAGTCGCAAGGTTGCACCAGGAATTGCAGTGCGCGAACTCGGAATTGGAACGAAGCCTTGAAGAAAATGCTCGAGTTCGCGCGTATCTTTCGCGCGTGCTGGAGGACTTACCATGCGGTGTCTTAGTGGTCTCAAACGACGGAGCTCTTCAGATTATCAATCCGGAAGCGAGGCGGCTGCTCCAGATCACGCAGGATTGGCATCCTGGGGCGCAGAGCGGACTGCCACCGGCGTTTGCTAAGCTGATCGCTGAAGTCCCCGCGAATAGTTTTTTTTCCGAACAGGAATGTTCGGGGCCCGAAATTACCGGTAATCGTACTATCGGCATTTTGCGCGCGAACGTTAGCGAAAAAACGAACGAAATTGGCGACACGATCTGGATCGTGCGAGATCTGACGGAGCAAAAGCGGCTGGCCAGTGAGCGGGAGGCAGCCAGGCGTTCGCACGCGCTTGCCGAGGTGGCGACGGTGCTCGCGCATGAAATTCGCAATCCCCTCGGAAGCATGGAACTCTTCACGGGACTCCTCGCAGATGCCACCGCTCAAATGCCAGAGACTCGGCAATGGGTCACCCACCTGCAGGCCGGGTTGCGCGCACTCTCCGCAACCGTCAACAACGTATTGCAGTTTCACAGCCAACCCTCGACGCAATTGCTTCCAACCGAGTTGGATCGACTAATTGGTGAAACCATGGATTTTCTGTTGCCGTTGGCCCGCCAGCGCGGCCAACAGATCCATATCGAAAACAAGATCGGAAAGATCTCCACGAATGCCGACGGCAGCAGGCTGAAGCAGGTTTTCTTCAATCTTTCGCTGAACGCGTTTCGCGCCATGCACCCGGGGGGGAAGCTGGGCGTAAACCTGCATTGGGCGCCGCAGTTTCCTGGGGAACTCGTGCAGATTGACTTTTCCGATGAAGGCCGGGGAGTACCGCCGGAGTTGCTGGACCGCATTTACGACCCGGGCTTTACAACCACCCCTGGCAGTCCAGGGCTGGGCCTTTCCGTCTGCAAAAAAGTGATCGAGCAACACGGCGGCGAGATCAGGGTGCAAAACAAACAGGAGCATGGGACTACGTTTTCGGTGTTTCTGCCAGTCATAGGAGCGCACGCATGAATAACGTCCTGATCGTCGACGATGAAGCAGCCATGCGCGTGGCTCTGGAAGCCAATTTCCGACGGCGGGGCTGGCGCGTTCAGACGGCGCACAATGTGGGCGATGCGCTGGCAAAATTTCACAGCGCACCGAGCACGCTGGTCGTGACGGACATGCGCATGCCGGATGGCGACGGCCTGCAAGTCATGCAAGGTGTCCGCACGTTTGTCCCAGACACGCCGGTCATTCTGCTCACCGCGTACGGCAGTGTTCCGGATGCGGTGCAGGCCATCAAGGACGGAGCGTGCGACTACTTGCAAAAACCGGTCTCCTTCGAACAACTCGAAGCGACCGCGCAGAGAGTACTTGCGCCGCGCGCAGAAAAACTGGATACGGACTCTGCGTTCGAAGGCGTGGGGCAGTCAGCGGCATTTCGAAGCGTAATTGCGCGGGCCCACCGCGTGGCACAGAACGGTGCGGACGTCTTGATCGAGGCCGAGAGCGGCACCGGGAAGGAACTACTGGCGCGGCTAATTCATCGGGCCAGCCCGCGCGCTGGGGGACCCTTCGTGGCAGTCAATTGCTCCGCGTTTCCGGAAAATCTGCTCGAGAGCGAGCTTTTCGGCCATGTCCGGGGTGCGTTTACCGGTGCAAACGCTTCGAAGCCTGGAAAATTCGAACTTGCCGGTGGCGGCACTCTGCTACTCGATGAAGTCAGCGAAATGCCCCTGAGCTTGCAACCAAAACTCTTGCGCGTTTTGCAGGAAAGGGAAGTCGATCGGCTGGGTGACACGCGGCCGTTGGCCGTAGATGTCCGTGTCATCGCGACGACAAATCGCTCGCTTCGCGCTCAGGTGGAGGCAGGCGAATTCCGCGCGGATCTCTTTTACCGTTTACATGTTGTGCCTTTGGCGATCCCGCCGCTCCGCGAGCGCCCCGACGACATTCTGCTTCTCGCCGAGCATTTTGTGCGCAAACACACTGACTCGGGCCGGCCCAGCGCTTATCTGATTTCGCCGGAGCTTGCGGCTCAGCTTCAGGCTTATGACTGGCCTGGAAACATACGCGAACTGGAGAACGTGATTCGCCGGAGTCTGGCGCTGGCGAGCGGCATGACGTTAGCTCCTCAGGCGCTCGAGCCAAGCGGAGGTCGTTCCGCAGCGGATAAAAGTACCGGCCTCAAGCCAGGCGTGACGCTGCAAGAAGTCGAACGCCAGTTATTGGAGGCGACGCTGGATGCGACGGGAGGGAACAGAACGAAAGCCGCGGAATTGATGGGCGTGAGCTTGCGCACGGTGCGAAACAAGATTCGGGAATATGGCATGCCTGCGAGGAGGCCGTCGTGAGCTGGCTGAACACCGCACCATTCCTCCTATTGCAGCGGTATCTGGACGTGACCAGCATGCGGGAAACGTTGGTCACAACGAATCTTGCGAACGTTGACACGCCGGGTTATCACACGCGCGACGTCGATTTCCGCGGCGAGCTGCAACGCGCGATGAACGGCGAAGACACCAGCTTGACGAGTCCATTCGTGATGCCCGTGCGAGGATTGATCGCGCGGCCCGATGGCAACAACGTAAGCGTGGACCGCGAGTCACTGCTGCTCGCCGAAGTCCAGCTCCAATTCAAAGCGGCCACGGCAGTCCTCCGCACGGAATTTGCAGAAATCAATACGGCGATAAGGGAGGGCCAGTAGCATGAATCTATTCCGAGTGCTGGAAATCAGCGGGTCAGCGCTGCTGGCGGAGCGCCTTCGCGCGGAGATTGTCTCCGCCAATCTTGCCAATGCGGAAACCACGCGCACCGATTCCGGCGGGCCGTACCAACGCATGCACGTCGTATTTGGAGCGCGACCGGCCGCGATGCCCGGTTTTGGAATGATGCTGGCGTCGTTTGCCGATTTGCACGCGGAGGATGTGCGCGTACTCAGAGTAGTGGCGGACCAGACTCCTCCGATTCGGAGATTTGATCCGGGCCATCCAGACGCGGACGCGCAGGGTTACGTTTCCTATCCAGCGATAAATCCGGCGGAAGAGATGGTGAACCTCATGGGCGCGGCGCGAGCTTACGAGATGAATGCCGCCGCAGTCACCAGCACGAAAAATATGATTCAGTCGGCCATCACGATCTTGACCTAACTCGACAAAGGAGAAAATCCATGAGCATCACGATTCAGGGGTTGCCGCAGGGCGGATTTGGTTCTTCAGCCGGTGCAGGGCTCGGGCGTCAGCCCGGCGCGTCGGGGCAATCGGATTTCATGAGCACATTGAACGATGCGATGGGCCAGGTGGGGCAGCTCCAATCCGAAGCCGACGGCAAGGTCGCGCAACTCCTGAGCGGCAACGGGCAAGATGTGCACTCTGCAATGATCGCCGTGGAGAAAGCCAGTTTGGCGTTCTCGATGATGGTGCAAGTGCGAAACAAAATCGTGCAGGCCTACCAGCAAGTGTCGGGAATGCAGTTTTAGTGCAATTGAGGGCCACGGAGCCGGCGACCTCGCCCGACCGTCATGGATAAGATCCAGCAGCAGATCATCGCGTTTCTAAAAGGCCTCAGCACGCGGCAGAGGATCACGCTGACCGGCAGTGTTGTGCTGGTTGGTGGAATCCTGTGGTTGTTCGTCTATTTTCTTGGAGCGGACTACAAAACGCTTTACTCCGGCATGGCTCCTGCAGATGCGCAAAGTCTTGCGCAGCGGCTTGGCGCGGAAAATATTGCATACCAGTTGAGCAGCGACGGCACTACCGTTCTTGTCCGCTCCGACCAATTGGACAAGGCGCGACTGGCCGCTGCTTCTCAAGGTCCGCTGGCAAGCGGTCGCATGGGATTCGAACTCTTCGACAAACCTAACTGGTCGGGAAGCGATTTCTCTGAAAAGGTAAACTACCAGCGGGCGTTGGAAGCAGAGCTCGAACGTACGATCGGGACCTTGAACGGAGTAGAAGCCGTGCGCGTACATCTGGTCCTTCCCCGCGAATCGTTGTTCAGCGATCAGGAGCGCCCGGCGAAAGCTGCGGTCGTTTTGAAGATGAGCGGCGCACGGCTCAATGATCAAGTCGCCGCTTCGGTCGCCAACCTCGTCTCCAGCGCTTGGGACGATCTTTCGCCGCAAAACGTCACAGTTGTAACGACAAACGGCCAAATCGCGAACCCAGGCCACGGCCATGGAGCGGTGAACTTGCCCTGGAACGAAGACCTCGAGACCACGCTAGCCGAGCGAGTCGTCCAAACGCTAGCACCGATCGTGGGAAATGAGCACGTGAAGTCGAGCATCACCATCGAATACGACCCGACCTCGGGCGAGAGTACTCAAGAACTTTACGATCCCAAAAGCACTGCCGTGTTGACGGAGCAGACTTCTCAGGAAACGGTCAGCGATCTTGAGCCCGCGGGGATTCCCGGCACGCCAAGCAACACCCCGAATTCCCAGGGCAACGCAGCAGCTGTGACTCAGGCAAAGACGAGCAATCCGGCGCAAGGGATTCGTAGCGAGAGCAAGACCTATGCCGTAAGCCGGACGACGCACCATACGCTTGAGCCCGCCGGCCGGGTGAAGAGAGTCGCCACGGCCATTCTCGTCGATGACGTGGTGGAAACGAAAACGGCCAACGGCAAGACGGAAGTGACGCGCAGGAAACGTACCCCGGATGAAATGAAACAACTAGAGGCGCTGGCCAGAGCGGCTGTCGGCTTTGATGCGCAGCGGGGAGACGAGTTTTCCATGGAGAACGTGGCGTTTACTGTGCCGCCGGAAGACGTGGTCACTCCGCCCGGAAAGATACAGCGATTCCTGACCTTTGTGGAGCGTTGGACGAGTTTGTTGCGGTATGCGGCACTGCTGGCATTGTTTGGCGTCGTTTACTTGCTGATTCTGCGGCCCGTAAAGAAAAAATTCATTGAAGTCCTAGATTCCCCGGCTCGACTTGCTCTGGCTGGCGGCGGGACCACAGAGCACGGCGGAAGCGCAGCAGCTCTGGCCGCTGGCGAAGGGAGTCGTGGAGCCCTTCCCTCAGAGTTGGGCGGAGCCACGGGCGAGGTCCAGCATGCGCTTCACCTGAAAAAGCAACTGATCAGCAAGGTGAAGGAAGATCCGGAAACGGCGAGCATGGTGATTCGCGACTGGATCCGTGAGCCGGAGGGAGGCAAATGAGCTCAGACCATGAAGAGCCGCTCAACGGACCTCGAAAGGCCGCTATCTTTCTGATGCTTTTGGGCGATGATGCGGCGATAGGCATTTACAAGAGTCTTGGAGAGCCGGAAGTCCGGCAGATCACTCAGGAGATCTCTGAACTCGGATCCGTCTCGTCGACTGCAGCTTCCCATGTGATGAAGGAATTCAGCAGCAAGTATTCCGATCACGAGTACACGGCGCGAGGGGGGCAGGAATACGCCAACAGATTATTGGTGAAAGCATTTGGAGAGCAGGGAGCGCAAGCTTTTCTGGAGGCGTCGAACAAGGCCCAGGAGGCGAGTGCTCAATCACTGGACAGCCTCCAAAAAAGTGATCCGGAGCAGCTGGCCAAGTTTCTGCAGGGCGAACATCCGCAAACGATTGCGCTAATCCTTGCGCACATCAATTCGCGGGCTGCGCGCGCGGTCCTCATGCTGCTGCCAGAAAAAGTGCGTGGTCAAACCGTAAAGCGCGTAGCCCAGATGCAGCAGTTCTCGCCCGAAATGGTCACGAAAATTTCTCAAGTCATCTACCGGAGATTCCTCGGCATTGGCCAACAAAGCAGGCGCGCTTTCGGCGGAGTAAAGGCCGTCGCAGACCTCTTAAACCAGATCGAGCAGGAAGCAAGTAAAAATATCCTCGAAACAATCGAGGAAGATGACGCCCAACTAGCTACCTCGATCCGCAACCTGATGTTTACGTTCGAAGATTTTCTCGAAGTCGAAGACAGCGGCATGAGAGAACTTCTCGGGCAGGTTGACAAGAAGACTCTAGCGACGGCTCTGAAGGGAGCCAGCGAGAGCTTGAAAAATCATTTTTTCAAATGCATGTCTTCGCGCGCGGCGGAAATGCTGAAGGAAGATATGGAAGCGCTCGGGCCGATGCGTTCGCGAGACGTTCACACCGCACAGCAGGAAGTTGTCAACACCGCGCGGAAGCTCGAGGGGGAAGGGAAGATGTATCTAAAATCCGAGCAGGAGGAGTCGTATGTCGTCTGACCGGGTGGCCATGCCAAATCGGGAGTCTCAAACCGAACCGTACACTTACTTGCCTTCGGGCGATGGAGGCGAAGCGGGGGTCGCGGACGGCACGTTTGTGGATTGGGGCGCGACGAGCATCGCGCCGGGACGCGCACTTGAACAGCGTGAACAGAAGGGGTTTGAGCGCGGCGTTCAGGAGGGCGAAGCGCGCGCAAAGAAAATCTTTGAGCAAAATCTAGCCACTGCGCGCACCGGGGTCGGCCGAGCTATCGAAGACTTTAAAATGCAGCGAGCCGCCTACTTTAATCGTGTCGAGCCCGAAGTGGTTCAGTTGGCGCTCGGGATTGCTCGCAAGATTCTCCACCGTGAAGCGCAGATGGACCCTCTACTTCTCGCGGGGATGGTCCACGTGGCACTCGAAAAACTTGACCAGGGCACGCGAATACGGCTTCGCGCGCATCCGGATGAAGTTCATTTTTGGAACAGGCATTTTTCAGAATGTGGAGCGAACCCTGTCTCCCCGGAAATTATCGGCGATCCAGCCCTCAAGCACGGTGAATGCACCCTCGAGACGGAAATTGGCAGCACGCAGATTAGTCTTGAGACTCAGCTAAAGGAGATTGAGCAAGGCTTTTTTGATCTGTTGGAACAGCGTCCTCAGGTGCGCTGATGGAAGATCCCGATATCCTCGGGCCTTTTTTTCGACGCCTGGAGGGCTTCTCGGCCTTACGCTGGACAGGGCGCGTTACCAAGTCCGTCGGATACCTCGTGGAATCAGAGGGACCTTTCTGTTCTGTCGGGGAGGGATGCGCCATCCTCACTGAAGATGGAAAAGCCTTCTCCGGTGAGATCGTGGGTTTCCGCGGGCGCACCGTGCTTTCCATGCCTCTCGAACGGCCGAGCGGAATCCGTTACGGCGATCGGATCGTGTCTCGCGGCACGCAGCCGGCTTTGCGCGTCGGCCCAGAAGTCCTCGGGCGTGTTATCGATGGTTCCGGCAGGCCTATCGATGAGAGGCCCACGTATCGCGCTCGCGACTACTGGCCTCTTCATGGCGATCCGCCACTGCCGCTGGAGCGAGTCCCCATTCGTGAACCTCTCGGCTGCGGTATCCGTGCAATTGACGGGCTGCTGACTTGTGGGCGCGGGCAACGCGTCGGAATCTTCGGTGGCAGCGGTGTCGGCAAGAGCACGCTCATCGGCATGATGACTCGCGGCACGTCCGCAGATTTAACGGTGCTCGCACTCGTCGGCGAACGCGGCCGCGAAGTCCGTGAGTTTCTTGAAGAGGCCATTGGAGCGGAAGGCTTGACGCGCTCGGTCGTGGTCGTGTCGACCTCCGATCAATCCCCTCTGCTCAGAATTCGAGCCGCCCTTGCGGCCACGACCCTCGCAGAATATTTCTCCGCGCGAGGGAAGAGTGTGCTTCTCGTCGTGGATTCGCTCACGCGTTTTGCCATGGCGCAACGCGAAATCGGCCTCGCCGCCGGTGAGCCTCCAACGGCCAAGGGCTACACACCTTCTGTCTTCACGCTGCTGGCACGCCTCATCGAACGCGCTGGCAATTTCGGGACTGGAAGCATCACCGCTTTCTATACCGTCCTGATGGAAGGCGATGATCAACAAGATCCCCTTGTAGATGCGGTCCGCGCGCTTCTCGATGGCCACCTGATACTCGACAGGCGGCTCCACTCGCAAGGTCACTATCCCCCGATCTCTATCCTCGATAGCCTGAGCCGCTTAATGCCTTCGGTTTGCACCCCAGAACACCTCGAGAAATCCCGCCGTCTCCGCCAATTGCTGGCCGCGTATTCCGCTTCGGAAGACCTGATCCGCGTCGGCGCCTATCAAAAAGGTGCTGATGCGTTGCTCGATAAAGCTATTTCCGCCCTCCCCGCGATCACCACCTTCCTTCAGCAGCGAAAGGGCGATTCCGCGCCGCTCCAGCAGACTCTTCAAGCTCTGATGGCCTTGCCCGGCTGATATCTATGGCTTTCAAATATGCGCTCCAGCCGTTGCTGCGATTACGCCAGAGTCTCGAGCGCCAGGAAGAGCAGCGCCTCTTCGCAATTGCCGCAATCGTGGCCCGCTTGCGCGCGGAGATCGAACAGCTCAACCAGAGCGACGTCATGGCCAGACGCGCGGAATTAAATGAAATGGCGGGGATGGCTCACGGCGCGTCGCTTCAGTTCGCCGCCGTTTGCGGAGCGGCTTTCCAAGCCACACGCAAAAAGTTGGGGTTGCAGCTCGAGGAAGCAGAACGCAGACGCCTTCTTCAACTGCGCGAATATCAAACCGTCCGTCAGAAGCGCGAAATCATCGAGGGTTTGCGCGAACGTCAGGAAGCGGCATACGAACTCGAATTTGCACGGCACGAGCAACAAACTGCGGATGAAGCATTTCTGATTTGTCACCACTCCCTTAGCAACGAATAATTCTTGCCGTCTGCCTCGGCAAACCTTGCCGTCTCAAGGAACACGTCCCTTGTTTCTCATCGTTGAGTGCCAGTCGGAGGTGTTGTAACTGCCCTGTCTCCAATCAATTAGTCAAAACTCCCTCCCCCTCCAATCCTTACGTCTTATGGCCGAGGACGTGCTCCCTTCGTGGCTGGCTACTTGGACCCTATGTTTAACATTTCCGCCAGCTCGAGCTTCTTAAGCCAAACTGCAGCGCCGGCTAACTCGCCGTCTTCAAGCTTTATCAGCAATCTCCCACCGGCGAATGGCCAGCCTGCCTTTGCCCAAGTCGTCGACGACGCCGTCAACAGATCACCAAGTGGGCCGGAGCAAGGGCAGAGCGCTTCTTCAAATTCGAACGGGCCTGCCGCAACCATGCCTGCGCTCGATAGTTTATTCTTCCGGAATTCCGAACACGAGAAAAAAACCAACTCTTCGAAACAAGGCGGTCAGGCGCAATCTCAGTCTGCCTTCATTGATATGCCAATATCTCAGGCTTTCTTGCCTCCAGGTGGTTCCGCGTCGTTACAAGCCGCGGGCGATGGCACAATTACAGTTGGCCCCTCGTCCGCAGCGGGTGATTCTCACACGGCGGGACTTGCGCCCACGACCTCCGCACAGAAGGACCAGCAAATTTCCCAATCTATCGCTGACGGTGCTGGATCAATTCTGTTCATCTCTCGGATCAAGGCTTCGCTCAGGGCGCCGGAGGGCCTACCCTCGCCAGCAACGCTTAGCGAAACCACCTCAACCGCCAGCTCGCCTAACACGACCGATCCAGCTAAGCCAACCGTTGCCGCCTCTCCTTCGCCCACAGTTGGTGCAGCAGCAAACTCGGTTGCTTTGGACTCAAGCGCGGCTGCACAATTTTCGACTGCCGTAGCAAGAGCGCTTGCTTCACAAGATGCGAGCCCGGCCACGCCAGCCATCTCGCGAACAGCCATGCCGGCCTCGTCACCGTCGGCACCGCAGCAAGGAAATGCTGCGTTACAAGTTGTCGTCTCATCTCCAAGTATTCAACAAGGGCAGCGACTCTCCACTATTTTGCAACATGTCGCTACGTTGCAAGACCCCGGCGTGCCTCCCTCGCCGGTCTCTTCTATCAATGTCTATTTGGCACAAACGGCGGAGAAGTCACAACTGGCTCAAATTGCTGAAAAAACCTCTCTAGCTGCTTCAGCGGTGCCGCACTCGCTCCAGCCTCTGCCTGCCATCGCATCAACTGCCGCAAGTGCCGCGCAACCCAGCGACCTAAAGACAAACTCCGTCGCCGTGCAAAATCCAGCTTCGGCGGTGAATCACCACACGGCAGGGCAGGATTCTTCCGCAAATCAAGGTGGGCAGGGCGCGTCCAGTTCTTCCACTCCTAGCGATTCCTCGGTCGCGCCTCCCGCTCTCTCGAAAAATCAATCGGCAGACTTCCCAGACGCACTGTCTGCGCTGTCCGCTCCCAAAGCTGCCCCTTCTCAAGCTGGCCAAGTCCCCGGTGCTCCAGCCCAACTTATCGCAACACAGCCGCAGCCAATCACGCCAGCTACACAGCCCGCGCAAGAGCCTCTCCCACCACCGTCCGCTCAGTCACAATCTCCGCTGCCGAATCTCCACAATGCGGCCGTGCCCTGGGGACATTCCGTTAGCGACGCGCAGCTGACAAATGCGGCGGGTCAGAGCGAAATGCGCATTGCCCTCCAAACCGACAAACTCGGGGCCATTGAACTTCACACCCGAGTAAGCGGAGATCAAGTTGGCGCGGCAATCATCGTCGAGAAGCGCGATGCGCACGCGGCGCTCGCCGTCGAATTGCCGGCACTTCAGCAAGCGCTTTCTGATAGACAACTGCGCGTTGACCAGGTCGCCTTGACGCAAGGCTCTCTCGGCTCCACAACCGGTGATGCGGGAGCAAATGCGCAGCAAAATCAGAGGGGGATGGCTCAGCCGCCGCCGTCTACCCCGTTCTGGAATGAAACGCGCAGCCTGACCACGGCCGCCTGGTTCGTCCCCGAACAAATTGGAATTTTTAATTCCCATGGAAGACTTAGTGTTCAAGCCTAGACGTAAGCCGCTTAAGGAGAGCCAATGATTTCGCCCATTCCGATGATCGCCAGCGATACATCAACCTCTGGCACAAGCTCGTCGTCGAGCGCGCCTCAGAACACTCCCAGCAATACGCTCGGTCCGGATTCGTTCATTACTTTGCTGACTGCTCAGCTTCAAGCACAAGATCCGCTAAGCCCAATGGACCCCGACCAGATGGTCAATGAACTCACGTCCATTAATACTTTGCAGCAGATCATGCAGATTCGCACGGACATGGATACGCTCGTCGGTGCAACTCAACCGGCACAAAGTGGAACAGGCTCTGCATCGACAACCGCCGGAAACTCAGTAACAACTGCTCTTCCGCTGTCCGCAGTCCGACAGTATTCCCAAATTAGTTCGAATTCACCATCACTCTAGGAGAAAAAAATGCCATCGTTTTCGATACCACTTTCGGGCCTCGACGCCAGCTCTACGGATCTATCTGTCATTGCCAACAATCTAGCCAATTTGAACACAGTTGGCTTCAAGGGGCAGGCCACCCAATTTCAGGACCTGTTCTATCAGCAGATCGGATCCAGCGGGGACGGCAATGCCATCCAAGAGGGCGTCGGCACAAGTGTTGCCGGCATCAGCGCCGACTTGACGCAAGGAAGTATCCAGTCAACCGGCGTGCCGACCGATGTGGCCATTCAAGGCGCCGGATATTTCATCGTCCAAAAAGCCGGCGAGACTCTCTACACCCGAGCTGGCAATTTCTCGCTCGGGCCCACCGGGCAATTGCTCACTCAAGACGGCGCTTCCGTTCAGGGCTATCCGGCGGTTGGTGGGGTGGTCAACGCAAACGCCACTCTTGGCCCGTTGTCCATCGCCACGGGCTTGACCAATCCTCCGAAGCCCACTGGCAACGTCCAACTTTCTCTGAACTTGGACTCTGGAACCCCCGTGGGTGGCGCCTTCAGCACGGCCGTGTCGGTCAATGACGCGCTCGGCGCACCTCATGTTCTCACTTACAATTTCACGAAGACGTCCGCCAATAATTGGACCTACTCCATTACAATTCCTGCAGCGGACGTCGGGCAGGTTGGCGCTCCCGTGGTCGTCAACTCCGGAACGCTCACCTTTAATGGGAGCGGCCAACTCACCGCTCCCGCGGCCAACGTCGCAGGGATCACCATCGCAGGCCTCGCTGACGGGGCAAATAACCTCACGTTCAACTGGAATATCTACGATCCGAACAACGGTGGGTTATTGACCCAGGTCTCTGGCCCATCCGCGACCGCCGCAACTCAGCAGGATGGCTACGCCAGTGGCTCGCTGGTGGATTTCACAATCGGCAGCGACGGTACTATCCAGGGCGTATTCAGCAATGGCCAAACTACCCCTCTCGGTCAAATCGCCCTTGGCTCCTTCGCGAATGAGCAAGGGCTGAGTCGCAATGGCTCCAACGAATTTCTTTCCACTCTGGCTTCCGGAGCTGCAAACGTTGGCGCACCAGCAACAGGAGGACGCGGATCGCTTACCGGAGGATCGCTGGAACAGTCCAACGTGGATATCGCCACCCAGTTTGCCCGGCTAATCGTCGCTCAAAGCAGCTATCAGGCGAACGCCAAGTCCATCACCACTTTTAATCAAGTCACACAAACGGCTATCAATCTGGTTCAGGGTTAGACAGTTTACCGTCCCAGGTCAATCGCCAGTCTCGCCGCGCAGTCGGTCGGCTCGCGGCGAGATTCCTGATTTCTTAGACCCCTTTAATGAGTTTCTTCCGAAATTGCGTCCCGAGTTCCGTTTTTGCTCTGGGTGTCTTCACGCAGGACTTCGATGTTTGGCTAACTCGCAGCGCTGCAATCACTTCCGAACACGCAAAAGCGGAATCGGCATCCCCCTCAGCTTACGATTCGGCGTTTGAATTGCACCTCTTCTTTATTGGGGGAGGCTGCGAACAAGATGAGTCCCGGTTCCGAGGTTGGGCCAGCACAAGTGCAGAAAAAATCGACTGCGTCAAGAGTGATCGGCATGCTTGTGCTTGTGCTCGCTCTGGGCGGCGGGTCCGCCTGGTTTGTCCAGCAGCACGAGCGGACCACCGTGGCCGCGAAGGACTCGGATTCGTCTACCGGGCCAAAGTACGTGGTACATCTCGAGGGTTTTACGGTAAATCTTGCTGATCCCGAAGAAACTCACTTCCTCCGCACGACCATTGACCTCGGCATCGATCATTTACCGAATGGCACGGACAAGGACAAGCCTGCTCAATCTCTTCCCATACCGCGCATTCGCGATTCCATACTCTCCGTCCTCACCCAGTGCAAAGCCGATGAACTGTTGACGACAGAAGGCAAAACGCAATTGAAGAAAAACTTGATTGCTGCTCTGAACAAGAGTGTTCCGGAAATCGGAGTGCGCGAAATCTATTTCACCGAATTCCTGGTGCAGCGCTGACCCATGTCGGCTCTAACTCCAATCTCTAAAGAAATCGCCGTCCCTATCCCGGAGGAATTGTGGGAGGAGGCGAACTGGCTCCCGTGTCTCTTCAGCGTGGACTTGCCGGTGCACCTCTTTACTGTCCGCGCGCTGCTGACTTTGGAGCCCGGCGTCATTCTGGAGACAAGATACGCCAGCAGCGCTGACGTGCCTGTCGTCGTTAACTCCCAGCGCATCGGCTGGGCCGAATTTGAAGTTGTCGAACAGCACATCGGTATCCGCATCACCGAATTGGGTTAGCCCAAAGGCAATTCTAAGGACCAGGAGCGAGGTTCGCAATCATGGATACGTGGCAATCAGACTCGAAGTCCGCCGCCTTGCCTTCGTGGCCGCTCCGCCTGCTCGAGGTTCTTCGCAATGTCCTCCGCAGCGTGCACGTTCATCGGCGCGAAAGATCACTCCGGATTTGCGAAACTCTGCCGCTCGGTGAGAAACGTTTCCTGGCTATTGTGCAATTCGAAGGGCGCCGGTTCCTGATCGGCGCTACCAATCAATCTATTTCTTTGCTCGAGCGTCTCGATCCCATCCCCGCTAAAAAGCAGAAAAACGGACCATCGTTGGAAAACTCCTTCCTGAATGGAGTTCACTGATGCCCCTTGCCACGTCCGCCCTTGCGCGTCGCTTGAGGCCCGCTCTTGCTTATGCAGCGTTTGCACTCGCTGTGCCATTTCGATCCGCAGCCGCTCCACAAAGTCCCATCATCCAATTCCCCGGCCTCTCCGTCCGCGGAGACTCCACTTCCATCACCATCATTCTTCTTCTCACGGTCCTCACACTTCTCCCCGCAATTCTTCTCTCCATGACTCCCTTCGTCCGCATTCTGGTCATTTTTCATTTCCTTCGTCAGGCCCTCGGCACGCAAACCGCGCCAACCAACCAAACTCTGATTGGGCTCGGTCTTTTTCTCACCTACTTCATCATGCAGCCAGTCGGTGCCGCCATTTATATGCAAGCCATCGTTCCTTTCGAACACGGCCGCATCACTTCTTTGCAAGCGCTCGATCGAAGCTCCGAGCCGCTCCGCCAATTCATGCTCGGTTACACACGGGAAAAGGACTTGGCGCTCTTCGTCGAAATGAGCAAAGAGCCCCGTCCCAAAAAGCCCGAAGATCTATCCATGCGCGTAGTTATACCCGCCTACATCCTTTCGGAATTGAAAACCGGCTTTCAGATCGGCGCCGTCCTTTTTCTCCCGTTTCTGGTGATCGATCTCGTCACGGCTTCGGTGACCACTTCCATCGGCATGCTGCAGCTTCCCCCCGTGGTCATCTCGACGCCTCTCAAGATTTTGCTTTTCGTGGTTGCCGATGGCTGGAATCTCGTCGTCGGCTCGATGATGAAGAGCTTTCATTACTAAGAGTGCGCGATGACACCCGAACAAGTGGTCCAACTCTCACGGCAAACGATCGAAGCGGCTTTCTGGATCGGCATGCCGATCCTGCTTGCCGCCATGGTCGTTGGCTTGATCATCAACATCGGCCAGGTCATGACTTCCATTCAGGACATGACCGTCTCGACCGTTCCACGTCTCGCCGCTGTCGGAGTGATTTTATTTTTCCTTACGCCGTGGATTTTGCACCACTTGGTGACTTTCACCGTGTCCCTCTTCGGCGATTTTAGGGTTTACACACAATAAAGGAGCGAATGCGCTTGTTGCCGGTCCTCGAACAGATCGCTTTTCGCTTCATGGCAATCAGCCTGCGTGTAGGTGGCTTGATGAGTTTTGCCCCGTTCATCGGAGACTCTTCCATCCCCATCCGTATTAAAGCCGTCTTCACCCTCTCGATCACCGCCCTGCTGTACCCCATTTGTCCCATTCCGCATTTCGCGCTCTCCCTAATTGGCTTGTCGCGGCTCGCGATGGGCGAAGCGGTTCTTGGACTTGGCATGGGCTTATGCATGCAATTCGTTTTTGAAGGCGCGGTGATGGCCGGCCAGATCGCCGGTTTCCAGTTCGCTTTCTCCCTGGTCAACATTATTGATCCTCAGAGCAATGTTGATACCCCCGTGCTCTCCGTCTTTCATCAGCTGGCTGCTCTCCTGCTCTTCTTGCAATTCAACGTTCATCATTGGCTCCTGCGTGGAATCGTGAAGAGCTTCGATTACGTTCCGGTTGGTGCAGTCTCGCTGGGTTTGCCGGCCACTCGGGAGCTGTTTCGCGCCACGGGCGGTCTTTGGCTGGTAGGCGTGCAGATTGCCGCCCCGATCTTGATCGCCACGATGCTTATCGACGTCGCCGTAGGTTTTCTCAGCAAGGCTTCTCCACAGATGCCCGCGATTCTTCTCAGCATTCCGGTGAAGAGCCTCCTTGGCTACGCAATTCTCGCGATCGTCGTGGGTCTGTGGCCGGTTTTTCTTGAAAGGCAATTTGCTCTCGCGCTTGGATGGAGCGAACACCTGCTCCATCTTGCGCACTAGGGGGATCTAACGCGTGGCAGACAATCGCACGGAGCAGGCAACACCCCGCCGCCGCACCAAGGCCCGTGAAAAAGGCCAGGTGCTTCGCGCTCGTGACCTTGCTGCCGCTCTCTCTCTCCTCGCCGTCATCTTCCTCCTCGCTTGGCATCCGGAGATTTGGGTCAGCAACTGGCAGGCATTCTTTGCGCGCCTGTTGGACGCCAGCATCCGAACCGATTGGTCTGATTCCGCTCCCGTCATCGGTTGGACAACCCTGACTCTTGCCGAGTGGGTCGCTCCGGTTTTCGTTGTCGCTTTCTTCGTCGCTGTCGGAGCTACTCTGGCGCAAGGCGGCGTCGTGATTGCTGCCGAGGCGCTGAAGCCGGATTGGTCCCGGATCAATCCCGCTCACAACCTCCAACAATTGTTTTCGCTCGCTGGCTTGAGCCGCGTGCTTCGCTCGCTGCTCCCCTCCGGTCTCATTTTCTATCTCGTTCTTAGGCTGATTATCCAGGACGCGCCTATGATTCTGCATTCGTCTCGCCTGCAATCGCGCTCATCGACGGCCTTGCTGGGCCACTTGTCTTTCGCCTTGGCCTGGCAATCTGGCCTCGTATTGTTTGGCTGGTCCGGCGTGGATTTCCTTCTCCAGCGGCAGACGTTTGAGAAGTCTCTTCGCATGACCAAGCAGGAAGTCAGGCAGGAATCAAAGGACATGGAAGGGAACCCGGTCATTAAAAGCCGGATACGTCGTCTTCGTCGCGAGTTGCACCGCCGCTCATTACAGAAAGACGTTCAGCGCGCCACTGCCGTCATCACCAATCCTACTCACTACGCCGTAGCCCTTGAATATCGTCCGGCCACGATGGCAGCTCCGGTCATTGTCGCCAAAGGGCGGAACCTCATTGCTCAGAAAATCAAGGAGTTGGCCCGCTGGCACGAAGTCCCCATCGTCGAGAATCCGCCTCTTGCTCAAGCACTTTATCGTGCGGCCGATGTCGGCCAAATGATTCCGCCGAATCTATACGCTGCCGTCGCCGAAATTCTGGCGTTTATCTATCGCACCCAAATGCGGATGCAAGGCCGCCCCGCTCCGGCCGGAACGGGAGTTCGCTAGTAAATCGCCATGGCTCCAGCACCTGCAATCGCGAAGACCACAGCCCCCGCCGAATGGTTTGTACCCGTGGCCACGGTCGCTACCGTTTTTGTCATGCTCGTTCCCGTACCCGCCATCGTTATAGACATTTTCCTCGCGGTGAGCATCACCCTCGGCGTTGTCGTCCTCCTCTCCGCTCTCTACATCCTCAAACCCGTGGACTTCTCCGTCTTTCCCACGTTGCTTCTTTTTCTGACTCTGTTCCGCATTTCTCTGAATATCGCAAGTAGCCGCCGCATTCTCCTTCATGGCACGGAAGGTGCTGCTGCCGCAGGAAGCGTCATTCAAGCCTTCGGTCAGTTTGTAGTCGGCGGCAACTACGTTGTTGGTTTCGTGATCTTTCTGGCTCTCATCGCCATTCAATACCTCGTCATCAACCACGGCGCGGTGCGCACTGCCGAAGTTGCCGCTCGCTTCACTTTGGACGCCTTGCCCGGAAAGCAGATGGCTATCGACGCCGATCTGAACGCGGGCCTCATCGACGAGCACCAGGCCCGCACTCGCCGGGAACAAATCGGCAAGGAAGCCGAATTTTATGGCGCCATGGATGGCGCCGCCCGTTTCAGCCAGCGCGATGCTCTTGCAACCATCCTTATCACCGCGATCAACATCATCGCCGGTTTCCTCATCGGCGTTTTTCAGTTGAACATTCCTTTCGTTGAAGCCGCGAAGACCTACACCATCCTCACTGTCGGCGATGGTCTCGTCACGCTGATTCCGTCCTTGCTCGTTTCCGTCGCGGGCGGCATCGTGGTGACACGCACTTCGAGCGGTTCCACGGTCGGCGCCGAATTTGGCCGGCAACTCATCGGGCGGAAAATGCCTCTGCGCATCGCCGCCGGCGTCATGTTCGCACTCGGTTTAATCCCCGGCCTGCCGAAGTTTTCCTTTTTCCTTCTCGCCACCATAACGGCCTACCTCGCTTCTCGTGCACCACATCACGGCGCCGCCGACGTCAAAGCCGCGGAAGTCGTTTCCGACAAAAAGAAGGCCGACTCGCAGCAACAAATCGAAAGCTTGCTCAAGCTGGATGAGATTAGCCTCGAGGTCGGTTACGCACTCGTACCCCTTGTTGACCAGGCTCAGGGCGGCCAATTGCTTCAGCGCATTCGCGCGCTTCGACGCCACTTGGCACTTCAGTTGGGCTTTCTCGTGCCGTCCGTGCATATTACGGACAACCTCAAGCTAAAGCCTCGCGAGTATCTCGTCCTTCTTCGCGGCGTCGAAATAGCTCGATGGGAAATGCAGCAGGAGCGTCTGTTGGCCATCAGCTCCGAACCGTCTGCGTCCCCCATAGATGGGATCGCCACCAACGAACCGGCCTTCGGTGCCTCCGCCCTCTGGATTGTTCCCGGATTGCAAGAGCAAGCGCTTTCCACGGGCTATGCCGTCGTCGATCAGACTTCCGTTCTCGCCACCCACCTTGCGGAAATCGTACGCCAGTATGCTCACGAATTGCTCACCCGCCAGGAAACCAAGCGTCTCCTCGACGCCATCGCGGAAACTCAGCCGAAACTTGTCGAAGAACTTTTCCCGCGTCTCCTTACTCTCGGCGAAATTCAGAAAGTCCTTCAACAGCTGCTGCGCGAACAAGTCTCCATCCGGGATCTTTCCACAATTCTCGAAACTCTTCTGGAGACCGCTCCGGTCAACAAGTCCCAGATTGCCCTCGTCGAAGCCGTCCGCCAAGCCTTGGGCCGGTCCCTTATCCATCCGCTTCTCAGCGACGATCGCAAGCTGAAAGTGCTCACTCTCGATCCCGTCATCGAACAGGAGTTTCAGCGCCAGATTGATCCCCAGCCCGGTGTCGAGCGCGCTCCTGGCGGAGCCACCGCGCCTCTTCGCCATGTCCTCGAAGGCCTTCAGCGTCTCGTAGGCGACCGTGTCGCCCTCAGCTCTACGATTCTGCTCTGCAGCAGTCCTGCCCGTTTCCATCTCCGACGCCTTCTCGAGCCCTTCATTCCACGCGTCGTCGTCCTTTCTCCAGCGGAAATTCCCGCTACCGTCTCTGTGCAATCTCTAGGAGTAGTCCGATGACTACCCCTCTCTTCACAGATTCGCTGCGTCAGGAGGTGGCGCCGTGGTGACCTCCTCTTCCGACAAGCAACTGCTCCCCACCGTGCTCGATCCCGCTGAACGCGAACGACTCCTCATGGAAAATCTTCCTGAAGTGCGCTACATGGCTCGCCGCATTCACGATCGTCTCCCTTCCCACGTTCAATTTGATGATCTCGTGCACGCCGGCATCCTCGGCCTCATCGATGCCGTAGATAAATTTGATCCGGCCAAGAATGTCCAGCTCAAGTCTTACGCCCGTTTTCGCATTCGCGGTGCAATTCTCGATAGTCTGCGCCAATTGGATTGGAGCCCGCGCAATCTTCGACGTCAGGCAAGACGAATCGAAGAGGCTCACCGCGAACTCGCTGCACTTCTGGGGCATGCCCCGTCAGAGCCGGAGCTCGCCACTCATCTCGGCCTCGAACTCGATGAGTTTCAGCGCTTGCTTGGCGACCTCCGCGGCCTCGATCTCGGCAGCCTACATGCCTCATCCGATGACGGCGCAGCCGATGAACAATTTTCCGGTGTCTCCGTCCGCCCGGAGGACGATCCTTTTGGTGTCACGCTGCGCGGCGAAATGCGCAACTATCTTGCTCAAGCGATCGATGAACTGGACGAGAAAGAGCGCCAGGTTCTTGCCCTTTACTATCTTGAAGAAATGACCATGAAGGAAGTCGGACTCATTATGAATATCGGCGAGTCGCGGGTCTCCCAAATTCACACCGCCGCTCTCATTGGCCTTCGTGCGCGGCTTAAACAAAAAGTCGAGCCAGACGTTAGACAATCCGGGGGCGCCTGATGGCTGAGACCGCTGATCCTTCTCCTATCAGGAGATTCTGCGCACTCTGGGCCGAGGGTTTTTCACGAGTGCTCGCATCCTTCGGTGTCGAGTCTCCGGTCGTTCATTCCACTGACCCGGTTTCCGCACAGGCCCCCACTCAGGAGGAATTCGATAGTTTAGTCTGCAGCCGCTTCTCCGCTAGCGGAGCCTTAAAAGGCGAACTGCTGTGGACTGCGGAAAAGGCTGTTGCGCTCCAGCTTGCGCAGCTCTCTAAGTCCGAATCTCCCGATCTTTCTATGGAGTTCGCGGAATCGCACCGTGAGGCCTATTCAGAGTTCGTTCGCCGAGTTGCTGCTCACGCCGCTGCGGCCTACAAGGCCGAATCAGGGGTGGAAATCGGCCTGGCTTTTCAGACAACCGTCGAACCAGCACCTGTGACAGCGCAGTCGACGATCCTCCAGCTCTCCGGAGAAAAATTCTCAGAACTAAGCCTCAGGCTTTTCTTGGACGAAGATCTCTGTGCTGCGCTTTCCGCCCTGCCGCTACCCGCGACCCCCGAGCAGCCGAATCCGCTGCCCGGCCCAGCCCCAGCCACCTCCATGGTTTCGGAACCCGTCGCTCGGCCTTCCGGGCGCTCGACACCTTCCCCAGCAAATCTTGCACTGGTCCTCGATGTCGAATTGGAATCCACCATCCGTTTTGGTGAATGTCAGATGCTTCTCCGAGACATTTTCGGGCTGATGGCGGGTGCAGTCGTCGAGTTAGACGAGTTGGTCAGTGAGCCTGCGGAATTGCTTGTCGCTGGAAGGCTCGTGGCGCGTGGCGAAGTCGTCGTTGTAGATGGATGCTTTGGACTTCGCGTCTCCGAAGTCGCCAACGGCAATGCGCTAGCCGCGCTAAATGCGCGGCGCTAGAAAGGACACGAGGAATGGCTACATCCGATTTCTCTTTGCTCGCCGCCGATCGCGGCAACACGCTTCCCTGGCTGGCCCGCCGCAGAAAGTGGTGGTCCCAGCTCACTTCACGCTGTGCCGGCCCGGATTGTCCTCAATCGGGCAAGCTGTGGCCGTCGAGGCTGCACAAGTCAGAAGGCATCATTTTTGATGGCCGCTGGTATTGCTGCCGGGGCTGTCTTGAAGCCATTCTGGGCGCCCGCGTTCACACGCTTCTTTCCTCTTTTCACATCGAAAAGCCGCGGGCTCATCGCCTTCCTATCGGCTTGCTGCTCGTCAATCGCGGCGTGATTTCTCCGGCCCAATTGCGCGAGGCCATTCGCCTGCAACGCGAAGCAGGGCATGGAAAGCTTGGCGATTGGCTTCGACAGACGGCAGGCTTGGGCGATCAGCAACTCACCGCTGCGCTCGGCCAGCAATGGGGCTGCCCCGTCTTTCCTCTGGAACATCAAGTCACTTCCGCCACCTGGAGTGACCTAATTCCTCTGCCACTGCTTCTTTCTGCTGGAGCCGTTCCCGCGTATGCATCTTCCGATGGGCGCGTGCTTCATCTCGCTTTCGGCGAACGCGTTGACCACACTCTGCTCTATGCTGCCGAGCAAATGCTCCTTTGCCGCACTTTTCCTTGTGTGGCCTCCGGCCATGCTCTTCAGGCCAAGCTCGAACAATTCCGCAGGCTTACCTCCGGCATGGATACTTGTTTTGACACCATCCGCGAATCTTCGGAAATGACTTGGACAATCGGCAACTACGCCGTCGAACTCAAGGCCAAGCGCCTCGTCTTGGCTCGCGCTGGATCCTACATCTGGGTCCGTTTCTTTCGCGACCAATCTTCCCGAGATCTCCTTTTCCGCATCCTTCCGGACAATAACTCGGATTACTTCGAACGACTGTCGGCTCGCACTAAAGCATTTTCCGCTTCTGCCGATGGTAGAAAGGGCGGCGTCTCGAACGCCTCGACATCACTATGAATTCTCCTGTTCAACCGGCGAACCTCCCGCCCCAGCCCACGGCCAGTCACATGCTCGCCGAGCAGGAGCGCCGTAAAAAGCGGCTGACTGGCATCCTCAGCCAGGATCTCCCCACCCTTCCCAACTATGTAATGGATTTGAACGCGTTACTGAGCAGTCCGACCGTGGACCTGAAAAAAGTCGGCAAGGTCATCCGCACGGACCCTAGCCTCAGCGCACAAGTTCTCCGTCTGTGCAATTCCGCCCTATTTGGACTGCGCCGTCGCGTCCTCAGTATTGAACAAGCCGCTATCCTTCTCGGTACGGAGCGCCTCCGCACTCTCGTCCTGACGTGTTCTCTCATGCAATTTGCTGGCAAGCGCGTACCCAGCACCCTGATGGTATCGTTCTGGCAGCATAGCTTTCTTACAGCTCTTCTCAGCGAGCGCATCGCCCGCCAGGTCGATTATTTCGAAAAAGAGCAAGCCTATCTCTGCGGCTTGCTCCACGACATCGGCCAGCTTCCTCTCTCCATCCTCGTTCTTGAGGAGGAAGCCAAAAAACGCCGCCTTCCTCCCGAGAATTGGCTCGATAACGTTCTCCTCGAACGCGAATACTTTGGAATGGACCATTGCAAAGTCGGCCGTTGGATGGCCGTCGCTTGGAATTTCATGCCTTCCTACGTCGACGTCTTCGAACATCATCACGCTCCGGAGCGCGCCGAACACGATCCCTATCTCGTCGGGATCATTGCGGCTGCCGACCAATTTCTGATAACGCAGACGGCAGATATTCCTCCCCTGTCGGCGGAACCCCCATCACCACAAGTTTCCGCTTCCGATTCAGCCTCTCTGGAGCCCGAGGGTCCTACTTTCTTGGAAGCATGCCTTCCGCAGATCCCCGAACCCGACCGGCAAGCCGTCCTCGAAATGTTGCAGACCGAATATATTCATCTGCTCCCTCTTGTGCAGATCGGTCTCTCCAATTCCGCCGCCGGCCCGGAGTTGAAACAAGATTTCTCTCCCTCCGCTGCCGGATGAGTCCGCAAAACTCGGCAAGCTTTGCCTTTCCGTTTTCTTCCCCCGGCAAACTTGACCAGCTTTCTCAAAATTTTAATAACTACGCTTTTCGCCCCTTCCTAGGCCCTTTTCCTTCAATACTTTCCAGAACCTTACAATCCGCTTAATTGGACTCGCTTGTGCACCTTCTCTTCTCGGAGGTTCCCAATGGACAGTGGTTTCTATTCTGCGTTCGCCGGCCTCGCTGCTCGCATGGACGCTCTCGACGTCGTCGCCAATAATCTCGCGAACATCAGTACTACCGGCTACAAAGCCCAGCACGAGTTCTACCGTTCCTTTTCCGCATGGCTCCAGCCGTCTCTCACCACCCCTATCAATCAGGCTGTGAATCAGTTCGGCGTCCTCGGCGGCGCAAGCCTCGATCTTTCTCCCAGCCCACTCGCTCCCACCGGTAATCCCACGGACATGGCGCTGCAAAGCGCCGGCTTCTTCACTGTGCAAACCAAAAACGGGCTTCGCTACACCCGCGCAGGAAATTTCTCCCTGAACACGAAACGCCAGTTGGTAACTGCGCAAGGCGACCTCGTCCTCGGCGATCAGGGCCCTATTCAAATTCCTGAAGGCCAGCTTTCTGTCAGCCCCGATGGCACCATTTCCGTGGATGGCACCCTCGTCAGCAAGCTCAAAATCACTGATTTTCCTCCGCAAACTCCGCTCACTATGGAAGGGAACTCCTATTTCGTCGCTCCACAAAACGCCGCCAAGCCCGCCACCGCTAGTAACGTTCGCCAGGGCAACCTCGAAACTTCCAACAGCGATCCCGTCATGGGCGCTGTCGAGCTCATCGAAGTGCAGCGCACTGCTGGCCTGATGGAGAAAGCCCTCTCCATCTTTCATAACGAATTCAACAAGGTAGCTGCTCAACAGATTCCAGTCGTTTAGAAATTCTCAGGAGGAAACGCGCAAATGTATCGAGCTCTCTACACCGCCGCAAGCGGCATGCAAACCCAGGAGTTAAATCTTGAAAACGTCGCCAACAACCTCGCGAATGGCAGCACCGCGGGGTTCCGAAGCCGCCGTCTGCAGTTCCAGGATCTCATCTACCAGAACCTGGTCCTTCCCGGCGCTGCCTCCACACAGCAAACCACTTATCCAACCGGCCTCCAGATTGGCCTCGGTTCGCGCACTGCATCCTCTGAAATCATCCAGACCCAGGGCGACTACAACACAACGAATAATCCTCTCGATCTCGCCATTCAGGGCCAGGGATTCTTTCAGGTTCAGCTTCCCACCGGCGAACTTGCCTACACTCGCGCCGGCGCGTTCCATCTCGATCCCACCGGTATCATGGTCACCTCCGACGGGTACCAGCTTCAGCCCGCCATCACTATTCCGCCCAGCGCCACCAATGTCACGATCGGCAACGACGGCACCGTCAGCGTTCAGCTTCCGGGCCAGCAGCAGGCCCAGCAGGTCGGCACCATTCAGCTCGCCACATTCGCCAATCCTGGCGGCCTGAACAGCATCGGCAGCAATCTCGTTCTCGAAACCACCGCCTCCGGAAACGCCATCACTGGAACTCCCGGTGGCGCCGAAGGCCTTGGCACAATCCAGCAAGGCTCTCTCGAAAATTCCAATGTTGACGTCGTTGGCGAATTCATCCAGATGATTCTCGCCCAGCGCTCCTACGAAGCAAATTCGCGCGTAGTCCACGCCGCCGATCAGATGTTCCAGACCGTGAATGGTTTGACGAGCTAAGAAAGGTGCCCATGCGAACCCTGCGTCTCATCGCGTTTTCCGCGCTACTTGCGACCTTCCTGCCTTCTGCCTCTGAAGCCGGTGCTTTGCGAATTGCTCTTCTCGCAAGCGCGGAAGTCCAAGGTGACACCATCCTGCTCGCGAGTCTGCTCCCGGCGAATGCTACTCGGCACATACGCTCCGTCGCGGGACAAATCACTCTCGGTGCAGCCCCTCAGCGAGGTACCATTCGTGAATTTACGCGCGACTCCCTAACTGCCGCGATCTCTTCCGCGGGCTTGTCTCCTGCGGATTTCGCCATACCCGGCTCGGTCACGGTTCGCCGCGACAGCCGTCTCCTCTCCAGCCAGGAAGTCTTCGACGCGATCAAGTCCGCGCTCGCGAAAAATCCTATACCCAGCCTTACTCGCCTTAGACTTCAGGATCTCAGTTTCGAAGCGGCCGTCCGTGTAGCGCCTGGCGACGCGGCCTTGGAAGTCACTCAGATTTCTTTCGACCAATTCCTGCATCGCGCCCGCTTTCGCCTTTTGCCGACTTCTACCCCAGGCGTTCTGCCGCTCTACGCTACGGCCAAAGTTCCTTCGGCGTTTTCCGAACGCTCCACAACTGCACGGTTTCTCCCGGCAGCAGCTCATGTCCCCATCAAAAGTCTTGTTTCAGCGCCGGCACTCGTTGCCACCGGCCGTCTCGCTCGACTCCATATTCACACTCCCGGTTTGGACATGCTCCTCGAAGTCAGTCCTCTCCAGCGCGGTCACTTTGGCGAAGTGATTCGTGTCCGCCTCCCCGGTACGGGGCGCACCTTCCAGGCACGTGTCACCGGAGAAGAATACCTCGATGCCACTCTCTAGGAGCCAAAATTGACGGCACACATCTCTCGTAACCTCTCCATCGCCCTGCTCTTAGCCGGAGCGCTATTCCTTTGTTCCCCCGCTCTTCCGCACTCCAAGAAATCCAAACCCAATGCCACTTCCACCGTTCTGGACGAGTATCTCAAGCGCGCCCGCAGCACGAATCTTCCTTCTCCATCCACTCCGGGCAGCCTGTGGGTTCCCTCCGGCCCTCTGGCCTCTCTCGCAGCGGACTACCACGCGATCCACGCCGGCGATCTCATCGTAATCCACCTCACGGATAACTTCACTGCCGCCAACGCCGGAGAAAATAGCCAGACCCGCGCTTTCGCCGCTCAATCCGGTATCACCGGCCTCGTGGGAAATATCGGCACGCGTAACCGCCTGCAGAATCTCTTCGGCGGCAGCTCTCAATCCAGCCTCGACGGCAAGGGCTCTTCAACACTCAGTTCCAACGTCTCTCTCAATCTCGCCGCTCAAGTCCTCGAGGTTTTGCCCAACGGCGTCCTTGTCGTTCAGGCCGCCCGCGACATCACCGTCGGAAACGACCGCCAGACCGTTATCCTCCGCGGTCTAGTCCGCCCTGGAGATCTCGCCGCCGACAATTCCATTCCCTCCAGCTCCGTCGCCAATCTCGAAGTCGAAATAAAGGGCAAGGGCGCTGTAGCCGATGCTACGCGCCAGCCGAATTTCATCATTCGCTGGCTCTTGAAGATTCTGACTTTCTGAGGAGACCGTTCATGTCTCGCGGCCTGCATCTCTTGCTCGCTCTTCAACTTCTGCAGCTCTCGTTTCCCGGCATCGCCGCGACAAACGATGATCCCGCCGCGACTCCTGAGCCATTGCATGTCGCCCGGATAAAGGACCTCACCACCATCGAAGGCATACGCGACAACCAGCTCTTTGGTTACGGTCTGGTCGTCGGCCTCAACGGCACCGGCGACAAACAGCAAACCATTTTCTCCATCCAGACTCTCGCCAACGTGCTTCAGCGCATGGGCGTCAACGTCAAATCCCAGATCACCAACATTCAGGTCCGCAACATCGCCGCCGTGTTCGTCACCGCCGACATCCCGCCTTTCTCCCGCCCAGGAATGAAAATGGACGTCACAGTTTCCTCCATCGGCGATGCCAAGAGCCTCGCCGGCGGCACGCTAATCCTTACCCCGTTATCCGCTCCTGACGGCCAGGTCTACGCCGTCGCACAAGGTCCCCTGATCATAGGAGGCTACAGCGCCGGCACCGCCGCGAACTCCAAAGTCGTCAATCACCCCACCGTCGGACGTATCCCCTCCGGAGCCCTCGTCGAGCGAGACACTTCCTTGGACCTTACACAAATGCACTCTCTCTCTTTCTTGCTCCGCGACGCCGATTTTGATTCCGCTCGCGAAATCGCTCTCGCCATCAACAAGGAACTCGGCACAAACGCCGCTCACGTCGTAGATAGCCGCCGCATCGAACTTCCCGACGTGAAAGCCGACGCCCCAGACGTGCAAACTCTCATCACTCGCATCGACGATCTCACCATTCACACCAAACCTGCCGCGCGGGTCGTCGTCAACGAGCGCACCGGTACCGTCGTCTTGGGTGGAAACGTCACCATCAGCGCCTGCTCCATTCTTCACGGCAATCTTTCCATCCAGGTCACCACCGAATTTCAGGTTTCCCAGCCTCCTCCTTTTTCGAAAACCGGCCAGACTACGGTGGTTCCTCAAACGAATGTCCAGGCGCAGGAAAATCCGTTGCAAATTATCCAACTCAAAGAGGGTGCCACCGTCGAGGAGTTGATTCGGGGCCTCCAAACCCTGGGTGCCTCTGCACGTGATGTCGTAGCCATCCTCCAATCCATCAAAGCTGCGGGCGCACTCAACGCAGCCCTCGAGGTGATTTGATGATCTTCTCGGATACCTCCACCTCCGCCCTTTCTCAAAACGCAGTTTCCGCTATTTCCCAAAATGGAAATACGTCCCAGCTCGCCTCCGTTGCCGACTCTCCTTCAGGTCGCAAGCTACGTCGCGCCGCCGCCGAGTTCGAAGGTATGCTGCTTTCCTCCCTTTGGAAGTCCATGAAAACGACCTTTGCCGCCCCCGACGACGATTCCGGCGATCCCGCCCACGATTCACTCGATGACATGAGTATCCAGGCCATGTCCAACGCTGTTGGCAAAGCCGGCGGCCTCGGCCTTGGAAAACTGATTCTAAAGCACTTAGAGCCAATGCTAGCCAAGTCCGAGGCCCAAAACACCATCGATACCAGTAAAGGTCCGGCCGTGCCTGCCGATATCTATTAATGAGTGGCGCCAGAAAAATCGCCACAATTAAAGTTTTCTGAGGCTCGGCCGATAGGTACCAGAAGAGCAGTAGATCTGATTCTCTTAAGTTCGGTCGTTCAGGGAACGCGTCATCCAGGAGTTTGGCTATGAAGATTGACCCCACAATTCAATTTCCTAGCGATCCACAATCGGATCGCGTAACCAGCGGCACCGGCAAAGCCGCGCAATCTCAGGGCTCCTCGAGCGCCTCAGGTGTCTCTTCCCCGAATGCGGAAGACACTTTCAGCCTTTCCAGCACTCACGGAGAAATTCAAGCTCTCACGGCCAACCTCGTCAACGTGCCCGAAGTCCGCACCTCTCGCGTTTCCGCACTCCAGCAGAGGGTCAGTACCGGCTCCTATCAACCCGATAGCCAGAAGGTGGCGGATGCCATTATTTTGGACCAGGCCGGTCGCAAGCATTAGTTGCGCCGAAAGGTGATTCGCCGGTGGGAGATCTTAGCTCATCGCCGCCAGCTCGCATCGAGGCTTCCATGGCTGGCGAAGAACGAGGCAAAAGCGACCCGCGGGTTCTGAAACCCGCCAAGCACCTGCCAGCCTTGCGCGAAGCACCGCAACCGCCTGAACTGGATTTGGAAAAAGAGGAGCGTCACAAGTTGGACGAACGGGCCTGAATCATGAGCGCTGAGACCACACGCTATCTCCAACTCCTTGAAGAGCGCCTCGCCCTCCTCGGCTCGCTGGCCACTGCTCTTACCGCCGCCCGTCTCGATATCGTCTCTCTGGACATCAATGGTCTCGAAGCCCGCATCTCCGAGCAAGAAAATCTTTGCAATCAGATTCGTTCCCTCGATGTCCAACTCGATCGCGTCCAGCGCCTGTGCGTTGCCCACATTGGGGCCCCCTCAATCCAACCCGCCGCTGCGATCTCTGACGAGTTTGCCGTTCGCCGTCGCGCAATCCTCGTCCGCCTATCGCGCGTTCAAGCCACCGTCAAGCAACTCAACGACGAACATCAGGCGCTCCTTCGCCGCTCGCGCCGCACCGTCAGCGCGCTTCTGAACTCCTACCAAACTTTTGCGATGACCTACTCCAAGCCTTCTCAACTTCGTGCCGAACTACCTGCCGAAGTGCATGCGGTCGCCGGAGAGGGACTCTAGCCATGGGTAGCTTGTCAGCAAGTCTGAACATCTCTCTGCAATCGCTTCAAGCAGAGCAGACCGCCATTCAGACCACCTCGAACAACATCGCCAACGTCAATACTCCCGGCTATTCCCGCCAGGCCGCCAACTTCGATGACAATCCTCCCGTTACTATTGGTACGTTAACCCTGGGATCCGGGGTTCACATCAGCCAAGTTACCAGTCTCCGCGACTCCATTCTTGATCTTCGCGTTAATCAGGAGACCTCGCAGCAAGGCGCGCTGAATTCCTTCATCAGCGCTGGCCAGCAGATACAATCGCTGTTCAACGAACCCTCAGGTTCGGGCCTCCAATCCTCCTTGTCCTCTTTCTTCAATAGCCTTTCCGCCCTCTCTGCGAATCCCAGCGATCAGAACACTCGGCAAGGCGTTTTGACTGCCGCCCAAGATCTCGCTTCCTCTTTCCATCAGGCCTCCAACAATCTCACCACCATTCAGCGCAGCCAGGATCTCGCCGTTACCCAGTCCGTCAATCAAATCAATACCCTCACCGCCCAAATCGCAAGCGTCAACACGCAAGTCGCCGCCGCAACCGGCGCCGGACAAAATCCGGGTCCGTTCATCGACCAGCGCCAACAGCTCATCAACCAACTCTCCAATCTCGTCGATATTTCTTCGATCGATGCGGGCAATGGCAGCCTCACTCTAACGACCAGCAGCGGCGCTCCTCTGGTCGTCGGCGGACAGAGCTATCAGCTCACCACCCAAACCAATCCCGCCACCGGCTTTCTGGACGTCTACTCACAGGGCGCCGACATCACCACGAGCATCACTGGCGGCCAGTTAGCTGGGCAAATCCAGATTCGTGACCAGCAAATCCCCTCCATTCTCTCTTCTCTCGATTCCTTGGCTTCGAATCTCGCCACTGCGGTAAACACACAGAACCAGCAGGGCTACGATCTCAACGGTAACGTCGGAGGCAATATTTTCGTCCCGCCCCCCGCCGGAGGCGTCGGAGCCGCCAATTCGCTGGCCGTTGCCATCACCGATCCTTCTCTCATTGCCGCAAGCGGTGGTCCCGCCCCAGGCAGCCCCGGCGACAACACCAATGTCAACGCTCTTCTCGCCATTCAGAATCAAGCCATAGTCAACGGCCAGACTCCGCTGAACGCCTACTCCTCCCTCGTCTTTAATATCGGGAATAGCGTTTCCACTGCCCAGGCCAATCAGCAATCCGGCGGATTGGTTCTTCAACAACTGCAGAATCTTCAAGCCGGAGTCTCCGGCGTCGATATCAACGAAGAATCCGCCAACCTGGTTCGCTTCCAGGCCGCCTACCAGGCTTCCGCGCAAGTTTCAGGCATTATCGATCAACTGATGCAAATCACGATCAACATGATCCCTGGGGCATAAGCCATGTCCATCAGACTCAATCCCAATCCTCTTCCCAATCTGCTCGCGGCCATTCAACAAAGCGAGCAGAACGCCAACATCGCTACACAGCAACTTTCCAGCGGCCGCCGCGTCAATCAGCTTTCTGATGATCCCGCCGCGGCATCCTCCGTCGTCCTAAATCACGCTAAGTCAGGCCAGGACGACCAGTTCCTTCAGAACAACAACACGCTACAGCCGCGTCTCCAGGTTGCCGATTCTTCCCTCAGTGACGTCGTCACCGCGCTCACTCGCGCCCTCTCTCTCGGCACCGAAGGCGCCAACGGCACTTTGAATGGCAGCGATCGCCAGGCCATCGCCGTCGAAGTGCAGGGAATTCAGTCGCAACTCGTCAGTCTCGCCAATGCAAGCTATCAGGGCACCTATCTTTTCGGCGGCACTGCCGTCGGTGCCCAGCCCTTTACTCTCGATCCCAGCACCGGCACGGTCACCTACAACGGGAACACAGGTGTCGCCTCGACTCGGATCTCCGACGGCAATTCCATACAGACCAATCTTCCCGGCAGCCAACTGTTCCAAAACGCTTCTGGCAATGTTTTCACCGCCATCCAGGATCTGAATACGGCCTTGCAAACCAACACCAATATCGGCGGCGCTGTCACCGAAATCCAGAGCGCGCTCTCCACCATTAGCACGCAGCGCGTTTTCTACGGCAACGCCCTCAACCAAATCACGTCCAGCGAGGACTTTCTCAATCAAGACAAAGTCAATCTTAGCTCTCAGGAGAATTCCCTGATCGGTGCCGACCTCGCAACGGCATCCTCCAATCTCGTCCGAGCGCAAACCGCCGAGCAGGCCACGCTCAATGCCGCGGGCAGGACCCTTAGCCTGCCGAATTTGCTCTCTTATCTGCCCCCACCATAAACCGAAGCTAAGTTTTTTCCGCCCCAGCCCGTTCTTTCTGTTCGCAGCTTTTAGGGAAGGGAAGTTTCCTTGGACTCGTTCGCCGCCCATTTCCCTGATCTTGCTCCAATAGAGGTCGGAGTGTTGCAGGGTGGGTAACGTAAAGCTGTGTAGATCGGAGCGCCCCTGAAATTTCGGGCGGCTCGCCTCTAGCGTCCGAATTCCATTCAGGACCCCAGAATGTCTGGACTAAATAGGTCCATTAACGTGTTTGCTGAAAGGCCGAGACCCAGCGCGACACCGCGGTATTGTGCGCTTGGCCAATGCCGAGGCCGGCTTGCTTCGATTGCAGCATGATGCGGATCTGTTCGAGTATTGTTTGCAGTTCGCCCAACTGCGATTTGTACTGCTCCATTCGTCCTGCCAACTCGGAATCGCTTCGCTGGAGTTCTCTCCACCTTAGCGCCAGCACGTTCATCTGTCCGATGGTTTCCTGGAGTTGGCGAACATCAATTACACTAAAATCTCGCTCGCCGCGTAGCGCACCGCGCGCGCTTTCCAAAAGCGCTGCTAATTGGCCGCTCACCCGTTCCACTGTCTCGCGCGGCGCATCCGTCATTAGGCCTCCCACTTGCCGGTGCTCACACTTGCGGAACCGTCGGGGGTGGGAAGTGCTGTTCGCGCAAAATCAGTCCCTGGTTTAGGAGCGCTTCTCGAGATCTCCGGAGTTTCCGTAGCTGTCACCGTCGGAGAGATTTTCGACCACGCAGCTCTCAGCCGCGCAATCATCGAGATCAGTTCCTGAAACTTCTCACGCGAGTTCGCGATACTGGCTTCCGTGGCCATCGCTCGCGCAACGTTATAAAAGCTGTTCAGATGCCGCGCTGATTCGCCTCCACGCTCGAAATCGAGTACGCCCTGCAACTCGCCAATGACGATGAGCGCGTGGTTGGTCGAATTGACGCGTTGTTCGACTTGTCCAGCGTCCAGCGCCACGACGGCCTGCCGCAAGTCGCGGAGAATTGTGTCGTAGAGCGCGATGACCTGGCCAAGAGGCGTGGCGCCTAGAGCTCTGGCCTGGTGATACGCCGCTGCTGAGGTTTGTGATCTCATCCGAGTGCTGCGAACTGCTGGCTGACCTGGCTCTGCAATAGCGGCAGCTCCTGTAGCGTCGCATTTACCTGTGAATAGACTGCCGTGAGATTTTGTTCCTGTAGCACCAGCGCGGCCTGAAGATCGCTGATCTGCTTCGTCAGGCCTTGCGCCGTACTGGTTATGCTTTGGGAATCCAACGTCAGAAGGCCGTTCGCGGGTCCGGTAAGATTCGAGATCACACTGTGCAGATTTTGTGTGAATCCGGTTGTTGCATTCTGCAGCAGATTCTGCACCGCCCCGTAATTGCTCGATAACGCGGTGTTAAGCGCGTTGCTGTCCACGGAAAGCGTGCCGTCATTGTTCAAATTCACGCCAATGCTGGCCAAGTTCACGACCCCGTTGTTTCCGCCGATTGAATAAGAGATCGCTCCCAGGAGCTGGCTTTGCACTTCCCGGAGTGTATTGTCTGACTCCAGAACTCCCCCGCCGCTCCCGTCGGAGGCCACATTGAACTGATTGTTGACCTCCGTCACCACGGTATTGTAGGCGCTCACGAAATTGTTAATCGCCGTTGTCGCTTGCGATGTGTCCGGACTCACGTTTACGACTACAGGCGTGCTGCCAGTTGTGGCTCCCAGGTTGAGCGTCACGCCATTGAGAGCATTGCTCACTGTATTGCTTGCGCTGCTGATGGGCACGCCGTCCACGGTCAAGTTTGCATTCGTGCCAGTTACGGCCTTTGTGAAATTCAGCCCTGTCGTATCGTTGGAAATCGTGACATCGCCTGCGCTCCCCGAGCTGTTGCTCACCAGGGCGAGCCGGTATCCATTTGCGTCCTGGATGACGCTGGCAGCCACTCCCAGGTTCTGGTCGTTAATGCTCGAAGTCAGTTGGGACAGAGTGTTGTTGTTCGAATCCACCGTCACCGTTACCGGCGCGCTGCTTCCCACCTGAAGCTGGAAGCTGCCGGAAGAGATCGTCGAGGTGCTGCTCGGGAGTTCGTTCTTGGTGTAGTAGGACGATGTCGTCGCCAGATTGGAAACCGTAATCGTGTGATTGCCCGCCACCGCCGTGCTCGCGGCCGTTGCGTTCACCACCGATGGAGCCGACGACGTTGCCGACTGCGCAGCCAGTGCACCCAGAGGGTTGCTCAAGGCGAATGCGGCGTCTCCTAGGCCATTCAATTGCGAGACGATTGTTGAGATTTCGCCGGCTTGCGATCCGAGGGTGGTTTCTTGCGTCTGCAATGCCGTAATCGCAGCTTGCTGATTGGCTACCGCATACTGCACGAACTGCTGCACGTTTATGCCTTGCCCGAGTCCCGCACCGGCTGTGGTTCCCGTTCCCGTTGTACCGCCGATGCTGCTCGCTAGGGAAGGGATGGCGCTCGTGGTCGACATTTAGCGGACTCCTTAAGCTTTAACTTCGATGTGCGCGCTGGCTTTCGCCTGTTCTTGCTTCAGATAATCTTCGATGCCTTGGCTGACGTCGCGAAGCGCTTTGGGCGGTATTTCCAGGATCTCTTGGCCGGAATTTGCGTTCGATACCACGTAATACACACGGCCGTTGTTATCCCGCCGCACGGTTACATCCGTCCCTGGAATAATTGGCTTCGCGGCGGAGTCGCTTGCTTGCGCTTCGGCTTTCCGGGCGATGGCTACGGACTCTGCAGCAGCAGCGGCCCGAGTCTGCGTTGTTCGGCTTCCCGCTGTGCTGAGAGGGTCTTGCGCGACCCCGGGGATCTGACCCGTCGGAATATTCATGACCGGCTCCTAGATAGGACTTAGGCGGAGTCCCATTGAGGGCTCCGCCCACCGTCCCTTTGCTCTTTCCTTGCTCCTTTTACTGGAGGAGCTTGAGGATGCTTTGCTGAGCCGAGTTCGCCTGGGCCAGTGCTGAGATGCCGGACTGGTTCAGGATCGAGAACTCGGACAGGTTGGTCACTTGCTGGGGGATGTTCGCAGCCGTGATCTGGTCTTCTGCAGCAGTCAGGTTCTGCACCTGAACGCTTTCCACGTTGCTGGCTGCTTGCAGCCGGTTGATGTTCGCGCCGATGACGCCGCGCAGGCTGGCCACATCCGCGATGGCCGCGTTGACTAGCGAAAGTGTGGCCTGGGCGTTGGCGCCCGGGTTGATTCCCGCCGCTGTCAACAAGGTGTTCGTAACCGCCGTCGGTGTCGAAGTTGCATCCACGCCGCCGGAAAGAGTCCCGCTGCCAGACACGGAGATGCCCCCGCTTGTGTTCGTCGGGATTGTTAGAACTACCGCGTTTGCAGTTGCTGCGCTGCTCGCAGCCAAGGACGAGACTGTCAAGGTGGTGCCCACAGGAGCTACCGCGGTCACGCTGGCATTCGCCGCAGTCGCGTCATAGGTTCCGCCGGCGCCGTTCGTTCCGCCTGAGTCATTGATGGCGTTCGCCAGGTTTACCAGGGTTGCGTTGGCGGTGGCGCCAATTTGTACGTCTCCCGCCGCTGCCACCGTGCTCTGAAACGTGTAGGTCGAGCCGCCGATGGTCACCTGGTCGCCAACCGCTGGTTGGGCTCCGAGAGTGATTTGGCCCGTCGCTAGAGTTTGCGGAGTAACAACCGTCGTGGTCCCCGCCGCCAAACCTAAGGTGGCGTTCGTGAGAGATCCTGTGGTTGTCGAAATCGTGCTGTTACTCACGCCGTCGCTCAGGAAGACGTTCTGAGCGTTGGACGTGAAAACGGCCGTCCCGTTGTAGTTCGTGGACTGGCCGATGCTCGCGATTTCCGCGTTGATTTGTTGATATTCCGTATCCAGTGCCTGTCTTTGCGTGGTTGACACCGTGCCCGTCGCCGCCTCGGTCGCCAGAGTTACCGCGCGGTTGAGAAGCGTAGTGATCTGGGCGAGAGCTCCGTCAGCAACTTGCAAGGAACCGACGCCGCTGTTCGCGTTCGCCGAAGACTGCGTCAGCGCCGTGATGTTCGCCTGCAAGCCGTTCGCAATTGCGAGGCCCGCCGCGTCATCCGCGCCGGAATTGATTCGCGAACCGGAAGAAAGCTGAAACAGTGTGTTCTGCAGTTTGGACTGCGTGGACTGCAACTGGTTCTGCGCTTCCAGTGCCGAGATGTTGTTTAGAAGACTGATGGCCATGTGAAGGCTCCTTTTTTTGGTCTTTTTGTCCGTCTGGCGTCCGGGAGCCTTTAGGGCTCGGGGCTTGAGCCCATTGCTACGGTCCCAGGCTTCTTGAGCTTATTTTCAGTACCGCCAACGTACTCACACTGTTTATCGGCGGAAGCCGAAAAGCCTTTAGCTTTGCGAAGTGCTTAATGCCACGCCTCTTAGGCTCGGTGGGCCGTAAGGAGGCCTCGATGACGCGCTCCGGAGTCTGGCCTGTCCGCGCTGAGCCTCCAGATCAACGGTACTGGCGCAGCGCGAGGGCTATGGGCCCATGCTCGCGCTCCGCATCTAGAGTCAGAATCTTCTCTGCGGTTTCGTACAGGGTGGAAGCCACCAGATAGCGACCTGCCATCACTGGCTGGGTTTGCAGAAAGGCATCCCTCTGAATCTGGATGCAGGAGCAGCCTGCGACCTCCGCAACTCGTAACTCACTTTCCTGCTCGCTTACAAAATAAGTTTCTTCTAATGAGAATCCGTAATCCGTACTGGCTCGCTCGATTAATCCCGTGTTGGGCTTGTAGCAGTTACATCCATCCTCTTTCCAGTGGCGGCAGTAATATACCTGCGCAATGTGGCCTGCCGATATCGCCACCTCGAGCATGAACCTGCGGGTGATTGCATCCAATTCGCTTGCCGTCTGCGGCCCATCCAAGGAGCACGGCTGGTGCGAAATTAGGATGGCCGCATATTGATTGGCGGCCAGTAAGCGTAGTGCGTCAAGGCTGCGGGGCAGAAATTCAAACGTCGCCCAGCTTTTCACAGGTCCGTTTGAACGGCGCCGGTTAATCACTCCGTCTCTGTCCAAGAGGATATAGCGGCGTTGCAAGTCATTCATGAGCTATTTCCGTTCTTTTCCCCAGCCCGGCCTATTGCAGTTCGCCCGGTCCGAGTCTCTCACCATCACCGGGGGAACGTTCGAGATCCAAACACGAATTTCCTTTTTGGAACTACAGCTCCCGTCCGCCTTGGATCTCGCCGGCTGGGAATTCAATCCTCGATTTCGTCTCTCGCTTCCGGGCACTCAAAAGATCGTCGGTGATGGCGAATTGAACTTCTAATTTCAAAATGGATTCCGTTAGGCCAGACTTTCGCTTCCCTGAGGAAATCCTGCGCCCTAATTTTGGTAACTTATTCATTAGTAGATGGTTAGGAACGCCGTAGTGAGAGTGATTTTTCTCCTGCGACACACGTTGTGGAAACATGCACTCTTTTGGCCAATGAGAAACTTCCAATTTATTTCCTGGCTCTGGGTTGCGATTTTTCTGGACCCTAACACGTTCCTGCCGATGCTTCTCGTGAGGCTTTTGAGTGGCGCCTGGCGTGCACCTCTGGATGCTCGAGCGTTCCGACATGATTCAATTAACAAGGCTCAACAACCAGCCGTTGATGGTCAATTCTGACCTCATTAAGTTCGTAGAAAGAGCGCCGGATACCGTATTAACTCTGATCTCCGGCGAGAAAGTCATAGTTCTCGAGTCTGCAGAGCTGGTCCTCGACAAGATTGTCGCATTTCGCCAGCGAATCATTTCCGGACCGCGATTGGAATCCTCCGAGCCCGCGGCGGACAGTTCCGCTTCTGTATCGCCTAGGTTCCAGAAACCGGAGGCGAGCTAGCGCACCCCATGGATAAGAGCAGCTTTGCCGGTCTTTTCATCGCGCTTGGCGGAATCCTGCTTGGGCTCATGCTCGAAGGCGGGAGGCTCGCGCAGGTCCTTCAACCTACGGCTGCGATTATTGTGTTTGGCGGCACGCTCGGTGCCGTGATGCTGCAATTCCCGTTGCGGGTCGTCGTTGCCGCCTTTCGGCACCTGGCCCAGGTCTTTTTCGACAATTCCCGGAATCCACAGTCTTTGATCGGCGAAATCGTTGGCTACGCTCACAAAGCTCGCAAGGAGGGAATTGTTTCTCTGGATTCAGAGCTCGAATCCATCCAGGATCCATTCCTCAAGAAGACTCTCATGCTGGCCATCGATGGTACGGAGCCTCAGGAAATTCGCAAAATGATGGAGCTGGAGCTCGATAACCAGTCCGAACACGACGACAACATTCCGGGAGTGTTCGAATCCGCGGGCGGGTTTTCGCCCACCATCGGTATCATCGGCGCAGTCCTCGGATTAATCCAGGTAATGCAGCACCTTGACGACATCAGCGAAGTCGGCCGAGGTATCGCTGTGGCCTTCGTCGCCACCATCTATGGCGTCGGGGCAGCGAACCTTTTTTTTCTCCCCGTGGCCGGGAAAATCAAAATTCGCATGCGCCAGGAACAAACCCGGCGCGAAATGGTCCTGGAAGGAGTTATATCCATTTTGGAAGGAATGAATCCTCGCATGATCGAAACAAAACTCATGGGCTTCTTTTCGCAAGCCAATGAGAGTGCCAATAGCAAGCTGGCCGTATGAGGCGCAGAAAAAGACACGAGGAAAAACCAAGTCACGAGCGCTGGCTCGTATCCTACGCGGACTTCATTACGCTGCTTTTTGCTTTTTTTGTCGTTCTCTATGCCTCCTCTCAAGTGGACAAACGGAAAGTTGGCAAACTCGCGCTTTCCATCCAGGTGGCGTTCCAGGAGCTCGGCGTATTCGAAACATCGAACACGAAGATCCCGCTTAGCGATTCGGAAGAAGTGCCTTTCTCGCAGGTTCAGGTCGTGGAAAATGCAGAACGCAACACCGACATCGAGCACTTCGTTCAACCTATGAAGGGAATCTTAAGTTCCAGCCAATCCGCCGCGCAGATGAAGAGCCTGCAAGGAGAACTGGAAAAGGCCCTCGCTCCCGAAATCTCGAAGCATGTCGTCGAAGTAAAGGCTACTCGCGAAGGGATTGTAGTCAGTCTGCGCGAGATCGGCTTCTACGAAAGCGGTTCCGCAAATCTTCGCCCATCCTCCGAAGAAGCCATTGACCGGCTTGCCGCCATTCTTCGGGCGCACACGGAGGCCCTGCGCATTGAGGGCCACACGGACAACATTCCAATTCACAACTCCCGCTTCGATTCCAATTGGGAGCTTTCCACGGCCCGTGCGGCCGATCTCATCAAGCTTTTTATTACAAAGTACCGCTTCGATCCTGCCCGGCTATCGGCCGCTGGATACGCTGAATTTCGTCCCGTGGCGTCCAACGCGACCGCGGAAGGCCGCGCCCGGAATCGCCGCGTCGACGTCGTCATTTTGAATCCGATATCTCAAGAGCCGTCCATCGCGCCCACTACTCCCGCACCTTCTTCGGTTCCGCCTTCGAAGAAAGCCAATACTCCTCCATCACGCTGATCGCTCTTCACGGTAAGAAACGAGATTCGCCGGGGTTGGCGTTTGCGCCATCGCTTTCCGATCGTTCGTTGACACTTTTTTCCATCACCTCCAATATGGAGCTACCCCCTTCCAAATTTACTACTCGGTGCGTGCCGATGCGTATTCTTGTTGCTGAAGATGACGCACCGCTGGCGGACTTTCTCCATCAGCGGCTGCAGCAGGAGCAGTTTTCCGTACAAATGGTCACGAACGGGGGAGAGGCCCAGCGGTTGGCCTCGGACCAGCCATACGACTTCGTGATACTGGATCTCAATCTGCTGGCTGAACGCGGCTTGGACGTTCTCCGGAATATCCGTGCGAAAAAGCCCGATCTACCCGTCCTCGTCGTGACCGGGGCCAGCGTGCCGGAAGAGCGCGTGCGATTACTCGACGCCGGCGCGGATGATTCTCTGGCCAAGCCTTTTGCCTTCGCAGAACTCGCGGCGCGCATCCGCGCCGTGCTTCGGCGAGGAAGCCGGCCCGGGGGAGCGATTCTGAGAATTGCGGATTTGGAGGTTGACCGCGTAACGCACATCGTGCAGAGGGCAGGCCACGCGATCGACCTCAGCCCGAAGGAATTCGCGCTGCTCGAGTTTCTCATGCGCCACGAAGGGCAAGCGGTGACACGCACCACTATCGTCGAACAAGTCTGGAAGCTGAACTTCGACACGATGACCAACGTGGTCGATGTTTATATCAACTACCTGCGCCGGAAAGTAGATACCGGTTTTGACCGTCCTCTCATCCGAACAATTCGTGGAGTCGGATACCAGATCGGCGGCAACGGCGCTCACAGTTGAAAGTTCCGAGAATCTGATAAGCCCGGGTTTAGCCTGAAATCCTCAGGACGCTTCAGCGCAGGCCGGAATAAGTGGCCCATTGTTTCCGACAGCGAGTTGGCGGCCGTTCCTAGAGCTTTCTCAAAGTATTGATAATAAATACTTTAGTCATTCAGATGCGAGGTGTCGGCACAGAAAAAGCTTCTGGCCGGAGTCTGCCCTCCTAGCAACTTCTTTTCCACTTTGGGGTTTTATCTAATGCGAGTTATATATAGTGGCTAGGCTCCATCGGCCGGAACCTCTCACGGTCCGGACCGAAGATAAGGGGAAATCATGATGAAGACCGAATGGTATGGCAAGGTTAGGCTGAGCCTGCTGCTCTGTCTGGCTGGTCTTCTATGCGTCTCGGCTCCCAAGGCCAGAGCTGGGCAGGCCGACCAACCGGATCAAGGCGACCAAAGTGATCAGGTCGGCCAGAACGACCAAGGCGATCCTCCGACGCGCGTGGCGCGGATCAGCTATCTCGACGGCTCCGTCTCGATTCAGCCAGGCGGGTCCGGAGATTGGGGCAGCGCTGCGCTGAACCGCCCGATGACGATCGGCGATAAGCTGTGGACAGACAAGGATTCGCGAGCCGAATTGCAGACCGGAGTTGTTTCCATTCATCTCGGAAGCATGACCGCGCTCTCCTTCCTCAATCTTGACCAGGCTACGACACAGATTCGTATCGCGGAGGGTTCCATGAACTTCCGCGTGAAAGAAATTCGCGAAGGCGACGTGTTTGAAGTAGATACGCCAAATGCTGCTTTCATGGTCAAACAAGCGGGCGCGTTTCGTATTGATGTCAACGAGAATGGCGATTCGACGGGTATCACGGTTATCCGCGGCGAAGGGCAAGTCACCGCCAGTGGGAAGACGTACGATCTTGCAGCCGATCAGCGCGGCGTGTTCAACGGCACCGACAATGTCCAATCCACAATTGCACAAGCGCCACCTCCAGACGGCCTAGATCAATGGGCCAATGATCGCGATCTTCGAGAGCAGGACGCAGTTTCGGCCCAATACGTTCCTCCGGATATGCCCGGCACCGCCGATCTCGACAACAACGGGACATGGAATGAACAACCGGATGTAGGCCCTGTTTGGTATCCGAACGATGTCTCTCCTGATTGGGCGCCATACAGTGACGGCTATTGGAGCTATATCGGCCCGTGGGGATGGACCTGGGTAGACTACGAGCCGTGGGGATTTGCGCCTTTTCACTATGGCCGCTGGGGATTTTACGGCGGCAGATGGGGTTGGTGTCCAGGCCCGAGGCTTGGCGTGGCAATTTATGGGCCGGCATTTGTCGGTTTTCTCGGCGGTGGCTTTGGATTTGGCGTGGGCTGGTTCCCGCTCGGATGGGGAGAGCCATATCACCCCTGGTACCACTGCGGGCCGAGATACCTCGAGCGTGTAAACGTTCGGAACACGTTCATCCGCGACCGCGGAATTTTCGCTGAACGCAACTTCCGCAATTACAACAATTACGCATACGCGCACAACGTTCGCGCGGTGACCGCCACCTCGCGAACCGGCTTCGCTAGTGGACAGATGGTCCGGCGCGGCGAATTCCACGTCACAGAAGCTTCTCTACGAGGTGCAAGCGTCTCCAATAACATCGGCGTTTCTCATTCACGGCAAAGCGCGTTTGGCGCCGCCAACGCTCGAGGGAACGTCTCTCGGCCGCCCATGTCGGTGCAAAACCGAGGGGTAGTAGCTCGCACCGCCCCTGCAAGAGGCGCATCCGACATGCGAGTCCGTACGATGAGTTCGGCGGGACTTAAGCCTGGACGAAGTGAGAATTTTTCTTCCAACACAGGCGCAAATCGGCCTGTGAGCGGCGCGTCAAATCAACGGGTCTCCCGCGGCACGCGCGCCTGGTCCGCGCAAGGCAACACAACCGATCGTGGCCGCGCACCGGAAGGCTTCGGCAGTTCCAACACGGCCTCTGCAAACGAAAATGCGCGCGCAAGTCGCACGGACCGGCCGCCTTGGGCGGGTCCGGGAGCCTCAGCGAACGACGGTGGCCCGCGCAACTCGGGTAATGCTAACCGTGACATCTACTCGGGTGGCAATCGTACCTACCAGCCCTCGCAGCGGAATGCCCCTTCTAACAATCGCGGCTACGCGCAGCCGTCCCGCGGGTACACCGCGCCGAATCGTTCTTATTCGCCGTCGAACCGTGCCTACTCGGCTCCCAATCGAACTTACAGCGCGCCCAGCCGCAGTTACCCGTCGCCTAGCCGTTCTAACAGCGCGCCAAGCCGTTCCTATTCAGCTCCCAGCCACACTTCCGGCGGCGGAAGCTCGCATGGCGGCGGTTCACCGCATGGTGGTGGCGGCGGACGTCCGCACCGATAGGAAAGCCGTCTTATTCACATGGGCAGAAAGGCTCGCTTCGTCCTGACGAAGCGAGCCTTTCTCTTTATGGGCATCCGCAAGGCCAGGAATGCAAGCACCCCACAACTCTCGCCGTTCCTCGGTGTTTGATGAATAGCACTCGCACCAGCATTTCTAAATTAGACATGAACGGGAATTAGTTACCCGGACATGCGGATGACGATGCTAGTGTTCGAGTAACGCCTGCGGACGAGGCCCTGATACGACCCAAAGCAAAGGGTCCTGCATTTCGGGAGAGGGGAATTCGCAAATGAAAAGACATGCGACTCGATTCATGAGCTTGCTTGGTCTCGCACTGGCTCTGGCTCTGGCCTTCCTTGTGCCGCAGCGCGCGGCCGCCGACGACGATGAGGATCCGCCGGGGCGCGTAGCGCGCCTGAGTTTCGTCCGCGGTACAGTTTCCTTCGAGCCCGCAGGGACCGAAGATTGGGTTTCCGCGGTCGTCAACCGGCCTTTGACCACCGGCGATAAGCTATGGAACGACAATGATTCGCTCTCGGAGCTGCAACTCGGCACGGCGGCGATTCGCGTTGGGAACAACACGGGCATTTCGTTCCTGAATCTCACCGACACGATGGCACAAGTTAGCCTGACCGAAGGCACTCTAAACATTCGTGTGCGGCAACTCGGCGACGACGAAACTTTTGAGGTGGACACACCGAATCTGGCCTTCACTCTCTTGCGTCCCGGCGATTACAAAGTCACGGTGAACGAATCGGGCGACGCCACCGTCGTTCTGGTCCGCGACGGCCAGGGTGAAGTGACCGGCGGTGGATCGGCGTACACCGTCCACCCGCAGGAAGTCGGCACGTTTACTGGCACAGACCAAATTACTGGCGATGTGCAGAGCTGGGATAACACCAGCGACGATTTTGATAACTGGTGCTCTGAGCGCGAGAGCCGCCTGGACCACTCCGTTTCCGCGCAATACGTTTCGAGCGACGTGATCGGCTACGAAGATCTCGACGAGTATGGTTCGTGGCGTCCCGTTCCCGAATACGGAGCTATTTGGTTTCCGCGAGTCACAGCCGCTGGCTGGGCGCCCTATCACTATGGACACTGGGCCTACATAGCCCCTTGGGGTTACACCTGGATTGATGATGCGCCCTGGGGTTTTGCTCCCTTTCACTATGGGCGATGGGTTGTCGTTGGCGGCGTGTGGGGCTGGGTGCCTGCGCCTCCACGGCCTGTGGTTGTCGGTGCCGTTTATGTTCGCCCCGTCTATGCGCCCGCGCTCGTTGCCTGGGTCGGCGGACCGCATTTCGGAGTTGGCGTTGGCGTCAACGTCGGGTGGTTCCCGCTCGGCCCGCGCGAAGTTTACGTGCCTTCGTATCACGTTAGCCGTGTCTATGTGACAAAGATCAACGTTTCCAACACACGGGTGGAAACGACGGTCGTGAACAACTATTACGACGCGACCGTTATCCGTCACACCACCGTCACCCACGTGACCTACGTGAATCAGCGCGTTCCTGGTGCCGTCATGGCTACCACTTCCGTGGCCTTCACCTCTGCGCAGCCGGTTGCGCGTAACTCCGTGCGCGTCGATGCAAGAGAGGTATCCTCCGCTCCGGTTGCTTACGGCGCTCCCGCGATTGTTCCGACACGTCAGGCAGTTCTCGGCGCCGGCGTGGCAGCGAGAGTCCGTCCGCCGGTGGTTGTCGAAAGCCGGGCGGTCGTCGCCCGTCGCGTGCCTCCGCCGCCACCGCCATCGTTCGCTCGCAGCCAACAGGCCATTCAAGCGAATGGCGGCAGGGCTCTGGCGTCATCGCAAGTTCGCCAAATTCAGCCGGCGGAGACTCAGCCTCGCGCAAATGTGCGGATTGCTCCTGCAGCCACGCCGCGTAACATCGAGACCAATCGAGCCGTCCGGCCTAATCCCGCGCGGCCGGGAGCGCCCGGCAACGCCGTTAATAATCCTGGCAATCCTCCAATGACCGGTACACACGAAAAGGTCTACACCGATCGTCCGCCGGCTTCACGCACCAATCCGCCCGTGAACGCCGAGCGCCCCGAGCCAAGTGTAAACTCGCCGCCGCCGGCTGCGCGCACGAATCCACCGGCAGCCGCTCCGAAGCCGGAACCGGTCGTGAACGCACCGAAGCCGAATCCGCAAGTCAACCCAAGACCGCAACCGAACACCCAACAAGCAGAGAAGCCTCACGGCGAGGAGAAGCAGAAAAAGGGTGAAGAAAAGAAGAAGGACAAGAAACCTTCCAAGCCGCCAAAAGAAGAGAAACCACAGAAGAACGATCGGTAAATCTGCTTAAGTTTGGTTTCCCATCAGGGCCTGTTACGAGAGGCATGGGCCCCCTTTTTTGCGCGGCCAGCTCGTATCCGGATTTAAATCAAATCACTATTTCGCGTAAGATTCCAGACTGCGAATATGGCCGGCACACGAACATCTCCTTCTCCTGCCAAGCGGTCTGCGCGCCATTTATCGCCAATCTCTCTTTTCATCCTTCCCGGGCTGCCGGAGATTCGCAAAGGCCACAACCTGGCCAAACTCATCTTGCGTGCTTCGCGTCTTGCGAAAAATGCTTTGGAGGAGGGAGACATTATCGTCGTCGCGCAGAAAATTGTCTCGAAGGCGGAGGGGCGCGTCGTGCAGCTGTCCAAAGTTCTGCCTTCACGAGGAGCTATCGACCTCGCGAAAAAACTTTCCAACGATCCGCGCTTCATCGAAGTTGTGTTGCGGGAATCGCGGCGCGTCGTTCGTTCCGACCGCGTGCTGATCGTCGAAACGCATCACGGTTTTGTTTGCGCGAATGCGGGAGTGGACCATTCCAACGTCCCCCGGCGAGATTGCGTAACGCTGCTGCCGAAGGATCCGGATAGATCCGCGCGGCGCCTTGCCACGGTTCTGCGCAAGCTGACTGGCAAGCGGCTTGCCGTAATCATCAGCGATACATTCGGCCGCCCTTGGCGTCTTGGCCTCACCAACGTGGCCATCGGCGCGCACGGCGTGCCGGCGCTCGTCGATCTGCGCGGGACGCGCGACCGCGATGGCAGATTGCTTCACGCCACGGTCCTCGCTGTTGCCGATGAACTCGCCGCAGCAGCGGGCTTGCTGATGGAAAAATCGGCGGGCACGCCCGTGGTAGTGATTCGAGGCTACCTTTATCGTGCCATGCATGATCCTGCCGCGCGCATAATCCGCCCAGCCAATGAAGATCTCTTCCGTTAGCCTCAATGGCACTTCGTACGGTTTAGGCTTCTGCGCATCGCAAATGGATTTTCACTTGCCCTGGGCTCCCATCGCCGGGCATCCTTGATTCCTGCATGTCTCCCGCAAAGAAAATCACGGTCACAGCTCTCGCCGGAGGTATTGGCGCTTCGAAGCTTCTTCTCGGCCTCTACGAAGCCATGGACCCGCACGCCCTCACCATTATCGTCAACACGGGCGACGATATCGTTCTTCACGGCATGAAAATTTCTCCCGATCTGGACATCGTCACCTACACGCTGGCGGGCGTCGTCGATCCCACCAAGGGTTGGGGCATGCGCGGCGAAACATTTCATTTCCTGAAAAGACTCGGCGTCTTCGGCCGTGAAACCTGGTTCAATCTCGGCGATCGTGATCTTGCCACTCACGTTCATCGCACTAATCTGCTCGCTCACGGAAAAACACTATCGCAAGCCGCCGAATCCATTCGCCACGCTCTCGGCGTGAAATCCCGCATCATGCCGATGTCTGATCAGCCGATTCCCACTATGATCGAGACTCGCGACGGGAACATCCATTTCCAGGAATATCTCATCAAGCACCACACTGAGCCCGGGGTCCGCGCCATTCATTTTGACGGCATCAAGCACGCGCATCCCGCGCCGGGCGTTCTCGAAGCGATATGCGACGCCGACCGCGTCATCATTTGCCCGAGCAATCCGCTCATCAGCATTGGCCCGATTCTCGCGGTCCCGCGGGTTCGCGAACAATTGCGCGCGCGCAAAGAGAGTGTCATCGCTGTTTGTCCGATTGTCGGCGGCAAATCGCTCAAAGGTCCATCCGACAAAATGCTCATCCAACTCGGCTGCGGCTCGTCCGCCTCTTCCGTCGCCAAACTCTACGCCGATTTCACCGGCACATTCGTCATCGACCGCCGCGACGCCGCCCAAGCCTCAACCATCCAGGCCCTGGGCATGAAGGTTGCCGTTCTCCCAACTGTCATGCGCACCCGCTCTGACAAACGCAAACTCGCCCGCACACTTCTTGCCCTCTAAACGAAAATTGAAGCATCAAGTTTGATTTGCTGCATTCTTAACTTCGAAGGCTGCTGACGTGCCCATGCCAGCCCTCTGCCAGAAGTAGTTGGTGGATCGGACTAAACAATTCCGGGTATGGAAAGATTTGTCATGAGAAGCTTTCCGCCACTTTGCGCGATGATCTTCAAACGGGCGGCGCCCACAAGGGCTTCGAGCCGCGCCAAGCTAGTTTGCGGCGCAACCAAATAATATCTTGCCGTCCCCGTCCAAAGTGCCGCGAATTTCGCGTCATTGATGAAGACGTCTGGGGCGCCAGGAGCGTTGGAACCATATTCAAGGTTCTTGACGCGACCATTGAGAAGCAATCCTGTGCGATTCGTGTAGAAGTAAATGGAGGAGGTCGGCCAGTAGTGGCCTTTGGTAATCAGCGTTCCCTCTGGTGACTTCAAGAGAACGACTGCCAGAGGCTGCGAAGAGAGATACGGGTCAAATGTCACCATGGCTAGGCGCGCTGCCTGCAAAAAAAACACCATCATCAGAGCGGACGCGAGGAACGCGCGTGAACCCGTGGCACGAAAGTTTCCCAACGCACCCAGAAGCAATGCAAATGCGGCTATCAAGAGAGGGATTCGTAGATAAGCAAAGGAAGGGAGCGTCAGATCGAGCATATGCCCCAGAGAGAGGGTGTAGGCGCTCGGATTGCGAGACAAGGCCGAAGAAATATCCCCTGGAGCGGGCAGATTGCGCACATTCCAATAAATCGCGAATGCGGCGATGGCGGCGCACGCGGCAATAGCCGCGAGCGCACGATTTCCGCGACGGACCCAAGCATCCTCCGTGGCCATCGCCGAGCCGAGCAGCAAAGCAAGCGCCGGATAACAGGGCATCGAATAATATTCCTGGGTCGTGGAAAAAGTGAAGAACACCAGTATGAATCCAAACCAACAGAGACACAGCAATCGAACGCGGCCGGCGCGATCCATAGGCTTGAAGGAAAGTTTTGCGACAGCTGGGAAATAAACGCTCCAGGGGAACAGCCAAATCAAGTGAAAGAGCCAAAAGTAGGCGCGCGGGACGGTATTGTAATCGCGTGGATACCGCATATTGAGAAAGCGAAGCAATTGCTCATTGATGAAGAAGAACCACAAGAACCCGTGGTAGTCGTTGGGGCCGCTGTGCAGCGTCAATGCGAAATAAGGAGGGTTTCGCAAGGTTGCGAGAATGTGCCATGGTGCGGCGACTACGAGGATGACCAAAGCGCCGCTAAAAGGATGAAGCCGCTTCCATATTTTCAGGGAAAACAGCTGGCGTGTGAGCAAAAGATAGACAACCGCGGCGCCAACGGGAAAAACGATGGCTATCAAGCTTTTTAGCAGAAGCCCCAAGCCCAGGTTCGCGGCGCAGAGGAAGGCCCAGAATCGTGGGTGAGGTTCGTCGTCATCAATGGCGCGCAGAAACGCCCACATGGCCAGCGCCGTGGTCAGCGTCAGCATCACGTCGGGAATCAGGATCCTCGTGAAGAGAAACAGGCCGACGCAAGTGGCCAGACACATGCCCACGTAAAGCCCCGCTCGTTTACCGAAAGCCCAAACTCCGAAGGCACAGGTGACCCAACTAAGCGCCAGTATGGAGAGAAGAATCGGAATACGCGCGGACCAGTCATGCGCGCCGAAAATCTTGTACGAGCTCGCAATCAACCAGTAGAGGAGTGGAGGCTTCTCAAGATAAGGAATTCCGTCCAGATGAGCCGTAACCCAGTCTCCGGAAACGAGCATGTTTCTGGAGAGCTGAGCTTGCACCGCGTCCACGTCGTCCATGAGAGAGGGCGGAGAGAAGATGCAGCCAAGGTAGATAGCGGCGGCGAGCAGCAAAACGACGAGGTAGACGTACCAGCATGAATCCTGCTTGCTCAAGCTTTCCTTTCCGCTAGACCTAGAGATGCGGCCTTCTCCTTACGTTGGGCGTGAACTCCAAACCGCGGCTAAGGCTTCCGTTCAAGCTTTCGATTCGAGCGCCGGCACTGCACCAACGGCGGAGCGGTATCTTCGGCTCCCTGCAGCGTGGCATGGCGTCTCCATTCCGTTCGCCTGCTTGCCACTCGCACGCGCGCAGACTGAAAGTGAACTGCATGGCCATCCTACCAAAGTCGATAAAATATTGCGGGACTATTTGAATACGCCAGCGGTCGAAGAAATAAGTTCAATTGCTAGAAACGTAGTGCCAGAACACAAGCGTACCTGAAACAAACGCACAGTAGTGAACCGCCGCCGGTTCTCAACGCGCCTTGCAGTGTGTTTATGGTATCTTCAAAAACTCCGGATATGACGGCCACTTCTCTCACCGCAACGGACTTCCGCCATGCGCTCAGCCAATTCGCTACCGGCGTCACTGTCATTACCGTCGGACGCGGGCCACGCCAAGCTTACGGAATGACCGCCAATTCCTTTGCTTCCGTTTCGCTCGACCCGTTCCTCACCCTTGTTTGCGTGGACCAGCGCAGCCATCTGCTGCCTCTTTTAAAACAAAACCAGTTCTTCGGTGTTAACGTTTTGAAGGAGCACCAGCAAGCCCTCTCCGTCTACTTTGCGCAAGCCGAACAAACGTCCGAGGCCGAAGCCGTGCTCGGCGTTCGTTTTCGCTGGACACCGGCGGGCGTACCGCTCCTTGAAGACACGCTGGCCCAAATCGTCTGCAAGGTCGTTCACTCCCACCTTGCCGGCGACCACACGATATTTCTGGGTGAAGTGCAATCCGCAGAACTTTTCCCTGGCGAACCGCTGATCTTTTTCCGCAGCCGCTACCGCCAACTCTCGCCGCCTCGCTGATCCCTCGAGGCAGGCTCGTGCAGGGTCGTCCTTCGGAGGATGACCGCTGTTTAAATTCATCTCTAATTGCTAAGCGCTATCTCTCAACTTGCGCTCAGTCTTGTCCGCCCAGCGAATCCCGCTTCACGCCGTATTCCGCGCCCCAACGATCTGTCATCTGTCCGCGAATCTCCCACAACTCCGGAAAAAATTTGTGCCGCATCCCCTCTTCGAGAATCTCCACGGGCCGGCCCTTCAGCGACTTCGCGCCAAATCCGATCGTCCGGTAAATCAGCTGCATGTGTTCGTACCGGAATTTCTGGAACAACTCGTCGAATTCAGCCAGCTCTTCTGCCACCATGTATGCGTCGCCGTGGTTGTACCCCGAATCGTAAATCTTCTCAACGGTCAGTCCGTGCTTGTCCAGATAATTCTCTTTGAACGAATTCCAGATCGGCTGGTACATTTTCAGCAGCACGCGAAAGCCTGGCGATTCCTGCCCGCTGCCGTTTCCCAATTTCTTTCGAATCTCTTGATATTCTTTCGGCGACATTGTCTCCAGCAAGGCGAGTTGCTGAATCATCAGTCTCTGAGCCGTATGCACGCGCCGGAACAAGGTAATCACCCGGTTCGTATTTTCCTGCTGCAGATACTCATCAATATCCAGCAGCGTGTACGCCATCAGCTTCATCCACAACTCCTCGACTTGGTGCACGATCTGGAACTGCATTTCATCCGCGTTGCACAGCTTGTCGTAATCCAATTGGCAGGAGAGCAGCGCTTTCGTGCTCAAATACACTTCATAGTCCAGCGTCCCTTCGCCGCCCATAATCGCGTAAAACTGCTCTCGGTTCACGCAACCCTCCCTGATCGCCGCCTGCGTTACACTGCAAAACCCGCGGTGCCTTGCACACCGCATTCTATTGGCTTGTCAGCAAAGTTCTTAGTGTCGGTCCACGCTCGCCAGCCCCGTCCAGCTATAGCCTCTCTGCGAACGCAACAACTGATCCTTGAATCCAGACGCCAGCCACGGCCGCACTCCCTCTTCCTTCAAATAGTACGCCACCGGCGTCACCAGTCTCTGCCGGAATTCGGGCAAGCAAAATAATGCAGCGCTTCCCGCCTCATGTCGTTTGGAAACCAAAAGGGCAGTGCGAGCTCTTCCGAAAATGAAAAGGAAGGTAAACTTTCTTGTCGCCCACGCAAATTGGCGCACAGTTTTCCGCTAGACGCGTTGCCTGGCTATGCAATTTCGCCCGGATTACCAGCCGCCGGCTCCTGCGGTTCTCGGCGGCTCATCGCGGCCGGCCAGGGCTTCCCGGCGGCTGCGGAATTCGCGCACGCTGTACACCGGTTTGTTCTGCGATTCGTAATAGGTGCGCGCCAGCATTTCGCCGATCAATCCGGTGGCGATAAATTGGATGCCGCCCATCACGAGGGCCATGCCCAGAATAATCAAAGGGCCGTGATTCGCCAGAATGCCTTCGTCCAAAATGGCCTTGCGGATGAAAACCCAGAAACCGATTCCTGCGCCGCCCGCGAGGCAGGCCAGTCCCATCAAGCCAAAAAATTGCAGCGGCTTCGTCGAATAATCCAGCAGAAACTTCACGCTCATCAAATCCAGCAGCACGCGCACCGTCCGCGAGATTCCGTAGTTCGACGTCCCGTTCTTCCGTGCAATATTCGAAATCGGCACTTCCGCCACCGACGCGCCCGCCCAGCTCGCCAGCGCAGGAATAAATCGGTGCAGCTCTCCGTACAAATGTATCTCCGACAAAACCTCGCGCCGGTATGCTTTGAATGTCGTGCCGAAATCGTGCAAATCCACACCGGATAGCCTGGCCATCATTTTGTTGGCGATGCGGCTCGGAAGCTGCCTCGTCAACCAGTGATCCGTCCGCGTCACCCGCCATCCGCTCACGAGATCGAAGCCTTCTTCGATCTTTTCGAGGAAACGCGGAATTTCATCTGGATCGTGCTGCAAATCTCCGTCCATGGAAATAATGATGTCGCCGCGCGCAAAATCGAATCCCGCTTTCAGCGCTGGCGCTTGGCCAAAATTCCTGCGCAGCTGCACGACGTTCACGCGCGGATCGTGCTCATAAATATCGGAGAGCACCTTGAAGGTCTTGTCTTTGCTTCCGTCATCCACAAACACCAGCTCGTAGCGCTCGCCGATGGCGTCCATCACTTCCGTGAGCTTCACGTAGAGCGGTGAAATATTTTCCTGTTCGTTATAAAACGGAACGACAATCGAGTAGCGGATGGGGGGATCGTTTTTCATTCTCGATCTTCTGGGCTTTCCTCAGGCTTCTTGGGCTACGAAGCCATAGTCTATCAGCCGAATCCCCTGCGAAGCGACAAGATTTCGCACGTCCGTGTCCGTCAGGATATTTAATTCCTGCTCGCGCGATTTTTGCAGGCGCGTTGCCGATTTCGCCAGAGCCTCGTCCGCGTAGCCTGGATGGCACATCAGCTCGGTTGTGCCCTCCGGCAAGATTTCCAGCAGCCGCACCACGCCTTCTTTCGTCATCTCGCCGGTCTGCGCTATTCCGCAGAAATAATCGGCGGTTGCGATTCCCGCCCGTTCAGCTTTTTCGTGCGCGTCCGGAGCCAGAAGTTTCAGGCCCCGCGCCTGCACTCCCTGCTTCATGACTACCGTGCCCTTTTGTTTTGCTCCTGCGGATAGCGCCACCCGCATGCTGGATTCTTCGTGCGAAATTCGTATCGCGGCGATGCCGTGCCTTTTCGCAAGCCGCAGCGCAATCTCAAAAAGTCCCGGCAGCATATGCACATGCCGGTGCCCGTCCAGATGCGTCGGTTCGAGCCCCGCGCTGCGCACTCTGCGGATCTGTTCATCCCATTCGCGTTCCACTTCCTCGAGCACGACGCTGCGTCTCGCCAACTTCAGCAAAAGGCTTTCTGGCCTGTTTTCCAGCTCGCCTCGATCGTTCAGCAAGCTCGTCACAAGCTCTCTTGCTGCGGCCGGCTCGCCTTCGCTCAAATTCAAGTGCACCCCAACGCCAAGACCCGGCATCGCGCGCGCCAGCTCCACGCCATTTCCAAATGCCGCGCCGTTCGCCAACAGGGAAGCGCTGGTTACGATTCCGTTCTGGTGTGCTTCCGCTATGCCCCGGTTGACGCCTTCTGTCCACCCCAGGTCATCCGCATTGACGATTAAGTTTCTCAAACTCCGCCTGTCCTTCCGTGCGGGCCCTGTCCTTCCGGACAGCTATCCTTTCGTGCGCCACTACTCGACCGTACCATTGACCGTTTTTTCTCTCAACTCTAGCATGACCTCTAGAGGCGAAAATGTCGGTCAAGACGCGCGAGACGAAGCTTGCGGACGGGCGCTACAGCGACAAGCGCCGCGGCCGCCGCATGAATTCCCGGGTTCCCGTCCGCTTGGAATGGGACGCCGATTCCGGCAAGCGCATCAGTGTGGAAGCGCACACGCGCGTCGTCAATCCCTATGGCTGCATGGTGGTTTTGGAGCAGGAATTGAAGCTCGAACACCGGCTCGCCCTAACGAATCTTGCCACGGAGACCAGCAATGCTGCCGTCGTGGTCTGGCGCGGGGTTCCGCGTCCCGACGGCTGGGAGTACGGCGTCGAGCTTATCGCGCCGGAGATGGACTTTTGGGGACTTGAGCTGTGAAACCGCAACCGAACGCCAAACCGGCCGCCACCCATCGAGTGTTACCGAACCGTCCGCCCACTGCGGAAGAACGCCGCCGCGCGCAACGCGTCATGCTGAGGATTCGCGTGAACGTGCAGGTCGCCGGGAAGGACAAGGTCTTTGAAGGCCACACTCACACGGTAAGTGCGAGCGGTGCCATGCTGATTCTTCCCGAAGGTCTGCCGGAAGGCACAAAGCTCACGATTGAAAATCCGAAGACGCAGGGCAAGGTGGAAGCGCGTGTTGTGCGGCCGCCGCAGATGTCCCACGAAGGGTCGCTCGTACCCGTCGAGTTCAGTTCGCCTTCGCCTAATTTCTGGGGAATCTTTTTTCCTCCCGTCATCAACTGAACCGCCAAATTTCCGAGAAAGCAAAGCGGCCCTAAAATTCGGAGCCGCTTGCCCTATCCCTGTTAGCGCGTCCTCCTCACTGCACGGTAATTACGACTGCCGTGGAAGTTGAACCAGAGTAATTGGCGTCGCCGCTGTAAACCCCGGTGATGCTTCGAGTCTGTCCTCCGCCACCACCGCCCCCGTTGCTCCCGCCGCCACAGCCCGCGATTCCGGCCATGACGAACACAAAGAGTACCAGGCAGGCCAGGGCATAACCCTGCCTCCAAATTGGCATGCGCTTCCGGCTCAAGTAGAGAAGCAGGAAGAGCAGAGTCGCCACGAGCAGGATCGGCAAGATGCGAAGGCCGGGCATTTGCGGGGGTATAACCGGAGGCGCGAAGAAGGATAGAGTTGTCGTTAGTGCGGCGGTGCAAGACGCCGCAGTTGTGGTAGTGGCGTCGCTTGGCGTGCAGGTCACCGGGGCGGATAGCGTGCTCGATCCGTTCTTGAATTGCACCGTCCCGGTTGGGCCCGCGCCGTTGCTGTTTGTGGTTACGTTCGCCGTCAGCGTGATGCTGCCTCCAGACATGATGCTGGTTAGGCTCGGCACAACTTGGGTGGCGGTTGTTGCCTTTGTGACCGAAATTGAGTCTACGACGGGTGACAACGGGGCGAAGTAGCTGATGTCGCCCGAGTAGGTCGCCGAGAGGTTATGAGTGCCGGCGCCGAGTTGGATGGGCTGATCCTCGGCGTGTCCTGCGCTGTTGATGGGGAACGGCGAGGTATCCAGCGGAGCTCCACCATCGGTAATGGTTACGCTTCCAGTGGCGTCGAGAGCGCACCCTGTGCTCACACCAGTAGTGAGGGGTTGGCAGTTCGTGGCATTCCCGGCGCTGTTCAAGATGTCGATTCTCAGAATGTAGGGAGAGCCGTACGCAAACGTGGTTGCGTTGGTGCTGGTTATTGCCCCCGTCGTGGGGCTGAAAGTGACGATCCCGACTTGCAGTTTGCTATTTTCTTTGGTTACCAGAACGGGAACGCCAGTAGGATCGTCGCTTGGTGCGAAGACCCCGCCTCCAGCGTAGTGCGCCTTTAAGGTGTAAGTGCCACCCGGAAGGAAAGTCGTAGAGAGGCTGGCTACCCCGCCAGCATTCAAAGTCGCGGATCCCACCCCGCCATTCACCGCGGTCGAGGCCGGAAACGAAACATCGCCTGATGGGGTGCCGGAACCGGAAGTGACCGTGGCTGCCAGAGTTACTGATTGACCGTGGGTGATTGGCGCCGGGGTTTTGCTTCCGTTCACGGTTGTGCTGGTGGACGTGGCTGTGAAAGTGCCAACAGCAGCTCCCCAGGCAAGCTGCAGATTGGTGACGTTTACAGTGCCGAGGCCGGTCGCCAGATCATATCCGGCTGTAGTCGTGAAGGCGGGCGTTTTTGTGGCGCCGCTTGTGGTGACCAGCACGCCGTTGGTTCCCGTGGTAGTGCTGCTGCAATTTGGAGATCCTCCGAAGCACGGCACGGAGTCGTTGCCCTTGGTGACATCGTTGAACACGCATCCCGCGGGAGCCGGTTGCGTGGGGTCAGTTCTCAGGCTCGAATTACACGACTTACTTGCGGAAGTTTGCGCGATCTTGTAGAGGACAAAATTGGCATTTCCTTGTCGCCCGCTTCTGCCTGCGTTCCGTTCCCCCTGTTCGATTAGCGCCAACACTCCCGCAAACGCCGGCGCAGCCGCCGAAGTTCCGCCCGCGCCGAGGAAGCTGAATGTTCCGCCGGAAGCATCGCAAGAAGGCGCGCTCCCGGAGCTAAGCGCATCGGCCTGGCAGACGACGTAAAAACTATTAGTTATCGGGCCGTCGCTGGCGAATAAGGAGACGTCGGGAATGTCGCGGTGTCCATCGGCTGGAACGCCGGTGCCGCCTTGCCAGGATGGCTTTGCATAAAGTGCACTCACACCGCCACTTCCCGCCACGATGTTGGCCAAGCTGCCGACCGGGCTGACGCAAGTTGCCAAGCTCGTTGATGTGGCCGTCGCCGCGCAGGAATCGTTCCAGGTTGTTTCGGGGATATATCCTTTGGCTGACAAGCGCGTGACTGGATCGTTCGCTCCAGGATTTTGATTCCAGTAGGTGGCCTGCGTACCAACATCATCAAAATCTGTGCCGCCGACGGCGATGTTAAATGGAGTCGATGCAATACCACTGATCGCCAATCCCTGAGTTGCCGCGGCTGCAGTCGTGAAATCGTCGCATCCTGCCGAACCTGGGTCGCCGGCCGAGACCGTTACCGTGATTCCCTGTGCGGCCGCTTGCTCCCAAAGAGAATTGAAGAACGCGTTCTCCGAGCCTAATCCTGACTCGCAACCCCCAAAACTCAGGCTCATGATGTCGTCGGAGTTGTTGTCGACGACATAGAGCGCTGACAACTCCAGCCCGCCAGCGGTCTGCGTGTCTTCTGAGACCACAAAATCGACCTGGGCATTGGGAGCTACCGCTCCAGCCCACTCCACGTCCAGGTCTGCTTCGCCCTCTTCGCCAATAATTCCGGGAGCCGGCCCGTTGTGAACAATATTGGGGTCATTAGACGGGAGTCCGAACAAGGTGCGAAAATCACGAACATCCTGAACGTCAATGTCGGAGAAGCCGACGATGGCAATCTTCGAGCCAGTGCCATTGAGCGATGCGGGGACATTGTAGATCTTGGCGAAATCCGCGGGACCTAAGGCAAAGAATTGATTGGTGCTGCCCGTCAATTGAGAGATGATGCGACCATCCGCAGTGTGCGTGAACGCGCCAGCCGTGCGCCGCATTGATTTTTTCGGGAAATTGTTCAACGACACAATGCCCGCCACAACCGGCGTCAACGCTGCCGGAAGCTGGGGATTGTTGGCGTTCGCTTGATACACATTGCCATTCACGCGGTAGCGATGAATCTCGGTGTGAAAGGTGTTTCGCACCTGCCCCACGTTGCCAGAGAACTCGATTGTAGTTCGTCCGGCGCCAACTCTGACCTGCTGAAACCCCTGCTGCGCGAGCCAATCGGTAATCGTTTGGATGTCGGTGTCTGACGGGCCGAACTGCTGGCCGAATTGTTGCGGCGTCAGCCACTTGTGATAATTCGATGAGTCCTTGCTCTGCTGCTCTTCCAGCAATTGCTGCAGCGCTGTTTCTTGTTCCGGGCTGCGCTCCAAGCGCAAGAACATCCTGTTCATTGGCGTAGCGTCAGCGACGATGCCTTGATCAAATTGTGGCCGCGCGAGCGGATGTACGCTTCCCTTCAGCGTGACGAGATTGGTTTGATCGATGGCCTGAGTGATACGCGTTGAAACGAACGGCGCCTGGGATAATGGTGAAGTGCTTTGCGCCGTGGTTTGTGCAAACACGGGCGCCACAGCAAAAACAGTTGCGACGGCGAGAGACAAGATTAGATTGCGAAAATTTGGAGAGTTGATTTTCATGGTCCGCCCACGCTGCATATTTGGTGTGCACTTCACTTCAAGGAACCGCTTTCGGTCCAAAGGGAGCAACCGTACGCTATGAAGACTGGTTTCACCCCGAAATGGTTGCTTGGGCAGGGCCGGCCCGAACACTTATACTCCCAAGAAACTACACAAAAGGTTAGCATGAACCGAACGCAACCCTTTGGATCAGTTCAGGAGCAGTTTTTCTAAGTTTCACTATTCCCCGGTACCCCATTGACCAGACGACATGTTCACCCATGCACGCCCCGAGCACACCGACAACACCAAACTAGAGAAACTTGCGGCGCTCACCTGTTTCGACGACATTGGCCGCTATTGCCAAAAGGAGCTGGACGCTTCTCTATTCCGTAAAACCAGTTGAGCGGTTCCCGCACAGTTCGTGAAATACCATCGTCGGCCGGGCAGTTGGATGCGGCTAGCGACGCCAACGACCTCGCCCGCCGTACCAACCCCTGCCGTAATAACCGCCCCATCCCCAGCCGAAGCCAAAACTAGGATAGAGGCCCACGTAGCCGGGGCCGTAGTAGCACGGATAGTAGTAGCCGCACGGAGCGTACGGCCCATACGGAGCGTAATAGCCGCGTCCGTAGCGCAGACTCGGACGGCCGTTTCGAGCGCTGGCAAAATCCTCCTGTGAAACCGGGTAGAAGGCTTGCTGGCTATGTGTCGTGTCCACTTTCACCGGATCCACCAGATGGAACGACAGCACGGATTCTGGGTAAAGTACGGTTGGCCGGCCTCGAGTCAGCAGCACCGCCCCGACTCCCGCCACGGCGCCAACTCCAGCACCGATGGCGGCGCCGCGGCCCCAATCCGCTGCCGAGCCTATGATTGCGCCAAGAGCTGTCCCTCCGGCGATAGTCCCGGCGTCGGCTCCATGCGATGTGCCTCCGGAAGCTCTCCAGAGTTGCGTAAGAACCGGCGCCTGCTCTCCATTCACGAGCGTAATGTCAGTTAGCTCAACTCCCAACTGAGAAGTGCCCTTGATGCGGCCGGCTTTCTGGACCGACTTCACCTGGCCCATCACGACCTGGCCGCGCCGCGCCACGACCCAGCCGTTCACGACGATGGGCTGATCGAGGGCGCCGCTGAATTGGTCGCCAATTTGGTTGTGGTCGCTCGAAAGAGGATCGTTGAGGCGCATTATGACGACAGTTCCGGCTGGGATTGTCAGCAGAGCGGGCGGCGGAGCGAATTGGGTAGTTGGTGTATTTTGCGGTGGAAACTGGCTCGGGTTCTGCTGTCCGTACTGCCCACCGTATTCGTCAGGCGCACTCTGCTGCCCGTTCGGCGGGGCGTTTTGCTGGGAGGTCTGCGGCATGCGATCCACGGACGTAATTGGCGGGCGGTTGCTGTCTTCGGATGGCGGAGGAGGGGTGGCCTGCTGATTTTGCGGCTGGGCTTGTTGACTTTGCGGTGGCCGGTCGGACTGTTGAGGCGGCTTCTGCGATTGCTGCTGCGACGGGGGCGGAGCTTGATCCTGAGTCTGAGGCGGCTGATCTTGCTGAGCGAGCGCCAGTCCGCTGAGGAAAAGCGCTATGGTCGCCATGAATGCGCCGCGATAGAGCCATGCCGTTCCCTTCAAGAATGCCGGCTGAAAATTCATAGAATTCCCCTCGACCTGGGGCCTTGCCGAAGTTGTGCTCTCGGCCATTGCACTTAAACACTTAGATGGCGAGAAATACTCGCCGGATGCTCTGTTGAAAAGATTGGACTTAGCGTTTTTTGCTGGCAGATTGGTGAGTGGGGAACTGGAGAGAGTGGGCACACCCCCGGCATTTTGCAAAAGAGTGCGGAAACGATTGATAAAAAAAGAGTTGTGGAAATACTCTTTTTTGAAGAGTGCGCAACGAATAGAAAATAAGGGGTTTAACTTTTGACTCTTTTTGCAAAAGAGTGAAAAAGCGAAACGCGAGAAGCGAGTCAGGTTCATCAATCTGGGCCGACTCACAGCGTGTTGCCGAGCACCGGAGGCGGAGAGTTCAGAGGGCATGAAGCATAATATCATGATAAATATATCCAGTCAATAGTTGACTGTGTGGTACTGATTTCGAATCGCGAAGCGTAGTACCTGGCTCCGGAGGTGGGGCAAGAGCAAGAAAACAAAGAGGAAGCGGCGGAAAAGAGTGGCAAAAGACGTGCGCTGAGACGATTCGTGAGACAGGTCATGAAGAATTTGGAGCTATGCCGCGTGAGTCTGATCAAAAAGGGAGCGCAGAAAAGTCGACGTTGCCGCCGGAGAAAATGACGCCGAGTTTGTGAGGGGCTGAGTCTGGGCGGGGAGGAAGATTTAGAGTTGCGAGTGCATCTGGGCGTAGAAGTGGAGCGATGGCAACCGCACTGCTTGGCTCGATAATGATTTTCATGCGTTCCCAGACGAGGCGCATGGAGGAGATGATTTCTTCTTCGCTGACGAGGAGCACGCGGTCGAGATAGCGGCGGAGAATGGAGAAGGTGCGAGGAGCCAGGGAGGCGCGAAGGCCGTCGGCGATGGTGTCGCTGGAATCGAGAGACTGGAGAGTACCAGAGGTGAGAGAGCGATAGGCGTCATCGGCGCGAGCGGGTTCACCTCCGAAGACGCGAACGTCGGGGCGCATGGCTTTCGCGCTGAGGCATGTGCCGCTGAGGAGACCGCCGCCGCTGACCGGAGCAATAACGGCGTCGAGATCGGAGAATTCTTCGAGAAGCTCTTTTGCGGCGGTAGCCTGGCCGGCGATGATGCGGTCATTGTCGTAGGGATGGATTAGGATGGCGGCGGTTTCGGCCTGGACGCGGGCGCAGGTTTCCTGACGGGAAGTCATGGTCGGCTCTGAGAAGGTGATGCGGCCGCCGTAGCTTTCCACAGCGCGGCATTTCACGGCGGGAGCATTTTTGGGCATGACAATATAGGCGGGGACGCCGCGCCAGGAGGCGGCACAGGCTACGGCGGCTCCGTGATTGCCGCTGGAAGAAGTCACGATGCCGTGAGCGGCTTCGGCGTCCGTGAGGGAGAGAATGGCGTTTGAGGCGCCGCGAATTTTGAAGGAACCTGTTTTTTGGAAGTTATCGCACTTGAAGAAGAACTGGGCGCCGGCGATGGCGTCGAGTGAGTGAGACGTGAGAACGGGAGTGCGATGAATGCGAGGAGCGATGCAGGCGTGAGCTTCCTTGATGGCGTCCCACGTAGGAGCTTGATAGTTGATGGGATCGATTTGCGGAGCTGTGGTCATAGGACGCTCTGAAGCGATCGAGATAATCTGATTGAAAGTGCGCGAAGCATGGGAACGAGACTCATTATGGCACAGGGATGGAGTGTTGCAGGTAGGGATGACAGGAGTGATCAGGGTGGGCGGCAGGCCAAAGTGGATGCAAAAGTACAAGTTTGCGACGGTGAAATGGCGTGCGATAAGCGGCAGCAAGAAAAATTAGAAAGTGAATTGTCGCGAGCGGCGGTGGGGAGTTACTATCGTCGCGGAATTTGAAGAGGCAGAAGCGGAGAGATCAGGAGAACACATGGAAATCCAGGCGAAGAAGCTGCGATGGGTGACAGGTGCATTGGCGATCGTGCTATCGCTCACAGGGGTGGAAATTGCGGCGGCCAATGAGGTGCGAACGGCATCGGGCGTTGTCGAAGGGACGACGAGCGCGGATGGGAAAGTGCAAATTTTCAAGGGGATTCCATTTGCGGCGCCGCCGGTGGGCGCGCTGCGATGGCAGGAGCCGCAGCCGGTGAAGAGCTGGGATGGCGTGCGGAAGGCCACGGAATTTGGCGCACGGTGCATGCAGTGGAACGTGTTTGGCGACATGGTGTTTCGCGACGCCGGGCCGAGCGAGGATTGCTTGTACTTGAATGTGTGGACGCCGGAGACGTCGGCGAAAGCGAAGCTGCCGGTGATGGTGTGGATTTATGGCGGGGGATTTCAGGCGGGCGCGACGTCGGAGCCGAGGCAGGATGGCGAGCATCTGGCCCACGAGGGCGTGGTGGTGGTGAGCATGAATTACCGGTTGGGAGTGTTTGGATTTTTCTCGCATCCGGAATTGACAAAGGAATCCGCGCATCATGCCTCGGGGAATTATGGATTGCTGGACCAGGCGGCGGCGCTTGAGTGGGTGAAGAAAAATATAGAGGCGTTCGGAGGCGATCCGGAGAAGGTGACGATATTTGGAGAGTCAGCGGGATCGTTTTCTGTGAGCGCGCTGATGGCTTCGCCAGTTTCGAAGAAGTTGATCCACCGAGCGATTGGAGAGAGCGGAGCGTTTTTTGGGAGGACGTTGCCCGCGAAGCCATTGGAGGAGAGCGAGCAGGACGGCGCCAAGTGGGGAGCGTCGATCGGAGCGGATACGCTGGCGAAATTGCGTGCAATACCGGCGGAGCAGCTGATGGAAGATGCGAAGAAGGACAGGAACGCATTCCGGTTCGGGCCAGATATTGATGGGTACTTCTTTCCGGAGAGCCCGGCGGAGATTTATGCGAAGAAGGAGCAGGCGCACGTAGCGCTGCTGGCGGGATGGAATCACGACGAGGGGAATTACCATGGATTTTTCGGTAAGGAAGAGGCGACGAAGGAAAACTACGCGAAAAAGATCGAGCAAACGTATGGAGACAAGGCCTCGGAAGTGATGAAGCACTTTCCGGGAGAAACGGACGAGCAAGCGAAGGAGTCTGCGGGGCTGCTGGCGACGGCGAACTTCATCGGGTACAGCACCTGGAAGTGGATTGAGGAGCAGACGAAGCTAGACGGGCCGGCAGTGTACCGATATGAATTTGACGATGCGCCACCGCTTCCGGAGACGGGAGCGCCTCCCGGGGCGGTGCCGACGGCGTACCACTCATCGGAAATTGAGTTTGTATTCGGAATGCTGAAATCGAAGAATCTGCCATGGAGACCGCAAGATTTTGAATTATCGGAGCAGATGGGGAAGTACTGGACAAATTTTGCCAAGACCGGAGATCCGAACGGAGCCGGATTAGCGAAATGGCCGGGATACGATGCGGGCGATGGATTTGAGGTGATGCACCTGAACGCCAAGTCGAAGGCGGAGAAGGATCGGCAGCGGGGGCAGTATGAGCTGTTGGATAAATTGGCGGCGAAGCCCTAGCGGGATGAATGGCAGGGCTTCTCGGCGTTGCAGTGGTTGAGCCGCCTCTCAGGAGGCGCGAAGAGGTTCGGGGTGGAACTTGATTGCGGCGGCGACACCCAGAAGGATGAAGAGCGCCATCACGACTAACTCGGAAATGAGGAAAGGAGGCTCGTTGCCTTTGGGCGCGAGGGCGTGGAGAGCGGGGACTTTGGCAAAGAGCTGTGCGATGAGGACGAAGACATTGAAGTAGAGGGCGATGGTGGCAGTGATGGAGTATGTCTTGAGCCAGGGGCCCTCGAGATGTTTGACGTAACGGGCAGGGAAGGCGATGGCGAGAACGATGATGGAGAGGATGCCGAGAATGATGCCCGGGGTGACGCCGTGAAAGGGAAAGAGGAAGCCGGTGATGCTGGTCAGGGCGGTGGTAGAGAGAAAGACCGCGGTCCAGCCGTCGAGGCGCTTGCCAGCAATCATGCCAAATACGGCGATGAAACCCGAGAAGATGCCGATCAGACTTAGAAGGACGTGGAAAAAGGTAAAGTAGGTCATGCCGAAGATCATGGAATCTCCCTCCGAATCTTTATTTAGAGATGCCCTTTGATGTTTGCGCCGATGGGAAGGGTGCCATTTTCTGATTCCCGCGAATAATTGCAAGACTTTTTTGAGGTAGACGAAGGGAGTTCGCAGCGAGATGCGTTGCTGTGGGCAACCTGGGTGGTGCGAGAGGCCAAAACGAGTACCCCTAGTACTAAGGATTGATGCTTGACCGTGCTGGCAGGTTTGATAGGCTGAGTTACCCCTTCTCAAACGGCGCGAGGGCCGCCAATTCAGCTTCCTCGCGCGGAGGAGGACAAAATGCAGGGATCAGAACGCCGACAACTAGCCCGCCACCCGCTACGCACGCCGATGCGATTCCGTTCGACGGGTGTGGCTGCGGACCAGAGCGAGCATTTCACCGAAGCTCTGAATATTTCTCGCGGGGGCTTCTACTTTGCGTCGTCGGCGCCGTTGCAGGTGGGGATGCCGATTGACGTGACGCTGCGCATGCCCAGCGAAGTGACCGGGACGCATGCCGAAGAGTTACATTGCGCGGCGCGAGTTGTTCACGTGAAAAATGAGGCGTATGCGGACGGTAGGATCGGGTTCGGGGCGGAGATTGTAAAGTTCAGTTCGGTGCCAGTGCAAGAGCGATGAGCGCGATAAGGCTTGGCTTGCAAACCGCATGACGGTTTCCATCCGCGAAAGATAATCAGCCCTCTCACATCTCCCGGAATGACAATTCCGAAATTCATGACGCTCGACGCAGCCCGCTTTTTTTAGGGCTTTGCAGATGGAACGGTGAAAACCGTTTTCGCGCTGCTCACGTTGTCGAAGCGGTCGTAGGCGCGGACAGCGATGGTGTGTTCGCCGGGAGAGAGACCGTTTAAAGTAAATTCGTAGCGCTCACTCAGAGCGTCGCTGATGGCACTGGTCGGGGCTACGAGATTCCAGTCGCCGCCGTCAACGCTGTACTGGGCGCGATCGATGCTGCTCGCGGCATCGTTGGCCACGCATTCAACCGCAACCATTTCACGCTGATTAGGACCGCTTTGCAGTCGCGCCCAGGTGGCCTTGAGTCCTTCAATCACAGGCGGAGTGTTATCAACTTCGAAGCGCTCGCTGATACGTTCGGTTTTCCGGGCGACCGCCGGCGGATTGGAAGCAGAGTCCGTTGCGACAATTTTTAGATAGTAAGCGCCATCTGGGAGCGTGGTCGTATCCCACGAATAGAATTTTTGATCGAGCTTGTCCTTCAGTAGTTTCCAGTCGTGTTCGTTCTCGCCGCGATAGAAAACACTGAAGAGCAAATCATCGTCGTTGTCGTCGTGGGCGCTCCACAGGACGGATTGATAGCCTTTTTCGCGGAAGCCCTGAGGCGGGTTTTCAAATTTTGCCGGCATAGTCGTTTGAGTAATGAACACCCCGAAAGTGTTGGGAGTGGGCGGCGTCTTGAGAGTCACACTGGGGGACTGGCCAGTGGAGATGATCGTCGCGCCTTGGGCGCGGACTCCCGGATCCTGCAGGACAATGGCATCGATAACAGGAGCCACGTTGCGCGGGAGATACGCAAGGCTGACCCAATCGATGCCGTCGCCGGGTCGGCCATCGTGTATCACGGCTTTCCATTGAAAGAAACGGGCGGAAGGGGCTTCGACGGCGCTGCCGGGTTTGGTGTACGGGCCGAACCAGCGAGACCATTCCTTGCCTGGATCTTCGGTGTTGCCGGAGCGGACGAAGAATTCCAGCCGCGGCTCACTGGAAGATTTTGCGGATTTTTCGGAAACCGCGTCTGCGGGCGGACCCCACCAATCGAGGCGTCCCCACTGCGAGAAAAGCTGGGCGTCAAAGGAGCGCGATTCGAACGTGCCTTCGGCTTCGTATTCGGGGCCGAGGGAGAAGACTTTTCCGGGATTCGCGGTGCAGAGAAAAAGTTTGCCGGCGGCATTGCGGGCGATGCCAGTGATTTGCGCGGAGCCTGCTTTGGCGAGTTGCGCGAAAACACCGTGGCCGTCAATGGCGAGAAGAGCGCCGTTGTTGCCGGTGCCGGCAAGGAGGCGGCCGTCGGAGGCGAGGCCGAGAGAATAAACGACGTCCTCGCGAGAAGACCAGAGTTCATCGGGAGCGCCGTCGGGAGAGAGACGATAGATACTGCTGGAAAGGGCTGGCGGGAACGCGATAAAGGGAGTGGATTGCTGGATCTGCCCAGTAATCGTGCCGGCGACGCCGCCCGCGCTGGTTGTGAATGTTGTGGTGCCCTGAGGCGTGGCAAGGATGGTCGTAGGGACTGGAGTGGTGGTGCGCTGCTTTTCGCCGATGGCGGCGACATAGATGGAACCGTCGGGTGCGACCGTTAAAGCGGTGACCTCGCGCTTGGGGGTTTCGTAAAGGACGAAGCCTTCGGCAGTGGCGGAGGAGTGGTCTTCTTTGCGCGGAGATTTGGATTCGGGACGGGTGATGCGAAGGACGCGGCCGTTGGGTTCGGTTCCGGCGAGAAGCTGGTGGTTGGCGTCGAAGGCGAGCACGCGAATGTGGGCTTCGTCGCTGGAATAGAACAGTTCGCCTTTGCCATCGGGAGGCACTGCGAAGATTTGGCCTTTGTCGCCGGTAGCGACGTAGAGAATGCCGTCGGGGGCGAAAGCGATGTCCCAGATATATTTTGTTTTGGGAGCGAAGAAGACGGATTTTTCGCCGTTGGAGGAGACGCGATAAACCTTGCCGTCGGGGGAAGTGGCGACGTAGAGAGCGCCTTTGGAATCGAAAGCGATGGCTTGGGCGACGAGGTCGGAGGAGTCAAAAACGATGGTGGGCTTGCCGGAACCGTCGAAGCGGAAAACTTTTGCGGGAGAGCCTCCTGCGGCGTAGAGCGCGCCCTTGGGATCAAGCTTGAGCGACCAGAGATAGGAAGCGTCGGCGTCGGCGAGCAGCGTGAATTTGGGAGCGAGTTCGAGACGGCCGTCGCTGCGGACCGCTACTCCGTGGGCGGTGCCTTTCAGGAATTCGTCGTAGGTGGTTTCGAGCCAGCGGCGGGTGTGCTCGGCGCGAAGAGAAGAGGGAAGGAGGTAGAGGAGACAAAGGAAGCAGAGGAGACAAAGGACAAGGCTGGAGCGGGCGTGACCAGCGAGGAGAAAAGAGTTTTTGGAACGGGGGAAGCGGCGTGTGGCGAGTGACGAGTGGCGAGTTGGAGTGAGAGCGGCTTGCATGCGCTTTGACATTTAAATGGTCACCGGATTTGGAGATTGAGAGAGATTACCCCTGTGACGGGGCCGTCCAGCGGAATGGAAGATTCGCTGGCGAGGGATTCACGTAGAACCTGGACGGTGCCGGGAGCGGGGCGGCCGTCAATGACATTGATCTGGTCGAGCGGGACATTCGGGAGTTCCTTATCGTCCCAGAGGATGGTCGGTGTGGGAGTGAAAAGGCCGACGTAGAGGCGGTCGTTGCGGCGTTCGTGATTAAGGAGAGAGATGAGTTGATCGAGGCCCGAGGAGCCGCCACCCACGGCGCCGAAGGCGAAGCCGCGCGAGGCGCGATTGAGCATTTCACCATCGGTGACGAGGACGCGAAGAGCAGTGCCGCGAGTGACCTGGTCGGGAACGTGGACTGTGGTTTCTTCAATGCGTTCGGGACCGCGATAGGGGCGGAGCAGCACGCGAACGCGGAGAGTTTCGCCGGGAGAGGCTTCGCCTTTTTCGAGCCAGGCGCTTTCAATGCCATAGGAATGGCGGCCGGGAACGCTTGCGACGTGGAGAGAGATGCGATCGAAGACGGGAATTTCGTGGTTGTTGGTGAAAAGGCGCGTGAAAACATTTTGGATGGTGAGGGCGATCGGTAGGCCGTCAGGAGTGAAGGCGTCGCCAGGGGCGAACGTATTTTCTATCTGGACGGGAGGGTGGCCTTTGAGAGCGATTTCACCGGAGAGATGGAGCGTGGTTCCCTCACCGTAGAGAGAGTTTTGGGTGAGGCCGTTGAAGACAGTGACGCCGATGAGGAGCGGAGTGAGCTTGGGATGATTGATCATCTCGAAATGGAGCTTCTTTTCGGCGCTGCCAACAGAGAGCGTGAGGTCGATGGGAATCATCGGAGGCGGAGTGCCGAGCTCGCCCGTAACGGCGGTAAGGTGGTCACCGGTAATCGTGCCGATGGGCGCGCCGACATTGATGATTTTTGTGGAGGCGAGGTCCGAGGAAAGCGTGGTGACAACTTCCGTGCGGGCCATGGGGAATTGGACGTTGCCGAGGCTCAGGAAAGGATGGCCGCACAGATAGATTTCATTCGCGCGGACGGCGGTGACAGTGCAGGCGGAGGCGATTGAAGAGTCGCCTTGGACGAGGACCATGCCCGCCATGTCGCCGGGGACGAGGCGAGCGCTGTCATGATTGTGACTGGATGGGGCAGTGCCGCCTTGAGCTGCGACCACGCCGAAGCTTTGTAGTTGCGGCGCGAACTGGCGGAGGGCCTCGGGCTCGTAGCCGGAGAAGACCAGAGGAGTTTCGATAGGCTCGAGCGCGGAGCCGGTGGGTAGATTGGTGCTCGAAGCTGTGTTTTGGGAAAGGGAGATTTGCGGCATGGGCGCTTGGTAGGGATCGGCTTCCGAGGTGAGCTGCGGCTCAGGGCTAAGAACATTTTCGATGGGAGTGACGCCCGCGATGGGCTCCTTCGTAAAGACGCCGAGCTTGAGGGAAAGAGCGCCGGCGAGTTTCCCTTCGAGATAGACGGGGCTGCCGCTCATGCCGGCGACGACGCCCGTATGCTCGACTTTGGGGCCTTTGAGTTGGACGAGAATGATGGACTGTTTGGGGCCAAGGAAATTGCTCATTACGCCGAGGACTTCGAGGTCGAACTTTTCGACCTGGTCGCCAGCAAAGATAGTGTAGGCATAGCCTTGCATTCCGGGGCGGACTTGGCTAAGGGGAAGGATTTCTGTCGAGGAGGGGGCTTGAGCGCGCGCGGAGAAAGGCGATATGGCGCCCGCGACGGCCAGAGTTGTGGCTGCAAGAAGGATGGGGAATCGGGAGCGGAGGCGAGTCATGGAGAGATTAGACGTGGCCGAGAGCATGAATCGCTAATGATACGCGGCGAGGTACGGGGAAGCAATCAAACCGGCGGAGGGCCGGAAGTAGGAGAAAGAGGCTAGGCGTCCTAGAACTGAACATGATCCTGAAGTTGAGGGGAGTCTGGGCGCGGGCGGGCGGCAAACTCTCTCACAGATCATGAGTACAACTACAAGCCGAAGCATACAGTCACCTTTTTCCAGCGGCTTTGTCCGCAAATGCGACGCGCCTTAGACGGCTTCCGTTTCACCGTTTTCCGGCACGCTAGCCTCTCGCGAGGTAGTTTGCTAGGACGGCGGCGCAGGACTCGACGAACTCCTGTTCAGTTTTGGTGAATGTGTCGGCGAAATAGCTCTCGATGTCGAGCTCGGCGGCGAGTCTTTTGTTTACGAAGATGGGGACGACGATTTCGGATTTGACTAGCGTAGTCGCTCCCGCGAGATAGCGCGGATCCTTGGACACGTCTTGAACGACTACCACCTGGCCGCTGCTGCCGGCGGCTCCGCACAGACCGCGATCGAGCGGGATACGAGTGTTAGGCGTGAAGCTGCCCGCGAAGGGGCCGACGATGAGGTAGTTGGAGTCGGCGGGATCGACGAGGTAGAAGCCAGTCCAGTTGTAGCGAGTCATTTTTTCATGGAGGTGGATGGCCATGTGCTCCATCAGGGCGTGGGCCGAGCCAGCATTCTGGGCATAGGATTGAAATTCCTTGAGAAGCTCGTTGTGCACTGGCGTCATGTGATGCCTCGGAGTGGCGAGCAAAGTTCGCGCGATAAGGCCCGCGCGCTTTATGCGTTCAGGGACAACCACCAGTTTACATGAAGGATAAGAGCGCAGGTCCGGAGCCTGGAACAGAGTTGTCGACGTGTTTCCAAAGGAGATGTAGAATTCCGCCGGCGAGGTGGGAAATGGGAGAGTTGAAACGATTGAATAGCTCGTTGAGGGAAGTGGCAGATGAAGCCGGGAACGGCGGAGTGTCGCGACGGGAATTTTTGGGGAAGGCGGGGGCGGCGGCGGTGGGATTTACGATTGTGCCGCGGCGCGTATTGGGCGGGGCGGGATATGTGCCGCCCAGCGACAAGGTGAACATCGCGTTTATTGGAGTAGGGGCGCAGGGATTGCGCGTAATGCTGGGTTTCTTGAAACAGCCGGACGTGCAGGGCGTGGCGGTGTGCGACGTGACCACGAGCGGGGCGAATTATCCGCAATGGGATGACCACGAATTCATGAAATCCGTGCGGAATTTGCTGGGCGTAGAGAGCGGATGGGAATGGCTAAGCCCGAACGAGCCAATTCAGTTGACGCACTCTCTGCGGGTGACGAGCGGAGTGGCGGGGCGCGAGCCTTGCCAGAAGATCGTGAATGGATATTACGGGACGCAGCAGCGCTCGGGAACGTACAACGGTTGCGCGGCGTACATTGATTTTCGGGAATTGCTTGAGAAACAGAAGGATGTGGACGCCGTGGTGGTATGCACGACCGACAACTTGCACGCGGCGGCCTCGATAGCGGCGATGAAGCACGGGAAACATGTGTTTTGTCAGAAGCCCCTGACGCACACGATTTATGAAGCGCGGCGGATGGCGGAAGTGGCGCGCGAGACGGGCGTAGCAACGCAAATTGCAGTTGGGAATCAAGCGTCGGAAGCGACGCGGCTGCTTTGCGAATGGATTTGGGCGGGAGCGATCGGGCCGGTGCGCGAAGTTTACAACTGGTCAAACAGACCGTTTTGGGCGCAGGGAATCGAGCGGCCGAAAGACGTGCAGACGGCACCGGCCGGACTGGATTGGGACCTGTGGCTTGGGCCTGCGCCGGAGCGAGGATTCAACCAAGCGTACTTGCCTTTTGTGTGGCGAGGCTGGAGCGATTTTGGCTGCGGAGCGCTGGGGGATATGGGCTCGTATAGCTTCGACGCGATTTTCCGCGTGTTGAAGCTGGAGGCGCCGCAGACGGTCGAGGCCAGCTCGACGGACCGTTATCCGGAGACGTATCCCATGGCTTCGATCGTCCGATATGACTTTCCGGCGCGTGGAGACATGCCTGCCGTGAAATTCAATTGGTACGACGGCGGACTGAAGCCGCCGCGGCCTGACGAGTTAGAGGAAGGAAAGACGCTCACCAACGAGGACGAGGAAGGCGAGGGGCTTCTATTTGTGGGAGACCGAGGAAAGATCTTGTGCGGCTTCAACGGATCGAATCCCCATCTGATCCCGCAGAGCAAGATGGACGCATTCCAGCAGCCACCAAAGACTTTGCCGCGTTCGCCCGGTAACGAACGCGAGTGGCTGAACGCCTGCAAGGGAGATAAGACCAAGCCGGGCGCGAATTTTGAGTTTACTGGAGTAGTGACGGAATCGCTGCTACTTGGCAATGTGGCCACGATGACCGGCGAGCGGCTTCATTGGGACCGCGCAGGGCTGAAAGTGACAAATTCGGACGCGGCGCAGAAATTCGTGGCCCCGGAAAGACGCAAGGGTTGGGAGATTTAGAAACGCCGAATCAGAAACGATGGATAGGCCCGATCAGGTTCCAGTGAATCGAATACCAGGTCAAGAAAACGCAGGCTACGGCCACCAGCGAGAATTTTATTCGTGAGATGGTGCGAACTTCGGCGCGGCGCCAGATGCGGATGCCGGCGACGAGCGCAAAGATGCTGAAGAAAACCGCGAGGACAGAAAACCAGTTGATCAGCCAAAAGTAGCGTTCGATGGTAGGGAACGCCGGCAGATCGGATTTCTGCAGATTTAGCGCCAACGCCAAAAGCCAAATTCCAACGATAACCCACGCGAAGGCGGCGAGGCGCGGACCGATGGTGATCCATAGTGTGCCAATCTGGGGCTTGAATGGCGGCCGGCTGCTGAAGAACAGCTTCCTCCCCAAACGGATCAGGCTGGCTATAACGACAAAGAGGAGAATCGACACGCTGACAGCCAGAGAAATCGAAATAAATGTTTTGTTTTCGTACCAGGGAACGCGCTGAAGTTGGACTCCTGGAAAATTCACGGCAACGCGGACGATTTTTCCTGAGGAATCTCGAATCGCGAAGACGCGCGCCTGATCGTTTTCATCCTGCCAGAGATCCTTTCCAATCGGTTTCCATTTGCGGACGTGGCCGCGGAGGTCCTTTGAGCTATCGACGGTGAGGACGCCGTCCTTATCAACTTTGGCGACGGCTTGTCCGAAGGGATTCCCAATGGCGAGTTTGGTGCTGTCGGCGCGGCGAGTGGATTGGTAGTTTCCAGCAATGTCCTTGAGTTGAGCGACGGGAATCGATTGGAACGCTGGCTGCGTGTAAGCGGGGAAGTAGCGGTCCGCAAAGCCGTCGAGAAGTTCGGCGCGATTTTTTGCGGCGGAGCCGGCCGAGTTGTAGGAGACGAAGAGCACGAGTTTTTGCGTGGGCTCAAGCAGGAACATACTGTGAAAGGCGATCAGGTCGCCGTCGTGGCCGATGAACCGCAGATTGTTGCGCCAGGTCTGGTAAAAGCCCATGCAGGCGGGTGGCAGGTCGTTGGAGGCGCGGAATTGCGGCGTCCACATTTCATCGCGAGTTTCAGTTTTAAGGATGCGGTGGCCATCGAGTTCGCCGCCATTTAGCAAAGCGAGAGCGAATTTTTCCATGTCGCCAGCGGAAGAGGAGACGCCACCGGCTGGAGCGGGATTGAAAATTTCGAAACCGATGACAGGCTTGGTTGTATTGGATGGGTAGCCGTCGGAGACGTCGGGCGCAAGCTCGGCGATCATGGGTTCATTGAAGCTGGAATGCTTCATGCCTAGGGGCTGGAAGATGTGTTCAGAGACGTACTGCTCGAAAGGTTCCAGGCTGACGCGCTGGACGATGTAGCCGGCCAGACCGACTCCGTAATTTGAATAGGCGGGTATTTCGCCGGGAGGATACATGCGGCGAGGCTGATTGGCGATCAGAAAATCTCTTAGTGACGTGGGCTTATGCGGGTTGACATAAATGATGTCGTTGACTACTTCCTCGAAGCCGCCCGTGTGAGTCATGAGATTACGAAGAGTGATGGGCTTGTTGAAGGCCGGAGCAATTCTGAAATCGAGATAGGTGTTTACGTCGACGTCAATATCGAGCTTACCTTGCTCGGCCAGCTGCATGACGGAAACCCAAGTGAAAAGCTTGGAGATGGAGGCAAGGCGGAACATGGTGGCATCGGGATCGACCGGAGATTTCTTGGCGAGGTCAGAAAAGCCGTAACCTTTTTTGAGCAGCTCTTGGCCGTCTTTCATCACGAGAACGGTGGCGCCGACGACGTCGCTGCGCTCCATCTGAAGAGGAACGAGTCCGTCGAAGAACGCTTCAAGGTCGGCTTTTTCAAGAGGGTGGGCAGCGGGCGCAGGAGTAGTAGCCGCTGGCGTAGCCGACGCGATCGTAGCGTTGGGCGCAGTCTTTGGCGGCGTGGGCACTTGAGGGGGTTGTGCGAGTGCGGGAAGAAATAGGCATAGGACAAGAAGCGGGAAGAAAGTACGAAGCCGGGCCATGGCGCCTCCGAACCACATGGAACAGGCGCACAGTCTCTTGAAAACGAGGTGCACAAGCAAGAGAAATTTGAAGAACGAACATGACGCAAGATATGATGCGGGCGGTCGGCAATAGTGAATCCATCGGGAGAAAAACGGCGGCCGAAAAGGAAGAGCACGCAGGAGGAAAAATGAAGAGCATGTTGCTCGGAGTAGTGATTCTCGCGCTGGCGCAAGTTGTTTCGGCGCAGGATTGGGCCAAAGAGAAACTGGCGAAGTCGCCGCGGCACCAGGAATGGGTGACGGTCAAGCACGATGGACGCTCGGTGGAGATGTTCGTTGTGTATCCGGAGTCGAAGGATAAGCGGCCGGTGGTGCTCATTATCCACGAGATTTTCGGGATGACCGATTGGGTCGAGGATTTGGCGGATCAAGTCGCAGCGGCCGGGTACATCGCGGTCGCGCCGGATTTGCTTTCGGGAATGGGCCCAGGCGGGGGACGGAGTTCGTCATTTCCGCAAGGCCAGGCCACGGAAGCGGTAAGCAAGCTAAATCCTGAGCAGGTGACTGCGGATCTGAATGCGGCGGCGGATTACGCGAATAAGATTCCGGCGTCGAACGGAAAGCTGTATGTCGCGGGCTTCTGTTGGGGAGGAAGCCAATCGTTTCGATTCGCCACGAGCCGCGGCGATTTGACGGCGGCATTTGTTTTCTACGGGGCGCCGCCAGATAAAGATGCGATGGAGCGCATCAAGGCGCCAGTTTATGGATTTTTTGCAGGAAACGATATGCGAATTGGTGCCATGCTGCCTGATGCCGTCGCAAACATGAAGGCGGCTGGAAAAACGTTTGAGCCAGTGACCTATGATGGCGCAGGGCACGGCTTCATGAGAGCTGGAGAAGCGCCCGACGCCAACGACGCCAATAAGAAGGCGCGAAACGAGGCGTGGGAGCGTTGGAAAAAGCTCTTGGCCAAGAATTCGTAAAGAGAGCCGCCCATTCAGCCGAGCACTCACGCGCCCAATCACTCGTGACGCAGAGCGACCATCGGATCGACGCGCGTGGCGCGGCGGGCGGGGATGTAGGAAGCCAGTAACGCGACGCCTACAAGCAGCAGGAGAACGGCAGCGAATACAGGTGGGTCAGTCGGTTTGACGTTGAAGAGGAGATTCGTCAACAAGCGGCTAAGGCCGAACGCAGCGAAAAGCCCCAGCAGCGCGCCGAGGAGCGCGGGCCGCATCGCTTCACCAACAATCAAGCCGAGTACTTCGCGACGGCGCGCACCGAGCGCCAGGCGAATGCCGATCTCATGCGTACGCTGTGAAACGCCGTAGGAAATTACACCATAAATGCCGACGGCGGTGAGCAGAAGAGCGATTACGCCGAAAAGCAGAAAGAGAAGCGCAGTGAAGCGTTGATTGGCTACCGAGGCGGAAACCACCTCGTCCAGCGTGGCAACTCCGGAAACCGGAACTTGGGGGTCAATCGAGCTGATCTCGGAACGCACAGCGGCGGCGACCGCGATGGGGTCAGTTTCAGTGCGCACGGCCAAAACGGCCGTGGAATCCGTGAATTGTGCGGTTGGCAGATAGATCTGCAAGGTATGCGGGGCGTCGAGACCGCGGTGCAGAACGTCGCCCACGACGCCGACGACGGTCCTCCACGGCCCTTTCGTATCGCCCATTCTGAGGCGCTTGCCGAGGGGGTCCTCCCCGGGCCAGAATTTTAGAGCCATGGTCTCATTCACCAGCACCACCTTGGGCGACGCCGCAACGTCTCGAGCTTCGAATTCGCGTCCACTTAGCAAGGGAATGCGCATGGCGCGCAGGTAGCCCGGGCTGATGGAATAGCGGTCCGCGCTGGGATCTTCCTCGGGATTTGGCAAGGTTTTGCCTTCGACGTGTATGCCATACATATCCAGATTTCCGCCCAATGGAAGCTGACTGACGATGCCGACTGCTTTCACCCCTGGAATTGCCCGGACGCGCTGAAGAACCTGATCGTAGAATGCAACGGCAGGAGCGTCCTCCGATTTTGGACCCCAAAGGGACATCGTCAAGGTCAGGGCATGGGATGGATCGAAGCCGGGCTTCACCTCCAGGAGACGGACGAAGCTCTTCATCATAAGTCCGGCGCCCGTGAGGAGAAGGAGAGCGAGGGCCACGTCGGCAAAAACGAGCATGCTGCGCAAACGGTGGCGTTCTTTCCCGGCGGTGCTCTTGCCAGATTCCTTCAGCGATTCGTTGAGATCGAGTTTGGAGGCGCGGAAAGCAGGGAGCAGGCCGAAGGCGAGGCCGGTTATGAGGCAGACGCCGAAGGTAAAAGCAAAGGTCGTGGCGTCAATCTGCACGTTTTGAAGACGCGGCAGATTTGCGAGACGAAGCTGGTGAAGGAAAACGACGCTGCCCCAGGCGAGGAAGAGCCCGAGGCCACCGCCAGTGAGAGAGAGCAACAAACTCTCTGTGACAAATTGGCGAACCATGCGAGTCCGACGAGCGCCGAGAGCGGCGCGAAGGGCGACTTCTCGTTGTCTGCGAGCGGCCCACGCCATGAGGAGATTCGCGACATTAGCGCACGCGATCAGGAGAACGAACCCGACCGAGCCCAGCAATATCCAGAGGGCTGTTTGGACGTCACCAACGAGGTAATCCTTCAGGGGCGTAAGAATGACGCCAGAGGCGGAGTACTCCGTGGGATATTCGCGGAAGAGATTTGCGGAGATTTGATTCATTTCCGCTTCTGCCTGGGTCTTGGAAATACCGTCCTTCAGGCGGGCGAAGGCGCGGAGGTGGCGGCAATCCCGGCAGGCGTAAGGGAGCGTGGCATCGTAGGCGAGGGGCGTATAAATGTCCGCCGCCCGGCGGGGATCAAAAGAAAGCACTGAAGGAAAATTGTCGGGAAGGACGCCGACAACCGTGTAACTCCTCGTTCCCAGCTGTAGGGACTTGCCGACTATTGCGGGATCACCTCCGAATCTTCTTTGCCAGAATCCGTAACTGAGGATGACGACGAAATTGTTTCCGCGAACGTCCTCGGCGGCGAGGAAGTTGCGGCCTTGTGCTAATCGGACGCCAAGGAGATCAAAGAAAGAGGATGAGACACGGAATCCGGTCAACGTTTCGGCGTCGCGAGTGCCGATGATGGTAGGCGTCCAAAAGCTGATGGCGGCGATGCCATCGAACGAATGGTTCAGTCTGTTCCAATCGATGAATGTTGCGTAGGAAGTGTTCGAACGTGTGCCGTCTTTATCTTTTTCCCAAAGCATCATGAGCTGGTCTTGCTTGGGAAAGGGAAGTGGCCGCAGCAAGACTCCATGAACAACGCTGAAAATGGCGGTGTTCGCGCCAATCCCGAGAGCGAGTGTAAGAATTGCAACCAGCGCGAAGGCCGGGCTGTTGCGAAGCATACGAACGCCGAAGACCAAATCTTGTAGAAAATCCTGGATATAGCTCACGCGTCGAGCGTCGCGACAAATCTCCTTGGATTGTTCGAGGCCGCCGAAATCGCGCAGGGCTTCTCGGCGAGCTTCCTCCGGAGAAAAGCCGGCAGCCACGAGTTCCCGCGATTTCTGTTCGAGGTGATACTGCAGCTCCTCACTCAAATCCTGTTCCACACGGTTCCAGCGGAACAAGGAACGGATGCGGAGCGGCAGAGTGTAAAGCCAATGTGTAGGACGCATGAGATCTCCTTGCGACGACGCTGCGCGCTCAGGCCTCCTTGAGTTTTACGACGCCCGAAATGGCGGCTGAGAGGCGGTCCCAGTTGGCGGATTCTTTTTCCAGATGCTTTCTGCCGGGCGGTGTGAGGGAGTAGAACTTGGCGCGGCGGTTATTTTCTGTGGGCTTCCATTCTGCGGTGATCCAGCCTTCCTGTTCGAGCTTGTGCAAGGCAGGATAAAGCGACCCGTCACTGACTTGAAGGACGTCGCCGGAGACTTGCCTCAGGCGGAGGCTGATGGCGTAGCCATTCATGGGCTCCAGGGCGAGAATTTTCAGAAGGAGCAAGTCCAGCGTGCCCTGTACCAAATCGGAAGGTTTGCTCACGGATTCACCTCGGTTACCGAGAGCAGCGTACAAAAACTCTGCTCGGTAAGCAAGGGGAAAATTCGTCTTTCCGTGCGGTGCCTTCAGAAAGTCAGCTCAGGCCCGCCGGCCTGTACCACCATAATCGGCTCCTCCCCCAATTTTCTCGTAAATGTCGCATCTAAAAGAGTTAGCGTTCTTGTAAGTGATTTAAAATCAACGCTTACGGGGTAATCCGCAAGTGTTGATTCTAAATAACTTAAGATTGCAGGGGGGCTGCATGCGGTTCCACGGGACATTTAAACCGGGGTTATCCACGTCGGACCAGCAAGGTTCAGCTGATGGGTTCCAGCAAATACCGGAAAGCAAGAACGCCAGCAGGGGTTGCTGGCACGGTGAAAAGCAGAAATCCTCGGAAAAACGATCTACCACAGGGACTGAGCTTTAAACAGCGGAGCGTTCGGTCGAGCTATTCTTGCGCCGATTCTTGCGAATCGGTGGCGATCAGTGGCCGAGGAATTTTTCGATGGTTTGGAGCTCGGCTTCGGCCATGCCTAAATACTTTTGAGCATTTTTGGAATCCTGCTTTTGCATGAAGTATTGTGCTTTGTTCAGGTCCGTCTTCATGCGCTGCTGAGCAGAAACAATGTCCCCGCGAAGGCCGTAGCCGGATGCGGCTTGTTGACGTTGCAAGTTATCAAGCGTTTGAATGGCGGCGGCGGAACGGCTATCAATATCGTCGTACTTTTGCTCGACTTCCTGAGCGGCGGCTTCAGCCTGAGCATGCGAAGGTTGTGCATTGTCTGTGCTGGTCACAGGAGGCTGCCCAGCGTCCTGTGACAGGGAAGCTGAGTGCCCTGCTTTTCTTGATTTGGCCGGGGCGGACTTCCTGGGCGGCTGGGCTGACGCAGTGGAGCCTGAAGGAGCAGGTGATTCACTTCCGGGGCTAGAAGCAGAGCTAGCAGAGTCAGGCGAAGATTGAGCCGCAGGAGATACTTGTTGCGCGGGCGGTTCCGCAGGCGCGGGATTTGCGCCAGCAGTGGCTGTCGGGGAAGCATCTGTCGAATTAGGGGTTGCGGCAAGCGATGCCGCCGGGTCGGCGGGTGTTGAAGGCGCAGAGGCGGCGGGTGGTGGGGCGGACGAATTGGGCGGCTGGGATTGTGGAGAAGAGGCAGAATTCTTGCCAGCGCCAGCCAGCGTTTTTAGGTGGGCTGGGAGGTACAGGCCCGCAGCGACGAGCACGACGACGACAATGAATGCACCAAGAGCCACATAAAGACCACGATGACCGCCGGAACTGACGACAGGAGGCGGAGGAATAGGAGCGATGGGAGCCTCCACAGCGGCCTCGGGCCGGGACTGTTGATAGGCGGGAGTATCCACGAGTGTAGTCGGGGACGTGGACGCGGGAGTTTCCTGGAGGAGAGCCGTGGCACCGCCAGATTTCGCCGCACTGGACGGTGCAAAGGACCTCGGATCGAGAGCGGGCTGCGTGCCTCCGCCCTGGGACTGTACGCTCTTGAGAGCGCCGCGGAATGCGTCCGCGGATTGGAAGCGCTGGCCCGGATCCTTGGCGAGGGCCATAAGGATGATTTGGTTAAGCGGCTGGGGAATGCCGGGACGGAGAACGATGGGAGGCTTAGGCTCTTCCTGCAGGTGGGCAGCCATCATTGCGTAGTTGCTGTCGGCCTGGAAGGGAAGCTGGCCGGTGACCAATTCGTAGAGTGACACGCCAAGGGAGTAGAGATCGGAACGATTGTCAGCCGGATCGCCTTTGACCTGCTCGGGAGGCATATAGTTGAGCGAACCGAGAGTTGTGCCAGTCATGGTCAAGCTGCGGTCCGTGGAGGAGCGGGCGATGCCGAAGTCCATGAGTTTCACGGCGCCATCGGCGGTGAGCATCATATTGGCGGGTTTGATGTCGCGGTGGATGATGTTCTGCTTATGTGCATAACTGAGGGCATCGAGGACCTGATCGATATATTTGATGGCCTGCGAGGGAGGAATAGCCCCCTGCTGGAGACGGGAAGAGAGGGTCACGCCATCCACGTACTCCATAATCATGACGAGCTGATTGTCGAGAGTGAGAGCAGTGCGGAGAGCCGCAATATTGGGATGAGAGAGACTGGCGAGGAGTTTGATTTCGCGAAGGAAACGGTCGGCAAGATCTTTTTGGCCGGCGAGGTCGGGGAGGAGAATCTTCATGGCCTCGATGCGGTCAGAGATGGTGTTGCGGACCTTGTAGACCTTGCCCATGCCACCGGCACCGAGAATGCCTAGAATCTCATAGTCACCAAGCTGCTGGCCGACCGTGTAGTCCTGGCTCATTGTGTGGCTCCCTTCCAACAGGAAATAGGCGAAGAAGTTTACGCCACCTCGCCTATTCGAAATCAAGAAACGAGAATACCAGTGAAGTGCATAGAGATGCCGCAAATCTTGCGGACAAAGTGAATCAGGGGGTGCTGGCGGCGACGTCGCCGACTTTAGGAGGCGTTGAGCCGCTGTAGGTGACGGTGGCGGAGTCGGAATCAACCTCTGTAACGGTGGCTGTGCCGAGTTTGTTGGTGACGGTCTTGAGGACTTTGCCAGTCGTGGGATCCTTTACGGTTCGAACGGCCCGACTGATATCAATGGTATCACCGACGCGGACACCCACTTTGTTGCCGATATTGATGATCAGCGTGCTACCGCTGACGTCCGCAACGACGCCGGAGTAGTTAGCCTTGTAAGTGGGCAATGTCGCCGAAGCATTGTCCAGCTGCGTGGCGCAGTCCGCGACGGCTTTGTTCACGGCCTCACCGAGAATGGTTTCGGAGAAATTGCTGCTGCTCATGTCGAAGGCGCCACCGCCCCCACTGTAGCCGGTGCCGCCACCACCGCCGAGGAACATTCCTGAACGGGAGGACTCGCCGTTTCCGGTGACTGCGGCGAGGATTTCGCCGGTCGTAGTGTTTACCATCCGTGCGGTGATAGAAACCTCAGCCTTTGATTCCTTCTTGCCGATGCCAGCCAGAGCTCCGGTCCAGCCGCTGTGACCGCCGCCCACGCCGCCGACCTTTTTGTCGTCGCGGCCGAACTTAGTAATGGAACCGAGGATGATCGTATCCACGCCGAGAATGCGGCCGATCTTGGCGGCGCTGGCGGGATCGGCGCGGTCGCTGTTAGAAAAATTTTGCTCGGCGATAATCTTGTCGAGCGCGGCCCGCTCGATGACGGAGTACTTGCCGTCTTGAACGAGCTTCTGAACCATGAGGTCGGTAATGCCCTTGCCGACATCCTGGTCTGTGCCAAAGATGGAGGCAACGACAGTCTTGACGGTGCCGTAATCGAAGTTCAGCACGGCCACGCGCTTTTTTGGTCCGGCTGGAGCTGCTGTCGGCGCGGCCTGCTGCGCGGCTTGCTGCGCGGCGCAGGGTAGAACTATCAGAGCCGAAATGCACAGAAAACGTAGAATTCTCGACATAAGGAAGTACTCCTCACACCCAAGGGATTAGTGAGCGACGCCCGCGATCCATTTCACTTGAGATGCAAACCTCTTCGGAATCGAAGACCCGCACTCGCACGAGGTCGGTAGACCTGCTCAGGCAGGTATCCTACACCTGGGTAAAGGGAAGAGGCAACGGTCTGTGTCCGAAGGGAAACCACGATCGCCGGGCAAATGGAGAAATGAAAACGCCCACACCGAGGGGATCGCAGCAGGGAAGATTCTAGTGATACAAGAAGTGCGAGAGGGTTGGATGAAGCGCCAGAAAGTCAGCTCTCTGGCGCTTCATCGACGTTGAGCGCCCGCCAGCCATCACGGGTGACGACAACTTTTGCAGATGTTTCAGTCGTTTCCGCCGCTGCCGTCGCCGCTGGATGCTTGCTTCACATCTTGTTCGGCTTGTCTCGCGGCATCTTGTTGCGCTTTCAAGTCGTCCGCCACGTTTGCATCGGCCTGGACTTGGCCATCGGGCGAAGGCCTTCGGGCAGCGGCGGGACCGCCTGGCATCCCGTTTTTGCCTTGATTTTCAGCCATTTGATTGAGGCCCTCGTCGATTTTTGCGCGGAAGTCGTTCTGCATGTCCTGCAAATCCTGAACGGCAACCGGCACTTGCGCACCAGAGGCACAGTCCCCACTCTGGCTGCTGCTTACAAGGACAGTGACGTTTTGGCTTGCGTCGGGTGTGTCCTGGATTCGGGTAAGAACGTCACCCGGGGAGAGAGAGCACTCCGTTCCATCTGCCATCTCCGGATTCAGCACAGTGGAAACGACGAAAGTGCGGTGCGCAGGATCCAGCGCGGCGGGAATCTGATCGCTGGAAGCGGGCTGAGGATTGGGATTCGTTGCCTCCTGTTTCTCAGCTTCGATTTGCGCTCTTACTTCGTCAGCAATCGCCTGTTTCACCTCTGGGGTGAGGGTTACGGGCCCGTTATTGTCTGCGACGGGCTGGTCGTCAGGTTCCGAATCCGCCGCCGCAGATTCCGCTGCAGCCGCGGCCTGGGCGTTAGCATTGGCTGCGGCACGAGCTTCATAGGCAGCCTGCAGGTTTGCGGCGATGAGATAGTCAGCCAGCCACAATGAGGGTGATGCGTAAACGGGAGCGGGTGCAAAGTAGGCTCCGTAATACCCATACCAGGGCGCTGCGCTCCATCCCCAACTCCACACGATCGGCGCCGGCCACGGATTGTAAGCCCATCCATAAAAGGCACGGCCGTAGTAATAACGCGGAACATACCCGTAGTAAGCAACGCCATGCCAATAGGCGCCGCGATACGCGTACGCGTACCTTCGTCCGCCGTAGTAGTAGGTGCGGCGAATGTAGGGCCGGCCGCCACGCACGTAGCCGCGCTCGATGTAACCATGGTCACGGCCGTACCCGACCAGCCGGGCGCCGTCGGCTCGCCTGGTTTCAAAGCGCCTCTCGCCGTGGACGCCACGATTGATCGTAATATCGTGTGCCCGGATCGATGTGAGATGTCCTCTCGAGTTGAAATGGGCCTCGGCTCCGCTGCTCGTCCTGACACTGGTTCTGGCGCCACGATCATTGAAGTGGTAGACGCTTCCATCGGGACGATTAACACTCCTGCCGGCGCGTACCATTGTGCCGCGGGACTCGGCACCGCGAACTTCGTTGCCGCGTGGTGCGTTAACCTGATGCTGGCCGCTGCGAACCTCGTTGCCGCGTGGCGCGTTAACCTGAGGCTGGCCGCTGCGAACCTCATTGCTGCGTGGTGCGTTGATTTGAGGCTGGCCACTGCGAACTTCGTTACCGTGGGTTGCGTTGGCGTGGGACTCTGGGCCCCGGACTTCGTTGCCGCGAGAGTCGGCACCGCGAACTTCATTGCCGCGTGGCGCGTTAACCTGGGGCTGGCCGCTGCGAACCTCATTGCCGCGTGGCGCGTTGATTTGAGGCTGGCCACTGCGAACTTCGTTGCTGTGAGTAGCATTGCCATGAGCGGTATTGCCGCGAGCCTCGCCACCACGAGATTCGTTTCCCCGAGGCGGGTTCGTAGGCGGCGCGCTAGGTCTCGGCGGAGCGGTATGCTGGGGAGCAGCATGAGGAGCGGCGGGTTTTGGTTCAGGTTTCTTCGATTCCGGCTTCTGAGATTGGGCGCAAACAAATAGTGGAAGCACCAATAGAGCCAACAATAGGGAGAACCACCGGCCGACGGCCGTCTTATTTTCCCTCGAGTTCATCATAATCCTCCTCGCGAACGCCTTCTAAGTTTTCCTGCTCGATGCAAAGCCCCGGACCAAAACATGCGATTGCCCAGAATTGACTCGAATTCCAGCTCCCACCCACCAGCCACTGGCAGAACAAATGAGTAATAACGCACTATGGCAAGACACAACCGCAGGCTCCAGAACGATCAGACCCTAATCTGTCGAAAAGAACCCGGCGAGGAAACACGCGAAGTGATGCTTGACGATGCCTCCTCACGAATTACGACGAACTCGAAATGCGTGCCCCTTGGAATATGATCCTACGCAGATTTCGTACCCCGCTTGAAAGGAATGCTACATCGCGGGAAGGGCCCCGGCAACGTCCGAATATCGATGGTGTCCTTGATGTAAACGCAGGCGGCCTCCAAACTGGCAAGCGTTCAAGCCCAGCCCGAAAGAAAACCTGATAGGATTCGTCAAGGTGACCCGGGGCCGGGAAGTCCTTGAGTCACGGAAGGGGAGCCAGGATCATGTCAGAACCGACGAAGGAAGAATTGTTGGCGCGGATCGCAGAGCTGGAGAAACAGGCGGGATCGCGGAAGAAAGGCAGCCTGGAATTCCGCGTGGGAGAAAAGGGCGGGGTGAGCGTGTACGGACTAGGCCGGTTTCCGGTGACGCTTTATTACGAACAATGGGTGAGACTGCTGGATGCGTCAGACGGGTTGCGGTCGTTTCTGGAAGAGAACAAGAGCAGGCTGAAACTCAAGAATCAGGAATAGCGGGCGCCGCCGCACGTCATGCACATGTGTAAGCGTGGGATTTTTGGAACAGGCCCAGTTTAGTCCATGTGATGGTGCATGGCGAAGATCTTGTCCAAGCCTTGCTCGTAGGGATAGACGTGGACCATCCATCCAAACACGACAGGGTGAAAACGGCCGCCGGCCGCCGAACATGCATCCTCTGTAGCGATGGAACCCTGCAGTCCGAACTTTGTCCAATCGGCAGTCCGCAGCTGCCCAAGCCGTGGGAGACAGAGATTGGTGTGCAAATGCCACATAGCAATGCTTAGCGGGATGCGAGCGTTGAGCTCGTCCTCAGTGGCGCTTCTGGGCATGGTAAACATAGCGCCGACGAGTTCGTAGCCGGTGGCGGTCTTTTTGTAGAGCAGGGAAGTCGGACGCGCGGGATCGAACGTGAAGGACTCCAGAAAACCATTACGATAGTTCGTGAAGTGATATTCGGGTTGAGGAATATTCGGCATGAAGATTCTGAAGCCGTCATCCAGCGCGACGCGATAGTCCCTGTATTTCTCGATGCCTGCGCGGAGCTCCGTAACGAGTTCGTTGGCTCGCTCGACATCTCCGGCCCTCTCCGGCCGCATGGAAGTCATAAACATGTGCAGGTTGTGAGAGCCGCGGCCTCCGTGAGTCATGTCCTCGACAGCCGCTTTTTCGCTCGTCTTTTCCTCGCTCATGTCCATACCCGCCATGGGTTTTTGCTGAAGCGCGGGCGTCGCCTGGGGCGCTTGGTCTTGGGTCGCCGGCGCGTGGTGACCTGGCATGGCGACCAGCAAAACCGTGACGACAAAGATGGCACCGAAAACCATGACGGCTTTTCCGACGAGGTGAAACAATGTTCTGCGGGCTGACATGACGAATCTCCTCACTCAATAATACGAAAAATGGGACACGGAAATTTCGGCCTCGAGGAGGCGCGGTTCCTGCACAAAACTGTACGGATGGACAGGAAGTAGAGGAAATAACGGAAATAAAGGAAATAACGGAAATAAAGGAAATAAAGGAAATAAAGGAAATAAAGGAAATAAAGGAGGCCATAGACAATACTCCCGAAGGTGAGGAATTTCCGCGGCGTGATAAACTTTTAGCGTGAAAAAACAAACGGTGCAGCCGGCAAAACACTTGGCGGGAGGCGTGCAACCTCCAGGCGACAAATCGATCTCGCATCGTTACGCGATGCTGGCCGCGCTTGCGGAGGGCGCAAGCGAACTGCGCAATTTTTCGACGGCGACGGATTGCCACAGCACGCTTGCATGCATGAAAGCACTCGGCGCGGAAGTGAAAATTGATAAGGACACGGTCCGCATCTCGGGCCGGGGGCCGCGAGGACTTACAAGCAGCCGCCGGGCGCTAGATGCCGGAAATTCCGGAACGACGATGCGGCTGCTCAGCGGAATTCTGGCGGGACAAGAATTCAGGACAAAACTGACCGGCGACGGATCTTTGCAGAAGCGGCCGATGAAACGGGTGGTGGGACCGCTGAGGGAAATGGGCGCGGACATTCGGGCGCGCGACGACAATTTTGCGCCGCTGGAAATAAGAGGTGCGCACCTACACGCGATCGACTTTCAAATGCCGATGGCCAGCGCGCAAGTGAAATCGGCGGTGCTGCTTGCCGGAATGTTCGCCGAGGGCGTTACGAGCGTGACCGAGCCAGCACGCACACGCGACCACACGGAACTGGCGTTGGAAGAATTCGGCGCGGCAATTGAACGGCATGGACGAACGACGAAGATTCGTGGATATTCCAGCGGGGATGGAAGCGGAAAACTTGTGGCGAAGTCGCTGGATGTGCCGGGCGATCTCTCCTCGGCGGTGTTTTTCATCGCGGCGGCCTCGCTCCTGCCGGATTCCAGCATTTCGATACACAACGTGGGCCTGAACCCGACGCGCACGGCGATTCTTGATCTGTTCGCCGAGATGGGCGCATCTATCCAGATGCTTTCGCTGAAGAGTTCGCACGGTGAAATCGTGGGCGACCTGGCCGTCAAAAGCGCATCCCTAAAGGGCGGAGTGATTGAGGGCGAGCGAATTCCGCTATTGATCGATGAACTCCCCATACTAGCGGCGCTGGGGCCGTTCACGGAAGGGGGCATCGAGATTCGCAACGCTTCGGAACTGAGGGTAAAGGAAAGCGACCGCATTGCAGCGCTTGTGGAGAATTTGCGGCGCATGGGCGCAAGCGTTGAAGAGCGCCCAGATGGATTAAAAGTGGAAGGACGGCGCGCGGGAAAATTGCACGGCGCAGAGATTGAACCGCACGGCGACCATCGCATCGCGATGGCGTTTGCGGTTGCAGGATTAGCGGCGGAAGGCCCGACAGTGATTCGCGATGCGGACTGCGCGGGCGTTTCCTACCCGAGATTTTTCGAGGATTTGAATCGGCTGGCCGAAAGATGACCGCACTGGCCGAAGGCAATACGTCTCCGCGAGCTTTCCACCTACGGTAGGTCAGATTAATGCTTCTAGTGTGAGCTAGCTCGTTTTGCGGATGGAGATCGAGCCGTAACTGGTTTTGACCGTGATTTTTGGCCCGCGATCCTTGCCGTAATGGCCTTCCAGATGAGAATCGCCAGATTCCGTGGAGGTTTTCTTCAGGGCGTCGGACGAAAACTCGGAATCAACATCGCAGGAATGGCAATCCGCGAGGACACTGAAGCTCGACGATTCGGGGAGTGTGAGAGTGACGCTGGCGTTGGTGTTGGTCACGCCGACGTCTTCTTTCGGCGGGGAAGAGAAGCGCAATGAAACGTCGCCGTCACGATTATCGACGCGCACTTTGCCCGTGACATTTTCGATGGTCACGGAATAGCGGTTCGTGCGGAGAGTGATGTCGCCTGGCGCATCCGCAATTTCCAGGTTGCCTGAACTAGCTTCCATGTGGCCCGTGAGCGAGGTCAAGGTGAGATCGGTACGTTGAGAAATGAAGCGAAGGCCTTTTGCCACCTTATCGGCGCGAATCGGGCCGTAAAATTCGCCATCCAGCGTAAAACTCCCGGAAGCCGAAGTGACATCGACCTGGCCACCATTTCCTGAGATCTTTACGTTCCCCCTCGTGTCCGAGACTTTGACATCACCTTTGTGCATTTCAATGCTCACGTCGCCGGAGGTATCTCGAACTTCAACGTCGCCGCTGGTGTTTGTAACGGCGACTGGTGAGGCCATATCAGAAACATTGATGTCGCCCTGCTCATTTCGCACGGTGACAGATGCCTTCGCTGGGACCTGGATGTCCATATCGATGCTGATGCGATCGTCGCCCACACCCATTCCGGTGGGATGAACCTCATATCCATCGCCGGTCTGCACAATTTCTACGGAAATCGGGCCGGCGCGGCGTTGTGCGTCGGATTCGCTCCAAGCATGAACATTTTTCTTGCCGGATACGCGAATCTCGACAGTATCGGAGGCGCGAATGGAGATTTCGCCGCGGCCGCCTCGCACGGTGATGCGGGCATTCGCCGGGACACTCATCGGTGTGACATCCAAGTCGAAGGGGTAAGCGTCGCCCGAAAATTCGATGGGAAGCCGGCCGGGGATGGTGCGCTTGGCGTAATCGACGGCAACGACGACGCTCAACAGGGTGATCATGCCTATAACGAGAAGCACCTCTCCGCCGGTAATGCGGGCGGAGCCGGGGTCGTCGGTGCGGCTTGCAACCATCCGTTCATAAAGCTTGATCAGGCCGAGAAAGATGAGTGCGAGCGGCCACCAATGAAGCAGCATATCGCCAAGCTCCAGGCCGCGATAGTTATGGAGAAGCAGAAGCGCGCCGACGGTTAAGAGAACGAGGCCTGTGAAAACTCCGCTTGTACGTTGGCGGCTTCTGGCCATCTGGATCTATTGTCCCTGTCCCGAGTAAGTCGTGGGCGTCGCGCTCGACGGAGGAGGCTGCACGCTGGGCGCAGGAGGAACGACAGGCTGCATCGGGGGAGCCGATGAAATATGGCCTTCGCTGGGAGCAAGAGCGGAGGCGAGGCTCATCAATCCGATCACTATAATGATCACCGGGTATGTGTTGCTAAAGTCGAAAAATCCCCCCCGCATTTCCTGAAGGAGAAATAATACGCCGACCGTCACAATAATGACCGGGCCGCGAAGGCCGCGAATGGTGCAACGCTGGCAGTTGCAATGGACATGATTGCTCATCGTTAATTCAGTCTCCCGAAGGAGCCTCCTATTGACCTCGATTCATGCGATTTCGAAACATCAATATGCCCACACCAATCAATATCGCCGGGAAGAAAAATTGCGAGATCCGGTACCAGGGAAACCAATCAAAATTGTTGAGCAAAAGCAGCAAGCCGGCGCCAATCAGCAGAATCGGGCCGATGGGGCGACCCTTGCTGAAATTATCCAAAGGATCCGACAGCGTCTGGCCCGCCCGCTTGGCCTGCGCAGTGCGCATCGCATCAATCGGCATGTAAATCCATAGCGCAGAAATGCAGATCCAGAGAGCCGCTTCCGCGCCGCCACTCATTGCGCCGTTCACACCTGCGATAAAAAGAACCAGAAAGATCGCCAGGTGAATCATGCCTTTGCCGTACTGCTCGTTGTAAAAGGCCCCCAGACCCGGCAAGAATCCCAGAAGGAAAGCCAGCGCGGGGCTCGGCCCAATTCCGGCGGGAGCGGGAGGGGGTAACGCAGGAGCGGGAGCTTGCGGCGGATATCCGGCTTGTGACGCTTGAGGGGGAGGTGAAGCAGGAGCAGCATGCCCCATGCCACTGGCCAGGCAGTCCTCACAGTAGAGAACGTCGCGTACAGGGCGTACACAGTCAGGGCACATCGGCTTGCCGCAATTGCGGCAGTAGCCAGTTGCGTCCACATCAGAATGGACCGCGCACTTCATGGAATTCTCCTTCCGAACATCCGCGAAGACCACGCAGCGCTGATGCCTGGCACTTCCATCGCGAGAACCTCGAGCTCCCGCCGAACGCTGTTAGCCCGGTTTTGCTGCCGCGGAGCGTTGGGGTTGGTGCGATCCGTCGTGCCTGGTGACTTACCCGGGGCGGTCTGCGGCAGAGTGGTCTCTGGCGTTGTGGGCAGATCACTGTCTTTGTTCAGGCGAGACTGAATTTCATAAACGACCCTTAAATCGCTCACAAACTTGGTGCTGCGGGCATAGACGAGATGGGCCTGGCGATCCACGTTGCGATAAACATTGACGGGGGAAAGATCCGCGAGCTTCGGCTTGCGCAGAGAAATGCCGGAGGCCGTAATAAGAATCAACAGGGAAGCGGCAATCGAGACGGCGCTATAGGCAAAGCGAGGCGAAGTTATTCCGTTGAGCCAGCCAAACGCGCCACGCCAGCCTTTCTTCGTCTCGCGCGGGCCAAGGGTTTTATCTAAAATCGCGCGGACCAAAAGTGGCGGCGGCTCGAGCTGCTCCATCGAGCGCATGTCGCTGAGCAAGTGGGACACGCTCGCCACGACTTGAACGCAGTTCGCGCAGGTATTCGCGTGCATGTCGAAATCATGCCGCTCGTCGGGGCTCATCAGCCCGTCGAGATATTCGCTTAGCCGCGCTTCGGTTTGTTCACAAGTCCACGTCATGCCCCGCCCCGCGCCTGGTCCGATGCCAAAAAACCGATCATGATGGGCGCACTCCCATCTGCTGCAGGATGCGCGCCAGTTCGATTCGTCCGCGATTGATTCTCGATTTCACAGTTCCTTCCGGCACATCCAAGACTTGCCGAATTTCATTGTATTCAAGCTGCTGCAAATCCCGCAAAATTACGGCCTCGCGCAGTTCCGGCGAAAGCCTGGTCAGCGCACTCTGCACCTGCGAACTGAGCTCACCGAGCAATAACTGTTGATCGGGCCGGCGTCCGGCGGATTCCTTGTTCTCAACCACAGGCATCGCGTCTTCGAGCGAGTCCGTTATGCGATCGCGCTTGGTCCGCCGGTAATGGTCGATCAGAAGATTGCGCGTCACGCTCGTCATCCAAGTCGCAAAACCGCCATACGCCGATCGATAGCTCCCAAGAGTCTTATACACCCGGAGGAAAACCTCTTGCGACAGGTCTTCGGCCTCAGTGCCATTGCCAGTAAACCGGTAACAAATATTGAAGATGCGGCGCGTGTGACGGCGCACAAGTTCCTCCCAGGCCGAACCGTCGCCCTGGAGGCATTGCTGGACCAGTTGGGCGTCCTGCTCCAACGTATCATCAGCCTCGAATCCCGCTACGGTGACCAGTTTGACCCCAAAGCTGCGTGGAGCCAACTTCGGCCTGCAACTATGGAACGCAAACTGCTCTCCAAAAGTTCCCTGTTGACCTGGCCCGGACGACCGACTGCAAGTGTGGGCATCTTACTCACGCCTGCCCCAGGACACAAGCATAGCATTTTGGGTACGCGCGCTCTTTCCCCCTACCGACTACTTTTTCGACCAGTGGCCGCCTAAATCGTTGAAATCGCTGAAAATCTCAGATGATTCATCGCCTACAGAGGCTTGGCGCGTGGCTTGTCTGGGCGGCACACTCGTGCGTATATGAGAGGTAAGAGGTCCCTTCCTTGGGCGCGGTCTTCGAGCAATTCGCTGAAGAGCTTAAGTCATGGCAGACGAAGTGCGCTGGTCGTCCCCGTGACGAGCTGATCGGGTTGTGTCTGCTGGCGCTCGAGCGTGAAGAGCTGGTCAGCGTTGGCTATCGCGAAGAATTGATGACGCAGCGCCTCTCGGCGATGCCTCTTTCGCCTGCGGTGCGCGAATTAATGCGACACGCCTTGATTTGGGCATGGCGGGATGAAGAGATGCATTCCATCTACATACGGGGCGCGCTTCTGCGAGTCGGTCATCCCTTCTTGCGAATTAGAACTTTTGCCCAGCAAATCGGGGGATTAGTTGGAGGCTGGGCGGGGTCGGTGCGCCAACATGTGCCCTGGTCAAGAGCCCCATTCTCACGAACCGGAGCCACGCTGGTGACTTGGATTGGGGCACTTACGGGAAAGGTCCCTGAAGACGTCCGAAAATATCTAAACTATGGGCCCTTCCGCCAGTTCTGCGTCTTCAACGTCGATGCCGAGAAGACTGCCAGGCTTTGCTATGACCGCATGATCGCACTCGCGCAAGAAGTCCCCGAACTTGGTCCAGAACTCGCCCAGGATTTTGTCCGCGTGCGCGACGATGAGGACCGGCACGCACAAATTTTCCAAATTCTCGCCACAGCCTTGGATGAAAAAGACCTGTTGGTTGCGGGAGAGACGGAAGAATCGCTAATCCAAAAAATCCAAGAAGTCGGAGAATACTTCCTCCCGTGGACACAGCGGAAGCGGACTGTCGCGAACAGCAAAATTGGAAGCGGCGGGCGCGTGTTTGTGCTGGAGGGCAAATCTGCGGAAGAGAAATGCAGTGTTTTCCGCAGGCTTCTGGAAATGAGCGGCTTGGCGGAAAAACTCCGGAAGCGCGCTGCTGCCCTTGGAAAACAGCCGGCGGAATTGCGGATCGTGATCAAGCCGTCCTTCATGTTGGGGTACGCGCAGAAGGATCGCTCCATTATCACGGACGCCGATTTGCTTCGAGCGCTTGCGAACTTTCTAGGAGAGAACTCTCTCGGAAACGCTGTGCTTGTCGAATCGGCGAATATTTATGACCAGTTTTTTGAACACCGAAGTGTCGCAGAAGTGGCTGCTTATTTTGGAATGGAAGTCTGCGGATTGCCGATCGTGGACGCGTCTGCGGATCAAGTGCCGCATTCTTATATTCGGGGAATGGCACAAAACACGATCTCGCAGCGCTGGAAAGAGGCGGATTACCGCATTTCATTTGGCAAAATGCGCAGCCATCCGATTGAGATGGCCTATCTAACGATTGGCAATCTCGAGTGGATGGGCGGACGCTGCGACGAATTTCTTTTTGTGGAGCGCCAGGCACATCGCGAAACGGCGTTGATGATGCTTCTTGACGGATTTCCACCGGATTTTGTGCTGCTCGATGCGTATGAGCAGGCCTCCGACGGGCTTGTGGGAATCATGGGGTGCCCGTGCCCGCCCGCGCCGCGAAGGGTATATGCAGGCGAGGATGCGCTTTCCGTGGATTTAATAGCGGCGGGACACATGGGCGTCCGCGAGCCGGAGCAAACCAATATTTTGCGAGCAGCCTGCCACTGGTTCGGCGATCCGCGCGAGCGGATCGAAGTCGTGGGCACGAACGAGCTCTTGCAACATTGGCGCTCGCCGTACGAGACCGAGTTTTCGACCATGCTAAGCTTTGTCGCTTATCCGGTGTATGTCTTTGGAAGTGGACGCGGCTCGTTGTTCGTTCCAGAGATGGATGAGCAGGCATTTCCTCCAATCCAGCGAGTATCAATTTCCCAAAGAGTTCTGCGCGCGGCATTACGCAGACTTCTCGGACTGCATTTTCCTCGCACGAAAACAAGGCAGCCTGCGAAGGCTGCAGTCCAGTGAAGAAAAAAGTTGTTGTCATTGGCGCGGGCATGGGCGGTCTGACGGCGGCACTGCGGCTCGCGCAAAATGGCTTTCAGGTGCGCGTGGTCGAGGCCCGCGCGATCGTTGGCGGGTTGGTGTCTGGAGAAAGTTTTGATGGATTCGCGTTCGATGCAGGCGCCTATATTTTGCTGGACCGGCCGGGGCTCGAGTGGGCCTTTGCATCCGTCGGCCTAAAGCTCGGCGAACACATTGAGTTGCGTGCGATAGACCACACGTACAGCGTCGCATTCCCGAACGGTCCCAATGTCAACATTTACTCCAGCGACGTGAAGACAGCGCGAGAACTCGAACATAGGCGGCCGGGAACAGAAGAACTTTATTTGCAGTTCGTACGCCGGACGGGAGCGATCGAATCATCGCTCCGGCCGCTCTTATATGGATCTGCCCCTGGTCCCGTCTCGCTTCTCGGTGGTGGGCGGTGGCGACACGCTGCTTTTCTCATGCGCTCTCTGCAGTCAGTGTTGCGAGCATCGAAGCTGCCTCAGCCTGTCCTTGACGCTCTTTCCATCTGGACGCATGTGGCAGGGCAACGTCTCGAAGAAGCGCCAAGCCCGCTCGCGTTTGTCCCCGCCCTTGTGCACTCCGTCGGATGCTTCTACCCGAAGGGCGGGATTCGCACTATTCCTGAGGCTTTGGGAAGAGCAACCGTCGCCGCCGGCGTGGAATTCAGCTATATGACAAAGGTGAAAGAGATCTGCAACGAATCCGGGCGAGTCACGGGAGTGAAAATTGCAAGCGGAGAGGAGATTCCTGCAGACGCCGTAGTTTCAGATTGTGGAATCGCAACCTACCTCGAGTTGCTGAAGGACAACGAAAGCGCGAGCCGCAAACGCTGCGAGACACTTCCTCTGCAATCACCGGGAGTATGCGCCTATCTGGCCGTGAGGGGAAAGATGGAGCCGCCATACCTGCGTTTCATGCTGCCCGGTGGGGAAGAACGCTGCCGCCTGCTTATTCTTCCCGGTGTTCTAAATCCTGAGGAAAAGCACGGCGAATGGTATCCGGCGCGGCTACTCGGGCCGATGGAGCATGTGAAAGCGCAACGCATGGGGCAGCAAGCCCAGGCTGAATACTTGGAGATGCTGCTGCAAGAGAAATGGTGGCAAAAGGGAATTGATGAGTACCGCGTCCTTGCGCGCCGGACCCCCGTGCAATGGGGCGCGGAATATTCGCTCGCGCGCGACAGCATGAACCCCGTGATGACGGCGAAATTCATGCGTGAAGGAAGGCTCGCCCATCGCAGTCCGGATTTGCGGGGATTGTATCTCGCGGGGAGCGCGACGCATCCGGGGCAGTGGGTCAGCTTTTGCGCGATCTCTGGCATATTGGCCGCAGATTGCTTGCGGAAGGACTTTGCCTAATGCTCGAGGCGGTGACTGAGATCCACGGTGGACGCAAGGTGCGTGCGGCGCATCTTGGGAGCGGGCATTCAATGATTCTCCTGCACGGATATCCGGACAATTTGCAAGTCTGGTCAGAAATTGCACCACGCCTCGCGTCGCGCTTTCAAGTAACCGCATTCGATTGGCCGGGGATGGGCTTCAGTGAAGCATGGCCCGGCGGCGCGACTCCCTTCGACTTTGCGCGGCGGCTGCGCGACCTGATGGATAAGTGGAGGATTCCACAAGCTGCGATCGTCGGGCACGACATGGGCGGCCAACCGGCTCTGGCGTTTGCTGCCGAATTTCCCGATCGAGTCAGCCATCTAGTCGTGATGAATTCGCTGCTCATCTGGGATGAGAAAACTTCATGGGAGATTACGCTGCTCAGGAGATTCGGTTGGAACCGTGTCTTGCTGGAACGATTGCCTCGATCCGTTTTCCATCGCGCCTTGCGGACGTTCCTACCGCGCGGTTACAAGCTCAGCCCCGGATTGCGTGACGATTTCTGGGAAAGCTTTCGGCAGCTGGCGGACAGAAAGTTTGTGGTGCGGATGTGCGCTGGTTACCAGGGCGCTCTGCCGCGACTGAAACAGTTGTATTCGGCGATCAGAACGCCATCCCTTTTTTTGTGGGCTGAGCACGATAAACACTTCCCCATGAATCATGCGAGAAAGGCCGCGGCGATGATTCCTCATGCGCAGATTGCGGTTGTCCCGCACGCGCGGCATTGGATGTCGCTGGATCTGGCGGAAGAGGTAAGCTTGCAAATTCTGGGTTTCCTCGGGACATCGTGAACCCCGCTACATTGCTCAATGACATGATGAGTTCCATTGGTTCGTCCGAAAAGCTACGCGCCCCGGCTTGACGCTCTCGCTCGCGACCGCTAGTCTGACAAGCTCATGCGCTCATCCTGGCGGAAGCTTCTTGTGCTACTTGCTGCATTGCTGGCCATAGGGTTTGCCATTTACCGATTTGGGGGGGCGCTTCACGGAGCAAGCTTTAGCGGTGAGAAATTGTGGCAGGCGGTCCGGCAGGCCAATCCGTATCTTCTGCTGGTTTCCGTCGCGGCCATCTACGGGTGTTATGCGATTCGGGCACTGCGTTGGGGCATGTTTCAACAGAACCTTGGTGCATCGAATTTCTGGTCTATTTACGGAATGACGCTGGCGGGCTTTGCGGCAGTATTTCTCTTGGGGCGTCCTGGGGAGCCGATCCGGCCCCTGCTGCTCGCGCGAAAAGAAAAGTTGCCGGTCGCGGACATGTATGGCATATACGCACTCGAAAGAATTTTCGATGTTGTGAGTGCGGCGGCCATTGCCGGTATCGCGCTTCTTGTGGAAAAGCGAAACGTTCCGGTAGCGAATACTACCGGGGCGGTGCTGATTTGCGGGGTCGTTGGGATTATCGGATTCCTGGCGTATTTCAGGCTGCACGGAACGGCGGCGCTGGAAAAATCGCTGCACGGCTGGCGCACGTCTTCCGGATGGCGGGTCAAGGTCGCCGAAATTATTTTGGGCTTTGCGCGCGGCGTGCAGATTATTCGGAGTTGGGGCGAGCTCGTTTGGACTGTTTTTCTGTCGGCGGCACATTGGGGCCTGGTTTTCCTGGTGTATGTTTGGATTACGCATAGCTTCGGGGGAAGACTCGGCGAACTTTCATGGGCGGATGCATTGCTGCTGATGGCGTTTACGCTCGCTGGTTCGGTCTTTCAATTGCCATTGGCGGGCGGCGGTTCGCAATTGGCGGCGATTTCCGTATACAAGTTCTTCGGGATTGCAACGGAGCCTGCCACGGCGGCGGCCATCGTCTTGTGGCTCATTACGTTTGCTGCATGCAGCGTCGTAGGGGCGCCCCTGCTTGTGCATCAAGGGCTCTCGCTAGGCAAGCTGAAGCAACTTGCGGAACAGGAAAAGGAAAAAGAAATCATGGAGCTGGAGCGGGAACAGACCGGCGCCGGAGACAGTTGAGGGAATGGCGAGGAGAAACATCGAGTGAAGTGTCCATTCTGCGCGCATTTGGACGATAAAGTAATTGACTCTCGCGAGGGCCGTGCCGGCGACACCATTCGCCGTCGGCGCGAGTGTCTCAAGTGCAGCCGCCGCTTTACGACCTACGAGCGCATCGATGAAATTCCGTACATGGTCATCAAGAAGGATGGCCGCCGGGAACGGTTCGAGCGTCAGAAGATTTTGCAGGGTTTGTTGAAAGCTTGTGAGAAACGGCCCGTGGCCACGCCGAAACTCGAAGCTATTGTGGACGAAATCGAGAGCGTGGTGCATGAAGCGACGGAGCGTGAACTAACCACGACCGAAATCGGCGAAATGATTATGCACCGGCTGAAAAAACTCGACAAAGTTGCATACGTTCGATTTGCCTCGGTTTACATGGACTTCAAGGACGTCCAGGAATTTATGTCGGAGCTGAAGAATTTATTGAAAGACCGCTCGAAAAAGTGAGTCCGCCGTTAGCGCGGCCAGACGCCTGCGGTAAACGTTCGAATCGTCGTGAACCCCAGCTTTTCATAAAGCTGCACAGCCCCGTAGTTTTCTGAGGTAACCGTCAGGGTAAGCTCTCTGAATTTCATGCTGCGCAACGTTTCCCCGGACGTTTGCATAAGCATGCGTCCGATTCCGTGTCCTTGATAACCGGGGAGCACGCAGATTTGCGTTGTGTGGCCCACGCCGGGAGAAACTTCGCTTGTTAAGACCGCCGCGACGAGTTCGTCGCTTCCGGGCTGCCGCAGCACAAACGAAGCCGGGGGAACGAAGCGGCCGCATCCCGGCAATAGAATAATGTTCTTTAGAAATTTCAGCGCGCCTGATCGGCTGCGGTACTGATCGTTAATTTCGCCGTCGAGGTGGTTCGCGTAGGCCAGAAAGATCAGCTTTGCGCATGGCTCGAAATAGCGGTCATTCCAGCGGTCCAGTCGCATTCCCGCGGCGACTCCGTGCTTGGCTTCTGGCAGCTTTTGCAGGTCCTGTAGCATAAATTGGCGGGAGTACAGCCGAAATCCCTGGTTGCCGAGAGGGACTTCTACTGGCCCGCAGAACGGCATGAGTTGCGCTTCGATACGTGAAAGTTGGGGAATCGCGCGCATGGAGAAAAGCATCTCGTCAAGCAAGCGCTGCCCAATTTCCGCTTGCGAGAATTTCGCGGACACATAAAGTCCGCCAATCAGGCCCTTTTGTTCTTCGAGCACATAAAAGGAATAACCCGCAGCGTTCCCGTTTTCGAAGGCCACGCATCCCGCCAGCGCATGGGCATCTAGAAAGCGCTTGATCAGTTCCAGCGCGCTTCGATAGTCCCAATGGAGTTCGTCATGCCAATGCCGCGCCTCTTCTTCGAGGAGCGGCTCAAGTTGGCGGACGGTCGTCTGGCGCAAGTCGACAATATTCATGGAGGAGAGTACTGCCGCGCGGCCCTTGCCGCTCAGTGGCTATGATAACTGAATTAGTGGCCCCGCAATCAACCGAGAGGCCGGTCGGATACAACTCCGACACAATGGGGCAAGTCGCCGGGAGAGGGTACCGAAAAGGTGTGTTAACATCGCGCTTGTAATGTTTCCTGAGTGAGGAGTGAAAATCCGCGGCATCGGCCGCGCAGCTGCGTAGACCAAGAATGTCCATCCTGTACGAACTGCGCTATCCAACCAAGTGGTATATGAAACTTCTCACGGCCCTTCTGGCGCTGATCTTTTTTGCCGTGCTCGCAACGACTGCCATTGCCGGGTTTCTTGTCTACCGCATCGTCAAGCCTCAGCGAATCGGCAGCGAAATCGATATGAACAGCTTCCCGGGCAAGCCGGACTTGGTGGATTTTACCGTTCCGGAGTTGGGGGTACGTCACGGCTGGTTTTTCCCCGGGCTACGCGGCGCTCCGACCATCATCCTTTGCCACGGCTATGGCTCGAGCCGTGGCGAGTTGCTGACTCTGGTTTCCGCGTTGCAGGACCATCAATACAATGTGTTTGCTTTTGATTTTGCAGCGCATGGCGTGAGCGATGGCATCACCACCTTTGGTTACAAAGAAGCCGTCGAGGTGCGCGCCGCAGTTGATGCCGTAGCGACGCGGGACGACGTGGATCCTGGCAGGTTTGGGCTGTGGGGCTACAACTTGGGTGCGTATGCCGCGTTGCGCGAGGCGGAAAATGATCACCGTATTCGCGCCATCGTGCTGGATTCGGTCTACGACTTACCCGAGCAGATGGTGAAGATCGGCGTTGAGCGCAGCGGACTGGGCGGTTTCCCGTTGATGGTGCGCTCCGCGGAATTTAGTTTTACCTGGCTGAACTACAAATACCGCGAAGATCCTCCGCTTTCCAAAAAACTAATTGCGCTTGCTGGCGTGCCCAAGCTCTTCATCGAAGCTTCGGATGACCCCGAACTGGCGGATATCACCCGCAAAATGTTTGATAAGGCTCCCGAGCCGCGCGACCAGATGGTGATTGCTCACGGCAATTTTGCAGCCATGGACGAAGGTGACAAGCGCGACTACGAGAACCGCGTCCTCAGCTTTTTCCTAGTGAAGCTTCCCGCTACTGGCCGGTGACTGCTTTTCAATTCTGTATAGAAAAAAACCGGTCCTATCCAGATCGAAGGGGATTTGCTGTAGCGTGAACTCCGATCCGAGTTCAGATTTTGAGTACCGTCCTGCGGTGAGTACGTAGCCTTCTTGGGGATGTTTTCTGTCGCGTTCGGCAACCTCCTCGTGAAGGTAAAAGCTGAGGCTATAGAGCTGACCGCGGCCAAAAGGTTTGACGAGGGTGAGCTCTGCAGTTGGAATAGCGCGCCGCCGAAGTTCCTGGGAGAGAGTCCGGCCAGACGGGTCCCGCAAAAAAAAGGAGTGGGCGAGCCTGCCTGTTATGGAAACGGCAAAGAGAACCGGCAACACGCAACAAGCCGCTAACCCTCGGCCGAGCCAGCTTTTCGCGGGAAGCGATACGCCTGTTCCCAACAAAAAGTTCGCGAGAGCGAGTGCCCCGAGAATGACACCAACGGCAATGCCGAAACGCGGGTTGCCCTGCGAAACGTGGGGAGCAAGAAATCCAACGAGAACCAGACAACAAACAAGGAATAGAGACAGGACGAGTAACGGCATAGCGAGGGATCTGGTTTTCCCGCCAGCGAGCGTGATGCGCGAAACCGCCATCAGCAGACCAATCGGAGGAATGGCCGGCAGAATGTATCCGGGCAATTTTGATTTTGAGATGGTAAAGAACACTATACAAAAAAGAGCCCACGCTAAAAGGAAAAGCGAGTAAGGCGAGAGCCGTCTTGAGCGCCAGATTTGCGCGGAGCCTACAAAGGCCCCCCAAAGCGCCAGAGCTGTCCAGGGAAGCAATGCAACCGCCAGAACTGCGGAGTAAAACCAGAACGGCTGGATGTGCCGGAATTCCGGCGTGAGGAAGCGCTTGAAATTGTGTTCGATGATGAAGATGCGGAAGAAATCCGGATTGCGGCGTGCGCAGAGGATGTACCAGGGCAGCGCCGTTGCGCCGAAAGCAGCAATAGCCGCTGGATGAAGCAAGCGAAATGCGTCCCGCCAGCGCTTCGTAAAGATGGCCCAGAAAAAAACCGCGCCGCCACAAAGAATGATCCCAGCGGGCCCTTTGGCGAGCACTGCCAGTCCCATGAAAAAGCCGAATAGCAGGAGTACAACCCAAGGCGTCGGGGATTTTGGAGGGCCGTGGCCCGTCTTGTTAGTAAAGCCGGTGTCCAACCTCAACACCATCGCCCCGCAAACCATCGCAATCGTCAGCATTCCGCTAAACGGCATATCCGTAGCAGCGGCATGGGAAAATCCGATCATGCCGACGGTTGTAGGCAGCAGCAGCAACAGCCAGCGCGCCGTCTCCTCTCCGTACATCCGCAACCCAAGCCAGGCCAGGGCGAGTGTCGCAAGCAAAGCCGAAATCGCGCTTGGCAATCGCGCCGCAGCCTCGCTCACACCAAAAACCTTGAAGCTAAGCGCTGCTTCCCAATAATAGAGGGGCGGTTTCTCGAACCACGGTTTTCCATAGAGCCGCGGCGTCACCCAATCGCCCGTTTCCGTCATGGCTCGGGCAATCCATGCGTAGCGCGGCTCGTCTGGTCCGACAAACCCGATCGCCCCGAGATGGCTGAAGTAACAAACGTAGAGTGTTGCGACGATGAGAATAGCCCAGCTGATGCGGGACGCTATCTGTGTCGACGATTTTTCAGGCAAAGTAGTAGGCGATTCGCTCACGGAAGAGAAAGTCTAGCATTGAACCTCTATCTTCGAGCCCGCCACATCTTGCATACTGTCGCGCGTCGGTTGTTGGCTGGCCACATCGGAACAAAATGAAGCAATGGCTCGAGTACGCCTTTGTCTGGCTGATTTTAAAAAAAATGGAGCTCCTTCCGCGGCGCTTTGCTCGAAGTTATGCGGCGTTCGTGGCGCGCCTAATCTTCTCCTTGCAGCCAAAGCTAAGGAAGACGGCGGATTTCAATCTGCGGCTTGCCTTTCCCGATTGGACCGACACGCAGCGCAAGGAAGTAACGCGAAGAATGGTGCGCAATCTCGGATGGATGGCCGCAGAATTTGCGCGGTTCCCGCGCTTGACGAAAGAAAATATCGAAAGAGTGGTTATTCTCGAAGGCCACGAAAACTTTCTCGAAGGCCAGCGCCGCGGCAAAGGCGTCTTGTACTTAACCGGACACATTGGCGCTTGGGAGCTTTCTTCCTTCGCGCACGCGCTCTACGGCTATCCTTTGCACTATATGGCCCGGCCTCTCGACAATGCGCGCCTGGACACGCTCGTGAACAAGTACCGCTGTCTTTCCGGCAACCGCCCCATCTTCAAGAATGAGTCCGCACGCGTCATGCTCAAAATTCTGAAGGACGCTGGCACCGTCGGAATTCTCGCGGACCAGAACACTCTTCCAGCAGAAGGTGTCTTCGTCGATTTCTTCGGCAAATTGGCCTGCACCACAAGCGGACTCGCGCGCGTCGCGCTTCATACTGATGCGGCTGTTGTTCCGGGCTATGCCTATTGGGATGAAACCATTCACAAATATCGCCTGCGCTTTGAGCCACAGGTAGATCTGATCCGCAGTGGCGAGGTCGAGCGCGACATCTTTGAAAATACGCAGCTCTTTGCAAAAGTGATCGAAGCGATTATTCGCAAACATCCCGACCAATGGGTTTGGGTTCATCAACGATGGAAGACGAGGCCGGAAGGCGAGGCTGGGCTTTATGATTTCTAAGAGAGGTCTCCTATGATGCAAACGGCAAAAGTCATTGCGGATGCGATTGGCGCGAAACTCGAGGGTGACGGCGCTATCGAGCTGCGCGGCGTTGCGGCACCCGAGCGCGCCGGCCCGCACGATCTCATTTACCTCGAAAAAGCCAAGCACGCGGATCGTGCCGCAACCTCGGCCGCTTTGTGCGTCATCTCCTCGGAAGGCATCGCTCTGCCGGGGAAGACGGTGCTTCGAACTGCGCAACCGAAACTGGCGTTTGCCAAAGCCGCCGCGCTGATTTTAGGTCGAGCGCCCATCGCCACCGGGATTCACCCCTCCGCGATTGTGGCGCCGCTGGCGAAAGTCAGCTCAAGTGCCGGTATTGGACCGTTCGTGGTGATCGGGGAGGACGCGCACATCGGCAAAGACACGCAAATCGGCGCGCACAGTGTGATTGGCGCGGGTTGCTGGATCGGCGATCAATGCCGCATTCACCCCCGCGTCACTCTCTATGCAGGCGTACGTATCGGCCATCGTGTCGAGATTCACTCTGGCGCGATCATCGGCGCTGACGGCTTCGGCTATGCGCAGGGGGAGGGCCGCTACTGGAAATTTCCGCAAGCGGGTATCGTGGAAATTGCCGACGACGTCGAAATCGGCGCGAACACCACCATCGACCGCGGTTCGCTCGACGACACACGCATCGCCGAAGGCGTTAAACTGGATAACCTCGTGCACATCGGTCACAACTGCCAGATTGGTGCTCACACGGTAATGGCTGCGCAGGTTGGCCTTTCTGGTTCTTGTGAATTTGGCAAACATGTCGTCGTCGGGGGCCAGGCCGGTTTCGGGGAACAGTGTTATCTGGAAGATGGCGCGGTTATCGGCGGCCAATCCGGCGTTCTCGGCGGCAAAACCATTCGCAGCGGCCAAACCGTTTGGGGAACTCCGGCACGCTCCCTGGAAAAATTCAAGGAGCAGTTCGCCTGGCAAGCGCGCCTCCCGGAATTGGCGGCACGCATTAAAAAGTTGGAATCCAAGCTGGAAGGGAAGTGAAGTGAGCGCAGCTGCACATTGGCGCGTGATCGTCGTCGGCGGTCACACTCGCAGCATCGGGAAGACGCAACTGGTCTGCGACATTATCAGCGCCTTCCCGCAAGCCAACTGGATCGCGGGAAAGATTACTCAATATGGCCATGGCGTTTGCGCCCAGAACGGCCAGGATTGCGACTGCGCCCCTGACGAACACATCTGCGCGATCGAGTGGGAATCACATCCGCAGTCGGGCACTGATAGCGCGCGATTTTTGGCCGCAGGCGCCAAGCGCTCGTTCTGGCTGAGAACCAAACAGGGTTTTCTGGCCGAAGGATTGCCGCTGATGCGCGCCGCTGTTCAGAAAACACTGGTTGAGGCAACCCACGGTTCGCCACCGCTCATTCTCGAAAGTAATTCTCTTTTGCAATTTCTTAAACCGAGCCTCTATTTCGCGGTAATTGATCCTGCGCGTGAAGATTTCAAGGATTCTGCTCGCGTCGCGCTCGATCGCGCCGACGCTCTGGTTCTCCGCGGTGCCATGGACGCCTCTTCCGCTGCCCCACCTTGGCTCAAACTTCCGGCCAATCTCTTGCGCACCAAACCATCCGTCTCTCAGCGCGAAGGCGAACCGCTGCCCGAGCCGCTTCACATCCTTGTGGAGAGGGCATTACTAGCGCCGCCAAGTATCACGCTCTGACAACGAATCTGTAACGCCGCCGCATCTTAGAAGTTGACCGCTTGCCGGAACACAGCGATAATTGACTGGTACTCGTGTTACTCCGTCTTGCAATGGGCCCCATGCTCTCTCTAGAAGTTGTGGGAAGTGGCTCGCAATACAGTAGTTAGGCCAGTTGCAATAACATTGGGCGAATCTAATACGCCTGCCTTTTAGTAGACTTTGCGCTGGGGGGACGTATTTTGGCGACAGGCACACGCATTGGTCTAGACCGGCCAGGTCCTGCCGTACCGCCTTTTTGGCACGAGAAAGAACTGGCTGGCTCGCTCGAGCAGGCCATCGAAAACGGCGCTAATCATCTTCTCTCCCTCCAAGCTCAGGAAGGTTACTGGCTCGGCGAACTGGAGGCCGATACAACTCTCGAATCCGACTACATCTACTATTTGTATATCCTCGGAAAAGCGGATCCCGATCGTATCGCTAAGCTGGCGAATTGCGTTCGCCGCCGTCAGATGCCCGATGGCGGCTGGAACATTTTTCCTGGCGGTCCGTCAGACCTGAATGCCAGCTGCAAGGCGTATTTCGCTCTGAAACTCGTTGGCGACGATGTGAATGCGCCGCACATGACGCAGGCGCGCGAAACGATCCATCGTCTCGGCGGTCTCGAACTCACAAATTCTTACGTACGCTTTTATCTCGCGCTTATTGGTGCGGTTGGCTGGGAACTTGTACCGTCGATTCCACCTGAACTGCTGCTCCTTCCAAACTGGTTCTATCTCAACATCTATGAAATGTCGTCTTGGACGCGCGGCATCGTCATCCCGATGGCGATTCTCTCCGCGCTGCGGCCGGATTGGCGCTTGCCGGAACGCGCTCGCGTCGACGAACTCTTCAAGGACATCTCGTGCAAAGGCGCCGCCTTCGATTGGAGCACGCAACTCATCTCCTGGCGCAATTTTTTCCTCGCGATCGATCGCGGCTTGAAGCTCTATGAAAAACTTCCCTGGAAGCCGCTTCGCAACCGTGCCCTGCGCGAATGCAAAGCCTGGATGCTCGCTCACATGGAGCGCAGTGAAGGGCTTGCCGCGATCTATCCCGCGATGATGAATTCCATCTTCGCGCTGATGGCCCTTGGCCACGGTCCCGACGATCCGCTCACCGCTCGCGAGATTCGTGAATTTTCCCGCTTCGAGATCGAGGAAGGTGACACCATCCGCATGCAGCCGTGCGTTTCTCCCGTTTGGGATACTTGCATTGCTATGGTCTCCCTGGAAGAAGCAGGCGTGCCTGCGGATCATCCCGCTCTTGTGAAGGCCGCCGATTGGATCCTTTCCAAGCAGGTTCTCGGAGCGGGCGACTGGCAATTTAAGAACAAGGACGCCGAACCCGGCGGCTGGGCCTTCGAATTTCGCAACGATTTCTTCCCGGACGTGGATGACACCGCCTTCGTCCTCATGGCGTTGCAACGCGTCAAGCATCCCGAGCCAGAGCGTATGGAAAAAGCCATAAGACTCGGGATTCAATGGCTTCTCAGCATGCAGAATAAAGACGGGGGCTGGGGCGCCTTCGACCGCGACAACGACCGCGCGCTTCTGTGCAACATCCCGTTCGCTGACCACAACGCGATGATCGATCCTTCCACCGCGGACGTGACCGCTCGCGTCCTCGAGGGTCTTGGGCGTTTTGGCTGGCCCGCGGAACATCCTGCAGTTCAGCGTGGCGTCAAATTTCTGTTGAAGGATCAGTGCGAGGACGGCTCCTGGTTCGGCCGCTGGGGAGTAAACTACGTCTACGGTACGAGCGGCGTTCTCCGCGCCCTCGAGACAGTTTCACTTACAGCCGGAGAATTCTGCCAACGTGCGGTGAGCTGGCTGCGTGCAGTTCAAAAAGCCGATGGGAGCTTCGGCGAATCCTTGTGGAGCTACACCGATCCTTCGACAAAGGGGCAGGGAAACAGCACGGCATCGCAAACCGCTTGGGGGCTGATTGGCTTGCTCGCTGGCGCGCAGCCGAACGATCCAGCCATTCAAAAAGCCGTCGCCTACCTCGTCAACCAACAGAACTCCGATGGCTCCTGGAGCGAATCCGATTTCACCGGCACGGGTTTCCCGGGAGTCTTCTACTTGAAGTATCACCTTTACAGAAATTCGTTCCCGCTTTACGCCCTAGCCCGATTCCGCAATCAGGTGCAAGGTCCGCACGAATATTGCGCGCTGAAATTCCAGCCAGCCGAATTCAGGCTGCGGAGCGGGTTCTAGAGCCCGCGATGTCTTTCACTCTGCGGCTCACCGCGGATCTCACTTTTGCTTTGGCAGCACGCGCACTCACCAAAAGGCGAAGCTCTTCTCCCATCCTGCGACTTTCCGCTGACGAAAACTTGGACTTGGCCTCCGATTCAAATGCTACGAAGACTCAGCCAGCACAAATCCTGTCTCCGCGGCATCTTTCGCCGATCGTATGGATCGGCGGTCCAGAACCCTTGGATAATTTCGAAGTGGCGCGTCTTTCCAACGCGCTCGCAGCATCGGGACGCCACGTCTTCCTCGAAACTTCCGGTGCGTCGCTCAAACCTCGCCTGCACGAATTTCGGCCGTCTTCGCGCCTTTACTTCGTTGTTCGCTTCAATGCCCTTACCCAGAATCATGGAGGGCTGGATAATCCCGAAGATGCATTCAGCATCGGCCTCGAAGCTGTTCGTATGTCTAGGCTGGCAGGCTTTTTCACTTGCGCCAATCTCGTGTTTCACACGAACACAGCCACGACGGCTGTCGTAAACCTGCACTCCGAAATTCGCAAACTTGATATCGACGGTTTTTTGATTGCACCAGCCGCGCTCACTCCTGAGTTAGAGGCGCAGGTCCATGTGGCGCGCCACCGTTTCTTGACTCGCCGCTGGGCGCTGCTTTCTTCCTTGCTGGACCAGCATGCTTCGGACGCTCACCCTCGAAACTCCCTGGAATTGAGCTGTGAATCCGCTCCAGAATCGCAGCGAAACAGATTCGGCGAAGGCGTTGAAGCCGGATGACCACTCTGGTTACAGGCGCGTCAGGATTCCTCGGCAGCCATGTCGCACGCCAACTTGTCGCTCGTGGTGACGACGTCCGTATTTTGATGCGCCCTTCCAGCACCAATCGGGCCGTTGCCGACCTCTCTCTTGAATACGTTACCGGCGATCTTCGTGATTCGGCTTCCCTCGAACGCGCCCTTGCCGGAGTCAAATGCGTCTTTCATGTCGCCGCCGACTATCGTCTGTGGGCCAGGAAATCACGTGAAATCTACGATTCCAATGTCGGTGGCACGAAAAACCTGCTCGACGCCGCAAAACGTGCTGGCGTCGAAAAGTTCATCTACACCAGCACAGTCGCCACGATCGCAGTGGACCGCCCTCAGTTGCCCAATGAATCCACCAACGCGCGCCTCGACGAGATGGTCGGCCACTATAAACGCTCAAAATGGCAGGCGGAACAAGAGGCTCTCGATGCCGCGAAAGAGGGTCTTCCCGTCGTCGTTGCCATGCCAACCACGCCAGTCGGCCCAGGTGATTGGAAGCCTACGCCCACGGGGAAGATCATTCTCGATTTCTTGAACGGCAAAATGCCCGGCTACGTCGAGACGGGCCTGAATTTTGTTGGAGCCGAAGAATGCGCGGCCGGCCACCTGCTCGTCGCCGAAAAAGGTAAAGTCGGCGAACGTTATCTCCTTGGCGCAGAAAACCTCACGCTCAAGCAAATGTTGGACACGCTGTCCAGGATCACAGGCCTGCGCGCTCCAGCGCTCAAGATTCCGCACGGACTCGCTTTGGGTGTAGCCTACATGAGCACGGCGTTCTCGCGCCTCGTCGGAAAGGAACCGCAAATCCCAGTCGAGGGCGTGAAAATTGCGCAGCACATGATGTTCGTGGACTGCACGCGGGCCCAGCGCGAACTTGGCTTTCAACCCGGCTCAGTGCCGGCGGCTCTGGAACGTGCTGTCCGCTGGTACGAAACGAACGGCTACGTGAAGCCCCGCCGCGCCAAAAAGATGTTGCGCGACTCGGCTTAGATCTTGGCAACATAGATTTTAGATTGTGCGGGTTCCATTCGTCACTGGGTTAAAGCATGCATAGCTTATGTAGCGCCGGGCTTCAGCCCGGCATCTTAGATTCTTGAACCGATGCACATTCTCGTCACCTTCGCTATCAAAGCCGAGTTCTCCCAATGGGCCGCTCGCCATCCCTTTGTTCCCTATGAATTCGAGAATTGGGAACGCCGCCGCGAATTCGATCTCCTCAAGGCCAACATAGGTCCGGATGAGGTGACCGTTCTCTTGACTGGAATCGGCGCTCAGAGCGCCATAAAAGCAATGGCCTCCATCCCCGTCGAACTTCACGATCTCTGTATTTCCACCGGCCTTGCTGGCTCCCTCGACGCGGCCTTGGCGCCACGCGATACGGTTGTCGCGCGCGACTTGGAAACGCTTGACGGTGTCTCGAAGGTCGCAAGCACTCCTGCACTTGTTGACCTTGCCGTGACTTGCGGCGCAAAGTCTGTCCAGGTTTCCCTCACTTCTGAGAAAATCGTGGCAACCGCCGAGGAAAAGCGCGAGATAAGCGGGAAGGGAAGCATCGTCGAAATGGAGTCGGCTCATATTCTCGCAGCTGCTGCGCAAAGGCTTTTACCGTGTGTGGCGATCCGCACCATCAGCGACGCCGCGGACGAAGACCTGCCAGTAGATTTCGCGCGCATTCTCGATTCCCAAGGCCATTTGAAAATGGGCGGACTTCTTAAGGAAGTTGGCTTCAGTCCGTACCGCATTCCTATGTTGATCCAATTTGGCCGCCAGAGCCGCGCCGCCGCAAAATCGCTCGCCGATTTTCTTGATCGTTATATCCCGGCCATTTCGCGTTACGGCTCGAGAGTCCTGCATTCAACAGTGGAAGAGGTTTCCGCGACATGAGCAGCACCAGTACAGCTGCTGACACGCTCAAATCCCTCGGACCCATACCGAAGACCATGCGTGCTGGCGTCTTTCGGGACAAAGGCGTCGTCCAAGTCGAAGAAGTTCCCGTCCCGGACGTGGGCGCTGGCGAAGTCCTGATCAGAGTCGCAGCCTGCGGTATCTGTGGCACGGACATCAAGAAGATCTTCCAGCGTTACGTCGAGCCGCCGCAAATTCTGGGCCACGAACTCGCCGGGACGGTCGTCGCCGTCGGCCCCTGCGTCAGAAAATGGGCTCCCGGCGATCGGGTCATGAGTTTTCACCACACCCCATGCGGCCAATGCTTTTATTGCGAGAAGCGTCTTTTCTCCCAATGCAAACAGTATAAGACCACCGGTCTCACCGCTGGCTTCACTCCCAACGGCGGCGGCTTCGCCCAATACGTCAAAGCCATGCCATGGGTCGCGGAACGCGGCATCGTTGCGCTTCCGGATAACGTCACCTTTGAGGAAGCAACTTTCATCGAGCCCATCAACACGATTGTCAAAGCCGTCCAGAAAGCCCGCATCACCGCCGGCGAAACCGTTCTAATCCTTGGCTGCGGCCCGATCGGTCTCCAATTGCTCATGGTCAGCAATCTCGAAGGCGCCAAACTGTATACCAGCGATCCAATTTCACAACGGCGCCAAAAGAGCCTCTCCTTGGGTGCCCTTGAATCGTATGACCCAACCAATGGTAAGCTAGTGGAAGAGATTCGGGCCCGCACGGACGGTCGAGGGGCTGATGCAGTTCTCGTGGCGGTTGCGCATCCCTCGGTGGTGACGGATGCTCTGGCGGCAGCACGGCCTGGGGGGCGCGTTTTGCTCTTCGCGGCGAACGATCCGGTCACTAGGATTGAATTCCCCGCGGCGGCCATCGGCATCGACGAGAAGGAGATCCTGGGCAGCTATAGCGCCGCGGTAGACATCCAAGACTCAGCCGCGGACTTGGTGCTGGGAAAGAAACTGCCGGTCATGGAAATTGTCACGCACCGCTTCACTCTCGATAGAATCCAGGCAGCTTTGGAGCTCGCGGCCCGGCCAACAGCCGAATCGCTGAAGATTTTGATCACCCACGCATGAGAACATCCATCACGAAGAAGCCCGAAGTTGCGGACGAAGTGAATTTTGCCGTCGCGCGAGCTGCCGTGCCCTCGAAGATGACGGCCGCCGTTCTCTATGGCAGCGAAGATTTGCGCGTCGAGTTGATCGACGTGCCTCATCTCGGCGCCGATGAAGTTCTCCTTCGAGTCCGCCTCGCCCTAACCGACGGCACCGACCTCAAGGTCTGGAAGCGCGGCTACCACGCGAGGATGATTCAGCCGCCTGCCGTTTTTGGCCATGAAGTCGTTGGCGACATTGCCGCCGTCGGCAAACGAGTGGACGCTCGTTGGCGTATCGGTATGCGCGTCATCGCCGCAAATTCCGCTCCTTGTCTGCGCTGTTACCATTGCCGTCGTGGCCAGGAAAATCTTTGCGAGGATCTGCTCTTCAACAATGGCGCCTACGCCGAATTCATGCGCATTCCCGGCCGCATCGCCACGGAAAATATGCTGGAAGTCCCCCACTCCGTCGATGACGGCAGCGCGGCTCTAGTGGAACCGCTCGCTTGCGTCCTCCGCGGCATTCACGAGATGGAAGTTCGCGCAGGAGACACCGTCGCCGTAATTGGTTGCGGTCCTATTGGTTTAACATTCGTCCGCATGCTTTCGCGCCGCGGCTTGCGTGTCATCGCGCTCGCCCGCCGTACTGCTCCCCTCGACGTGGCGCGCCGCCTCGGTGCGATTGCCACCATCAACGTCAAGGAGACTCCGGACATTGTCGCTGCCGTAAAATCTCTGACCGATGACCAGCGTGGACCGGACTCCGTCGTCGAAGCCGCCGGCAATCCCGCCACTTGGCAGCAAGCCCTTGCCATGGTCCGTCGAGGTGGTGTGGTGAACTTCTTCAGCGGACTGCCTTCGGGCACCAGCGTCGAAATCGACCCCGCCGCCATTCACTATTCCGAAATCAAGTTGATTTCGCCCTTTCATCACACGCCGCGCTTCATCCGTGAAGCTCTCGAAGCCATTCGTCGCGGCGACATTGTCGGCCATGACTTCGTTACCGAAGAAATCCGGCTGAGCGACTTGCCGCAGGCTTTCGAACGCATGAAGAGTCGCAGCGGCGAAATAAAACTGGCCGTCCGTCCTTGATTTCTTTAAGCGGCGCTGACAGCGTTCCTGTCATTCCCAGCGAAGCGACCGGGAAATCCACTCAGGTGGGAAGGAATCTGCTTTTCCATGCTGCGCTCAGGTGAACTCGAAATTGCCGCAAAGGCTCCGGAGAGTAACTGCTCTCGGGATACGGCCCAGCAATACACCCGTTGGCTCGCCACTCATCACTATGAAAATTTCAACGTGGTCTCCTGGCTGCTCCCGAAAAATCTTCATCAGCACTTCTACAATCTTTATGCCTATTGTCGCTGGGCCGACGATCTCGGCGACGAAATCCCCGAGAAAGACCGTGCCCTCGAACTCCTCGACTGGTGGGAGCGCGAACTCGACGCCTGCTACGACGGTCGACCCTTGCATCCCGTCTTCATCGCACTTCGCGAAACGATAGTCGCTAAAAGTATTCCGAAGCAGCCTTTCGCCGATCTTTTGAAAGCTTTCCGTCAGGATCAGACGGTAAAACGCTATCCAACCTGGGCTTCCATGATCGGCTATTGCGTCTATTCTGCAAATCCTGTCGGCCGCCTCGTTCTTTATCTCTGCGGCTACCGCGACGAAGAGCGCCAAGCCCGCTCCGACGCTACATGCACCGCGTTGCAACTCGCCAATTTCTGGCAAGATGTCTCGCGAGACCTCGAAAAGGGCCGCATCTACATTCCCCTGGACGTCGCAGCGTCTCATGGCCTCACTGAAACTGATATTGTCGAGCGCCGTTTCGACAATCGTTACATTCACCTCATGAAAGACTTGATCGCCCGCACGCGCATTCTCTTCGCCGAAGGCGCTCCGCTTGCGACAAAGGTCAGTGGCCGTCTGAGCATTGACCTCGACATGTTCACCCGCGGCGGCGTTGCCGTTCTCGATGCCATCGAAATCATGGGCTACGACACGCTCCACGCGCGCCCATCCATCAGCAAATCCAAACAAGCAAGCCTTTTGTGCCGTGCTGTCTTCCACTACCTTTTTTCTCGGAATACTCATACGCTGCCCGTGCAGGAAAAGGACGCCACCCCTATCCCGCCGATCCCGAATGAGTTTCGCGGAGAAATCGCTCCTTTGCCTCACAAATGGGTCTCCGGCGCCTACGACAACTGCCACGCCATCGCGCGCGCGGCCCACAGCAATTTCTATTACGCCTTTTTCCTCCTCCCCAAGCCCAAGCGGGACGCTCTCGCCGCACTTTACGCCTTCAACCGGCTCGTGGATGACGTTGCCGACGACGGCCTCGATCTCGCAGCTAAACAACGCGGTCTAGCGAAATGGCGCGCCGAACTGGATCAAGCTGTTACCGGCCTCGGCCAATGTTTTGATGGCACCGCCGCTCTGCCTCTTCTCGACGCCGCTCCAAAACATGCAGCGGAAGTCTTGCCTGCGCTCGTTGACACCATCCGCCGCTACAAAATGCCCACCCGCTACCTTCACGATCTCATCTCTGGCGCCGAAATGGATCTCACCATCCACTCCTATCCCACCTTCGACCGCCTCCGCGAATACTGCTATCGCGTTGCCGGCACCGTCGGTCTCACTTGCACGCACGTCTTTGGTTTCCACGATCCTCGCGCCCTCGATCTCGCCGAAAAGCTCGGCCTCGCCTTTCAACTCACCAATATCATTCGCGATGTCCACGAAGATTTCGCCGTAGGCCGCGTCTATCTCCCCGAGGAAGACCTCGCGCGCTATGGCGTTTCCCCCCAGGATTTCGCCAAATCCGAGGCCACCCTCGGCGTCCGCGAGCTTCTCCGCTTCGAGGCCGATCGCGCTTGGCAAAATTACGAAGAAGGGGCAAAACTTCTTAGTCTGATCGATCCGGAAAGCCGCGCCGCTCTCTGGCTCCTCGTGCACACGTACAGCGCGCTCCTGGCCCGTATTGAATCTCTTGATTTCGCAGTTTTCGGCGAACGCATTCGTCTTTCCAAATCTGAAAAAATGTTGTTCATCGCAAAGGCGCGCTTCGGCCGCCTCTCGGAAGAGAATATCCTTGAAAAACGTGATCGTGATCGGCGGCGGGCTGGCGGGTCTGTCGGCCAGCGTCGCGCTGGCTGAAGCCGGCTGGCGCGTCCGCCTTTTCGAGCAGCGCCCCTTTCTCGGCGGACGCGCGGCTTCCTACGTCTTGCCCGATGGCGAGCACGTTGACAATTGCCAGCACGTCACCTTTGGCTGCTGCACCAACCTCGAAGACTTCTACCGCCGCGTCGGTGCCGGAAACAAAATCAAATTCTTCGACCGCCTCATCCTTCTCGATCCTCAGGGCCGCCGCGGCGAAATGCACGCCGGCGTTCTCCCCGCGCCTTTCCATATGACTGGCTCCTTCCTCGCTTTTTCTCCTCTCGCATTCAAAGACAAACTCTGCATCGCCCGCGCCTTTTACGCCATATTGCAAAGCGGTGGCCATCCATCCGATCTCGACAGCCCCGCCCGCATCTCCATGCTCGAATGGCTCCAGCGCCGCAAACAGACTCCCGCTGCCATCAGCCGTTTCTGGCGCGTCGTTCTCGTAAGCGCTCTCTCGGAAGAACTCGACCGCATCGACGCGAGCTACGGCATCGACGTTTTCTGGAAAGCCGTCCTCTCCAACAAGAATGGCTACCGTATGGGCGTTCCATCCGTCGCTCTCGGCGATCTCTACGACGGCTGCCGCCTCGCCATCGAAAAGAAAGGTGGCGAAGTGACCTTTCGCTCTCCGCTCCGCGGCCTGCGCATCGAAAACGGCAAGCTAATCGCCGTACTTTTTGACGAAGGTCGGCAGGAATCCGCCAACGCTTACGTCCTAGCCCTTCCCCATCTCGTTCTTTCGGAACTCCTTCCCGAGAGCATCAAACAAACCGACACCGCTCTCGGCAACCTCGACAAAATCACCGTCGCCCCGATCACCGGCGTCCATCTCTGGTTTGACCGCCACGTGATGACCGAGCCATTCCTCAGCCTGCTGGATACCACCACTCAATGGATTTTCAACAAGTCCGCCCTCTACGCCACCTCCAACGGCGCAGCCGCGGGCTCTCCCGATAAGGGCCAGTATCTCCAGTTGGTAATCAGTGCTTCTTACGATCTCCTCCAGAAGCCCCGCCAGGAAATCATCGATCTCTGCCTCGCCGAAGTTCGCCACGCTCTTCCCGCCGCCCGCGCAGCGAACCTTTTGAAAGCCACCGTCATCAAAGAAGCGGCCGCCACCTTTTCTCCGCAACCAGGCGTTGACCGTTGGCGTCCAATGCAGCAGACCAGCATCGCTGGTCTGTTTCTCGCCGGCGATTGGACCGCAACGGGGTGGCCAGCCACAATGGAAGGCGCGGTTCGCAGCGGCTATCTTGCCGCCGAAGCAGTCTTGCGCTCGGCAGGCGAGTCCAAGCAGTTTCTTCAACCGGATCTTAAGCCCAACGGTTTGGCAAGCCTCTGGGCAAAGAGCTAGCATGGTGATCCGGAGTTTTGGGCTCACTCGCAAAGCAGGTTTTGGTGGAACTTCCGGCGAGTTTCAGGGATGCTCGTCCTCAATCTGCTCGAACGCGCCAATCTTGCGCTCTGCGATAGTTAGCTCTCCGCACTTTTTATCGAGCGCAAGGTACACGTCTAAATGGTTTCGCCGAAAAGATTCATAGGCTTCACGCGATTTCCAGAAGTCGCACGTCAAATAGACATGCACTCGCGATATATCACGCAGGAGGGAAGTGCTCTGGTACCCTGGATCGAGCCGGAAGAGTTGGGCCCAATCGCCGTTCGGCCCATATATGCTTTCAAACTCTTTTTCGCTTCCCCGCTTGACATCGAACTCCCAGAGGATTAAAAACATAGATGTCCCATCTCCTGCTTGGACGTAGCCAATCCTGTTTGGAACCTCTGGGTAATGATTGCGCTGTGCGCCGAGTGTGACATTCCGTTCGGATAAATGTCACGGTTAGAGTGCGTATCAACACGGAATTTTAACTTCTTGTAGTCCATGTCCGGCCTTGTGCCCGGGCGGAGGCGTTTGTGGATCGAAAGTACGGTCACCGCGGTTATCGCGACACAGAAAAAGGCGAAAAACGAGATAAGCATGAGCGCAAACCTCCGCAAGGTGGTCCGCGCTCCGACCAGTTCGGCCCGCGCACTCCTCGCATGGTCGGCACCGTCACCCGCGGTCGCTGCGCCAATTGCGGCGCCGTCCTGACCGCTGGCTTCGACCCCAGCGGGCAGTGTCCTAAGTGCCAGTTTGAGCTGCACAGTTGCAAGCAATGCCGCTTTTTCGATTCTGGCGCGCAGTTCGAGTGCACGCAGCCCATCCCCGAGCGCGTCACTCCGAAAGACACAAAAAATAATTGTAAGTTCTACGAATTCCGCATGACCATCGAAAAGGACACCGCCCCCACTTCCTACGCCCAACCTGCCCAAGTCGCCGCCGCCGCACCGCCGCCTCGCACCAACGACGCCCGCCAGGCCTTCGAGGATCTCTTCAAAAAGTAGCCCACCGCATCCCCTCTTTCTCCACATTGTCCACAAGTTCGGTCTCGTTTTTTTCGCCTCCATCGCCTTTGTTTCCATCCGTCGTGGCCAAACGGCGATCTGCAAATCCTGAATCTTCTCTATCTAAAAGTTGCGTTTGCGTTCCCCTTCCGATGATTTCACACTCCTCTCCGACATACTTCCCGGATTCGCATCCGGTGACGCGTTCATACTCCCAAGTTCGTCGGCCCTGGACAAAATCTATTTTTGGAGCGTTTCAATGAACAAACGAATGTCTTTTTCACTCGCTGTACTCCTCATCAGTGCGATGCCCCTTCTCGCTCAGGATGGTCAGTCGAAAAAGACCGTCACCTGTTCGGGCTCCATCAGCCCGGACGGCCAAAGCTTCACGTGTGACAAGGACCACCACGTCTGGAAAGTCTCGAATCCCGCTGTCTTGAATGACATGGAAGGTCATCAAGCCAAGCTCACCTACCATCGCACGTCGACCCCTGACGAGATCTTTGTAACCTCGGCCTCGGTCAGCCAGCAGCAACCGACTGTTGCACACAATTCCACCGATCCTGCTCCACATTTCTGATCCAGCCGCAGAACGCCACGATTCTAGCGTGCGTTGGCGACAGCCGAGCTTCCCTCGAAATTAAGCGGCGGTGCCTTGCTTTGTCGAAGTTCACGCGTAATAGTGCATTCCTGCTACCTCTAGTCTTTCGTCGCTGAGCCTCCTTCAATTGGCCTCCCTCTCTGACTTGCTCTTTTCGTCATCCCGCCTGACGTACTCGCAGCTTTATTTCCGCGCCGTGGTATTAAGAACACAGCACCGTACCTCGTGCTGACTCTCGGATCCCTCTCGGTGGACCGCTCTCGCGTTTGTCGTTCAGGGCTTCTGCCATCCGCTCACAAACCCCTTCGTCAATGGACCGCAAACTTCGCGGTCGGGCGGCTGGTGTGCGCGCACATTTCTCGACTGAGAGCTCAGCTTCTCCTCCGCAGTGGGGCCATGCTCCTCTGCTGAAAAAATGCCTCTTCTCCATCATTTTCTTTTCCGCCTTCCTTCTCTGTGATGGTTCCTCCACTGCCTCCCGCTCCTGGGACGGGGCCCCACCATGGTATCTGCCCGTTGGCTTGAGCGTTGCCTTACTCCTGGCCGGGGGGCTGCGCTTTGTCCCATTGGTCCTCATTTCTAGTTTGGCCGCCGCTATTGTCAATTACCACCGGCCCCTTCTTTCTTGGTGCGGCATTCCGGGCGCTCTTGCCCTGTATCTCGGCTATATAGGCGCCGCCATATTGCTTCGAGGACCTTGGCGCATCGATCTTAACCTTGGCACACTGCGCGATGTCGGCCGCTTTGTTTCAACTCTATTGGCGGCGGCCATCTATAGCGCCACCATCGGAGCACTCACCCTCCTCGGCGACCACCTTATTCGCCGCTCCGACATTCTCAAGACCGCGCTCGACTGGTGGGCTAGCGACTCGGTGGCCATCCTCACTTGCTCTCCCTTCCTTCTCTTATTTATCGTTCCCTCCGCGCGTTCCTGGTTGTCCTCGCAACCTCCTGTCCCGAGTCAGCCGGACCCAAAGTTTCATACTTCAATGCGCGGTTTTCTCGAGGCCATCGCCCAGACAGCTTCGGTCCTCGTGGCCATCTGGCTGCTGTTCGATTTCCCTCCTGCGATTCCATACCAGCCCCTATACCTCCTCTACATTCCGGTAATCTGGGTGACCGTTCGCCACGGTGTCCGTGGTTCGGCGTTTACAATTTTCTTCGTGAACGCTGGCTTAATGTTTACCGCTTGGCTCACTCAGGTTCATCAGGGGACAATCCCCCGCCTTCAACTCGCAATGCTGGCCCTCGGCACGACCGGCCTCTGTTTGGGGGCTGTGGTCACGGACCGAAAGCGTGCCGACCGCCAGCTCGGTAAGCGGTTGTTAATGGAGGCGTTTGCGGCGGAGATCGGGGCAGCTTTGACGCGCGCGAGAAGCCTGGAGGAGGGGCTAAAGCCGTGCGCCGAATGCATCGTCCGCTATTTGGAACTCATCTTCGCTGGCGTATGGTGTCTCGACAAAACCACCGGCGCCTTCGATCTTGCGGCCTCGGCCTCGATCGATTCGCGCTCGGCTCAATGGGCCGAGTTAGTTTCGCAAAATGGCTTGCTCATACAGGAATCTTCCCGCCCCTTTCATTTTCACATCCTTCAGCAAGGCACTTCTTCCGATTCCCCGCTTCTCAGGGAAGCAGGTCCAGCCGTTTTTGCCCGTCAGCAGTTAGTCGTTGGCGGCCAAGTTGTCGGTATTGTGGCCCTTTTTGTCAGCCGTCCTCTTACCGAAGAATTTCCAAAGTCTCTTTCCACCGTTGCCGAAAGCATCGCCCAGTTTGTCCTCAGAATCAACGCCGAGAACGATGTTCACGCCGCCAAGGAAGCTGCCGAAACCGCCAATCGGGCCAAGAGTGAATTCCTGGCTAACATGAGCCATGAAATCCGCACTCCGCTCAACGGTATCATCGGCATGACCGAGCTCGCGCTCGACACCGTGCTTTCCTCCGAGCAGCGCGAATATCTGCTGACCGTCAAGACTTCCTCCGACTCTTTGCTTGCGGTCATCAACGATATTCTCGATTTCTCCAAAATCGAGGCTGGCAGGCTTGACCTCGAATCCATGGATTTCAACTTGACGGGATTTTTGGAAGATCTTCTGAAAAGTTTTGCTCTCCGCGCTCACGAAAAAAGTCTCGAGCTTCTCTGCGACATCGCTCCTGAAGTCCCGGAATTCGTTCAGGGCGATTCGAGTCGCCTTCGTCAGATACTCACCAATCTTCTCGGCAACGCCATGAAATTCACCCAGGCAGGCGAAATTGCCCTCAAGGTTCATCTGGAATCAGAGGATGGTACGACTCTCCTTCTTCACTTTATGGTCTCCGACACTGGAGTCGGCATTCCCCCGGAGAAGCAAAAACTCATTTTCGATCCCTTTACCCAAGCGGACACCTCCACCACACGCAAGTACGGCGGCACGGGCTTGGGCCTCACAATTTCCTCTCGCCTTGTGAACATGATGGGCGGCAAAATCTGGCTGGAAAGCCAGCCCGGAAGCGGCACGGAATTCCATTTTACGGTTGCATTCAACCGCTCCCACGCCGCCGTTGCGGAAGAACCGCTCGTCTCCCCGGAACCTCTGCGTGGCGTCAAAGTCCTGGTTGTAGATGACAATCGGACGAATCGGCGCGTCCTCGAGTCCCTTCTCGCTCGCTGGGAGATGAACCCTACATCGGCCGGCGGTGGTGACGCCGCGCTCGCGGAGCTCGTCGCCGCGCGAAACGCCGGTCAGCATTTTGCGCTCATCCTTATTGACAGGCACATGCCCAACATGGATGGTTTCGCTCTCGTCGAGAAAATTCACCTCCTGCCGCAACTCTCTCCCGCCACCATCATGTTGCTCACCTCCGCGGGCCATCGCGGCGACCTCGCTCGCTGCAGGCTACTTGGCATCACCGCCTGCCTTCTTAAGCCCCTCCGCCGTGTGGAATTGCGCGATGCCATTTCAAAGGTACTTTCCGGTAAGGAAATCCTCCCGGCCGGGGATCACAAAGTTGTCGATTCGCTCATTGCCCCTAAGGTGGGTCACGACGCTCCGGCTTCTTCGCGCGCCCTGCGCATCCTTGTTGCCGAAGACAATTTCGTCAATCAGCGCTTGGCCACCAGACTCTTGGAGAAGCGCGGCCATCTCGTCTCCGTTGTGTCCAACGGACGCGAGGCCCTCAATGCCCTTGAGAAGTCCATGTACGACCTGGTTTTCATGGATGTGCAGATGCCCGAATTGGATGGGATGGAAGCAACCGCCTTGCTACGACAAAACGAAAGGATTCGTGGCGGTCACCAGATCATTGTGGCCTTGACGGCTCACGCCTTGAAGGGTGATCAAGACCGCTGCCTCGCCGCCGGCATGGACGCTTACCTCTCCAAGCCCATCCGCCCACAGGAGTTGGACGACCTGCTCGAACGATGGAAAGCCCCGGCAGAGCTCCCGCAACCTGCCCCTTCTCCTGAAAAACAGTAATTCTTGTTGCCACAAACTCAGCGCGCCCTCACTCCCGCCATCGCGTCATACTCCCGCCCTGAACCTTCTGGCAGCAGCACCCACAACGTATAAATTCCCAGCGCAGTCCCAAACGGAATCCGCAGCAGCGTCAAAAACCCCAGCACAATCCCCAGTATCCGCGCCCATGGCTGCCGCTCCAGCAAACCCCACGCCAGCACCAAATATGCCGCCGCAAGCACCGCAAGGATCACTCCGCCAGATAGCAATCCCCCGATAAGGAACGGCCTGAGCCCAATCGCGTTGCTAAACGGCCATCCTCCCGACCCCATCCAGTCCCAGCCAGATTGAAAAAACATCCTTCGGAACATCAGCAGCCCGCCGAACGCCAATAACCGCAGAAGGCCGGCCACCACCCACAATCCTGCCAAAATATTTATATTGCGTCCGACTCGTCCATCGCCCGCGCCGCTCACTGGCACTGCCATCCTTGGGCCACCTGTGGGTGCCCCGGCCCTGCTCGCTGCGGCTGGCGCTGGCTTCAAATGTTTGCCGCACGAACGGCAATATTGTGCATCCGCGTTAAACGGCGTTCCGCAAGCATCGCAGTACATGATTTCCCCCTGCCCAATACTACGTCCAAGGCTTCAAAAAGTTCCAGATTGCAACCCCGCTCACCAGATGCCTGCCCGGTACTGGGCTCTCGGACTTTTCTCTGCTTTTCCACAGCCTCACACCGCCGCCGAAATTTGTGCCAACTCCTTTCATCCCTTTGATTTCCGCCGCCCTCAACCCGGCCAGTCCCTCCCGATTTGAATGAACGACAAGTAAACATGCAAATGTATTGACAAATAGTAACGCTACTTCTATCATTCTCTATGTTTTGGCCAGAATACCACCGCCCAGCAATCTCTCCGCTGTTCATCCTCCATGGACACAGTACCGCGATTTCTAACCACCAGTACCAATCCCGGTTCTCCTCGCAAGGAAGTTCTGGAGTAAGTCCTTTCTCTGCAGTATTTGCGGATACGAGGCCAGTAAATTCTTTATCTGCAGCAGCTACAGACGTGGCGCAACTCAATGAAAATGCAGCCACTTTAAGCTATTTATCATCAACACTTATCGACTGTCTTACCTCTAACTCCTGTATCTGCAACACTTACAAAAAACAGTGGGGCTGGAGTGGCGCTGCCCGCTTCCATCAACTTCCCACAGGTCAACTCTTCCCCATTGGGAACAGGCTCGGCTCGGCCGGCGGCGAATCCGCAATCGCCTCGAGTTCCGGGAACTGCTGCCGCAACGGCTCCGGCACCTTCACTTTCGAGCCTTTCAAAATGCTGATCAACTGCAGCGCGTTGACCACCCCTTTTCCCTGATAGTGGTTGTTGGTGATCACAAACACGTCGCGCGAACGTTCCGCCATCTTTTCGACGCGCTTCGCCCACGGCGCAAGTTCCTCCGTCGAATACAGATAGTTGTACCGTTCGTGCGAAGGAATCGCGGCATCGTCCGTGAACCAAGTGTCATATCGCCGCCCGTGTAGCCGCACGTATCCAATTGGCGAAGTCGTTTCCGCAGATGGCTCAATCGACTTTCCGATAATGGGTTGATCGATGTTGCAGAATCCCGCTCCGGCCTTGCGTAGCAGCGCAAACGTTTCCGGCGTATGCCACGAAGCGTGCCGCACCTCGACGACCAGTGGATAATCGGCGAACCGCTTCAAAAGCGCCGAGAGATAAGCGACCGTTTCGCGCGTGCGATGAAACGAAAAAGGGAATTGCAGCAGCACGGCGCTAAGTTTTGCCGCCGCGCGCAGAACATCGAAACCGGCGCGCACCGCGCGCTCATCTTCGGCGGTGGCCGCGGCAATCGCGGATTGTTCTGCTCCTGGGGAAATTTCGTGCGTGAACCGCTGCCAGAGCTTCGCGGTGAACATGAACCGCGGATTCGCTGCCACGCGTTCGATCCATTGCGCAGCGTGGTCGGGCCGAATGGGATTGTAAAAGGAGGAGTTGATCTCGATCGTGTCAAAAAATTCCGCCAGATAACTGGCGTAGTGGAATCCCTTGGGCCGGCGGGAAGGATAAACGTATCCTGCCCAGTCCGGATAGGACCAGCCGGCCGGGCCGACACGGATCGTCGCGCGCGGCGCGGGTTTGTCGGAGCGAGTCATGTTCAGGGCACGCAAAACATCCGGCGCAGTCAGCGTAGAGTGGAGCGGGCAAGCATGTCAACGTATAGCCAACGCGAGAGTCTTCTGCGCAAAAAGTTTCGAGTTCGATTGCCGCGTTTCCCGCGCGGTGGTAGGCTTGCATCAGGATGCGGATTAAACAGCAAAACCGCGTCACCCGCCTCTTCTATAAGAATTTCTACAGGTGCATTCATGAAACTTTCTATCACGTACAAGAACGTCGAGCCGCAAAAAGCTTCGGAAAAAGAACTGGAACATTGCACGGGCAAGCTGAACCGGCTTCTGTCGAGCTATGAACCGGACCTGGTGCAATTGCACGGAGTCTTTTCAAAAAATCCGCATCGTCCGGAACTTTTGTTTTCTCTGAATCTATCGTTGCCTACGGGCACGTTGCACGCAACAGGCAAGGGCCCTAACGCGCGCGCCAGTTGCAAACAAGCCTTCAGCGAGTTGCAGTCGCAAGTGAAGAAACACCAGGCGCTTCTGCGCAAGGATTACGAATGGAAGCGCAAGCGGCCGCGTGCCGCCGCGCCGGCGCTCTCGTAAATTCGCTGTGCAGCCCGGCACCGGTTTCCGCTCCGCTGGCCTCTGGATCGTTACGCGCGGAAGATTCGCAAAAAAGTTGCGCTGAAACTGGTAAGATGCGCGGCGCAAACTTCTTGCGCGGAACTCTGCGAATCGCGCATGAAAGGGAAAATATGGACCGACGCGGCTTTCTGAAAACGACGAGCACCGTGCTTGCGGGAACCACTCTTGCCCCCGGCCTCTTGTCAGGCCATCCGTTGCCTGATTCGTCCAAAGGGGAAGGCCGGATGGTTTTTCCGATAAACCGGAATTGGCGCTACAACCGGTCGTTTGTCCAGGGAGCGCACGGAAAGGAGTTCGACGACTCTGCGTTTGAGCGCGTCGTGATTCCGCACACTAACATCCGCTTGCCGTGGCACAGTTTCGACGATAAGGATTATGAATTCGTCTCCATCTACCGGCGCAAATTCCGTTTGCCCGCGGCGGCTCGGGGCAAACTCGTTTTCATCGATTTCGAAGGTGCGATGACCGCTTCCACCGTCTGGATCAATGGCGTTAGCCTTGGCGAATACAAAGGCGGCTACACCCCGTTTTCTTTTGATCTCACGCCGCACATCGATTTTGATGGAGAAAACGTTCTCGCCGTCGATCTGGACTCTACGGAGCGCTCGGATATTCCGCCATTCGGCTATCAAATCGACTACATGACGTTCGGAGGAATCTACCGGGAAGTCTGGCTGCGTGTTGTCCCGCGGACCTTCATTGAAAATATTTTTGCGAAGCCCAGGGCCGTGCTGACCGAAAGGCCAGGGCTGGACGTGGAATGCTACCTGCAACATTCGGAAGCGTCGCACGACGCGCTCACCCTGGAAGCCGAACTTCGCGAAGGTGAGCGCGTCCTGGCAAACTCAGTGGCGCATGTTTCGGCCTCCGAAGCCACCAAACAAGCCGTTGCGCACCGGGTCCTCTTTGACAATCTGAGAGGAATCAAACCGTGGGACCTCGAACATCCGAATCTTTACTCCGTTCATGTGCGCCTACTTCGGGGATCGGAACTGGTTGATCAGGACAAGCGCACGATCGGCTTTCGCGAGGCCCAATTTACCGAGCACGGCTTCGAGTTGAATGGAAAGGTCATCAAGCTGCGCGGTTTGGACCGCCATCAGACTTTTCCGTTCGCCGGCCAGGCCATGCCGGGCCGCGCCCAGCGCAGCGACGGTCGCATCCTGCGCAAGAACTTGAAATGCAACATCGTCCGCACCTCCCACTATCCGCAGTCCCGGCATTTCCTGGACGCTTGCGACGAAATGGGTCTACTGGTTCTTGAGGAAATCCCGGGCTGGCAGCACATCGGAGATGAAGCCTGGAAACTGATTTCCATTGACAACGTCGGCCGCATGATCCGTCGCGATTGGAATCATCCCAGCATCATTCTGTGGGGCGTTCGCATTAACGAATCGAGGGACGATCACGATTTTTACACGCGGACCAATGCGCTGGCGCATAGCCTCGATAACACTCGCCAGACCTGCGGTATCCGCTATTTTCAATCCTCCGAATTTCTCGAGGATGTTTTTACGATGAACGATTTCGGGTTTCCATTGAAGCCGCCGAATCACCCTCGCTATCTGAATACGGAATTCGTGGGTCATACCTTTCCGACGAAGACAATCGACAACAAAGAACGGTTGACCGAACACATGTTGCGCCACGCGCGCATTCATAATCAGCTTGGCTCCGATCCGCAGTATGCCGGAGGTTTAGGCTGGTGTGCTTTCGACTACAACACCCATGGGGATTTCGGCAGCGGCGACCGCATCTGCTATCACGGGGTGACCGACATTTTCCGCGAACCGAAGCCGGCCGCGGGTTTTTACAAATCGCAATGCGATCCGTCGGATGAAGTCGTGCTCGAACCGGCTTTCCACTGGGCGCGCGGAGATGAGTCCATTGGATTCACGAAAGCCTACGTCTGCTCGAATTGCGATCACCTCAAGTTCTACATTGCGGGCAAGCTCGTGGCGGAGGCTGATCCGGATAAGACCGAATTCGCCAATCTTCCGCATCCTCCTTTTTGGGTCGACTTGCAGCATCTCGTGGACCATTGGGGAGACCTGCGCATCGAAGGCTACTTGAACGGCAAGCAGGCCATCGTGAAGACTCTTTCCGGCAGGGGGATCGACCAGAGATTCGAGCTGCGGCCCGATGACACGCACCTGAACGCCGATGGAGCGGATTCCACGCGCGTCGTCTTGCGCGTCACCGATGAATTTGGAGCCATTCGTCCTTTTGCAAACGACTCCATCAGGTTCGAGCTGGAAGGCCCGGCGGAAATTATTGGCGACAATCCGTTCGCGCTTATCGGAGGCACTGGCGCGATTTGGATTCGCGCCAAGGAAGAGGCGGGGACGGTACGGTTGACGGCGGCACACCCGAGGTTAGGCAAACAGGAAGTTCGCATCGAGATCGCGCCAGCGCCCGCGGAAACGGTCTGACTCGGTTCGAGGAATTTGTGATTCGCGCACTTCTCATCGCCGCGCTTACACTCGCGGCGCTTCATCCTGCCGTAGCTGCGAATGGAAATGGGGCAAGAACGTCCCAGGCGGCTTCTTCGGCGATCTTGCGAGGCACAATCCGCGATTCAGCGGGCGCGCCAGTCGCCGAAGCAACGATTGTTCTCGAAGAAAAGGGCAGCGCAAACGTGCTGCGGGCAAAAACCGCAGCAGATGGTGCTTTCTCGTTCGCGGTGAATCACGGGGGAAGCTACACGGTCAGAGCCGAGAAGACGGGTTGGCTCGCCACGCTGGCAGACCCTATTGCTCTCGAGCCTGGGAATACAAGGCAGCTCGATCTCGTGCTCACACCGGAAAAAATGCTCCAAATTAGATCGGAAGACGCGCACGACGCCGCGAAGAATCCTGCGGACGGAATGGAGTTCAAGGATGAGCCGAGCTTTCAGGTAGCGGGCGTGACGGACTGGAGCGATTTGGGGCTGCATGGCTCCGCAAGTACTTCACGGACGAGCGAATCGCTGGTGAAAGAGACGTTGGAGTTGAAACCTGAGGACGCGATGGCGTCAGGCGCACCTGATAAGCGCTACGCGCTGGCGATGGAGTACAACGCGAAGGGCGATTTCGGTTCAGCCCGAGAGGAAGTCCGCAAACAACTCGCAGCGAGCGACGATTCGAAAGGACACCGGCTGCTCGGCGAATTGAATGAGAAGCTCGGCGATCCACTCGACGCCGTTCACGAGTATGAAAAAGCCGCGCGGATGGATCCGAGCGAACAGAATTACTTTGAATGGGGGACGGAGTTACTGCTACACAAGGCCGCGAAGCAGGCGGCGGAAGTGTTCGCGCGCGGGGCGACCGTGCATTCCAATTCAGCGAGACTGTTAACGGGACTGGGAGCAGCGCTCTACACAAGCGGATCGGCGGATGAAGCGGCGCGGCGATTGTGCCACGCCGCGGATTTGCAGCCGACGAACCCGACTACTTATCTCTTCCTGGGGAAGATCGAGGTCGCGACGTCCGGGCCATTGCCATGCAGCGAAGCAAAGCTCGCGCGATTCGCGAATCAGCAGCCGGAAAATGCCCGGGCCAATTACTACTACGCGATCAGTGTGTGGAAGCGGGCGAAGACAGATGGCGATACGGCGGGCGTGAAGGCGGCGGAGGCGTTGTTTGAAAAGTCGAGAATGATCGATCCGAAATTCGGCGAGGCGGATTTGCAGCTCGGCTTGCTGCACGTTTCCGCCGGCAATAGGAACGAAGCGATTCGCGATTTCCAGAGAGCCGTAGAAGCAAGCCCGCTGCTCGGCGAGGCGCACCGCCAACTAGGCTTGGCATATCAACGCAATGGAGAGACGGCCAAGGCGCAGGCGGAATTTGCGGAGTACGACCGGATTTCAAAATCCGAAGCTGCCGAGACGGAGAAGGAAGAGCGCGAGCTGCGGCAATTTGTGATATTGCTGAACGGCCAGCCGAAGGCAGCCCCACCACAGCCCAATTGAACGCCCAGTGCGACGCACGGAACGCTAGCCGGACTTGGGCTTCACGCTGCCAATGATTCCGCTGCCTTCGCGGATGGTTAGGATTTGATTGGCTTTCACGTCTGTGAAACGCTCGATCTTCTGTGTTGTCGGCCACTTCACTTCGATCAAGTCCACAGTCGAAGCCTTTCCGAGACCGAAGTGCAACCGCAAATCGCATTGCGACATGACGCTCGATCCGCTGTGCACTTCGTCCATCTGCGCATGCTTCCCGGCGACGACACGAACGCGGGCCCCGATTGCGGTGCGGTTGCACTTGCTGCCTATCAATTTAATCTTGATCCAATTCTGTTTGTTTCCGCCATCGTTGCGAAGCAGGGAAGGCAAATCGTTCATGTTCAAAATGACGGCGTCCATGTCGCCGTCATTGTCATAGTCGCCGAACGCCGCGCCCCGGCTGGAAAAATGCTCGCTGATCCCGGGCCCCAATTCGGAAGAGACGTCTTTGAATCGTCCGTTGCCTAAATTTTTATAGACGAGGCGCGGATTCTTGAAACTCTGGCCGGTGTCGTGTCCTTCCAATTCGGGATAGACGTGGCCATTCACCTGGAGAATATCCTGCCAGCCATCGTTGTCGTAATCGATGAAGCCGCAGCCCCAGGCGACGTACTGATTGTTGATTCCGATTCCAGAGGAAAAGGTGACGTCGTTGAAAGTGCCGTCGCCGTTGTTGTGGTAGAGGTTGCAGGTGTCGTCGGCAAAGTTCGTTTTGAATATGTCGAACCAGCCGTCGCAATCGTAATCGGCGACTGCGACGCCCATGCCGGCTTGTTCGTGGCCATTTTCGCTGTAAGCGCAGCCGGCGATCACGGCGATATCGGTGAAAGTGCCGTCGTGATTGTTGTGAAAGAGGATGCTGGGTTCCGAATCCACGGCTACATAAAGATCGGGCCAGCCGTCGTTATCGAAGTCGTAGGAAACCGGGGTGATGTGATAGCGCGGGCCGGGCTTGAGAATGCCGGATTTTTCAGAGACGTCCGTGAAAGTGCCGTCGCCGTTGTTGTGATAGAGGGAATTCGTGTCGCCGGGAAAGCCGCGAGGGCCGCACATAGTGGGAATGCCTTTCCACTGGCAAACGGGAGGAGGAGCCGCCGAAGGAGTTTTCTCCGGGTCGAGCTTGATGTAGTGAGCGACAAAGAGATCTAGATGGCCGTTGCGGTCATAGTCCAGCCAACTGCACCCGGAGCCCCAGCGAATTTCGTTGTCGTACAGGCCGGCTTCGCGGGTCACGTCCGTGAAGGTGCCGTCAGCATTGTTGTGAAACAGGATGTTGTGTCCCCAGAAGCAGCAGAAAAGATCGTCCCAGCCGTCGTTGTCGTAGTCGCCGACACAGACGCCGGTCTGCCAGCCGGTGCGCGCGAGCCCCGATTTTGCGGTGACGTCGGTGAAAGTTCCGTCGCGATTGTTCTTGTAGAGATGGGAAGTCGGCTCCTGGCCGGCAGGCCATTTGGTGTTGAAGCGCGTGCCATTCGTAAAATAAATGTCGAGCCAGCCGTCGTTGTCATAGTCGAAGAAGGCTAGGCCGCTGCCTTTGGCTTCGATGATGTAGTTCTTGTGGTCGACGCCGCCCCAGACGTTTGGGGAATTGAGGCCGGCTTCTTTCGCCACGTCAACGAAGATGACTGGCGAAGCCGATGGCGACGCGGAAACGCCGAGATTCGAGGCGTTCGGAAGCAGAGCAGAGGACGATTCGAGAAGCAGGGAACGTTTCCATTTCCAGAGCGGGCTCGCAAGCGCGTCGAGCAAGGCGCCACCGAGAAGAAGGGAAGAGTTGCCGAGGAAACGGCGGCGCAAGAGATTCATGGGATGTGTATCTTCCCGGATGCAAGCCGCGGCGGAGCAGAGGCTGCCAAGAGCAAATCATTCGGCAGATTTGATGCATCTGTACGTATCATTGGGCCGCTGCCTTCGGCGTTATCTTTGGAAAGGCGCGCGCGACGATTCCGGTGCCTTCTTTTACGGCGATGATCTTGTCGACAGGCACATTCGTCAGTTTATCAATTTGGCCGCTTGGCCATGCGATTTCGAGGGAATCAATCTTCGTGCGTCTGCCGAGACCAAAGAAAATGCGAGGATCGCTGGCTGACATATAGCCCATTCCGCCTTTGGCTTGCTCGACATGAACGAAACCTTCGGAAGTAAGCTTCAGCGAAGAGCCGACGCCATCGCGATTCGAGCGAGTGCCGATCAGCAAGACTTCTAGCCAATGATTGCGGTTGCCGCCTTCATTGTGGAGGAGTTCGGGATAATCGCCGCGATTATTGATGGCGATATCGATGGCGCCATCGTTGTCGTAGTCGGCGGTGGCGATCCCGCGGCCAGCAATGGAGCGAGAAAAATCGGGGCCGAGTGAACTCGAAACATTTTCAAAATGGCCCTTTCCCAGATTACGGAACATCAAGAGAGGCTCTTTGTAAGTCACTTCGCTGTGATAGAGCTGCACGTTGTCCAGCATCGCGCTATTTAATTGGACGATGTCTTCCCATCCGTCGTTGTCAAAGTCCAGGAATTTCATGGAAACACCGCTGAAGAGCATAGCTTTGTTACCGAGGCCGGAGGGATAGGTAAAGTCGTCGAAGGTTCCATCGTGATTATTGTGGTAGAGGCGATTCAATTCAAAATCGAGGTGAGTGATATAGACGTCGAGCCAGCCATCGCCGTCGACGTCCGCAGCGTCGATGCCCATGCCGGCTTCGAAGCGGCCGTCTTCGCTGGCGGCGAGACCGGAAACGAGGGAGACATCCTGAAAGGTGCCGTTGCGCTTATTCAGGAAAAGAAAATTGGGCCAAGTGTCGTTGGCGATGGCGATGTCGGGCCAACCGTCGTTGTTGAAATCGGCGAGGACCACGCCCATGCCCTTTGATTCGGGCTTGCCGACTCCAGAGGAGTCGCTGACGTCGGTGAAAGTGCCGTCGTGATTGTTGTGGTAGAGCTTCGTTTTCAGGCCGCGGTAATTGCCGGGATTACAGTAAGAGCGATACCCGGGCTTGCGGTCGCCGCACCAAAGATTATTTTTTGGGGACCAATCGATGTAGTTGGTGACGAGCAAATCGAGCCAGCCGTCTCTGTCATAATCGAACCACCCAGCGCTGGTGGACCAGTTGCCTTCATCGGCGACGCCGGCCTTGGCTGTGACATCGGTAAAGGTGCCATCGCCATTGTTGTGATAGAGAATCGCGCGGCCGTAGCCGGTGACGTAGAGGTCGGGATAGCCATCATTGTCGAAGTCGCCGACCGCGACGCCCTGGCCATAATGACCTTCGCCGCCGACCCCGGCTTTTTCGGTGACATCGGTGAAGGTCCCGTTGCCATTGTTGCGATAAAGCGCGGAGCGCAGCGGATGGGGAGCTTTGTAAGCATCCGTGGCGGCGGATTGCACGAAGTAGAGATCCATCAGGCCGTCCTGGTTGTAATCGAGCCAGCCGACGCCCGTGCCCATGGTCTCGAGGTAGTACTTTTCATCGGTTTGCGTGGAGTCCTGAAGGAAAGTGATTCCGGCTTGCTTGCGAACGTCGGTGAAGCGTACGGGAATTGGAAGGTCTTGCGATTTGGGAGACTGGGCGGCGAGGACTTCTTGACGGAGAGCGAGCGTAAGAAGCGCGCCCAACGCCAGAATCGCGCCACACATGCTTACGAAGAACCGTCGCGTGCCTGTCTCCAGTTTTTGCACTATTCCAAGCTTATCTCGACGGTGTTCGTCCGATCCCCAATGCGCGTTCGTTCCAGTTTCTGTAATTTCGAGAGCGCAGGCGCTTGCTGCATTCTAGCGCCCGCCATGAAGTCGTTCAACCGCGAGTTTTCAGGGACGAGTCTAGAGAGTGCGGTCGGCGAGGGAGAGTGCGAGCTGTAATAGCTGCAATCTCGCGGGCATGGGCAGCGGTTCATTGATCGTGGAAGGAGTTTCAGGAGCGCGGGCCAGCGCTTCTTCGATGCTGTTGATGTCCAATCCTCCGGCAGCGTTGCTGCCTTTGAAGCGATCCAATACTTCACGTGCTTTGCCGATTTCGCCGGTCCGGAAGTAAAAAAAGCCAAGCATTGAGTAGCTGCCAGGCCATTCAGGCAGCAGATCGACCGCGCGCTCGAAATTTTGAGCCGCTTGCAGAGTCTTGCCATCAAAAACGGAGACGAGTCCCAAGCCCCAAAAGATTTTTCCGGAACTGGGAATGCGCGCCAAGCCTTTGCGCAGAGTTTCTTCGGCTGAGGGAATATCGTTTTCGCGCAACTGTACGAGAGCGAGCGAGAGGTAATACTGATCATTGTCCGGATTGCGAGTGATCGCATTCTGGAAAATTTGGGCGGCGTCGGCGGTGTCGCCTAGATGAGACTGAATATCGCCGAGCAAGGAGAGGAATGGGCCATCCTGCTGGCCTTGGGCTGAGACTTGCTTCGCAGTGTCGAGCGCCAGGGCGTAGGAGCCTTTTCGGAAGTAGGCATCGGCGAGATCAAATTTCACGTCGTCGGAATCGGGACTCACGCCGAGCGCCGTCTGGAAATGCTGGATGGCGTCGTCGTATAGACGGTATCGCGCGAGCAACACACCCACGCCGGTCTGCGTGCGATAGTCGCCGGAACTCAGCTGATCCAATTGTACGAGCGTTTTGCGCGCATCATCAGGCCTGCCGAGTTTCAGATAGGTCTCTGCGAGAAGGTAGAGATTTTGCGGCTGGTCCGGATGCTTGCTGATTTCTTCCGTCAGTTGCGTAAGATCGAATTGTGTACGGTCCTTGCTGGAAAGATTCGCGCGGTTGTCCACATAGTCGAAAAGGTGTTGATAGGGATATGGACCGGTGGGAGCATTTTTCGAAAGTGTTTGGAAGACGCTCAAATCTCGTTGAGCCGCATCCAGCTGATGGAGACTGCGTTCGACCATGGCCAGTTTATAGTAGCCGGACGACGGCTCGCGGCTGACTTTGACGTAACGGTGAAGAAGCTCGGCGGCTTGCTGGAATTCCTTCCTGGCGATTCGCAGATTCGCAAGTTCAAGCATGGCATCGGAGAGATCGGGGTTCGCGCGGAGGGCTTCCTGAAGGTCTATTTCCGCGCGGGCCTGGTTTCCCTGGCGTGCTTCGATGTAGCCCCTATTGTAGAGGCAGGAAGCATCATGAGGATTTATCTTGAGGCCAGCTTCGAAATACTTCATCGCTTCATCGAAGCGTCCGAGGTGCCTGTAGGAAAGTCCGAGGAAGGCGTAAGAACGTGGTGATGGATCGAGCGCGACCAATGACTTGAACTCTTCAATCGCTTTTTCTTCCTTGCCAGACATGAAATAACTTTCGCCGAGGGCAGCCTGGAGGTCGGCGCGACGGGGAGCGATTTTCACACCCGCTTCCAGAAGAGGTATGGCGTCTTCGAAATAATTCTGAGTCATGCTGACGCGCGCGAGCAGAAAGATGATGTCCGTATTCTGGGGAGCGAGCTTATGCGCGTGAACCAGCGCATCGAGAGCATCGACAGAGCGGTTCTGCTGTTGATAGACCTGCGCGAGGATGTAAAGAGTCTGGGGTGAATCGGGCTTCAGCTTCAAGGCGCGATTTAGAACCAGTTCCGCTCTCGCAGAGTCTCCGCCACGCAGATAGACCTGTCCGAGGTTATAGAGAATATCGGCTGTTTCCGGCTGCAATGCGTCGGCTTGTTCCAATTCCAATTGAGCCACGCGGTACTGTTTTTGGGCGGCCAACAAAACGCCGAGAGTGAAATGCAGCTGAACGTCTGTTTTGTTTTGCGCGGAAAGGTCTGTCGCTGTCTTCAAAGCTTCCGCGATTTTGCCCGCGCGAAAGTACGCGCGAACGAGATTGAATTGAGTTGCGGGGTCTTGTGGATGGACGCGCTGGAGGTGAGCGATCGCTTGCACGGGCTCATTTTTGGCCAGCAAGACAAGGCCCAGATTATAGTTGGCGTCGCGATTGGCGGGCTCGATGCGCAAGACTCTCCTGAATTCTGCTTCAGCCAGATCAAACTTTTCCTCGGCGACGTAGAGATTACCCAAGTTGTTGCGCGTCCCTATGGAACTGGGCTGCAGCTTTAGCGCCTGCTGGAAGGCCTGCAAAGCACTCGGATAGTTCTTCTGGTCGGTCTCCACGATTCCAAGGAGATTGTAGGCTTCGACGCTTGAGGGATTTTGCTGGAGTTCCAGCTGAATTTTCTCTTTGGCTTGATCTAAGGAGCCCTGGCGGAGCAATTCTCCAGCTTCCTGAAGCAATGGCGGTGTTTTCGCGGATTGAAGAGACTTCTCGCGGACGGGGACCGATTGCTGCGCAAAGCCAGCGGCGGGAATAAGAATCGCGACGAGCGCAAAAATACGGCACAACCGCGAACGGGGCATGACGCGCTTAGATGGATGCCGCATGGTCCGGACAAAAAACATTTCGCAACATCTCTTCGAATACAAATTTGAACGAAAGTTGAAATTTCAATTTAGCATTTCCAGCGCTTTCTGAGCTAATTTGTGCTCGGGCTGCTGATGCAGCAAAGCTTGCAAGACTTCTCGAGCTTTTTCTTTGTCATTCAAGAGCACGTAGAGGCGAGCGAGATTGAGATAAGCCTGGTCGAACTTCGGAGCGAATCGAATGCATGTTTCGAACTTTTCTTTGGCCTGGGAATAATGTTCCTCACGGACATAGAGGACGCCCAAGTTATTGAGCGCGTCGGAGTAATCGGGCCGCAGGTCAACGGCTTTTTCCATATAGCTCGCGGCGCGATCGAGCTGCTGCTGGCGGGCGTAAAGCATTCCGAGGCTGTAATTCGCTTCGGGATTCTCGGGTTCGAGTTCGAGAGCCCGGGACAAGAGTTTTTGTGCCCCTTCGGATTCCCCCTGACGGCGGTATAGATTTCCTAAATTCAGAAGGGCAATGACGTAGTCGGGGCGCAGTTGCAAGCACTGCTGGAAGTCTCGAATGGCTTCTTCGTTTTGGCGTTCCTGACCAGCGATCATCCCGAGGTTGTTCCAGGCTTCGGCGTAATCGGGGCGCAGTTTTAGAGTTTGCTCAAGATACCGGCGCGCGTCATCCAGAGATTTTTTGCGAAGGTAGAGCGTTCCAAGATTGTAATAAGCCTCGGGATCGTCGGGCTTCGTGGCAATGACCTGCTGAAAGGCGGCGGCGGCCGGGTCCAGGTAGCCGCGCTGGAACATGGCCACGCCGAAGGTGAAGTCGTTACGCCGAAATTCGTCCTGGTAAAGCGTTCCTTCGAACGGCAGTGCTCGGCGCATGCGGGCGGCGGCGGTTTCCGGAATGGAACGAAGATCTTCAACGAGGCGGTCCAGATTAACCGGCCCCTGATAAAGCTTGACGATCATTCCGTCTCGACTCAGGAGAAAGGAAGCGGGGAGTGGAAGATCTCTGCGGCGGTCAAAGAGATAGCGATAAATGATGTTGTAAATGCCGGCTACTTCCTGATTGGCGAGCAGAATGGGGAAGGGAAATCGTTGCTTAGCGGTTAGAGACCGCACGGTTTCGATTTCGGCGGGGTCGTCTACATTTACACCCAAGCATTGAAAAGACATCGATGCAAGTGAGGAGTGGTGTCTTTCGAAGGCCCGCAGTTGCTCGAGACAAGCGGGGGAGGCTACTTTCCAGAAATTGAGAAGCACGAAAGTGCCACGGAAGGAGCGCAGCTCCCGCATTTTGCCGGAGAGGTCAGGTAAGGAAAACTCCGGAGCGGTGAGTGGCTCAATGAGCCAGGTTTCGGCGGATGCTGGCAAGGATTCCTGCGTGTTAGGAGAGTCTGCGCGGAGGTAAGAGTCGGGAGCGGCCGCGAATGGTTTCGTGACAAAGTCTTGGGAGCCCTCTGCGATTTCGAACCTATGATTTGCTGGCAGATGGTCGAAGACTTGCGTTAGCCCTGTTGGCCAGCGAACGGTGGCGCGAATGTCTGCTTGCGCTTTGCCGATGCCAAAGAAAAGTTCCTTGGTGTGTTGAGACAAAAACCCTGTGCCGGCTTGGAGGTACTTTGTCTGGCCGTGTCCATCAGTTTCAATTGTGATGGATGTGCCGATCGCGTCGCGGTTGCTTTTTATTCCGCGCAATCGGAAAGCGATTGAGTTGCCGAGATCTTTCATCGCGTTGCGAAGGATGCGCAGTTGCGGGGCGTTACGGTTCTTGAGGACAACCTCGAGGCGACCGTCGTGATCGATGTCGGCGAGGGCGAAGGAGCGGCTGTCATCGGGAAAATCCAGCCTGGCGATGGAGGATACATCCGAAAAGGTGCCATCGTGATTGTTCGCATAAAGAATGTTTCGCTCCAAGCCATTCCAGGAGGCGTCGGAGCGAATGAGCTCGTTGATGGCGTTCCACCCCAACTCGTATTTTTCTGAGGGCGTCTGGCTTGGAGGGGAATTCGCGACGACTTGCCGCCAGAAAAAGCTCGAAACGTCCGTGTCGCCGTATTCGGATGTGGCTTGCCCGGAGATGTAGCCGTTGGCGATATAAAGGTCCGCGTAGCCGTCGTGGTCAAAGTCCCAGGAGTCGGAGCACCAGGCCCAGCGGCCGACGTCGACCCCCGCAGCGTGGCTAACCTCCTGAAACTTTCCGTTTCCTTGATTCCGATAGAGGGAATTGCCGCCGGCGTGGCGTCGATAGAGCGCGCGAATACTCTCCGGATTTTTTTCGTGAAAGAGCTTTTGTTCCGAAACTCGCAAGCCGGCTGCGGACCACATGTTTGAGACATAGATATCCTGATTTCCATCGTTGTCGAAATCGAGCCAGGAGGCGCTCATCCCGGCGCCTACATCTTGAACGCCAGCTTCGGCAGAGATGGCGGTGAATTTTCCGGCGCCATCGTTGCGGTAGAGATTGTTGCGCCCGAAATCATTGGCGACGTACAAGTCGGGAGGGCCGCTCGAATTGAAGTTGCCCCATGCGCACGCGAAGCTGTAGCGATTGTTCTCCGCGGTTAAACCCGCGGCCTCGGTACGATCCTGAAAAGTTGCTTGGCCTTCATTGTGCATCAAGAAGTTTGGAGGGCCGTTCCGCGCATCGAAGTAGGGAGAAGGATATTGATACTGGTTCAGGCCAAGGTAGTAGCTATAAAGGCAGAAATAAACATCGAGGCGACCGTCGCCGTCATAGTCGGCGAGGGCTGCGTGGGTGAATGTGCCCTGCGGAGGGCGCGCAAATTGGAAGGCGTCGCGTTTCAGCGAGAATTTCCCGTTGCCTTGATTGAGGAAGAGAAGCGGGCCGCTGCCGCAAACCACCAGGAGATCCTGGAGGCCTTTATTTTCAAAATCGGCGAAGAGTGCGCAGGCAGTGCCGTCCAGCACTCCTACTCCGGATTTTTCCGTGATGTCCTCGAAGGTGCCGTCTCCGCGATTGCGGTAGAGGCGGTTGGGGAGGCCGGGCGGTTGGCAGATGTAGAGATCGTCGTAGCCGTCGCTGTCGAAGTCTCCAGCCGCCACGCCGTTGTTGCCGTAGACGTCGATTCCGGATGCGCCATCCAGGATGGTGCGCCAATAGTCTACTCCGTGAAGCATTTGCTTTTCGTACGACTCGACTTGCCCAAGCGCGTGAGAAGTGACGTCTATGAATATTGCGGCGCCCACGCGGCTGAGGGTTTCTTCCTGCGCCTGCCAGCGACGCACTCGCCAGGCGTTATCGCTGGCGCTGGTCCACTCGGTAAGCCAATTTCCAATACGTTGCTCGCGCGCCTCCCCTTTCAAAACGCCTGCAATTTGAAAGCGAATTGTGACGCGAACCGCCAACGATGGAGCAGTGAGTTCCTCGATGCTCGTAATTTCAAATCTAGCCGTTTCTACCTGCGAGAACGGAGCCAGGTAAGTTTTCATCTCCCGAAGGAACTGCTCGCGTCCGAAAGCGGTGTCGTTCGAAAAGTGCTTTCGAATGACTTCGATCCCATGGCCCGAACGCAGCGTCGTCTCACGAATCGGACGGAGAGAACTCGCCAGCAGGGCAGGATCCAGAAAGGTTGTCAAGATTTCGAGAGCCGGCGAGCCTTTTTGTAGAGTCTGGCTCCATTCGTGGAGTGGCCGCATGATCTCAAAGGCATACTTCTCGGGGATGAACTCATCCGAGCCTGGAACGACTTTGCGAAGAACTTCATCAAGGGGAGACTTGGCAGGATAATGAGGCGTCACACGAAATTCGGAGAGGTCGAAGGTTCTGTTAGGCCCGGCTTGAGGCTTCGACTGCGAAATGCGAAAGGCGGCGGCATGGATTGGGGCGGGCATGAATAGCAGAGGCGCCCAACGCATCTTTTGCAGGAAGATGCGTCGCGAGTGAGCGTACCCGTCTTTCTTGTGACCAGTCATTTTCGAATGTCTCCGCGGCGATCGCTCGCAGTTCGCATGCTAACACTGAGCCAAGCCTGATCCAAAAATTGACGAGGCTGCGGAGCAGCGATATAAGCAGAGAACTTTTGGCAGAGCCGCGCAAAATAGAAAGCCAGGAAATTTCGATCAAGTCTATTCAACGGGAGCGGGTCCAGAGGAATCTCGCAAAATCAGTTCCGCGGGAATCTGATACTCCTTTCCCTGGGGAGATGCGGAACAGGAGAGCTCATGGAGCGCATCCGCGGCCATTTCGCCGAGCATGTCCCGGTGGATGTCGACGGTCGTGAGGGAAGGATTGCTGTATTCGGCGAGTCGAGTGTTGTCGAAGCCGGTTACTGAAATATCTTGCGGCACGCGGCAGCCTCCTTTTAGCAGTCCTTTGATTACGCCGACGGCGGTTAGATCGTTGACGGCCATAACGGCCGTTGGACGTGGCGAGAGCTTTGCGATATTCAGGCCGGCTGCCAAACCACCCTCGAAACGCAAGTCTCCGTGCACGATCGGGCCGGGTTGCAATCCCAGGTCGTGCATACATTTTTCGTAGGCTTCCAGACGAGCGACGTTGGATTTGAGTTTTGGCCGGCCAGCGATGAAGGCGATCCGGCGATGACCGGAGCGATGGAGGTAATCCACGATTTGCTTGATACCCGAAAAATAGTCGATGCGGAGCTTGCTTACATAACCGCGGACGGGGGCAAGGTCGAGGAAAGTGACGGCAATTTTTCTGCGCTCAAGTTCCTTTATCAAGCGCGAGCTGATTTCGGAAGTCATGATGGCCACGCCGCGAACGTTGTGTTCCATCATCCGCTCTGCAGCTTCGCGAGTTCTTCGGGGATCGTAATTCGTGTCGCTGAGGATGGCGTCGTAACCGAGCTGGCGAGCGCGCGTTTCGAAGCTCTTGATAACTTCGGGGAAGAAAGGATTCACGATGTCGGAAACGATGATCCCCAGAGTGCGGCTGTCGCGAGATGCGAGATGGCGAGCGTGGGCATTAGGGAAATAGCCGAGTCGCTTGACGGTTGAGAGCACGAGACGATGGGTGTGCGGACCCACTTTACCCGTCTTATTTAAAACGTTTGATACCGTAGCTGTGGAAACGCCGGCTGCTTTGGCGACATCACGAATCGTAAGAGCCATAGGCGGATTCCCCGTCTTGATGCAAGCCGCTGCGAGCGCATTTCCAGAGATGCGGGAGCAGGGTCTGGGTATATTAAAAAAAATGCTTGACAATATCCAACAAAATGTCTATTACACGTAAACAGGTTAAGCGGTTAAGCAGTTGTGCGCTGCTTGTGGTTAAGCGTTTCACGGTGCATGAGGGGCTTGGGGTGCCGAATACTAAGATTGTTTATTCCCGTGGGGCTTTTGCCCCGACTCTTAGTGGCGTATTGCTCCTCCATCCATTTCAATTTGTCGAGGCGTTGTTACCAGCTCATTCGTAGTCGGGGAATGGGACGGTACAGTCGGCTTTTGCCGTGTAGTCGTGGGTAAGAGAGCTTTGGAGGATAGGCGATGAATCGAAACGCGATAGGGAAGTTAATCGGGCTGGCTTCGTTGGCTGTGGCCGCTGCGCTGGCAGCGATGGCATTTAGCGCCCCGCTGGTTCGCGCGCAGGTGGATACGGGAAGCATCTTGGGCACGGTTGCTGATTCCTCGGGCGCGGCGGTCGCCGGCGCCACGGTCACCATGACAAACACGGGCACCGGAGCTTCACTTTCGACGGTGAGCGGCTCGGATGGGTCCTACAAATTCACGCCTGTGCGCATCGGAACCTACAAGCTTACGGCTACCCTGAAAGGCTTCGACACGGTTACACAGTTGGATGTCAACGTGAACATCGGGCAAAACGTGGTGGTTAACTTCAACCTTAAGCCAGGCCAGGTGACTGAGTCTGTTGAGGTCACCGCCGCTGCGCCGGTGCTGCAATCCCAGGACGCTTCGGTGGGGCAGGTCGTGGACTCGAGAAGCGTCAACGATCTTCCCTTGAACGGACGCAATTTCACCTTCCTGGCCCAGCTCGCTGCTGGCGTGAATACGCCCCAGGCAGACACACGAGGCAACGCCGCGAGCGGTGCGTTCGCTGCCAATGGTGATCGGCCGGCGCAGAATAATTATCTCCTCGATGGCATCGACAACAATTCAGATACGGTGGACTTCTTGAACGGCACCAATTATGTCGTGCTTCCCCCTGTCGATGCGATTCAAGAGTTCAAAGTGCAAACCTCCAACTTCAGCGCTGAGTTTGGCCGCTCGGGGGCGGCAGTGCTCAACGCCACGATTAAATCTGGCACGAATGAATTTCATGGCGATGTGTGGGAATTCTTCCGCAACGATAAGCTGGATGCCGCCAACTTCTTTGAAAACGCCCACAATATTCCAAAGGGCGAACTCCGGCAGAATCAGTTCGGCTTCACCGCGGGTGGCCCTGTTTACATTCCCAAGGTATTCGACGGTCGCAATAAGGTCTTCATATTCGGAGACTACCAGGCTTTGCGTCGCGTACAGGGCACGGTGCTTTCGGGGTCGGTTCCCAGCGCCGCGGAACGCACGAGCGGATATACCAATTTCCAGGATCTCATCGCTGCTCAATCAGGCACCCTCACCGATGCTTTGGGCCGCACAATGCCCCGAGGCACAATTCTGGATCCTGCTACAACCCGGCAGATTGCTCCCGGCGTTTACGTCCGCGATCCCTTCGGCACTTGCGGTTCGGCTCCGGCGGGTTTCGCGTTTACAGTAGCGGGCTGCAACTTGAACATGATCTCTTCCACGCGGTTGGATCAAAACGCCATCAACCTCTTGAATCTCTATCCTTCGCCGACCAATAACTCGCCGGGGTCGCTCTTTTCCAACTACGCTGCTTCCCCGAAACTCTTTGAACATAGCAATTCGTTTGATACGCGGATGGACGTCAACTTCAATGAAAAGAACCAGCTCTTCTTCCGTTTCAGCCTGGTGGACGATCCGCAATTTATTCCTGGTATTTTCGGCGGAGTCGCAGATGGCGGAGGCTTCCAGCAGGGAACCCAAACCGCAATCGCTCAACAGAGTGCTTTAGGGTACACGCACACTTTTTCCCCGACTCTCATCAACGAAGTGCGCGCTGGCCTGAACTACCTGCATACCTCGCGCTATTCCCCGGAAGCCAACAATCTGATGGGAACAGGTGGAAACGGCATCCCCGCGGACTTTGGCATTCAGGACATCCCTCAACAGTCGCTGAATGGTGGTCTACCAGCTTTCGGAATCAATGGACTTTCGACTTTGGGCAGTAATGCTTTCTTGCCCTCCAACGAAGTTACGTCTACGTTCCAGTTGACGGACGACGTCACCAAAATTTATGGCAAGCACACCTTCAAAATGGGGATCGAATGGCAGCACGTAAAGTTCTCGACTCTTCAACCGCCGTGGTCTCGCGGCGAATTCGATTACAATGGCAATTTCACGGCAATTCCTTCGACAGGATGCAACAGCCCAGCCAACTGCGTATCGGCGGACCAGGGCAATACCGGCCGCGCGGATTTCCTGTTGATCCCGACAACTTCCACGGTTGGTGGAACAAACTACGTTGGGGGTTCCAGCGAGGTATTTGTCTCTAACATTTCCCTTACTGACAACGGAAAGAATTACTACGGCGGCTACGTCAACGACGATTGGAAGCTCACGCCCAAGCTGACCGTGAATCTAGGCGTTCGCTACGACTACTTTGGATTGGTCTACGAACATCACGCCAACCAGGCCAACTTTGTGCCGGCTGGCGCGGGGCTCAGCCAAGCGACGTATCTTGTGCCGCAGGGGCCAAATTCCGGGAATGTCTCCAGCGGTTGTCCAACATGCTTCACCGATTTGCTGGCGCAGGACGGAATCAACTACGATGTCACCAGCGCTTACGGGAAGGGACTTGGGCACTCTCAGAACAATAACTTCGCACCCCGAGTTGGCTTTGCTTACCAAGCCACAAATAAGCTCGTCGTTCGCGGCGGCTTCGGTATGTTCTACAATGGGTTTGAAAACCGCGGATTTTCGCCAAACTTGGGTGAGAACTATCCCTTCCAGTTCAACTTTTCCTTCACACCGCCAAACGACGTCAATCCATACATCTTCGCGGGTTGCGCGACAGCAGGCCCGGGTGGCAGCGCCACTTTCGAGACCGGCTTCTCATGTACTCCGCTCAGTCCCCTTCAAGTCAACGCCAGCGGCTTGGCGTTGCGAGGCATCCAATTCAACTACGACACGCCGTACACGATGGGAGCCAATCTTACGCTTCAGTATCAGCTAACTCCTACCATGTCAGTGCAAGCGGGCTATGTAACGTCCCTGGCTCGACATCTTGAGTCCTTCCCAGGTTCAAACAACCCGACCTCGATTGCTCCGCCCGGCACGCCGGAAAGCACGCTCGTACCCTATCCGGATTTCGGATTCAATTCCAGCTACGCGGCCACAGCTGGTATGAGCGCCTATCATTCTCTTCAGACCAAGGTCGAAAAACAGTTCGCCAACGGATTAAACTTCCTTGCCACCTATACGTACTCGAAAACGATGTCAGATGCAGGCGACCTGCTTAACGGCGGAAGCGTGGCGGGCTATCGCGCGTCCGCCGTCCCAGGCCTCGGAATGGCTTTCGATTATGGGTTGGCTGACTTCGACATCCGCAATGTGTTCCATTTCAGCGGCGGTTATCAATTGCCCTTCGGCAAGGGCAAGAAGTTCGCAGGCGATGCCAGCGGCGCCATGAACCAGCTGATTGGAGGCTGGAGCATGCAGTGGATCACCACGCTCCAGGATGGTCAACCAATCTCGATTGGTTGCCCAAACGGCACCGCCTCAAACCTCGGGTGCGGCGCCCTCTATACCGGGCAGCCACTTAAACTCGGACTGCATACTGACTCTAACGGTCTGATAAGCTGGTTCGGCAATCCTGGAGCGTTCACGCAGCCTGCGGCATGTACGCTTAACGACAGTCCCAGCTGCCTGGGTGGCGTTACGCAAGTACCCGGACCGGGGTTCCATCGGTTGGATCTCTCGTTCTTCAAGCAATTCCAGATTACCGAGAGATATCACCTGGAGTTCCGTACGGAGATTTTCAACATCACCAACCATCCAAACTTCAATGCACCCAATTTCGGCGGCAACGGCGTCGTTGCGATATCCGGTTCGGGGAATTTCACCAGCAGCAACTTCGGCGAGATCGGCTCGACTCGAGATGATCCATACGACCAGCGGCAGATCCAGTTTGCTTTGAAGTTTTATTGGTAGTTTTTCTCCACAACTCCCCGCAGAATGCTCGTCGAGGGCGTTCTGCGGGGGACCCTTTTAGCTCGCTATTTTCCGTCGTGGCCCCGAGGTGTTAACCTAGGAACGTCGTGCTCATCGGATTCCCTCCTACAAGGCCTATTTTTCTCATCTTCTTGGTGTTTGCCTGTTTGAAGCCGACTCTTGCGCGCCAAGGCCAAAGTCTTAATAGTGAATTCCAGTCCGCGGTCGCCCAGTATGACGCGGGAAAGTATGCCGTAGCTGCGGCAAAGCTGGAGGACCTGGTAAAGAAGATTCCAGAAAGCTTCGAAGTTCACGAACTTCTTGGGCTGGTGTATTCCGCGCAGTCTGAAGACGCTGCTGCCAATCCTCATCTCGAAAAAGCAGCGCGACTTCAGCCCACTTCTGCCGCCGCACGGACCAATCTGGCCGCCAACCTCGTCCGGCTGGGAAAATTGGAACGCGCTGGAGACGAGTTCAAGAAGGCGGCTGAACTCGATCCCAAGAGCTTTGACACAAATCACAACCTGGCCGAATTCTACGTGCAATCCAAGAAAATAGCCGATGCGGTCCCTTATTTAGAGAATGCCCAGCAGATCCAGCCAACTTCTTACGACAACGGCTATGACTTGTCTCTGGCTTACCTGCTGGTTGGCCGGCTGGGGGATGCCCGGCGGCAAATCCAAATGCTCTTGAAGCAGAAGGACACGGCAGAACTCCACAATTTGCTCGGCGCGGTGGAGGAAAAGGACGGAAAGTTTGTCGAAGCCGCGAACGAATATGAGCTTGCCGCGCATGCCGAGCCGAGCGAGAGCAACCTCTTCGATTGGGGCAGCGAACTGCTGATCCACCGGACACTCGGACCGGCGATCGAAGTGTTCGAGGACGCCGTCAATCGATATCCGGGGTCCGCACGGCTGGCCATCGGGCTTGGGATGGCGCTATATGCGCACGGGAACTACGACGAAGCGGTCAAGTCGTTGCTGCGAGCTGCTGATCTGAATCCGAACGATCCGAGCTGCTATCTTTTTCTGTCCCGAGCGTACTACAGCTCGCCGAGTCAGGCTGACGAAGTGGTCGAGCGATTCCGGCGCTTCTCCGAGCTCCAGCCGAAGAATGCCCAAGCACTCTACTATTACGCGATGAGCCTGTGGAAAGGGAAGCGGGCCGAAGATCCTACGCTGGACCTGCATCAAATCGAAAAGCTCCTTGAGAACTCCATTGAGCTCGATCCCAAACTGGCCGACGCCCATTTGCAGTTAGGCAATCTGTACTCCGACCAGCATCAGTATGCGGAAGCTATCCCGGAGTATGTACGAGCTTTGGAGTTGGACCCGAATCTCGCGGATGCGCATTACCGGCTTGGGCAGGCGTATGTACGCACTGGCCAAAAAGCCGCAGCCCAGGAACAACTCCAGGTCTACCAGAAGATGAATGAACAACATCTGGCCGACATTGAAAAACAGAGGGCGGAGATCCGACAGTTCGTATATGCGGCCAAGGACAGACTGGCCAGCAAAGAATGATTGCGTAGGTCAAAGACCGCAGGGTGTTGGTGGAGACCAGCCTGGACCCTCATGAGCAACGAGTGGGCCCCGGGTTTTTTCGTAAGTGCAGATTTTACAGGAGTTAAAGTCCTGTCTTTTGATACAGTTCTGCAAGTGTTGGTTGTAAAGAACTTATGGATCCACGAGTATCTGCGAGTTGAAAATTGGATCGGAGACGCGCCGCGCCAACAGAGGAGGCTTCCGACGAGCACCTAAAAGCAAAAAACCAGCAAGAATGCTGGCGGCGCCTATTTAAGCCACAAGATTACCTAGGTTATATTATGAGCGGTAGGTCATCGATTGTCAATGAATAAGAAACGGGAGAGGGCGAGAAGGGAGATCGCAAGCTAAGGGGCTTGCGGGGTCGTGACCGAGGACGCTACACCTAGGGGCTGTGAATCCGAAAGGCAGGAGCTTAGTTATGCTTGCGCAGGTGCTTGACATCACGAAACGGGCGGCGTAGCTTACGCTAAGCATTGTATTTACAATGACCTACCTCCTACCACCGCGGCGTAAAACCGAGCAAGGCTCGCCCATTTCGTCGGCGATCGCCGGGGACTTTCGTGGAGCCAGCCCCATCGAAATTGCCAGGCAACTCGCCTTTACCCGACGCGAATTCTTGCGAAGCGCCGTTGGAGTGGCGCTGGGCAGCGCACTGCTTGGCCCGGGGCTGGCTGCCCGCACGGGCATTCCCGAGAAGAAAAGGAAAGTTGTGGTCATCACCTTTGGTGGCGGTGCGCGCGATCAGGAGACATTTGCGCCCGAAGGCCAGGAGAATATTCCACATTTGATGAAGGAACTCATCCCTCGGGCATCCTTCTTCACTCAGGTAGTCAACCGCGGCATCCTAGGCCACTACGTTGCTACAGCGAGTCTGGCGACTGGCGTCTACGAGACAATTAACAATTTTGCGGCTCTTCCACCGCAGCACCCGACGGCGTTCGAATATTTCCGCAAGGAGCTAAAGCGGCCTTCGACGGATGCGTGGGTCGTCGCTCCTAGCAATGGATTCAATCGCATAGGGGAAAGCGACTACCGCTCATTTGGGCCGGGCTCTGGAGCCAGAGTCATATTGCCGAAACATTTGTTGGCGGCTGCAAACGCCGGGGGCGCTGATTACGAGCACCTGTTGAGGGACAACTACGAAACACCTTTTTTCACGCCTGAACTGGGCGGAGGCGAGTTTGAATTGCAACAGCTCGAAATGTTGTTGAAGCTTTCTGTGGATGACTTCAAGAAACACGCGCTCACGCTTTCGAGCCCCGATGAGCTTTCTGTCTACATCGCTCGCCAACTGATGAGGCAGCTTTCGCCAAGCCTTTTGTGGATAACGATGCACGACATCGATATCGCGCATGCCGGCGCTTACTCGCTCTATATTGATGGCATTCGCCGCACCGACCGGCTTTGTGCCGACTTATGGAAGACTATCGAGAGCCTGCCGGAATATGCCGGCAACACTACTGTCTTCATCCTCCCGGATTTCGGGCGCGACTCGGATCAAGATTCGGGCGGGAACGGATTTCAGCATCACCGCACCGGCGACGCTCTCTCTCGGACTACCTGGATGATGGCCATGGGGCCTGGTGTCCGCGAAGGAGTGGTTTACGATCGGGCATTGGATTCCACCGATCTTGTGCCAACGATCGGGTCGATCCTCGGTTTTTCCACCTCCCTCGCACAGGGCAAACCGATCGGCGAGCTTGTATAACGCGATGTTTCCTGAAGAGCTCAAACTCGAACAGTTCAGCGGCTATCCACCGGAAGCAAAGAAACTCGTTGCGAGTGACCTCGCAGCGTTCCAGCGGCTTCCGTTGAGCTTTTTGCCGAGCCTATTGCGAGAAGTCATCGAGTACGATTTCAAATTTCCGGTCGAGCGCAGGACGCTGGAAAGGGAACTGGCCAACCTCAGCTCACTTTCGGCGGAGCAAACAAAGGAGTGGTTTCAAGGGTTTGCCGCGATCCACCTTTCCGCGCAGCTCGAGGAGTTCGACTGGATAAACTCGCCTGCGCAGTTTGTGGAACAGCTCTCCGCGTATCTCTGGACGACACATCAGCTCGATGCCTTTCGTGCGGCGGCGATCGCATATGCTGACCGCTTGCGAGTTACTGTGCCGCCCGAACAGCCTGCATTGCCTCGGCTGGGTATCGCGGTCATTGGCGGGGGCGTGACAACCACTGACGAGACCCTGTTTCGCAAGTTGAGGCCTCACGGCGCGTACTTCAGCCGTGTTGAGCCCGAGAACGGATGGAAGATGCTTCTGGATGCCGTGACGGCTCGAGCGAAAGCGCATCCGGTCCAATACGGCCACTGGTACATCGATGGCGGCCAAGAAGCTGAGCATGATCCGGCTTTGACTTGCGTTTCTTATTACGCGCTCGCCGGGGCAAGGGCAATCTTGTCGCGCAAAATACGGACGGAGATTGAAAGGCCCGGCATGGGCCCTGAAACGCTACGAACACTATTGGCTCAATTGCGCCCGGCGGATCTTGGTATGGAACAGGGAATGAAAGAGGCGGCGAGCGGCAGCGATGGGAAGCGCCGGGACGCCCTGCTGGATCGATTTCAGGTCAAGCTGCTGACGGAGGGCTCCGGCACGCAAATCTTCAGCACCACGTTCGTGCAATGGGCTGCGCGCGAAGCGCTAAGGCGGGCTCAGCCGCTGACGCTATTGGTGCGCTTTTCTCCGAGGCAGAGACAGAAGCCAATGAATGAGATGCTCTCAGGTAGCGACACGCAAACGGAACTTGATCCTATCGGCTCGCTTGTCGATGCGGACATGGGGGCTTATTACAACTGGCTAAATGAGCAGCGGCTGCCGGGAGCCGAGCAGTCTTCGTTCCTGGCTTGGTTTGAGAACCACAGCCAGGCTTTATTAATTGGTCCGACTATGCCGCGTGGGACCGGATCGAACTCGCAGGCGGATCTCCAGAAATTGCTTTCCTGGTTGAGCTAAAGATATGGCTGAGCAAGTTCGATGAGAGAATTTTGCCCGGGAATCGATCTCTGATTTGCAGGAGCACTCGAACGAATTGGATGATGAACTTCTTAGTTGAATCATGATCGCGTTAGGCGGCACCTGGCGAGGTACGCGTCGAGTTTGGGCTGATTACGCTGAGCGCGACAGGGATGACTATGACTAAGCTTTCGCGGCGTTCCGTCTTAAAAACCGCTCTCTCTGGAGCGACAATGGTTTCCATCCCCTCCGTGGCATGGGCGGAGCAAGATGCCTCGGTGCAACGGAAAGGCCGAATCCAACAATCTGTCTCGCGCTGGTGTTACGAGAAAATCCCGCTCACGGAACTATGCGCCTACGCGGCGAAGATCGGTTTGAAAGCAGTTGATCTTTTGCAGCCCGATGAATACGAGGTCCCCGCGCGTTTTGGCCTCATTTGTAGCATGGGCTATGCAGGAGGCGGCCAAATTTCCAGTGCGCTGAACCGCGTCGAGAATCACGCCGGGATCGAAGAAGGCTTTCGTAAATACATCCCCCTTGCTGCCAAAGCAGGTGTACCCAATGTAATCACTTTCTCCGGAAACCGGGCGGGCATGTCCGACGACGAGGGGGCCAAAAACACGATTGCAGGCCTCAATCGTGTTAAAAAAATTGCCGAGGACCACGGCGTCACCATTTGCATGGAGCTCCTGAACAGCAAGGTGAACCACAAGGATTACATGTGCGATCACACTGCTTGGGGAGTGCAGGTGGTCCAAGCTGTGAATTCGCCGCGCGTCAAACTGCTCTACGACATCTACCACATGCAGATCATGGAAGGTGACCTTATCCAGACCATTCAGCAGAACATTAAGTGGCTCGCTCATTTTCACACGGGCGGCGTTCCCGGCCGCCACGAACTCGACAACACTCAGGAAGTGCAGTGGGATGGCGTGATGCGCGGAATCGCCGAAACCGACTTTCATGGTTATGTCGCCCATGAGTTTGTTCCCGCTCGCGATCCCCTTGCCTCCCTGAGGGAAGCCGTGGAATTATGTGATGTTTGAAGCCGAGTCGACTGCCGTCTGAGGTTCATTCGAGGGCCTTCCTACGGACTTGAGACGGACGTGGTAGACTAGATGGGAAGGATGTCCTGACATCCCGCGGACGAGAATGCTTCCTAGTCCTATTAAATGATGCTGCGAAGGTCCTTGTCAGAACCTCGTAGCAACCAAGAATGCAAGCTGCAGCAGAGAAATTAGTTTAGGGGCGTAGCTCAGTGGTAGAGCAGCGGCCTTTTAAGCCGAAGGTCGTGGGTTCGATCCCCACCGCCCCTACCAATATCTCCTTCATAAATAACAGCTTGTAATTCTTCGAGGGGCCACAAGGGGCCATTAACGCTAGGCGACTTGCGCAGGAAGCACCAAGCGAACGACCTTGCTGTTTGCCTCTCGCAGGGCACTAGGAACAGCTTGGGTGTAAATGTTCATGGTGGTTCGAACATCGTAAGCGTCTGGTTCTGGCCGTCTTGACGGCGGATTACGTTAACGGAGCAAGTTCTGAGCTAGAGGCGGCATTCCAGGGCAGGAGTTCGTCGATGCGGTTGACGGGATGGTCGGCGATGCGAGTGAGCACGTCGCGCAGGTATGCTTCAGGGTCGATGTCGTTCAGCTTCGCGGTACCGATCAGGCTGTAGATGGCGGCGGCACGCTGGCACATGGCGAGCAACCGCTTCCGGCGTTGGACGACTACGACCAGTTGCTCGAAGTGGTGCGGCCGTGAACCAGCAAGCACAAGCACTGGAACACGCTTCGGTGCGGCAGTTTTGCAAGGCGGTGAAGGCGCCGGTGGTGGGCGCGAACTTCGTGCGTCTGACGGAACAAGCGGTGAAAGAAAATCGCAGCCACATCGGCTACCTGGAAGCGCTGCTGGCGATGGAGAGTGAAGAGCGCGACCGGCACGCCATTGCGCATCGGCTGCACGATGCCAAGCTGCCACGGATGAAAACGCTGGAAGAGTTCGAGTTCGCGCGAGCACCGCAGATACCAGCGGCGAAGATTCGCGAACTGGCCGAAGGCGGCTACATCACGCGAGCCGAACCGGTGGTGCTGATCGGCGAATGTGGCACGGACAAAACGCATCTGGCGTCGGGACTTTGCGTGGCGGCGTGCCGTCAGAAGCGGCGAGTGCGTTTTACGACGGCAGCGAACCTGGTGAATGAACTGGTGGAAGCGGGCCAGCACCACGGAGTGCGTCGGGTGCTGGCACGCTGGATGCGTTACGACGTGATCGCGCTCGACGAAGTGGGTTACGTGCCGCTGGCGGAGATCGGAGCGGAGTTTTTGTTTCAGGTGATCGCCGAGCGGGCCGAACGGGCCACGCTGATCGTGACCACCAACTTGCCGTTTTCGGAGTGGACGCAAGTGTTTCCGAATCCGCGGCTGTGCAAGGCGCTGCTGGACCGCATCACCGACCGCGCGCACATCATCGAAACCGGCACGGAGTCGTATCGCTTCCGGCGCACGGTGGAAGGGCGGCAAAAGAAAAAAGCTTCGTAAACGGGCCGGGTCGGGCACCGCGCCACGCGACTCCGTGGCCCCGGCGTCCGCTCCGTCCTAAACGCGGTCCTGAAAACCGGACCGCAGGACTCCGCTCCCTCCGGGGACACGGAAAGAAAACCTCCGGAAGCAGAGCAACATCACGGCCTTAGGGTGGGCCAAATGAAAGTATCAAAGGTGGGCCAAATCAGGTTGTCAAACGCAGGTGGGCAACCTAATCAGCAAAACTGACCGCAAGAACCAGTCCATTACCTACACTTACGACCAGTTGAATCGCTTGCTGCAAAAGTCTTATCCTGATAGCACTGCGGTGAATTACACGTACGATAACGACTCGCGCCTGACGCAGGTGACCGACCCCAGCGGCACGTACCAATTTACGTTTGACAACATGGGGCGGCTCACGCAAGCGGCCACGCAATACACGTTCCTCACGGGACGCAATTTCACGACGAGCTACACCTACGACGCAGCCTCGAACCGCACCGGCTTCACCGATCCGGAGAACGGTTCAACGACTTATGCCTACGACACGCTGAACCGTCTGCAAACGCTCACGCCGCCAACGGCAGTTTCGAGCGGCAATTTTGGCTTCAGCTATGACGCTTTGAGCCGCCGCACGCAGATGACGCGTCCGAACAGCATTTCAACCAATTACAGCTATGACAATCTCTCCCGACTGCTCAGCGTACTGCACCAGAGCGGCTCAACGACACTGGACGGTGCCAGCTACACGGTCGATAACGCTGGAAATCGCACGGCGAAGACTGATCAGCGTGCCTCCGTAACGTCAAATTACACCTACGATGCGATTTACGAACTGACCCAGGTCACACAGGCAACGACCACGACGGAGAGCTACAGCTTCGACCCGGTGGGCAACCGCCTCAGTTCGCTCGGAGTTTCTCCGTATGCGAACAATTCCTCGAATGAGCTGACCTCGACGCCGAGCACGACGTACACATACGACAACGACGGAAATCTCGCGACGAAAGTGAACTCGGCGGGAACAACGCAGTATTTCTGGGACTACGAGAACCGGATGACGAGCGTTACCTTGCCGAGGTCCGGCGGGACAGTCAGCTTCAAGTACGACCCCTTCGGCAGACGCATATACAAGTCGTCGTCCTCGGCCACCAGTGTGTACGCTTATGACGGAGATAATCTCATCGAGGAGACTAATTCCAGTGGCACCGTGGTTGCTCGTTACTCGCAGGGCCTGAACATCGACGAGCCCTTGGCCATGCTGCGGAGTTCCACGACCAGCTACTATCAGGCAGACGGTCTCGGATCTATCACCTCGCTAAGCAGCGGTGCAGGGGCGCTCTCCCAAACCTACACGTTTGACTCGTTTGGGAAGCAGACCGCCTCTTCTGGTTCGCTGATGAACCCGTTCCAGTACACGGCGCGCGAATCGGACCCCGAAACTGGCCTGTACTACTACCGCGCCAGATACTACGATCCACAGTCCGGAAGGTTCTTATCCGAAGATCCGATCAACTTCAGAGCGGGAGCCAACTTCTATCGCTACGCATATGACGACCCGACCAGATTCCGAGATCCAAAGGGGAAAGAAGTCGCCGGAGCAGTAATCGGTGCTGTTTTGGGCGGAATCTACGGAGGGTTAGGCGCGGCGGCCGACAATAGAGCAACTTGGGGAGATATCTTTGCAGGAGTCATAACGGGAGCCGGGACTGGCGGACTCATCGGAGCACTTGATCCGACTCTAGGGATTGCGACGGTCACTCTGATTACGGCCGGTGGCGATGCCGTCGGCCAGTTAGCTACCGGGCACGGATTCGATAAATGCAAACCGTACAATTGGGGCTCCACGCTTGGCGCTGCAGCCGGAGGTGCTCTAGGGGCTTGGGGCGGGGGAGTCTTTAGAGGTGTTCAGGCCCTCGATGGCTGGATTGGGAAAGCCGGGGTAGGGGCGCTAACAGGCGGACCTGGAGCGCTCTTACCCGGCATCGGGGGCAAACTGCTGGAGCCGAGCACTCCACCTGAATGCGGTTGTGACGCTGGCTCATCTCGATCAGGCAACCCAGGCACCTCGCCTGCACCCACTATTCCCTTGATGCCGAATGTGATCCAGAACTAGGCCGGAGTTTCGATGGTTGATGAGGATCCTTTGATGTCGAGAGAGCGAATCACATGACGTCCATATTGATGACAGCGTTTGCAGGGCTATTGTTTGGAATTGCGTGGGGAGGAGGTGCTGCCTCATTTTTGATTTTTACTCGGTCCTATCGAATGGCTAACAAGCGACTTATGGTTCACCTTGGCCAGATCGTCGTCTTGGCAACCGGTGTCGGTTGGCTCTTACTTCTACAGCTTTTCGATGAGCGTATTGGCATCAAGCGTCATAGCCTTCCCCAATATGTCGCCGCCTATGCGTGCTTTTGCGGCTGGATCTTTGTGCTATTTTTCGCTGTCAGAGCCGAGCGTCGTTGGCGAAAATTGGTCGGACTCGACAGCAAGGCCTAGCGGTGGCAGTGCGCTGGGCACAGACAATAAACTCCGAGACGGCTTTGAATGCCGCATAAGCCGGTTCTGCATGTGCGGGTTTAGACTAAGCCTCATGTACAATAATCGAGAGATCGGCATCCGGTTCAGAGCTCTAGAATCTGCCTCAGCTCTCGACTCGTATTACTATCGCGCCAGATACTACGATTTCCAGAGCGGGAAGTTCCTCAGTGAGGACCCAATAAATTTTCGAGCAGGGATCAATTTTTACACCTACGTTTACAACGTCCCAACCAGATTCCGCGACCCCAAAGGAAAGGATCCTGTCATTGGCGTAATAGTTGGAGGCGTCGTCGGAGCCGTCTACGGAGGAATCGGAGCAGCAGTACAAGGTGGCAGCTGGGCAGATATCGGTCGCGGCGCGCTATTCGGTGGAGTAGTTGGTGGCGCAGTGGGTCTCATCGATCCCGCAATGGGAGTTGGTGTCCTGGCCCTCTACGCAGGAGGGGGCGCTTTTGTAGCCGACCTGGGAGGACAGGTATTAGCTGGGGGCGGCGTCGGCCCTTGCAAACCTATAAACTGGGGCTCTGCAATAGGAGCCGGAGTTGGTGGTGCTATCGGTGGCGCTCTCACTCCGGCTCTAACCACATTCGCAGCGGGCGGGTCCGAAGTTGGTCAGACAGTATTCGTAAACGGAACGACTGGAATGTACGGATTCGGGTTCAACGCTGTGGGCGCTATCGCAGGCTTACCAAGGACGCCGTGTGGATGCCCGAACCAAAAGCCCGCGTTGCCCAATATTTTAGGTGCTATAACCTCTGGAATTGCTCTGAATTGAGCGGTACGCGAGAAAGTTACGCAGTTAACCGAGACACTGTACTTGACGAATAGGAAAGCACTGTGACTCCGATCACGTTAGTTGCCTCAATTGGCTTTATTTCCGCAGCCATATCCTCGTGTGTATTCGGATTATATCTTTTGCTAACACGCTCGTACCGAAGGGCGCGAAATCCTCTTGCACTCGGGGGTGGCTTTGTCGTGATCGGGTGCACGTCTCTCGGAAGCCTCCTTTTTGTTTCCCGCACGTGTCAGCGTATGGGATTCGCTTTGCATAGTTCTGAGAGGAATCTTACTTTGAACATATTCGTTGTTACCTACGTAATCGGTATCGCATGGGCCTGTTGGAGCGAGCTCCGATGGCGAAGGTCTGTCGGACTTAACAAGACTTCACATTGACGTTCAAATACCACCCCTTCAGACGGCCCATCGAGAAAGTGCCGCCAACCACGCGTTGCGTCGAGGACTCCGATTCTTAGGGCAGGAAGGTGGCACGCACGATAAATTCTAAGACGATTTTTGGTGCAGCATACGTCCCTGTTGTGTTTGAGGGTTTAGAATTATCCGGCTCTCTGGCGTTTGCACTTTCCGGAGCACTTTTTCCGGCTGAGTGAGATAATTAACGTTCGACTAGGAGGCGCCTGATGGCTACCGTCTCTCAAAGCGTAATCGTCCAAGATCCTGACATCCACAGCGGGGAACCCGTCTTCCGCGACACCCGCGTCCCGTTCCAGACTCTGCTAGATTATTTGGAGGGCGGAGAAACTCTGGATGAATTTCTGAAACAATATCCCGGAGTAAGCCGCGAGCAAGCCATAGCCGCGTTGGAAGAGGCCAAGACCCTTCTCTTGGCGCGCTTCGCGAAATGAAGATCCTCCTCGACGAATGCCTTCCCGACGAGCTCAGAGAAACCGTCGCGGCCATGGGTCATGCCTGCCAAACCGTACGAAGAGCGGGATTTGGCTCAAAAAAGAACGGTGAACTCCTGGCGCTTGCGGAAGGCCAGTGGGACGTGTTGCTCACCAGCGATCGAAATATCAAGCATCAGCAAAACATGACGGGGCGGACCGTTTCCATCGTGATCCTGTGCGCGAAATCGAATCGCATGAAGGATTTGTTACCGCTCATGCCCGCATGCGCGGAAGCTCTTCTGTTTCTGCGGTCCGGCCGAGTTCTAGAAGTCGGACCGCTGTAGACAGATGGTCGAGAAAACCATTTCGGCCAGCTCGTCGTACTACCGCGCCAGATACTACGACCCAGCCACCGGAAGGTTTCTTGGCGAAGACCCCATCGGATTTTCAGGCGGCGACATCAATGTGTACCGGTATTCATTCGACGATCCCGTGAACCTAGAAGACCCCACGGGGCTAACTGTGACCTGTACCTACAACCAGCGTTCGGGAGAGCTTCGTTGCACAGATGATTCGACCGGTAAAGTCGTCGTGAACACCCGCGGGTACTCGGGCGGGAATGAGGGTAAGTGTCCACTTTGTGCCAACAATCCGTCAGCTCAGGGAATTCCTTATTCTGGCCCGATCCCGACAGGGTACTGTAGTTTTGGCAAGTGCATGACTTGGAAGAAGATGCCAGACGTAATCCCGTTGACTCCGATGCTTGGAAGTTCTCCAGATGCGCTTATGAGTTCGCCTGGCTTCCTGATTCATGGCGGGCGGCAGAACGGAGCGTGGACCGCTTCGGAGGGATGCATGATCATCGGTCAGCCGCAACGACACGCAATATGTCAAGCAGGTGGCGGCACAATGAACGTCATCAGCGGTCTTCCACCGGCGACGCCAGCGTTCCCTTTGTTCCCGATGCATCCGGGCAGCAGTAAGCCGTTTTCATTTTGATTGATGCGAGTGACCTTTTCGGGCATGAGGGGAGAGAGGCCAAAAAAGAGCGCCACACGCAAAGGACGCCGTCGCCTCTGGTCGAGCATTAGATGGGGCCTTTTGTCTTTGCTCTTGGGTGCCCCTTTCGCGGGTCTTGCGACGCAGGCGGACGACGCGATTCGCTTGTCGGACAATTCTGATTGGTGGTCCTCCAATCGCAGCTCTGAATCCGGGGAGGAAAACAATACCGAGGCACGCGAGCTTATGGCATCAAATTTTCGCGTTCTTGGGGTCAGTCTGGGTGACAATATGTTCGACCGTGCGGCGGCGAGACTGGGAAGAGCCAAGATCGTGGAGCGCGGCGACGCTTCAACGGGGCGGCGACAGGCTTGCTATGTGTCACCTGGCGGGCGGGAAAAAGCGCATCTCATTTTCGAGCAAGGCGAGGTGGACTACACGTTTTATCTTTTCGCAGACGGTCCTCTCTGGGAAGGCGCGGACCGATGCGTCGAGTCGAACGCGATCTCCAATCATCTAGCGACGGCGACGGGCATACAACTAGTTGACTGTAACAACCATTTATAGACTATAATCGTGTCCATGAGAGACACGATCACGTTGACGAATTCCGAGCTCATGGAACTGACGCGACGAGCCAATAGCCGTACGAATCGGGCGGAAGAT
>Ga0335083_10000069_pt1 | contig 177232 bp, 126 predicted proteins | sample Lox_Sample_42_FD_206716 | JGI IMG/M metagenome (GOLD analysis project Ga0335083, IMG submission 206716) | Soil microbial communities from Loxahatchee National Wildlife Refuge, Florida, United States - Lox_Sample_4.2 | ecosystem: Environmental > Terrestrial > Soil > Wetlands | place: USA... | reverse complement strand
TGCCGGTCACGCGCTATTCGTGGATGACGCTGCGAGATTCAATCGCGAGGTAAGCGATTTTGAGCAGCATCTCCTTGGGCCGAGGAATCAATAGGCTTGGAAAAGGCAAGTTCCAAAGCGCTAGCAGTGGTGCGCTTCTTGGCTGCAGGCACTGGGGACTTGGCGGAGGGATTGTCTGAACGCTTGCATCAAGTGTGTTCGAGGGTTGGGCGGTTGAAGGCGATTTGGTAGCAAATTGGTAGCAACTGCGCCCAAAACTGCCTCAATCTGCCTACTCGAGCTGCTCGGAAGTCGCTGAAACCATTGCTTTCAGATTGTCAGCAGCTCAACAGTAGGTTGAAGGTTCGCCTTCCGCGCCCGTTAATTCTTAGCCGCAACTTGCGGAAGGCGTGCTATTTTTCTGGTTGGGTTCTGAAATTGAAGGCACGAGCTTACAAAAGACCGCACGAATGCACCGTACAAAAATCGTACAAGTAACATAGCATTCTGGTCGTTTTGGGTATTCTGGGCACACGTAGAATCAGTAACTTACGTATTGTCAATGGTGTGGTCGAGACCGATCCCGACCAGGTCCACCATCAATCTTGGCCATGAGTTTCTACTTGCTCGCTTCTGTCATCCCACAGGCTTGTGACACGTCCTTCATATTCCACACCATGACGTCTCGCCCTCCAACCGGCGCTGAGGCAAGCCACATGCCGTTTCCACTGAGCGAGACGTGGCCGTTACCGATGTCCTCTCGTTGACAGAGAGGCTTTCCGGTCGCGTCCGAGACGATGAACTGACTCCCGTAGGTCAGAATGAAACGTCCATCGGGAGTGAAGGAAGTGAAATTCGTGTATCCGTCGCCCAGCTTAGCCACCGTCTCGCCGTTTTCTGCGCGGACGAGCCGAGCTGCCTTTGGACCACCGATCACGATAAAACTGCCATCTGGTGACACCGCGAAACGCGTCACGTAATCAGGCCCGTTCGGGAACGTCTTTGAGAGCTTCCAAGCATTTGCGTCCCAAACATTCAAGTGTTTGGCGTTTCCTCCTATTACTAATGATCCATCGTTGGAGAACTGCCCTTCCTGCGTGTTCGTTAATGTCGCCAAAGTTGCACCTGTTGCAAGATCAATAACCACATCATTCTCGCCGTTGGCACTAACCAGTACTCGCGTTGCGGCAGCGTCGAGAACGAGCTGGCGGATGAAGTCGCCTTTGCGTTCGATTCGGCGCCTCAACTTTCCGGTCTCAACGTCCCAAACCTGAATACCATTCCCGTCGGTGACAAGGGTTTTTCCATCGCGCGAGAGCGCGACCATGGTTCCCCGGGGAAAGACCGTAAAAGCCTCTTGGCCTGCACATCCCAGAGATCGACACGGTTTGGAGTGCTTCCGACGGCGAGCAACTTACCGTCTCCGTCGATCGCCAGGCTAGAGATCTGCACCATCGACGACCCGCCGTACACAGCAAAACTCCCGGTCGTCTGCCCCTTGTCGTTCGTGTGCATCGGCCCAAGCACGACCTTCGCGGGCTGCGCCTTCTCATCTTCGTGCAGGACGAAAGATGCAGGTGGCATCTGTTTGACAGTATTCGTAGATGTGGACTGTGCAAGAGCTGAGATGCCCGACGAACAGAGGACCAATAGCAGTGCGCTGAAGAATCGCTTGATGTGCATATTGGAGGACCTGTTATAACGTCCCAACAATACCAGCGATAGGTCGCGCCTTCCAGAGATTCTCGTTCACTTGGGCCAACCCAAGAGCTGACCCAAGTGCCCGATGCTGAACACGTACTTGCACGTTCTTACGAGTTGGTGGCAGTTCCCGTACCCACTTGTAAGTTGTTGAATGTGTTGTTGTGGCCGCCATGGCATGGAAGAGGTCGTCGGTTCGATCCCGACCAGGTCCACCATCAACCTTCTACAACTAACAAGCGGTCCTGTTATGCCCCACACACATTCTGCATTTGCCGACCCAGGCAAATTCGCACTCCTGCAACTCTTGACAGGTTCTTGCTCCCGGCAAAGCAGATATTTTGGGCTGTGCTGCAGGACCCTGTCTCATGAATCTGGCGAGATCTCGCAAGACTTCCCAACAGTTGATCGCGACCCTGCTTGCTCTGCTACTCACGACCGGCGCGCTGGCTCAGGATGCCGGCAATAAAAGTCCAAGCGAAGGCTCTGAAAAAGCGAACACGGAATCGTTACAGAAAGCCACGCAGAATCCGGTATCGAACCTGATCAGCGTTCCGCTTCAGAACAACAGCAATTTCGGGATCGGTCCTTTTGACCGCACCCAAAACGTCTTGAACATACAACCGGTTGTCCCCGTGCGGGTCAGCGAAAAATGGAACATGATCGTTCGTTGGATCGCCCCCATCATCTGGCAACCGGCGCCCGGAAAAGCAAACCTCGAAGCGTATGGCATCGAAGAAAACACGCCGACATTTCTGGGGGCTCAAGACGTGCAGAAGAGCGCAGGTGTGTTTGGCTTCGGAGATATGACGCCAACATTCTTCTTCTCTCCCGCCAAGCCACACAAATTGATTTGGGGCGCTGGACCGGTTTTCGTCATCGCTACCGCCACCAGCATCGCCCTGGGACAAGGAAAAGTCAGCATGGGTCCTTCGTTTGTGGCCCTGCTGCAGCCTGGTCATTGGACGCTGGGCGCACTGATCAATAACGCCTGGTCCGTCGCCGGTTCTGGCGGCCGCAAAGCCGTCAACCAGATGTTGCTGCAGTACTTCATCAACTACAACCTGAACAAAGGCTGGTTTGTTTCCGTATCGCCCATCGTGACGGCAAATTGGGAGGCCAGCAGCGGCAACGTCTGGACCGTTCCTTTGGGCGGCGGGATAGGACGCATCACGAAGCTGGGCTTCCAGCCGGTTAACATTAGCGCTCAGTTCTACGGAAACGCCGTGCATCCGGTCGGCGGCTCGTCTTGGACAATGCGTTTACAGATCGCTTTTCTCTTTCCGAAGCTGACCAAGGCCGAAGAGAAAAAAATGATGGAAAAGAAGCTGAAGGAGCTCGATGAGGAGCAGGAAAAATCAAAGCCGAAGGGCGATTAGCTTGTCGACCCAGGCACCCTGCCCGCGATCACTTCTCCCCGATTATCCGAAAATTTCCGCTGCAGTGGAGCATGCTCATCAGGTACAGCATGCCGTCGAAGTAGCGCTGCTCGCCCGACGGGATCGGCGTATTCCCACAGTTCTTCCACGCAAGGTTTCTCGGTTCCGGCGCAGTGGCTGGACTGTCATCTCTGCCAGTGGGACGAATGTTGGTTGGGCTATTAAGGTGAAAATAGCTTTTGGACGTCATCTGTGTTGCCCGCCGGGAGTACGTCATGCAGCAACAAGGTCATCGAACCAGGGCGGTGAGCGTCGCGCATCTCTGGTCTGCTTGCGCACTGCTATTCTTGATGCTGCTGATGCTGGGCTGCGTGTCGGGCGGCGCAACAAGAAAAGCGTCGTCGATAAAATCGGCAAAGTCCGTAGAGGCGTCTGCTGCGGAACTGAGCTCGCGAAATCAATCCTTCTTGAATCTTTACTCCACCGAGGTTGAGGTCGCCGCCGACAAAATCATCTCCGAGTCGCCTTCACCCGTCGCCAGGAGAGAAGCGCTGGTCTGGAAGGCCGAAGCTATTCCAGTAATGCAGACAACGTTGTTGAACACCAACCCCGTCGCCGCGGTTCTAGATACCTGGGTATTCATTTTTCAAATGACAGCGTACATGGACCAGCCAGACATAAAGCGACGATTTGGACCGTCGCATCCGATTGTCGTCGCCACCCTGCAAAATATGGAGTCGCAGATGACGCAACTCGTGCAAGAGGGAGCGCCTTCCGCGAACATCGCCGATTTGCGGCAGAGAGCCATTCAGTGGGCAAAAGCCCATCCGATTCGAACGACTTTGTCAGGCCGCCAATCCGTCGATCCCGACATCATCCGAAAAGTGGGTGATGCGGATATGGGCACCGCGGGCTCAATCCAGGCTCTGGGGGAGGGTCTCGGAGACTTGACCGCTCGTATGGATTCGTACAACGCTTATGTCCCCAAACAGGCCCGCTGGCAGGCTGAACTCTTGCTGATGGATGTAGCCACCGACCCGCAGGTGAAGACAGCCCTATCCCATGCTGCGGGGTTGTCGGACACGCTCGCCAAGACGTCAAGCAGCATGGACCGCGTGCCGGAACTCATGGGTCAAGCAAGGCAGGCCGTCAATGCCGACGTGCAAGACCAGCGTTTGGCCACTCAGGCTTTCCTGCGCAATGAACGATTGGAAACTCTCCATGCGCTGCAACAAGAAAGAATCGCTACGCTCGTTGCCTTGGATCGGGAACGACAGGCTGCGACTGCGGATCTTCGTGGGGAACGACAGCTCGTGCTTGACGCCTTACAGAACCAGGAAACAGGACTGATGAAGTCGGTGACCGCTGTGACCGACAAGGCGATTCAGGATATCGACGGAAGAAGCCGTAGTCTGATCGATCACTTTTTCGTGCGCGCCCTCGAACTGGTGCTGCTCACGCTGGCCCTATGTTCTCTCGCTGCCTGGATTCTCTTGCGACGGTTCGCGCCCAATCGCCCGCTGCGTGGCGAGAGATCGTACGATCGAGCTGCCTGACGAACTGGACTTCTTGGCCTGCAATCCCTGCAGGCTTTTCCGGAGTCGGCGCGGAAGGCTGTAACAAAATCGTTAGGCTGTCCCTCCGCACAAACAAGGGCATTATTTCGTCCCGATAATCCGAAAATTTCCGCTGCAGTGGAGCATGCTCATCAGGTACAGCATACCGTCAAAGTAGCGCTGCTCGCCCGACGGGATCGGCGTGTTCCACAGTTCTTCCACGAATGCCTTCTCCGTCGCACCTTCGGTCGCGGCCAGGCTGCCCACCGTCGCGGCCGCCAGCATTCCCGTCGAATGTCGCGTTGACAGCGGCTTTCCGTCGAGCGTGTAACGGTCCGCAAACTTGCTGACGCCTTCCTTGAACAGGAATCCCTGGATGCGATCGCTGAGCACGTTCTCGTGCGCATCCTTCTTCCACCAGTTGTAGTCAACCGACCAGTTGCTGGCGCTGCGCCAAGAATCGTAGCCGAACGGCGTCGGCGTGCCGTTCCGGTAGATGACCGGCGTCATGTCGAAATAGCTGCGCTCCGGAGTCAGGCCGGTCTCCGGCCCGGTGACCTTCCAGAAGAGCAGACGGCTCACGTCGGCGGCCTTCGCCCAGAACTCGCGATCTTCCGCTGGTCCCCATCGCGCCCATAACTCGTAAAACGCCGGCAGATGATATGAAGCATCCGTCGTCTTGTTGTCCACGTCGGGGATGAACTTGATCATAACGTGGTCTTCGTCCACCATCGGCCCGATGGTTTCGCTGCGCGGTCCACGCGGAATAAACGGTGGCGGCGCCGGCTGTCCACTTGCCGCCATTTGCCGCGCGCGCTCCTTATTATTCGGGCTCGGCCACGGATGATCGGGCGGTACGAACGGCGCGTCTTCCGGATGAATCCGGAACGGACCGGTTCCGGTAAGCACCGGATGATGCCGCATGCCGCGCAGGATTTTGTCGGCCTCCGCCTGATAGTTGTAGATACCGTTGCCGTTGCCCCAGCGATGCGCCGCAAAGTAGAGCGCCATCACGTAATACTCTTCACCGTCGGGCGCTGCTCCCGTCGAGCGCGGCGTGCCGTCAGTGTTCATCGACCACGCGAAGTATCCAACCGACGGATTCTTCGGATCGGTGATCAGCATGTACGTCTTCGACCAGTTCCACAGTGCGTCGAACTCGCGCTTCTTGTCCATCTGTACGGCGATCATCATTCCGTAGCTCATGCCTTCGGTGCGCGCGTCGTTGTTCGCCCAGTCAGTGATGTACGCCAGTGTCCCGTTTTCATTCGCGCCGGTTTCGAAATACACGCGCTCTTCCTGGCCGTCGCCATGAAACAGTTGCTGAAATGCCTTTTCGAGTTTGGCGCGCGTTTCCGATGCCGGATGTCCCTGCTCCGCGAACAGATCGCGATAGTGGCCGGTCTTGAAGGCGCCGTCTCCGTCGCCAGGCATGCGCGGGATTTCGGGGAGTGGGCCGTTCTCGTGCGGCTGCGGCAGCTGGAACCACGGAGGTGCTTGTGCCGGTGCGGCCGCGGGAGCAGCGGTCGTCTGTCCCGTCGCATGCGCGGGACTTGTGGACTGGGAAATACAAACAGCAGGGAAGACAGCCATCAGAAAAGCGAGGGCGACAAACCAGCGTCCTTTAGCCAAGCGCAGAAACCTCACCAGGGAATCGCGGCCCATGCCGCAGTCAAATGGAGCGGAAAGTAGAAAGTATAAGCGCTATTTAGTTCATGACACGAACAAATATCCATCGTGAGTTCACATCACAAATTCAACTTGCAACTTAGGCCTCGCTTGTTGCCGCGGATCGGGCGCCCGCGGCTGAGGCCTGCTCGCGCGCTTGCCCGGCCGGGTAGGCCTTGTTGAAGAAATAGAACAGTCCGGCGAGAACCACGAACACCAGCAGGCTGGCTTCCGTGCCTCGCGGTCCGCCAGTTAACCAGTCCGGACCGTGAAACTGCAAGTCAAGCAGATGGCCGGGAATCGGCTTTCCATCGTTGCCGCTGTTGGGTTCGGCGAAGACGATCATATCCGCGTAGTCAGACGCCGCGTGAAAGCCGACCGCAAACCACAGGCTGCCTGTCCGCCGTAAAGTCAGGCACCAAAACAGTCCGTAAAGCGAGACGCTGATAGGGTCAATGAGATCCTCATGGGGTTTGAAGATCAAGTGAACCAACCCAAACAAAGACGAAAACACAATTGCAGCAGGCCAGAAACCGATGCCCCCGGCGAGAGTTTTCAAAGCGTAGCCGCGAAATAGAAATTCTTCGGTGAACCCGAGCGCCAGCATCGCTGCCGCCCATGCGGCGGCATAGAAGATAAGCTCCCGGCCATGCAGCGCAAGGCCGTGGAAAGTGCACCCGCCGGCCAGGTAAATCGGAATCAGGATCAAAACCGAAGGGATGAATCCCCACACCAGGCCTTTCGCCAGCAGTTTCGCCGCATTTGGCGCCAGAGGCAGTCCGCACGACGAAAAAGGTTCGCGTCGCAAGCGCGTCATCAACCAGGCAATCGCAGCGATGGTCGCAAAGTCCAGCGCATCGTTGAACAGCATGCCCGACCAGGTAAAGCTGCGGTCTGGGAAATGTATTTTTTCCAGAATCGGATCGAGAGCTTTGGCTGCAAGAAAGAAAAGAGATACAAAAATCGCAAAGCGCCATCCCGAGCGCAATCCTCGGTCGTTCTTAAAGATCCAGCGAAGTCGATTCATTCGTTGATCCGCACGTTTAGGTGGAAGCAGGTGCAAGAGTCTGGACATCGCCGCGAACCATGTCAAGGCCATTTCGGTTATCGAAGTTCCGCCCGTCAACGAACCTCTGCTCTTCAAAGGAACCGACTTCCGCAAACCGACGTCAAATGCGCTCTTCGATAAACGACACTTCCACGCGCGGTCGCCGGCGACTAACAACCACCACAAATCGGCAGAGCGCGATCGGCGACGGTCGCGCCCTTCTTTTGCCGTGTGGTTCCGGTGGCAACGTCTGCTCCTGCTAAACTGTCCCATTCGCCATGTTCTATCGCTCCGATAATCGCTCGCCCGACCAGATGCGGCCCGTCAACATCGTCCGCGACTTCATTTCCACCGCCGAAGGCTCGGCACTGATCGAAGTAGGGAACACACGTGTTATCTGTACGGCGTCGATCGAGGAAAGCGTGCCGCTGTGGATGCGCAACTCCGGCAAGGGCTGGGTGACCAGCGAGTACGGCATGATCCCGCGCTCGACGTTGACGCGAACTGTGCGTGAGGCCGCCAAGGGCAAGCAGAGCGGACGCACGCAGGAAATCCAGCGTCTCATCGGCCGCGCGCTGAGGGCGGTCGTCGATCTCAAGCGGCTCGGCGAGCGCACCATCTGGATCGACTGCGACGTAATCCAGGCCGATGGTGGAACGCGAACCGCGTCAATCACCGGCGCCTTCGTGGCGCTGGGCCTGGCGCTGGAGAAGCTGGTCGACGCTGGAACGCTCACCTCGGTTCCAATCCGCGATTACGTTGCCGCGACCAGCGTTGGCATTGTCGATGGCGAAATCCTGCTCGACCTGGCTTACGAAGAAGATTCGCGCGCGGAAGTGGACATGAACTTCGTCATGACCGGCTCGAAAAAGATGATCGAGATCCAGGCGACCGCCGAACAGGTTCCGTTCGATGATGCGCAGCTGCAACGAATGCTCGAACTGGCGCGCGCCGGCGTCACCGATCTGGTGGCGAAGCAGCAGGCGGTGCTGGGAACGCTGCAGTTAAGACAGTAAACAGTTTCGCGTTTCCAGTTTCGAGTTTCAAAATCGGAAAATCAGTTTCTCAGTTCGTCAGTCAGCCAGCTGAACACTGAACGCTCGTCACATCTCTTCATCTCGCATCAGATCACTTCATTGCCCGTCATCTCGGTCCTGGGTCAGCGCTGGAGACGGGCTTGATTGACTGGTAGAAACGGAATTCTTTCTGTTTCTACTTTCCTATTTCTCCGTGTGAAGTTTTCAGACAGGTTTAGTGCCAAACTCGCAAAAATTTATTTTTCGTTTGTAACGAAGAGGTTAGGTGGTTTTGAGAAATTGTGGCTTGACAAAGTCGGAATTGGGGGTCGGTCGGAGTTCGCGAGGAAGGCGTTCGGTGAGGACGTCACTTTTTCACCCACTTCGTCCCAGCTTGGGATAGGTTGTGGTATCGGCCGTTATCAACATCTATCCGCGATCAGGTTCAATATCCGCTTCTAAAGTCCTCCGCGTCTCCGGCGCTAACTTGATTGCTTTTCCGTTTCTACTTCTATCTTTCCACACACGAAATCCCTTCGCACTTACGCGACACAGTAGCTCCGTGTTCGACGGCAGAACGATGGGATCACCAACATGGTGGTTGAACTTCATCCAATCGAAATTGTGATGATTTAAGAACTTGAACATCACAATTGCGGTCACTAGCGCTTCCTTGGTGTCGCGGTTGCGCACTCTGACCTGCAAAAACGCGCCTTTCGGTGGAACATCAACCTGCACTTCCGCCGTCTGAGGGTCTGACGTGAGCTTGACTTCGTGGTATTTGCCCAACAGGAAATACCAAAGCGGCATCGCGTACCCCGCTCGTTCATCTTGAACCAATACCGTGAAACGTCCTTCGCAAACGTGATCGAAATGGTATGCACCATGTTCATCGGTCTTGGTAGTCGGCAGAACGTAACCAAGATCAACTCCGATGGGATATAAAACGAGCGTCACGCCTGCGATGGCCTGCCGCTGCTCGTTCATTGCCATGCCCTTAAGAATGCTTTTGCAGTTGTCGCCGGTAATGTTTGCGAGTGCGCTGCTGGTTATCAAAATCGCAGTGAAGCTAATGAGAACAAGGGCTTTCATGCGGGGAATTATCTGCTCTAAACTTCGCTGCTGTCCAACCAGAGCAGGATTGCTATTGGAAAATTCCCATACCAATAGGCACAACATTTTCTACGCTGGGATATCTTGATTGTGCTCGGCGTGTTGCGCGATTGGTTTGGTCAATGGCCGCGTACACAAGGTGTATTGCTACGCGCCGCCTCCAAGGATGGCTTTGCAGGCTCTCGCCGTCTATGTGTGGAGGGTCAACCCACAGTGGTGGCAGACCACTACTCAAGCGATCATGGAATGGTGAGACGTTGGCGAGACTTCGATTGGCGCGGATGTTTCTGTCCGCGCAAACACAAACGGGAGCGCGCACGCTCCGTTGAGTCAGTCGTTATGCGATGGATTTTGCTTTCGGGATGAAGCCGGGGACGCCGGTGTTCACCACCGGATTCAGTCGCTGCCGGGTCTGGATGCGATTGATTTCGTCGAACGCGTCTTGCGGAAGGCGCGAGATGTCGAAATTTTCTTTCGCGCGTGCTTCACTTCGAGGCGTGGTGAGCACCGCGGTGCCGCGCTGTACGGCCCAAGCCAGCAGCACTTGCGCCGGCGATTTTCCGAGTCGCGTGGCGATCGACGTAATGACCGGATCTTCGAGCAGTCCTGGCTTCATTCCGTGACCTAGCGGGGCAAACGCCAAGAGCACCATACCGTTTGCGTTACAGAACTCGAGTAGCTCGGTTTCCGGCAGATAAGGATGCGATTCGACCTGGACGACGGAGGGCTTGATGCGCGCCGATTCGTAGATTGACTTCAGCGTTTCCAGCGTGATGTCGGAAAGCCCGATGGCGCCGCACTTGCCGTGATCGACGAGGGTCTCCATCGCTTTCCAGGTGTCGAACAAAGTGACGCCGGGGTCGTAGAGGACGTTGCCGTCTTTATCGCGCGGATCCTGATTGTCGCCGGGCTGAAACGCGAAGGGAGTGTGAATGAGATAGAGATCGAGATAGGTGAGGCCGAGACGGTCGAGGCTGGCCTGGAAAGCCGGTTCGACGCGCTCGGGGCGATGGTTGGTATTCCGGCGTCGGGAATCAAGGTGCCGAAGCCGAGGGCGGGCATTTGCCCGGCGCCATGGGTGAGAGGGATGCGGGTCAGACGGAGATCTTGAGCTTCAGGCATTGGTACACCTCCACGCCAATTCGCCCCATGGGCGCATTAAATCAGAAGCCGCGGGGCAGCGCAATGACGGGCCGGCGATCTGCCCGCCCTTTCCAAAAGAAGGAAAGGACCGGGCACCCGGCAGTTTGACTTACCATCGTTTTGCGCGCTACTCTCTGCCGGGTCCGGTCGGCCCGATCCCTCATTAAATCATTCCCCGTAAACAGCAGTAATTCGCGGATTCGCTCGGAGTTCCGTTGGTTCGACAGGTGGAACCATGAACAATTTGTTCGGGCCTGATTTCGCTGAGACTGCAGTTTTCAGTTTTCGAAGAGATCGCGCGATGATGGCGGAGCCTCGCGGGGCGGTGAGTCGCGTGCTCCGCCGGTTCGCCGTGTTTGCAGCTCTGTTTTTAACGGTTCTCGTGGCAGATGTTGCACTAGGGCAGAGCTGCCAAGTTGGACTGAGCTTAACTTCCGATTACCAATACGCCATTGGCACATCCAGTGCCGGCAGCGCATACACGTTAACGCTGAATGGCCAGCAACTGGCCGCGGGACCGGTCACGCAGTTGGCTCTTTTTCACTTCGATAATTCACTGAACAGCACATCGGGAGTCGGGCCTTCGGCGGCCACTGGGGTAGCGTATGCCCCGGGCAAGTTCGGGCAAGGAATCTCCCTGCAGAGCGGTGGCCAAATAACTTACCCCGGCAGCCTCTTCAATGTCTCGGAAGGAACGGTGGAGATGTGGGTCGCGTTGCGGTCCGATGGCGACGATCCGGTTTTCGCCAATGCCGACGACTTGCTGTTCTACTATTCAGCGTCGAATGGCGACTTCTTCACCATCGCGATCGATGGCCAGCACACCGGGCGGGTGATTTATACCGGCGCGACCGTCAATGGACAGTGGGAGAGCGCGTATGGCGCCGACATCACGGCATGGAAGGCCGGGGAATGGCATCACATAGCCGCGACCTTTTCCGCGAGCGCCAGTCATATTCGTTTCTACGTCGATGGAGTGAAGGTGGCCGACAACAACGAGGGTCACTTCTACGCGCCTTCGTCGATCGGCGGATCGTTCCAGGTTGGCGCGAACGTGGTAACGATCGACGAACTGCGGATCTCGAACGTGGCATTGCCCGATGGATTGATTGCCGATAACAGCTCCCGGTCGGTTCCGTTTGCCAACGATGAGGTCGCGATTTCGCTGGCTGGAGTCTCTCCTGGCCAACTGGTGTATTCGGCCACCGGTTGCGGGTCATCCTCTCCTTACACTTTTACCGGTGTTCCGATCAGCAACTTCAGCCCGCCGAGCGGGCTGCTGCCTCCGGGTAACTCGAGCGTTACGGTGTCGTTCAACACTCTCCAGCCGACTACCTGTGGCTACTCGGTCGGCTCGCTTCTCGACTTCGGGTCGATGCAGCCGCTGGACGGGTCGGCAACTTCTACTCATAACGGAATCGTTAAAGGGCTGTCGACGAATACCCAGGTATTGAATCACGTGTATATCCGGTGCGCTTCCAATCTTGATTATGTGCAGAGCCTGGTATACCGCGTCGTGGCCCTCCCCAGCGGTCCATTTCCGCGTATTGGGAACATATGGTACGGGCAGTACCTGTATCAAAATCGGCCCGACCTCGCCAAGAAGGTTCAACTCTTCTTCGGCCCCAGCCTGTCGGCCGCCGACGCCATCGCGTTACGTGCGAACAATCCCAATGTCTTGATCGTGCCATCCACCCAGGTGGACGATACCCCCGATACCTCCCTCCCCGAAACCTATTATCTCCACGACACTAAGGGGAATCGCATCATCGACTGGTGCGCTCCCCCACTCGCCATATACAACATGACTCGACCCGAGGTTGCGATTTACGTTGGCCAGCAGGCCTATCAATTGCTGGCGCAGTCCAACTGGGTCTTCGACGGCATGTTCTTTGACAGCTTTAGCCTCACCAAGCCCGTGAGCACGACGGATTGTTACGGCAACCCGGTGCAGATCGACTCCAACGGCGACGGGCTACCTGATGACCAGGCGCAACTGAATGCCGCCTGGGCGGCAGGTGAGTTTCTTGCAGTTAGCACGTTCCACAGCCTGGTGCCGGGCGCTTACGTTGCAGGCCATGTGCTCGAGGCCCCTGCTTCAGCGCAGGAGCTCGCCACCTTCAACGCCACCGCGCTCGAGTTTTTCCAACAGGACATCCGTCAGGGCAACCAACCGTTTGGCACCCTTTGGAACCTGTATCAGTCGTGGGAAACGCAAGGTGTCTCACCGTCTTTCACGCTCATGCAGTCGGCTCCTCCCAACCAGATAGCGTACGGCTACGGCTATGAGCCTCTAAGCGTCGTCACTTCGGAATTGGCCAACTTTGCCCAGAGTTTCTATCCCAACATGCGTTTCGGGCTGGCGCTCACCTTGATGCGCGACGGATTCTTCACCTTCGATTTTGGCGATGTCGCCGCGTCCACAGCGTGGTGGTACGACGAGTACGACTTCGACCTTGGCTATCCGCTCGGGCCGGCAACACGGATTGGCGGCGGATCCTCAGTCAATCTCATCCAGGACAGCGGTTTTGAAGGCAATCTGCAAAGCAACTGGTCGTTCTATGTAGGGTCAGGCAGCGCTACCGAAGTTCAGGATTGCACGATCGCGCACACCGGCAGCTGCTCGGCGCACGTGAACGTCACCGCATTACCCGACCTGAATTGGAAAATAGATCTGGAACAAGACAACCTTCCCCTAATTGCAGGCGAGAGTTATCAAGTGACCTTCTGGGCACGTGCCGACCAGACGAGAACGCTGACCATCAGTTCTCAAGGCGGGGCGCCAGACTACACCTATTACGGCCTCAGTCAGCAGTTTTCGCTTGGCACCACCTGGGCTCTTTACACCGCTACCTTCTCGGCCCCGGTCACGGCCAACGATGGGCGTCTTGAGTTCTGGTTCGGCGATGGCACCGGCCAGGTCTGGATCGATGATGTGCAGCTTGTCGAGGTTGGGAAAGATATTTTTCGACGCGATTTCAGCAATGGCACCGTCCTGCTGAATGGAACTTCGAGTTCTCAGACCATAACGCCGTTGGCCAACCTTCGCCGTTTCCAAGGCACCCAGGCGCCGCTTTACCAGTACATCGTAGACGATGGCGATCCGGGCTTTACTGCCACTGGATCGTGGATCGTCGACACCATCAACCCCTTGTCAACAATCCAGAGGGCTCTTCCGACTATGTACTACCATGCGTGGCAGGGCACCTGTCACGAACTGGATGTGTCATCGGGAACGGCGCAATGGAATCTATCGTTGCCTGCCGACGGAACCTACACGCTGCAAGTTTGGCTGCCGGCGGCTCCTGGTGCAGCAACCTGGACCAAGGACGCGCTGTACGAAGTTGTGTCGAATGGGAGTGTGGTGTTCACAGGATCGCTTGATCAGACTACTGCCGCCGCCGGAGACGGCTGGCATACCATCGCGACGGGGTTGAACCTCACTGCGGCGGGCGCGCCATTCCTGCGCGTTCACAACGGAGCTTCCGGACCTCTCATCGCCGACGCGGTCTATATCACTTCGGCCGCACTTTACAACGATGGCTCGCCAGTCACCGAAGTTACACTCGCACCCTTCGATGGCATCTTGTTGCAACGCGATCCCGACCCGTCCATCAACCCCAGCCGGCCCCCGCGACCGCAGCGGCCCTAGGCTGTCTGGATCGCTGAATATCCGGCTATCCGAATGATGAACGATGGTGGGAGAAGCGGTCGTTAGTCGTTGGTGATTCGTCGTTCGCCGGTCGCGGTGAGGTGAGCTTGTTTCGTGAAGGCACTCTTCAGCCCTCCAGGTTGGGGTAGCCTGTGTAAGTGCCTATTTCGGACAGCTATCGCAAGGCTGGTCGAGAGGGGCGGACAGCACCAGTCTTCTTCTCGATGTCCGAAGATTTCGGCACCGCACCAGCGCATTTCCAGGAGTCCCCGAGGCGCATTGCAGCGTGGGAGCTCAGGTAGTTAGCATACGAATAGTTGAAGTTGTGCAGACGTGAGAGGGCTAGCGTTATGAAATCCGCTTGGTACGAGAAGCAGGGCGCTGCGCGGGAAGTGCTGATCGTCGGCGAAATGGACGATCCGCAGCCCCGTGCGGGAGAAGTTCGAATTCGTGTTGCCTTTTCAGGCGTGAATCCTGGTGACGTTAAGAAACGCGGTGATGCCTTCGGTGTCGGAATGCCGTATCCGCGTGTCATTCCGCACAGTGATGGTTCCGGCACTGTCGATGCGGTCGGCGAAGGGGTGTCACGGGAATGGATCGGACGGCGGGTCTGGTGCTATGGTGCCCAGTCGTATCGCCCTTTCGGAACCGCCGCTCAGTACACCGTTGTTCCTCTCAAGCTTGTCGTTCCACTACCCGAAGGCGTGCCACTGGAGCAGGGTGCGTGTCTCGGTATTCCCGGCATAACCGCTCATAGGGCAGTTCATGTCGCAGGTTCAGTCAAAGGCAAGACAGTTCTAGTGCAAGGCGGAGCTGGTTCGGTGGGGGCTTGCGCGGTGCAACTCGCGCATCAAGCCGGTGCGCGCGTGATCGCCACTTGCCGTGCCGAAACCGATAGGGAAATCACTTCGCGCGCCGGAGCGGACGAAACTCTGCTCACTGGCGAAAAGTTGGAGGATAGAATTCGGGCTTTGGCTCCCGATGGAGTCGATCACATTGTGGAAGTCGCTTTCGGAGCGAATATCAAGATCGATGCCGAGGTGCTGGCGCAAGGCGGTTCCATCGCTACTTACGCGACCAATGTACCCATGCCAGAGATTCCTGTCTGGCAGCTTGTATTCTTCAACGCGAGGCTCCTTTTTGTCGGCAGTGACGACGTCCCAGGAGAGGCAAAGATCGAAGCCACTCTTGATATCAACAAGGCGCTTGAGGCTGGCTGGCAGGGACTCGACATCGCTGAGATCGTTCCGTCGGATCAGATCGCACAGGCTCACGAGTTGGTCGAACATCCGGCAAAACCGGGCCGCGTGATCGTGGCGATCTAGCGTGGGGCCATCACCTCGCACACTGGCGATTGCTGGTTGAATTCAGCTGATTCTCGGTATCCGCAGAATTAGAAGAGCGAAAAGGCAAAGGGCCTCGAGTCGAACTCGTGGCCCTTTTGCGTAGCACAATTTACGCGTGCGCCAGTTCGTGCTCGTAGCGCTTTTTCATTTCTGCGAGCGGAATGGGCTTGTAGTCGTTGGAATGGCCGGCCTGGCCGAACTGGGTCATGCGCAGGGCGACGACTTTCTTCATCGCTTCGCGCGCGGGCTTCATGTAGTCGCGCGGATCGAACTTCTCCGGCGTTTCGGTGAACACCTTGCGGATGGCGCCCGTGATGGCGAGGCGGTTGTCGGTATCGACGTTGATCTTGCGCACGCCGTTGCGGATGCCGAGCTGAATCTCTTCCACCGGCACGCCCCAGGTGGGTTTCAGCTTGCCGCCGTATTGATTGATGATGTCCTGTAAATCTTTCGGTACAGACGACGATCCGTGCATGACGAGGTGGGTCTGCGGCAGGCGCTTATGGATCTGGATGAGGCGGTCCATTTTCAACACCGAGCCGTCGGGCTTCTTGTTGAACTTGTAAGCGCCGTGACTGGTGCCGATGGCGATGGCGAGCGCGTCGACGCCGGTCTTCTCGACGAATTCGACAGCCTGGTCGGGATCGGTGATGTGCTCGAGTCCCGAGCCGCCGGCGCCGTGTCCGTCTTCGATTCCGCCGAGCACGCCGATTTCCCCTTCGACAGTGATGCCACGGGCGTGCGCGATTTCTACGACGCGCCGTGTAACGTCAACGTTCTGCGCGAAGGTGGAAGGCGTTTTACCATCTTCTAATAAGGATCCGTCCATCATGACGGAAGTGAAGCCGAGGTCGATCGCCGACTTGCAGGTCTCGAAGCTGTTGCCGTGGTCGAGGTGAAGGACGGTGGGGATCTCGGGGTAGAGTTCGGCGGCGGCGAGCATCAGGTGATAGAGGAACTTATCCTGCGAGTAGGAACGCGCGCCGCGGCTGGCCTGCACGATCACGGGCGACTTGGTTTCGCGAGCCGCTTCCATGATGGCCTGGATCTGCTCCATGTTGTTCACGTTGAACGCACCGACGCCATATCCGCCTTTTGCGGCTTCGTCGAGTAGCTGGCGCATCGACACTAACGGCATGAGGAATCTCCTTTATACGATGTCAGGGAACGCTATAATCTTTCCCATGGTAGCGAAGGGGTGAGACGGACGTTGTGACGTAGCGCACAGCGCGCGCGGAATTATTCGCGGTCCTCTCCAATCATCGGCAATCAGGCCATAAAACTTAAGAGGAGGAAGTATGAAGCTAACGCCCGGGAAATTGTCGGGATTGAAGGCGGTGTCGAATCGGCATGGCGTGATCGCCGCGGCCGCCATGGACCAGCGCGGTTCGCTGGCGAAGTCGCTGGCGAAGGAAAAAGGTGCTGAGATCACCGACGCCAACATGGAAGAGTTCAAGTCGCTGGTGACGGAGATTTTGACGCAGCATGCCAGCGCGATCCTGCTCGATCCCGAGTGGGGATTGCCGGCGTCGAAGCGCCGCCAGAACAATGCCGGTTTGCTGCTCGCCTACGAGAAGACCGGCTACGACAAGACTGAGCCGGGACGCCTGCCCGACCTGCTCGACAACTGGAGCGTGCAGCGGCTGAAGGAAGCCGGCGCGGACTGCATCAAGATTCTGCTCTATTACACGATGACCGACGGCAAAGAGACCAACGACATCAAGCATGCCTGGGTGGAGCGCATCGGCGACGAGTGCCGCGCGAATGACATTCCGTTCTTCCTGGAATGCGTGGGCTATCAGGAGGGCGTGGACGAGAAGGGTCCGGAGTTTGCGAAGAAGAAGCCCGAGATCGTGATCGACTACATGAGGGAGTTCTCGAAAGATAAATACGGCGTCGACGTGCTGAAGGTGGAAGTGCCGATCAACATGAAGTACGTGGAAGGATCGGGTGTGTACGCCGGCACCACGGCTTATACGAAAAAACAGGCTGCCGATCACTTCAAGGAAGCGGCACAGGCGACCACGAAGCCGTTCATCTATCTCTCGGCCGGCGTGAGCAATGCGGAGTTCACCGAGACACTGCGCTTTGTGGGGGAAGTCGGCGTGAAGTACAACGGCGTGCTCTGCGGACGCGCTACCTGGGCCGATGGCGTGAAGGTCTATGCCAAGCAGGGCGCGGATGCATTCCGCAAGTGGCTGGAGACCGAAGGCGTGAAGAACATCGAGGCCGTGAACGACGCGCTCAAGGGCGCGACGTCGTGGTACGACAAGTACGGCGTACACGAAGCAGTCGGAGCGCGGTAAGAAGTCGTTTGGTTCGACGACGGCGGCGCCTGCGGGCGCCGCTTTAGTTTTGTCAGGTAACACATGGAAGTTCAGCGTACCCGCTCGTCTGCAATAAGACTTTTCTGTTCCTGATGTGCAAAGCCTTGCAACTGCAAAACTAAAGTAGATGTTACAAAAGCGTTGCTGGGGAACGACTTGTGCGCAAAAGGGCATTGGCACGGAACGTGCATTACTGACTGTAACGACCCTCCCACGTTGAAGGCCCTCATACCAAAGAATTCAGGAGACTGTATGCGAAATGCTCTACGGGCCCTGACAGTACTGCTGGCGTTTTCGCTGCCGGCGATGGCGACCACCGTTTCTCTCAACTTTATGGTGGTGGCGACCGGTGCCGGAGGACCAGTGGCCGGCACGGCCGTTTACCAAGCGTCAATCCCAACCTCGCTGGGGCAGGTTGGTTCGATCACGATCCAGGACAACGCCGACGGCGCGGGCGCGGCCGGAATTTTCTCCGGCTTCGACGTGGACGCTCTGTTCCTGGATGCCGACGGCAACTATTTGACGACCGGCGATCAGACCTACGCCAGCAATTTCTTGTTTCAGGCAGGAAGCATTCTGCCGGATGGCGGCGATCCTACGCTGGAGCCGAACGGGGCGCATCCCGGGCCGACGTTCGGGTCGCTTTCCGCCACATCGATTGACTTGGCGACTGCGACCTTGAACACGATCGACGGCAACTCCGTCGCCGACGTGAACCAGGCATTCGGGTTCCTCAGCCTTGGCGAAGGCGGCACGCTGACCGCGAATTTCTCGCCCGGAGTGCCGGTAGGGTCGACGCTGTACCTGATCACGGGAGAAGTCGGCAACAACGGCGAAGGACTCTCGGCGACGGTGACGGCGTCGGACGCGCCGGTGCCAGAACCGGCGAGCCTGCTTCTGCTGGGCAGCGGCCTGGCAGGGATCGCCAGCAAGCTTCGCAAAAAATAACTCACTGTCGTCTACGCGGGGAGAAAGGCTCAGTCGCAAGGCTGGGCCTTTCGTTTTTGGACAGGGCAATGATCAGGAAGGATCGCGGGCAGGAATGTCCGCGCCACACAGGGGTGTCCCCGCAACACTGATGATCAGGAAGTGCACTCGCCGGAGGACGAGTGGCTTCCTGATCATCTCCGAGATGGGTTCATTTGAATTTGAACGACGCGGTGTGCGTGGTGCCATCGTTGAGCGTGACCAGCAGTTCGCGACAAGTGTTGTCCCACGAGCGCTTGGTCTGCCACAGGAAGAAGTAGTGTTTGGTCAGCGGATCGTAGAGCGGGATGCCGACGATATCGATCGGCTGAGGAGATCCGATGGCAGCTCCCGTCGTGCATGAGACCTGCTGCGAGGCCGGCGATCCTGCGGCGAAGATGTGCAGCCCGTCGAAGCCGCCTATGCTGAAGACCACCAGCACGGGCAGTCCGGCGTCAACTTTATTCGTACCGGGGCTGATCGGCGGATAGAAGCCCGAGAACTTGTAATCCACCGAGTACGAGCACGACGCCGAATTGGTGTTGCCGGCGAGATCGGATCCCGTGAGGGTAACGGTGTGCGTACCGACCTGATTGGTGGGAACGGTCGCACTCACCGTGGCGGACACGGGCCCGGAGAGTGCGTCTGCGATCGACGCCGAAACTTTCGCACCAGCCTGGTCAAGAAAGAAGGTGGGCGCCGACTGGCAGGTCACGGTCGGCGGCGTGACGTCGATGTTCACGTTGACGTTATCGGCGGCGCTGACGTTGTTGGCGTTGTCGAAGGACCGGGCGCCGATCGTGTGATGGCCTTCGCCGGAAATGGTTGCCGTCGCGCTCGATCCGGCTACAGCCGTAACGCTTCCGTTATCAATCCAGTAGCGAATCGCCGCCACGCCGCTGCCGCTGTCGAAGCCGGTGATGGTGGCTGTGACTGTAGAAGAGTTGATCCAGCCATTGCCGTTCGGGCTGGGGTTCAGGCTGACGTTCACCGTCGGAGGCGTGAGGTCAATCGTCGCCGGAGCCGGCAGCAGAACAACGCCGGTGTGCGCGGCGAGATTCAGAGCGACCGCTCCGCTGCTCACCGAATACATATTGCCGCTGATCGGATCCTGCAAGCTGGCGCCGTCAGGGAAGTACGCGCCCACCGGAACGCTGGCGTTATTCGTCGCCGAGCCGTTGTTCATGGCGACGACGGCCGTTGTCGTTCCGTCGGTTCGGGCATAGGCATAGGTGTTCGGTGCGGTGCTGGGCTGCTGCGTGTCACCAGTCAGCAGGGTGACAAATGCGCCGTCACGCAGCACGGGGTACTGCTTGCGCAAGTGGGTCAGCGCCGTGTAATACGACTCGACCGAAGTATCGGGCGGGCCATAGATGGTCGGATCGCCTGCCTGATCGAGCCACGGATACGGCGGCCGCGTGTAAGGATCCCCGATCGGGCCATTGCTGCTGCTCGACAGCGACGGAGAATTGACCGCGACTTCGTCACCGTAATACGTCATCGGCGCGCCGATGTAGGTGTACTGGAACAAGGCCGCCAATTCCAGGCGCTGCTTGGCTTGCGTGAGTCCAGTGTCACCGGTTTCCGTCATCACGTACAAGGCGCGATTCACGTCATGGGAATCGAGCAGGTTGAGCATCGCCGCCGTTGCCTGCGCAGGATAATCGTCACGCACGGCGCGAATGGCGTTGTCGAACTGGCTCGGCGTCAATCCAGGAATATTGTTCGTCCCGTTGTTGTTGTCGTCGGCCCAGTCGGCGTTGCGCACGAATCCGGTGATGTTCTTGCGGAAGCGGTAATTCATCACCGAATCCATCTGGTCGCCGGCCAGCCACTGGCTGGCATTGGGCCAGATTTCGCCGATCATCGGCCCGTTCGGGTTGTAGGTCTTGGCGAAGGTGCGATAGTCGTTCCACCACGGATGGCCAAAGTTGCCGTCATCGGCCACGTCGTAGCGCCAGCCGCCCGCGCCTTGCGAGTACCAGTACGCCGTCACGCTCCCGGGCGTGCGATAGAAGAAGTCTTTAACGGCATCGTTGGTGTGGTCGAATGTCGGCAGGCTGTCGAAGCCGAACCATCCCGGATAGTCCGCCGAAGTGCAGGGCACGTTGTCGTCGTTGAAGTGGAACCACGTGCGCCAGATCGAACTCAGCGATTCGCACGCGCCGTCGGTTGGATAGCGGTGGTAGCGATCGAAGTACAGGCTGTCGGACGACGCGTGATTGAATACGCCGTCGAGAATCGTCGTCATGCCGCGCTTGTTCATCTCGCCGATCAGGTTGGTGAACGCCTGGTCGCCGCCGAGCGCGGGATCGATGTGCAGGTACTGGTCGGTGTCGTAACGGTGATACGAACGCGCCTCGAAGATCGGATTCATGTAGATGGTGTCGAACCCGAGCGACTGGATGTAATCCAACTCGCTCTGCACACCTGCCAGGTCGCCGTTATAGAACTGGGTGAAATTGTTGTAGCAGCTCGAAGCCGGATTGCGCGGATCACACATCGCCGAGTTCCACGTGTCGTAGTGGATCACCGTGCTCGGATCGGTGCCGTAGAAGGTGGGGCATCCGGTGGCCGAACCCGCGCGGCAGTAGTCGTTCGTCTGATCGCCGTTGCGGAAGCGGTCGGGCATGATGTGATACACATTCGCGTTCTGCAGCCACGCCGGCGTCTGGAAGTTGGGATCGTAAACGGTGAACTGGAACGACGGGAACGGCTCGCCATCGGACGCGGTGCCAGTTCCATCTTTGTGAACGTTGTCGTAATCGTCGAGGTAGTCGTCGCTGTACCAGCCGTTGGTCTGGTCGCGATTGATGCCGAACTTGTAGTAGTAAACGGTGGTGGTGGAAGGCATGGTAAGCGTGGCCTTCCAGACGTCATACTCGGTGCCACCGATGGTGATGTTCTGATCGAACGGCATTCCAGTGTCGACAGGTCCGGTGGTATTGCCGCTTGCCGTATCAAACAAATAAGCGCGAACCTTCACGCCCCAGATGCCGCTTGAGTGCAGCGTGCGGAAGCGCAACGTGACCTGCGAGTTCTCGGGCACTGCGCCTTCCTGGTCGCGATAGAACGGATCGAAGGTGTTGTGATAGAAGCCGGCCTTGTCGGCTCCGCTGAATCCCGCCGGCTGTTCATTTGAGAACGGCGGCGTGCTGGTGCCGTTGCCGGTATTCACCACCGCGTAGTATTGCGTGGCCGTCGCGCTGGTGCCGGCGAAGGCGCCAATGTTGTTGTCGGTCGGAACCTGTCCGTAGATGTAGCCGCCGCTGGACGTAAGGTATCCAAAGAAAACGAACGATGACGGAATCCCGCCGCCGGTGATGGCGCTCCACGGGATTGCCACCTCGCGCGTGTTCGACTGGCTGCTGTTGCTGGCATACGCGCCGTAGTTTGCGGTCGAACCGCCCCAGTTCCCAGATCCGTCGGCGTTGCGGTATTCGCGGTATCCGTCTTTAACGTAGGTGACGAACTTGGCGCGGAACGGCAGCGACGCAAAGTCTGTACCGTCGTAGTTAAAGCCGGTGGTGTTGCCGTCTGAGTTCGAACAGCACGTCGGCGGGTTCTGCGGATTGCCCGTAATGTAAATCACCGCGCCTTCCGCGAGGTTGGCATTCACGATCCCGACATAGAGGTTCGTCGCGTCCCACGTCATGTACCAGGTCTGGCTGGTGTTGCCGGCGTTGTTGAGCTGGTTATTGGTGCCGTATTCGCCGGGATTGATCGTCCCATCGATGGTGGGCGTGCTCCATTGAGCGGCCAGGGGGAGCGAAGAGAAGCAAAACGCGAACAGGAGCAGGGCGGACTGCAACATCAGGGCACGACGCATATTTCCTCGCAATTCAGCTCAGTCGCAGCGATCAGCCAAGGGAATCAAAGTACGTCAGTCGGTTCGTTGGTTTGTTGTCGGTAAAGCAGTGCACTCAAGAATTCGTGGCGTCGGACAAAATGCTACTTCCCGGAAGCTTTGTCAATAGAGCGTTAGCCGCGCTTTTTGAGCTTTGATCGACGAGGTCTCCGTTGTCACGCAACGATGTACAGGTGACGTTTACAAAATCGATTATCTAGGAGATTATTTGCGCGGCCGTCTTCATTTATATATAAGCAAGCCGTTTTCTCCGGAGGAACCTTGGCCCAGTCCGCGCAAACGCGACGCCCGTGGATCGCAGTCGGTGTCGCCGCTCTACTCGCCGTCCTGCTCGTTCAGCTTGTATTTTCGGTTCGCCGTAATTCCATCACCTGGGACGAAGACGATCACATCTACGCCGGATACATGTCGTGGAAGCACGCGGACTACGGCATCAATCCTGAGCATCCGCCGCTGGTGAAGGCGGTGGCGGCCATTCCGCTGCTGAACATGCAACTGAAGATGCCGCCCGTCCAGGCGCGCAACTTCAAGATCGAAGCGTTTCTCGACGGCAAGGATTTCCTGTTCAAGAACGACGCCGACGCGATCCTCTTCCGTGCGCGGATGGGGGCGGCCATCTTTACGCTGCTGGCGGTGTTGCTCGTCTTCCTCGCCGCCCGAGAAATGTTCGGGTTGGTGGCAGCATTTATCGCGCTGGGGTTGCTGGTCTTCGATCCGAGCCTGGTGGCGCATGGTGCTGTGGTCGGCACCGACGTTGGCCTGTCGTGTTTCATGTTCGCCACCGTGTATGCGTTCTACCGCTATGTGAAGTCGCCGTCGATCGTTCGCTTGCTGACGGTGGGCGTTGCGTGCGGTTTGGCGCTAGCGTCGAAGCACACCGGCATCCTGCTGTTCCCGATGCTGTTCCTCCTGGCGCTGGCGGAAGTCGGGCGCGATGTGGTGGCGAAACAGTTTTCGGGGAGGCGCCTGGGACGACTGGCGCTCGCACTGGTGGCGATTACTGCCATCGGGGTGACGATCTTATGGGCGACGTACGACTTCCGCTACCAGGCGCGGCCTGACGGATTGCAGATGAATCCGCCGCTCGCCGGATTCGTGCAAAGCCTCTCGCGTCCTCACGACGTGAAACTGCTGCAGACGTTCGCTCGCTTCCACCTGCTGCCGGAGTCGTACATCTACGGACTCACCGACGTGCGTTCGATGGCCGACTTCTATGCCACCTACCTGCTCGGGAAAACTTATCCGCACGGCGTCTGGTTTTATTTCCCGCTGGCGTTCCTCATCAAGTCGAGCCTGTCGTTTCTGATCCTGCTGGCGATTGCGATCTGGGCTATCGCTAGTCGTCGCCTCGCCGCGTGGCGGGAGGTGCTGTTCCTGACCATTCCACCGCTCTTCCACCTGCTGGTGGCGATGAGCTCCGGCATAAACATCGGGGTGCGACATATTTTGCCGATGTACCTGTTCTTTGCCGTGCTGATCGGCGGCGCGATGGCGAAACTGATCGAGCGAAACCGTGCATGGGTTTATGCGGTCGTCGCGCTCCTGATCTTCCAGGCGATTTCGACCTCGCGCGCCTATCCGGCGTATCTCGCCTATGCAAATGAGCTATGGGGCGGCCCGGCGAACGTCCACAACCTGCTCAGCGACTCGAACTCCGACTGGGGACAGCAACTGAAAGACGTGAAGCGCTATCTCGACCGGCGCGGCACGAAAGACTGCTGGTTCATTTATTTTGCCGAGGGCGTGGTCGACTCCAGCTACTACGGCATCCCGTGCAAGCCTTTGCCGACCTCCGATTCTCTCTGGGTGGGCGAACCGGCAAACGCGCCGGCAACGATCGACGGCACGGTGCTGATCAGCGCCGGCGATCTCTCCGGATTCGAATTCGGTGCCGGAGCTTTGAATCCTTACGAGCAGTTCAAGTCGCTCAAGCCGACGGCGGTGATCGACTATGGCGTGTTCGTTTATGACGGGCACTTCGAGATTCCGCTGGCGGCGTCGATCAGCCATTCGCAGAAGGCGGAATCGCTGCTGGCGGCGCATCAATTGCCCGAGGCACTTGCCGAAGCGCAACAGGCGGTCACGCTCGCTCCCAACGCCGTGAAGCCTAACTCGCTCCTCGGCGACATCTATATGACGATGCATCGGCCGGAAGAAGCGCGTCCTTATTATGAGAAGGCCCTGCAGTCGGCGAAAAACATCGAGCCGGAATTCCAGGCCGGATGGGTCGAGCCGCTGGAGCGTCAACTGGCGAACATGCCGCGAAAGGATCCAGTCGACGAGGCGCGCTGATCGTTATTCCACGTGCCACTCGAGATTGGTGGCGTAGAAGCCGGTGAGGTCGGCGTGTCCGGCGAGCGTCTCGCGCTCGCGCCCGTCCACGATCACTTTCACTTGCTGCAGACCGTCGATGTTGGCGCCGAGCGTTCGCGCCAGCGAGGCCATCGTTAGTTCCTCCACCAGCACGCCCGAACGGTGCTCGTCGGCGAAGGCGCTGTTGACGTCTACCACCGCGGTCTTGTTATTGGCGAGCAGGAAGACTTCTTTAACGTCAGCGTCATTCGTGATCGGATGCGCGGAGTTCTTCTCCTGCCACTGCTCGATCAGCACGTGGACGATCTCCCGCGCGCGCAGGGCCGGCTCAGGCGGCAAGGCGGCAGCCACCTGACGTCGAACCAGGTCGCCCTGGGCGTCGTCGGGGGTGAAGATGGTGATGCGCTGCGTCGGGCCATTCACCGGCGGCGCGACCGGCTTCGTATCGGCCGAGGTCTTCAGTAGTTCCACCGCCTGCCGGTGGAGATGCCAGCCGTAAAGCCCCATGCCGGCCAGTGCCGCGAGCAGGATCACGATGGTGATCACGAGATTGCGGGGAATCATCGGCGGCCCTCGATCGTGCTGCGAATGTTTACGATGCCGCTTCCCACCGATGCTGCAATCGACTGCTGGTAAGCGACGGAGCTCAACCCTTCCTTAATCTCTTCCGGGGTGTTTGGCGGTTCAGCGATTTCCACGGCGATCGCAGGCTTAGCGATGTTTCGCAGCGGGCGCAAGCCGCTTTCGAGCGGCAGGGAATGGATCTGGCGCGATTCGAACTCCGTCACCAGGCTGGCTTCGAGGTTGTGGCTGATGTCGAGATAGGCGGCCTGGGCCGAGTCCCAGGGCAGGAATCCGTGGTTTGCGCCTTTCACGTCGCCGTTAAAGCGTGCCGAATAGAGATGAACGCCCGTACCGAAACTGGTCGCGTGCACGCACAGATACAAAGCCGCGTGTGAACCGTTCGCGGCGACCGCACGCTGGTCGAGAGTCAGGGTGGTGTCGCCGTCGCGCAAGAGAATCGCCGTGATGCCGCGCTGGTCGAGGTCGGCGCGAATGCGGCGGGCAATGGCGAGCGTCACATCCTTCTCCAGCAGTCCGTCGCCTAGCGTGGCGCCAGGGTCGTCGCCGCCGTGCGCCGGATCGATTACGACTACAAACTTTGGCGGGCCAGTCGGGGCTTGGGCGACCGGTGCTCCGGGCGTCGGAGCAGTTGGCTGGTTCGGTTGTTGCGTCGACGGAACCGTGGCAGATGGCGGCGTGGTTGGTTTTGTCGCCAGCGCTGTTTGTGCCGGTAACGCTGCCGTTAAGGTGATGGTTCGCCCGCCATCGCTGAAGGTCGGTTGCGTCGGCGCACTGGTTGCAATCGTGATTTCCGCCGCGCCGTTATTTTCAGAAAAGGTCGTGGACCGGATCGTCGAATTCTCAAACAACTGTGGATTCGTTCCTCCCGGGATCAGCGGCTCGCGGCTGAAGCTCAGCCGCACGCGTCCCGGCTCAGTGGAGACAGTCGGATTCACCGCCGAAGAGAAGCGCAGCACCAGCTTGTTTGGGCTGCTCTTTGCCATTTCGGCCGTGTATGTCGTCGAAACGTCGCCCACAAACAGCCGCCGCGAATTCTCGCGCAAGTTTGTGCTTTGGTGTGTGAACTGCACCATCAGGACAGGTGTGGACCCGACCGGAACATAACCGCGCTGCCCGTCGGTCCAGAATGGGTGCGCAAGGTGAATTGCTTTGCCGCGAACGCTCGCCGTTTCGCTGCCTTCCTTGAAGTCCGCCTCGAACGGCTTGCCCGACGCCGGCGCGAGGCGAAGCTTCCAGCGCTCGCCTTTACGAGTGAGCGTCGCATTGCCGAACGGATCGACCAGGTCGGTAAGGCTCACAAATTCCTGCCCGTCGTGATCGACCACGGAAATCGTGAAGCTGGTTTGCGCGGAATAGACCGCGAGGCGCTTTTCCTCGGCGGCAGGCGAGAGTCCGAGGAGCAAGAGCCCCATCAGGATCAGTTGGAAATATCGTCGCAAGGCAGAAGCATAACAAACCAAGCCGCGAATGCAGTGATGACAGCGAGACTATTTTGCGGCGGCCCTGCCGTGCGAAGGATCGGACTCGTTCGCAACTTCGACATCGATATGCAGTCGCGTTTTCGGATCGACATTCGGCGGATAACAGTTGCCGTCGGCATTATAGGTTTGCGCGCACGACTGCGTGAATTCCGGGCGCCGCGGCGATTGCACGTACTGCCAGACTTCGGCGTAGTCGATGCCGCTGCCTTTTGGCGTCAGGTCCGCGGTCTTCGTTTCCGCCGCCTTCCCGTCAACCGGCGCAGGTGACTTCGGAATCACGCAGCCCGGCGACGGCGGGCATTGATCGTTCGCGATGAAGTAAGCGATATGACGATCGCCGGCATCTTTGTGGATGTCGTCGGCAGTGATCACGGTCTCGCCCGAGCCTTCGGTCGCCGGAATTCCCGAGCAATACACGCCCGCGCGATAGCCGCTCGAGTTCACCGCATCGATCCACGCAAACAGATAATCTTTTTGCGGCTCCAGCAGGCGTCCACCTTCTTCCTGGTCGAGAAAGAGCACGGTGTCTTTGGGAAAGCCTTCGCGTTTCGCCGCAGCCACGGCGGCCTCACCGTCGGCCGAGCCAAGTTCCTCGGCCTCATTGCCCTTCAGTTGCGCGTAGGTCTTGCCGTTATAGAGAACGAGGAAACCGAAGCCGGCTTTTTCGACCGCCGCGCGCTTGCCGGTCCAGGAATTGGTTTTCGCGCCCGGCGGATTGTTCAGCCAATATCCGGTAAAGGCGAAGGTCTTGTGCAGCGTGGCGAGGTGATTGTCGCCGGGATAATCGTTGCGATCGAAGCCGAAAGACTGCGCGTGAGCGGTGGTGGCTGCAAGCAACAGGATGAAAGCTGTCCATCTCATCGACTGATCCTGCGTTTGATGCTATAGGCGTCCCGGCCGATCAATATTCAATCGACAATAGACAATAATCAACCCACTTCTACTCCACCGAATAGATGGTCAGTCCGCTCAGCATCTTGGGGAAGAAGTCTGTCGACTTCTGTGGCAGCACGCCGCCGGCAAAGGTGATCTCTCGCAGCTGTTGCATCTTGATCGGGTTCATCAGGAACGCAATGTTCGCGCCATCGCGCACGCGCTTCAGCGCCTCGTCGGGCTCGCGGTGATACGAAATGTTCTCCTGGTTGCGGATCGACTCCTCCGACAAGCCGAGCACGTGTTCGAGCAGGACCTTGTGCAACGCCACGACATCGAGCTGACGTTGCAGGGGAGGAACATGTTTCAGCAAATCATCGGCAGCGCCCTCGCGAGCGTGAAGCAAAAAGCATTCGTCTCCGCTGGCAGCCAGCAAGGTTGTGCCATGGGTTCCAGCTTCGTGCAGTCGCGACATTTTTGTCTCGCAGGTTCCGGTCAGTGGCACCACTTCGAAAAACTTGCGCGCGCCCTCGATAAACTTCTCGCGATCGAAGGTCTTCAGGCTGTGGACCACGCGATGCGTCGGCAGGATCACGAGTCCGCGCGAGTCCATGTTCACCAGCGTCATCATCACGCGTTCGTAAGGCGCATCGTCGGCCGTCTTTCCTGACCGTCTCCGCTCATCGCGGTAGTTAAGCGCCGTCTCATAGCGATGGTGCCCGTCGGCAATGATAAGTTTCTTGTCCAGCATCTTCTTCTGGACCGCTTCCACCACCCGCGGATCGGCTATGCACCATACCCGATGCAACACCCCGTATTCATCCGTTACCGCAATATCGGGATCGACCGAAAGGGCATCGTCCGACGACCGCTGCCGTGTACCTCCGGGACTTACTTCCAGAAGCGAATTCTCAAGGGTCATCCCGACCTCGTCATCGGGGTCGCTATACAGCATGAAAATCTGGCCGAAGTGGGCCTGCGTTGCCCGCAGCAGGTTCAAACGGTCGGACTTCGGCTTGGCCAGCGTTTGCTCGTGGCGAAAAACCACGCCATCGGAATAGTCATGAATCCGGCCGGCGGCGATGAATCCTCGACGCTCGAATTCGACCCCCGAGCCATGCGCCCCCAAGGCTGTGGCCGGTACGGTGAAGCGTTGCGTGTAGTAATAAATCGCCGGCTTGGGATCCTGCTTTAGAACTCCCTCTTTGCGCCACTGGCGCAGGTTTTCGGCCGCGCGCGTATAGACGTTGTCAGATTCGTTATCCTCGGCCTTCGACTTGCCCAGGATGATCCGCACCAGGTTATAGGGGCTGGCGGCGTAGTAGCCGTCCTGCATCGCGGGCGAGATTTTGTCGTACGGTTGAGTGACAACGTCGGATGCGGAGACGCAATTGGCGTCGTAACGCAGGGCGCGAAAAGGATAGATATCAGCCATGTCTGATGATTTGACGGGAACGCAACAATTCGGTGACAAGTCCCTCGTGGGACGAGTTGAAAAATGCTCGTCACCGAGGGTATGCGCATTGTAGCAATTTGCGATTTGGGAAACCTAAATTCCAGGCAACTCATCACAGAAATTGAGGTTCAGCTCGCCTGCTGGATATCACAAAATGTGTCAGTTGAGCGACGGCAAGGCTGTGGTACCATCTGGCAAATAAGAGGACACCTATGGCCCGCAGTACCGGGGAATTTGGCGGGTCGTACCGCCGTTGGATGTTCCCTACGCTTGTTCCGAAATTGGGGATCGGATGCAAGCACTCAGTTGCTCGCATGATGCCGTTCCGCGACTTTCGTGTGTCCATCATTCTGCTGGTCTTGTTTGTGTTCCTCGTCTCAGGTTTTGCGTTCTGCCAAACTCAGTCAACCAACGACGTTCACGTTTCGCCCGAAGCCACTCCGCCTCAGCCGAAGACTGATCCAGCTCTGATGCCCGGCGGCAGCGCCGCGCCGGACACGACCAATCCGACGTTGCAGACGCACACGCGTCCGATGAAAGTCGATGTCGATCTCGTCCTGGTTCCAGTCACCATTACCGATCCGATGAATCGACTTGTCACCGGACTCGAGCAGGACAATTTCGAAGTTTACGAGGGAACCGAGAAGCAGCAGATCAAGCACTTTTCCAGTGAAGACGTTCCCATCTCGCTGGGCGTGATTTTCGACATCAGCGGCAGCATGTCGAACAAGATCGAGAAATCGCGCGAAGCCGTCGTCGAGTTTTTCCGCACCGCCAATCCGCAGGACGAGTTCTTCATGGTGTCGTTCAGCGACAAGCCGGAGTTGCTCTCAGATTTCACTTCATCGGTGGAAGACATCCAGGCCAAGCTGGTTTATCTGCAGCCCAAGGGACGGACAGCGCTCATGGACGCCATCTACATGGGTCTGCACCAGATGCGCAAGGCGCACCACGAGAAGAAGGCGCTGCTGATCATCTCCGACGGCGGCGATAACCACAGCCGCTATACTGAAAACGAGATTAAGTCGATGGTTAAGGAAGCCGACGTCCAGATTTACGGCATCGGAATATTTGACAGCGCTCCCACAACACCGGAGGAAAGATCGGGTCCAATTACATTGTCGGACGTAACCGATGTGACCGGCGGGCGTACCTTTACCATCGACAACCCGAACGAACTGGCGGACGTGGCCACAAAGATAGGGATAGAGCTGCGCAACCAATATGTACTCGGTTATCGTCCAAACAGACCAGCACGTGACGGGAAGTGGCGGAAGATTAAAGTGAAGCTGATTCCGCCCAAGGGGCTCCCGCCACTGCACGTTTACGCCAAGACGGGCTACTATGCACCTACGCAATGAATCCCCGAATTCCTTTACTTTGAGAAACTTAACGAAATTATGGATGGGAGCCGGGATAGTCCTGGTTCTCTTGACGGCTTTGGCCGCGCAGGAAGTACCCGTGCAGCCGCAGCAGTCCCAACCCGCACCAACTCCGGCGCAGCAGGCCCCAGCGCCGTCGGATCAGCCTGCCCAAGTGCCGTCAAATCAGGCGCCGTCGAATCAGCAGGGCGGAAACAGTGTCCAGGTCCCCGACCAGCAGGGAACTGCTCCCAGCCGCCAGGAAGGCGATGTGTTCGTCTTCCGCAAGAACGTTGAGGAAGTCCAGCTCCACGCGACCGTGCTCGACGACAAGCATCGTATGGTGACCGACCTGGCCAAGGGTGATTTCGCCGTCTTCGAGAATGGCGCTCAGCAACAGATCACGTCGTTCCATCGCGAAGACATACCGGTCTCGATCGGCATCGTGATCGACAACTCGGGATCTATGCGCGATAAGCGCCCCGCCGTGAACCAGGCGGCACTGAACCTGGTGAAGGCCAGCAATCCGCAGGATGAAGTCTTTATCGTCAATTTCAACGACGAATACTACCTCGACCAGGATTTCACAGCGAGCCTCAAGCTCATGAAAGATGGCCTGGAGAAGATCGACTCGCGTGGCGGCACGGCTCTCTACGACGCGATCGTCGCCTCCGCCGATCACCTTGAGAAGAATGGCAAGCTCGATAAGCGCGTGATTTTGGTCGTCACCGACGGCGAAGATAACGCCAGCCGCGAGACGCTTGAGCAGGCCATCCGTCGCCTTGACGTCGATAATGGCCCTACCGTTTACACCATCGGCTTACTTGGCGACGAGCATCAAAAGCGCGCGCGCCGCGCCCTGCAGGAACTGGCCGAGCACACCGGCGGCGTTTCATTCTTCCCTAAGGACCTGCGTGAAGTTGATGCCATTAGCACGGAAGTCGCGCACGATATCCGCAACCAGTACACCATCGGTTACAAGCCGGAAATGGCGAAGAGCGCCGGCGGATACCGCACGGTGAAAGTCGAAGCCAAGGCCCCTGGACACGGCAAGCTGTTCGTTCGCACGCGCACCGGATATTACGCCGGCAGCGAGCGCGCCAGTACCCAGGGCGGGAATTAAGGGAATTGGTAATTTGTAATTGGTAATTTGTAATTTTAGAGGCCAGAACTCGTTCGCGACTTAGAGGTGTAATGTGAGGCGGTGAAGATGGCGGTGAGCTCCGTGGCCTCCTTGCTCAGTGGCTCGAGTCTGGCAGGTTTCATCAGCCCGGAGTCCATTAGCAACTCCAGCCAGAATTGGGTTTCGTCCGCTTCTTCCAGCACACCGATCTTGAAAGTGAATTCTTTGTGCGATCTCGCACGACATGCCGCTCTGTAGTTTGCGGCGACTGACGTTCCGCTCCGGACCAACTGCTTCCCGATGGCCTGCGCGTCGGCCCGAAGCGGCAGGGTCTGGTATAACCGCAAAATACGGAGGGCAAAAGCCTTCGTCCGGTCCCTGAGTTGTTGCTCCAACACGGCCATTTGATCAGTTTACGAAACCTCGACGCAAGCCGGTGTGATCTTCGGCACGATCTTGCGTGTTCGCTTTCTTCCGCTTGAGCCCGTGCCGGTAGATTTTCAATTACCAATTACCAATTACCAATTACCAATTACCAATCGATCCTGTTTGCCAAACCCTCCTTCTCTCTCTTACCCTAGTCTGTGCCCATGAAATTGCAGGAAGCTGCCCGGCTTCGCGTCGCCGAAAGCGTCATCGAACTTGTCGGCGAAACTCCCTTACTCCATCTGAAACGGCTGGTTCCATCGGACTCGGCCGACGTCTTCGCCAAGCTCGAATACCTCAATCCCGGCGGCAGCATAAAAGATCGTGCTGCGATAGGAATGATCCGCCGCGCCGAAGAGACCGGCGAACTCAAGGAAGGTTCGACCATCATCGAGGCGACGGCCGGCAACACCGGCATCGGGCTGGCGCTGATCGGCGTGAACAAGGGATATCGCGTTATCTTCTGCGTGCCGCAAAAATTCTCGAAAGAGAAGGTCATGATCATGCAGGCGCTCGGCGCCGAAGTGATCCGCACGCCCGATTCGGAAGGCATGGGCGGAGCCATCAAGCGCGCCAAAGAATTGGCCGCCAAGATCCCGAATTCCTATCTGCCTTCGCAGTTCGAAAACCAGGCCAATCCCGATTACCACTACGAAACCACCGGCCGCGAACTCGTCGAGCAGATGGGCGGACACGTGGACGCCGTCGTCATCGGTGCCGGCACTGGCGGCACCTTCAGCGGCGTCGCGCGTTATGTGAAGGAGCATTGCAAGGGTGCGCTGGCGATTGCGGTCGAAACCGTGGGCTCAGTCCTCGGAGGAGGCAAGCCCGGCGATCACAAGATCGAAGGCATCGGCTCGAGTTTCATTCCGAAAACATTCCACGGCAATCTTGCCGACGAAATCATCGCCGTCAGAGATGCCGACGCCTTTGAGATGGTTCGCCAATTGGCGCGCCAGGAAGGCGTGATGGCCGGATCGAGCGGCGGCGCCAATACCTGGGTGGCGTTGCAGATCGCCAGGAAATTGGGGCCGGGAAAGCGAGTTGCAACGGTAATCCCCGATTCGGCGGAACGGTATTTGTCGAAAAATATCTTTGAGACGTATTAGTAGCGCCGGCGACCGGAGGACGCAGTTGCAAGCGAGGTCAAATGTCGGCGCTCTTCTGCAATCGTATCCCTAAGCTTTGTCGCGGTTGATTCGCGAGCATAGCGGTTCCGGTAATTACATTGCCTTCTAAACGCCCTGAAAAATGCATCTCATAATCCCCGGCAATTCCCAGAACACTAGGGATCGTCGGGTCGAAGTTGTGTACCCTAACGCGGCCCTTGACTTGAGCGTTGAGAACGCTGTAGGTTCCGACCCACGTGAATCCATTGTCCCCTCCAAAAATCTTGCGGTTGGTGAATACGCATACCCCGCCGGTCATGCCCTGCGGAGATTCAATTTGAAGAATCCAAAAGCCTTCTATCATTTGGATAAACCCCGAAAAGCTCGCTGGTGGTATGTATTGTAGTAGTATCCTTTGCATTATCCCGATAGGGCTTCAAAAAGCCATGTTTCTAGGAATCAAACCCGAAGGGTGGTTGACGATAATCGCCATCGTCGTGGGTCCATTACTTGCATTTGCCGTGCAGAATTGGCGTGATAATCGGCGCGAGCGTCGCACACGAAAGTTGGACATCTTACGCAAGCTGGTGATGACGCTGAAGGTACCTTTAAACCCCAATCATATCGACGCAATTAACAGCATCCAAGTGGAGTTTCACGACGTGAAAAAGGTAATGGATGCTTTTGGCCTCTATATTCTGCATGTGAATCAACGAGCCGCTACCGGTGATTTGGGTCGATGGCTAGAACGAAAATTCGATTTGTTGGTCGATCTTGTTTACGAGATAGCCCAAGACCTCGGTTACTCTGAGTTAACCAAAGCAGCGATTCGTGACCACACCTATGTGCCCCAGGGACATGTCGACGTTGAGACGGAGTGGCATAACATTCGCAAAGCATGGCTTGAGGTTCTTGGAGGCAAGCGCCCCTTGCCAATGACCGTGGTTGGAACAGTTGAAGTGGAACAGCCCTTGCCGCTAATAGACGAAGCGCCAGTGGTTATCCAGCAAAGACTTGAAACGCCGCCTGCCCTACCTCAACCTCCTGTACAAGACAACGGCGACAACGGTTAATACCTATAACAATGGCCAAAAAGAAAGATCAAAACTACGGTTTTTCCACCACCGCTATCCACGCCGGCGGCGAGCCTGACGAACTTACTGGCGCCGTCAGCCCCGCAATCTTCCTCACCTCCACTTACGTTCAGGACGGACTCGGCCAACCGCGTCGCGGATTCGAGTACGCTCGCGTCTCGAATCCCACGCGCGATCGCGTGCAGGAAAATCTTGCGGCTTTGGAAGGTGGAGTTGCGGCACGTGTCTTCGCCAGCGGCATGGCTTCCATCACCGCAGTCTGCATGATGATGAAGCAGGGCGACCACCTGCTCTGCGGCGACAACGTTTACGGCGGAACGCCGCGCCTCTTCAACCAGGTGATGGCAAACCTCGGCCTCGAATTCTCGTACGTCGATACCTCTGACCTCGACGCCACTGCGCGCGCCATGCGCAAGAACACGAAATACGTCTGGCTCGAAACGCCTACGAATCCGCTGATGACCGTCAGCGACATCGCCGCCGTCGCTCGCATTGCGCACAAAGGCGGAGCCGAACTCGTTGTCGACAACACTTTCATGTCACCGTATTTCCAGCGCCCGCTCGAACTTGGCGCCGACATGGTGATGCACTCGACCACCAAGTTCCTCAACGGACACAGCGACGGACTCGGCGGCGTCATCGTTTGCAGCACCAATGAACAGGCTGAGAAACTCGCGTTCCTGCAAAAAGCTTCGGGCGGAATCCTCTCGCCGTTCGAATCGTGGCTGATCCTGCGCGGCGTGAAGACGCTCGGCGTGCGCATGGAACGACACAACCAGAACGGCATGGAAGTGGCGCGCTTTCTCGATGGCCACAAGAAAGTGAAGAAGGTTTTCTATCCCGGATTGCCGCATCACCCGCAACACGAACTTGCGAAGAAGCAGATGTCCGGTTTCGGCGCGCTCGTGACGTTCGAAACGGGATCGTTAGGCAACGCCAGGAAAATGTTGAAGCGCGTCGGCCCGGTCTGCTCGCTCGGCGAATCGCTGGGCGGAGTCGAAACGCTGATCTCGCATCCGGCAACCATGACTCACGCCGCGTTGGGCGAAAAGGGAAGAAAGAAGATTGGACTCACCGACGGCATGGTCCGCATCTCTGTCGGAATCGAAAATGTGGAAGACATCATCGCCGATCTGGACCAGGCGCTGGGGGCGATCTAGTCAACTTTATTTCACGACGGATCAGACGGATTTCACGGATTTTTCTTTAAATAGATTTATCCGAGCGATCCGTTCCATCCGTCTAATCCGTGGTTAATAAAATGGCGAACGCCAGCACAGAGTGGAACTCGCAGGCCTACCACCGCGTCTCCAACCCACAATTTGAGTGGGGACTCAAGGTCCTCGAACGCGTCCATGTCCACGGAAACGAGCGCGTCATGGATGCCGGCTGCGGCTCCGGCCGCCTGACCGAGAAGCTACTCGACCTGGTGCCGCACGGCCACGTTGTCGGCGTCGATCTCTCCCAGAACATGCTCGATCAGGCCGCCGAGCATCTCAAGCGCTATAACGGACGCGTTACATTCGCGAAGGCCGATCTCGCGGCGCTGCCGTTCGACAACGAATTCGACGGCGTCTTCTCCACCGCATCCTTTCACTGGGTGAAGGACCACGAAGCGCTCTTCCGCTCGCTGGCACGATCTCTCAAGCCCGGCGGCTGGTTGATCGCCCAATGCGGAGGCGGAGCGAACCTCCACGACGTTCGCCTGCGTGCGCAAAAGCTGATCGACCGTCCGCGTTACGCGCCCTACTTCCGGAATTTCGAGAGCCCGTGGGAATACGCCGGCGACACCGTCACCGCCGATCGCATGCGTTGCGCCGGCTTTGTGGACGTTAACGTCTGGCTCGAGTCGGCGCCGATTCGATTTGCCTCCGCTGATGACTACAAGGCATTCATGGTGCCAGTGATTCTGCGCAACTACCTGCTGACTCTTCCCACCGAAGAATTGAAAGACCAATTTGCCAACGACCTGATCGACGAAGCGGTCAAAGATCCGGCCTTCCACCTCGATTATTGGCGGCTGAACATGGAAGGGAAAAAAGGCTGATCTTGTGTGGCGCGGACACTCTTGTCCGCGCAGCGCCGCAGCCACACCATTTCCAACTGGGACTCATTACTCATCCTCGTTCTTCACCGCTCCCTCGAGCCACTCCAGATACGGTTCCGATCCCTTCTCCACGCGCAGCGCGATGCATTCCGGCAACTCGTACGAGTGCAACTCGCGAATCATCTCTTCAACGTCGTCATACGCTTCGCCCCACGTCTTCACCAGCAGCAAGAATTCTTCCGCGTCCTCAACTTTTTCCTGCCAGCGATAGATCGAGCGAATAGGTCCGATGATATTCACGCACGCGGCAAGTTTTGCTTCCACGAGCGCACGCGCAATTTTTCCGGCTTCCTCACGATTGCCTGTGGTGGTGAACACAACGCGAGCTTCGGTCATCGTTTACAATTCTTTCGCTTTTCGAGTGCGCTGAGAAGTAGTTTGCCGCCGATTTTTGCATCCAATCTCATTCGGCACAGCTCTCGCGTCAGAACCAGGAGCGACCCATGGCAGCGATAATTAAGTTCGGTACTTCAGGCTGGCGCAGTCTCATCGCCGACGAATTCACCTACGGCAACGTGCGCCGCGCAGTTACAGGAATCGCCAAATATGTTTCGTCGGTGAAGCCGAATGGCGCGCGTGTCGTCGTCGGGCGCGATCCGCGCTTCCTTGGCGAGCAGTTTAACGCCGTCGCCTGCGATGTGCTTGCCGATCACGGCATAACGCCGCTGTTAATTCCCGATCCCGCGCCGACGCCGGCGATTTCCTTCGAACTCACGCGGCTCAAGGCCGATGGCGCCATTAACATCACAGCATCGCACAATCCTCCGGAGTACAACGGCATCAAGTTCTCCACGCCCGACGGCGCGCCCGCGCTTCCCGAGGTAACCAAACAGATCGAGGCCAACATTCCTGCCGACGATCCTGCGCCCAACGCGCCCGCGCCACAACCGTCGCCGAAAACCGACAAGGTCCGGCGCATCGATGCCAAGCCCGAATATCTCAAGCGTCTCGGCGAAGTCATCGACCTGAAGGCGATCAAGAAGTCGGGACTGAAGATCGTCTTCGATCCGTTCTGGGGCGCGGCGCGCGGGTATTCCGACGAGTTGCTCAAGTCCGCCGGCATCGAAGTGGCGACCGTTCACGATTATCGCGACGTGATGTTCGGCAATCACGCGCCTGAACCCGACGATCACCTGCTCGGCGACGCGAAGCAGAAGATGCGCGACTTCGGCGCCACGATCATCATCGCCACCGACGGCGACGCCGATCGTTTCGGCGTGGTCGATGCGGACGGAACGTTCATCCAGCCGAACTATGTCATTGCGCTGCTGTTCGACTATCTCGTCGAGAGCCGCGGCTGGAAGAATGGCGTCGCCAAGTCGGTCGCGACCACCAACCTCATCAACGCGCTCGCCGACGCGCACAAGGTCGAGCTTCACGAGACGCCGGTCGGCTTCAAGTACATCGGCGAGCTGATCAATAAGGATGCGATCGCCATCGGTGGCGAAGAGAGCGCGGGATTGTCGATCCGCCATCACGTGCCCGAGAAAGACGGCGTGCTCGCCGGGCTGTTGTGCTGCGAAATGGTGGCAACTCGCGGCAAATCTATGGGAGTTCTGTTACGGGAAGTATTTGCCAAAGTTGGTTCGTACTTTCCGTTGCGCGAGAACTTCCGCTTGACGCCGGAGATGAAGGCGAAGTTCACTACCAAGACGGAGAAAAATCCGTCGGAGATGTTCGGGCGCAAGGTGAAGGAAGTCGTCCGAACCGATGGATTTAAAGCAGTTTTCGACGACGGATCCTGGGTTTGTTACCGGCTTTCTGGCACCGAGCCGGTCGCGCGCGTTTATTCGGAATCGCGCACCGAAACCGATCTCCACAAACTGAGCGCGGCCGCCAAACAGTGGCTCGCCGATTAACCGGAGTTTCATGCAGCAGCAGACGAATCGACAATTCGATGTGCAGGCGATGTTCGATCGTGTCTGCTGTCTCTTCTATTCCTCGCGGCGAAAACTGGCCACCGCAGGTGTCTTTGCGCTGGTCGCGTTCCTGGCGTTCCACGTTATCTTCGGCGCCAATGGCATGGTGGTTTATACCCACAAACGCTCGGAGTTCCGAAAATTGCAGGTCGAAACCGAGCAGCTCGACGAAGAGAACCTGCGCCTGACCAAGCAGGTCGATGACCTGCGTACCGATCCGAAAGCCATCGAAAAAGAAGCCCGCGAGCAGCTGCACTACACCAAAAAGGGCGAGATCATTTACCTGCTGCCGCAGAAACCGGCCGATCAGCCTCCCAAAGACGCGAGCGCGCAGGCGGCAAAGCCGAGCCAACGACCGTAAATGTGGCGACTTCGCCCTCCGCTAAGTCATTTGTTTTCATGGACCAGACGGACCAAGCCTGTAACTCCTTTGTTTTGCTAGACCGAGGTTGGGGTGGGGGCTTGGTCCAACAAAACAAAAGACTTAGCGCACGACGCCTTCGAGCGGTGAGCTTGCGGTCGCATAGAGCTTTTTCGGCATGCGTCCGGCGAGGTAGGCTTGGCGCCCGGCGAGGACGGCGTTCTTCATCGCTTCGGCCATGAGCACTGGTTCCTGCGCATGGGCGATGCCGGTGTTCATGAGGACCGCATCAGCGCCGAGTTCCAGCGCGATCGCAGCGTCGGATGCGATCCCGACTCCCGCGTCGACGACGAGCGGAACATTTTCGAGCATCTCGCGCAGGATGCGGATGTTGGCCTGGTTCTGGATTCCCATTCCGCTGCCGATCGGCGCGCCCAGTGGCATGATCGCCGAGGCGCCGGCGTCAATGAGGCGCTTGGCGACGACGATGTCGTCGGTGGTGTAAGGCAAAACGGTGAAGCCTTCTTTCACCAGCACGCGCGTGGCTTCGATGGTGGCCTGCACGTCGGGATAGAGCGTGCGCTCGTCGCCGATGACCTCGATCTTCACCCAATCGGAGAGTCCGACTTCGCGGCCGAGGCGCGCGGTGCGAATGGCTTCGTCGGCAGTGTAGCAACCGGCGGTGTTGGGCAGCAGGAAGTAGCGGCGCGGATCGATGAAGTCAAGCAGCGATTCCTTGCTGCGGTCGAGATTCACGCGGCGCACGGCGACGGTCACCATTTCGGCGCCGGAGGCTTCGATGGCGCGAGCGGTTTCCGGTCCGGACTTGTACTTTCCGGTGCCAACAATCAAACGCGACTTAAAAGAACGGCCAGCAATGACGAGGGAATCGGACATGGATTAATTGTAAAGCTAGAGAGGGATTTCGCGATGTGATGTGAATCTCAGATTGCAGATTTCAGAATGATGATTTGTGGAAACGTCAGGTGGTGACGTGGACGTTCGGCGCCGCTTCCGCGTAGAGCGCTTCGATCTCCTGCCGGTATCGTTCTTCGATCACGCGGCGGCGCAGCTTCATGGTCGGAGTGAGAAAGCCGTTGGCGATAGTGAAGTCGTCGGGGATGAGGATGAACCTCTTCATCTTTTCGAACTGGGCGAGCTTGGAATTGACTTCGCTCAGCAATCCTTCATAAAGAGCCAGAACTTTCGGGTGCTGGATGAGATCGTCGCGATGCTGGAAGTCGACTCCGTTCTCGGTGGCCCAGGCTTGCAGCAGATCGAAATCAGGCCGGATGAGGCACGCAGCGAACTTGCGGCGATCGCCGAGCACAGCGGCTTCGGAGATCAACTCGTAATTCTTGAGCGCGCTCTCGATGGGCTGTGGCGCAATAAATTTTCCGCCTGAGGTTTTGATCAGATCTTTCTTGCGATCGGTGATGGAGAGGAAGCCGTCGGAATCGAGGTTGCCGATGTCACCGGTCTTGAACCAGTCACCTTCGAAGGCCTTCATGGTTTCTTCGGGACGATTCCAATATCCCTGAAAGACAGACGGGCCTCGAACGAGGATCTCGCCGTCGTCGGCGACGCGGACTTCGACGTTCGAGAGCAGACGGCCGACGGTGCCGATGCGGTGGTGCTCAGGAGTGTTGACGGCGATGACGGGCGAAGTCTCGGTGAGTCCATAGCCTTCGTGAATGCGAATGCCGATGTCGGCATACCACTCGGCGAGTTCGCGCCCGAGAGGCGCGCCGCCGGAGACGAAGAACTTCACGCGGCTTCCGACCGCTTCACGCACCTTGCTGTAGAGCAGCTTGTTGGCGAGCTTCCAGGAGAGCGACTTGGGCGTTTCGCCGCGGAGGATTGTCTCGCGGTTCTCGCGTCCGACCTGCATCGCCCACAGGTAGAGCGAATGCTTGAGGCCGGTCGCGGTCTTGTGTTCCACGTTGTGGCGAATTTTTTCGTACACGCGCGGAATGGCGACGAAGATGGTTGGCCGAATGTCTTTGAAGGTCTCGAGAACGGTATTGATGTCGGACTGGTAGGCGATGGTGATGCCGCGAAAGTACATCACGTAATCGACATGGCGCGCGGTGACGTGCGACAGCGGCAGGAAGGAGATGTAGGACTCGTCGGCGGCGGCGACCGGATAGCCTTCCATGGAAACCGAAATGTTGGCGACCAGGTTCGCGTGAGTGAGGATGGCGCCCTTCTGCTGGCCGGTGGTGCCGGAAGTGTAGATGATGGTGGCGACGTCGGTGGGCACAACGGTCTGCGCTGCGGCGTCGAAAGCAGAATCGCGTCCGGCAGGCCCCGACTGCATAATCGTGCGCATCGATTTCACGTCGGCGTCGGGCGCGTCGTCCATAATGACGATTTTTTCGACGGGCGTTTGCGATTGGACTTCGCGAACTTTTTTGAGTTGCTCGACCGTCGAAAGGAAGAGCACTCGCACGCCGGCATCGCGGAGGAGCCACGCGATCTGTTCGCTGGTGAGCGTGGGATAGATGGGAACAACGATGCCGCCGAACGACATGGTAGCGAAGTCGGCGATCGCCCATTCCGGACGATTCTCGCTGAGGATGGCGCAACGGTCGCCCTTGTGAAGTCCCCATCCTTGCAGGGTTCGGGAAACGCCGACAACGTTGCGGTAGAGCTCTTTGCTGCCGAGGTTCAGCCATTTGCCCGACTGGCGGTACATGAGCACGCGGTCGGAATTGCTGTTGACCAGCTGGAAGAAGACGTCGTTGAGCGTTTGAATTCCCATGGCCCTACCTAACTTGGACGGCACCCCAGCGTCCCGTGCTGCTGCAAGAGCCCTATTTATTCTTTTGGCCTACCCGCTTGCCCTCACTCTAATGAAGGAGGGACGAACACACAAATAAGAAGTGAAGAAGTCGCACTACTGTTGACCCCGAATTGGGAAGACGGTAACGTTCATGACGCACCTTGGCGTGTCCAAATAGAAGGAATCGAATCCGGCGGGAAGCACAAACAGGCTCGCCTCGCGAGCGAAAGGCCACGCTGGTGGCGGAGAGTAAGAGAATGAGAAAACTCGCGACAGGAATTCTGGCAATCTGGCTGGCGACGTCCGCTCTGGCGCAGGCGCAGGAGCCGGTAAAGCTGAAAGTTGGCGATACTGCGCCCGACTTTACCCTGCTGCAGTTCGACGGGCAGGGCATCAAAGCGGTTTCACTGCACGACTTCAAAGGCAAAAAGAATGTCGTGCTGGCGTTTTATGTATTTGCCTTCACTGGCGGTTGAACGCAAGAGGTGAAGAACTTCCAGCAAAACCTGCAAAAGCTGGAAGCTTCGGATACCCAGGTCCTGGGTGTCAGCATGGACAGTCCCTTCGCGAACTACGCATTTGCCCAACAAAACGGCGTGAACTTTCCTCTTCTTGGCGATCCGTCCGGAAAAGCGACTGGCGAATATGGTTTGCTCCAGACCCTCGACATTAAGGGTGTGCCGGTGAAATCGGCGAAACGAGCGACGTTCCTGATCGACAAAGAGGGAAAGATCGTGGAAATGCAGGCCGACAAAGAAGCCATCGATCCGACCAAGATCGTGAATATCTGCGAGCGCAGAAAAAGGAGTTAAGACTCCAGTTCCGACGGCAAACGGCTCTCCTCGCGGCGAATCCATGGCGCCGACGAGGAGGGTTGTCGGGGTGTGTTTCCAGCGACTACCCAAAGAGCGATCTATCGTGTAAAGTCCCAAGCTAACTGGTGTGGAATGTGGACGACTTCTTTGCGTCCAGCGATGTAGCCATAAAAATCCCAAAAAGTGCAGCTCCTTCGTTGAGCGAGGGTAGGGGAGCATCCTGAACATGGCGACGAGTACGGCAACCAAGACAGCGCAATTCGGCGTGATCGGCCTCGGTGTAATGGGCCAGAACCTGGCGCTCAACATTCACGACCATGGAAGCAGCGTGGCGGTTTGGAATCTCGAACCCGAGATGGTGGACCGCTTCGTACAGCAGAATTCGGCGATCACGGGAACCAAAGAGCTGCGCGACTTCATCCAGGTGCTGGAACGTCCGCGGCGAATGCTGATGATGATCAAGGCCGGCGATCCGGTGGACCAGATGCTGAAGAAACTGGCGCCGCTGCTCTCACCGGGCGACATCGTCATTGACGGCGGGAATTCGTGGTTCAAAGACACGCAGCGGCGCGAAGCCGAGATGCGCAACGTCAACCTGAACTTCTTCGGGATGGGCGTTTCGGGCGGCGAAGAAGGCGCGCGTCACGGCCCATCGCTGATGCCGGGTGGATCGAAAGAAGCCTATGAGCACCTGAAGCCGATCCTGGAATCGATTGCGGCGAAGAGCGACTCGGGTCCATGCGTGGCGCATTGCGGTCCGGACGGTGCCGGTCACTTCGTAAAAATGGTGCACAACGGGATCGAGTACGGCGACATGCAACTGATCGCCGAAGCTTACGACCTGTTGCGCAAGGCGCTGGGACTCGGCGCCGCCGAGATTGCCGATATCTTCGCGTCGTGGAACAAGGGCGTGATGGAGTCGTACCTGGTGGAGATCACTGCCGAGGTGCTGACGGCGACCGATGCGCAAACCAAGAAGCCGCTGGTCGATGTGATACTGGACAAAGCAGGCCAGAAGGGAACGGGTAAGTGGACAGCGCAGGTGGCTCTGGACCTGGCGATCGCGATCCCGACGATTGCAGCGGCGATTGATGCACGCGTGCTCTCGAGCATGAAAGACGAGCGCGTGAAGGCAAGCAGGGAACTGGGCGGCGGGTCCGCGAAAACCTATTCGGGCGACAAGAATGGCCTGATCAAGGCGGTTCATGGCGCGCTGTACGCGGCGAAGATCTGCTCGTACGCGCAGGGCATGAGCCTGATCAACGCGGGCTCGCACGAATACAACTGGGGCATCAACCAGCGCGAGATGGCGAGAATCTGGAAGGCTGGATGCATTATCCGCGCCAAGCTTCTCGATTCGATCATGAAAGCCTTCGAGCGCAACCCGCAACTATCGAACCTGCTGCTCGATTCGGAGTTCAAGTCGGCGGTATCGCGCGAAGAGGCGAACTGGCGCAAGGTGATTTCGACTTCGGTGGAGCTGGGAATTCCGGTGCCCGCGATGTCGGCGTCGCTGGCGTACTTCGACAGCTACCGGAGTGCGGAACTTCCGCAAAACCTGACGCAGGCGCAACGCGATTTCTTCGGTGCGCATACTTACCAGAGGAAAGACGATCCGCAAGGCAAGTTCGTACACACGGATTGGGCGTCGTTGATCAAGGGAGGGAAATAGATGAGCACGGTCGTTCAGGCATCCACGATTGGCACCGCGAGTGTTCCACCGCTGCCGAAAGCAGATTCGTGCATTCTGATTATTTTTGGCGCGTCGGGCGATTTGACGAAGCGCAAGCTGGTACCTGCCCTCTACGATCTGGCGTGCGCCGGATGCATGGCTACCGGGTTTGAAGTGCTCGGGGTAGCGCGCAGCGAAATGGGCTCAGAAGAATTTCGCAAGGCGATGTACGAGTCGACGTCGAAGTCGCGCGATGCGCGGCAGTTCAACGACGCGTGCTGGGAAGGCTTCCAGAGCCGCCTTCACTACATGGCCGGCGACATAAACGATCCCGGAATGTACCTGAAGCTGGCCGACAAACTTGCCGAGATGACGAAGGCAGGATCGAGCCCGAATTACCTGTTCTATGTCTCGACGCCGGCATCGCTGGCTGCGCCTATCATCCGGGGCCTGGGGTCAGTAGGCTTGAACAAGCCCGAGAAAGGATGGTCGCGCATCATCCTGGAAAAGCCGTTTGGCCGCGACCTGGATTCGGCGCGCGAGTTGAATCGCGTGGTGTCGGAGGTCTTCGAAGAGAAGTTCGTTTACCGCATCGATCATTATCTCGGCAAAGAGACGGTGCAGAACCTGTTGGTGTTCCGCTTCGGAAACTCGATTTTCGAGCCGGTATGGAACCGCAACTACATTGAGTTCGTCGAGATTACGGCGGCGGAGCCGCTGGGCGTGGAGCAGCGTGCGGCCTTCTACGAAGAAACGGGCGCACTGCGCGACATGGTGGCGAACCACTTGTTGCAGCTGTTGACGCTGACGGCGATGGAACCGCCGGTGGCGTTCGATGCCGATTCCGTCCGCGAGCAAAAAGTGCAAGTGCTGAGATCGATCCGCCCGATGTCGCTGGAGGAAGTAGCACGGCGGACGGTGCGCGGACAGTACGGGGCCGGCGCGATCAACGGACAGCCGGTTGCCGGATATCGCGACGAACCAGGGGTGAGCAAGAAGTCTGTAACGGAAACGTTTGCGGCGGTGGAGTTTTACATCGACAACTGGCGCTGGGCGGGAGTGCCGTTCTTCATCCGCGCCGGAAAGCGTCTGCCGCGCCAGGTGACGGAAATCCGGGTGCACTTCAGGCGCACGCCCCAGGCGCTCTTTGCGCGCACGCCCGATGAGCAGATTGAGCACAATGTTGTGGTGATGCGCATCCAGCCGAATGAAGGCATCGCGATGCGTTTTGCCGCCAAGCGGCCGGGCACGCAGATGAAAGCCATCCCGGTGCAGATGAACTTCCTCTACTCGGAAGCGTTCGGTGGCGACACGCCGGTCGCCTACGAGACGCTGCTGCTCGATGCCATGAAGGGTGATGCGACGCTGTTCACGCGGCGTGATGAAGTGGAGGCGGAGTGGCGTATCATTACTCCGATCGAAGAAGCGTGGGCGGAACTACCGGCGCCGACTTTCCCGAATTATTCAGCCGGCAGTGAGGGCCCCGCGGATGCGCATCTGTTGATCAGCGGCGATCATCGAACCTGGCATTCCCTGATGCAATGAGCCCGAACGAAAACGTTAAGCCGAATGTGTCGATCGTAGTGAGCCACGATAACGCGGGCGCTTACACGCTTGCGGCGGACATGATAATCGACCTGGCGAACCAGGCGGTCGCGGAGCGGGGCAAGTTCACGATCGCACTGTCGGGCGGATCGACGCCGAAGAAGCTGTACGAGATGCTGGCTTCGCCGCAATATCAGCCGAAGTATCCGTGGGCGAAGACGGATTTCTTCTGGGGCGACGAGCGGTATGTCTCGTCGTCCGATCCTGCCAGCAACTACCACATGACGCAGCAGGCGATGATCTCGAAGGTGAACGTGCTGGGCAGCCATGTCCACCGCGTGCTGACCGAGAAAGATGCGCAGGAGGCGGCTCGGCTTTACGAGCAGGAAATCCGTAAGGTGGTGCCGGCTGGACCCGATGGCCTGCCGCAGTTCGACCTGGTGCTGCTGGGACTTGGCACCAACGGACACATGGCATCGCTGTTCCCGTACCAGCCCGCGTTGCGCGAAAAGACAAAGCTGGTGATCGCGGAAGAGATTGAAGAAGTGAAGATGACGCGGCTGACGTTCTCGGCTCCGCTGATCAACGCCGCGAGGCAGATCGTGTTTCTGTCGCTGGGAGAAGATAAGGCAGCGGTAGTGCGCGACGTGATTGCGGGCGTCTTCGATCCCGAGCGGTTGCCGGCGCAGCTGGTGCGTCCATCGCACGGCAAGCTGACCTGGATTCTCGATCCGGGATCGGCGGAGAAGCTTCCAGCAACCGTCGCTACCGAGCGCAAATAAGCGGAATCACTTTACGCGATGAATGCCGGTGGAATCGCGGCGCGACCTGGTGTCGGCCAGAACACGCAGCAGATGCTGCGGTTCGGTGGGCTTCGCCAGCACTTCAAAGTGATGTCCTTGTTCGCCAGCCTCGTTCAGCAAGTCGGCGGAACCGATCTCACCTGATAACAACACAACGCGACAATAGGGATGCTCGCGCTTCAGCCGGAGGGCGACCTGGATTCCGTCAGTGTCGGGCAGATTGATGTCGCAGAGAAGAATGTCGGGCGCGAACCCGGGCGCCACGGCGAAGGCTTCGTTGCCATCGCGGGCTCCGCGAACGTCGTAGCCATGCTGCTTCAGGATGAGCTGCAGCGTGTGAAGTACGACGGCTTCGTCTTCTACGATCAGAATCCTGGGTTGCCGTTGAGCCATGGGAAGATCAGTGCACGATCCGAAGGTAGATGGAAGCAGTCTATGGGAAGGATTATTGGGTTGGCAAACGGGCGATCGGTGGGGTGATCCGGCCAAACCAAAGCGCCAGGGTTCGGCTGGCGCTTTCGGTACTGCGACGAAGTCAGGCTGCGTGCGGAAGCCGCTCGCGATCGATGGTGGTGGCCGGGGTTCGCAATTCGCGACGCAGTCCTTGCGATCCGCCAACGACTGCGGCGATCATCCCCAGCAGACAGGCAAAGAAAATCCACCAGCCGCCGGTGGAGACAGCATTGATCAGATAGTTGTTGCTTACGTTCGTAGCGTTCGCGTTGGCCGCGATCGTGCTGCCGAGCGTCATGGCTGCGATGATCACGGTGGCGAAGATACACATGCCATACGTCACCAGTCCGTGATACATGCCGATGTTGCCGGTGGATGTTCCGGAAAGGCGGCTCGCCGTCCTGCCGGCGAAGTACAGGGCGATGATGCTGAGGACGACGGTCCAGATGCCGATGCCGAAACCTATGCCGGCCACCGGATGTACCGCGCCTGGATTTGCCGCGCCGGCGAAGAGGGCCAGCCCGAGCAGGCCAAATGTGACTTCGATCGCAAGGAATACAAAAGTTCCCGCGAAGATGGAACCCCAGGAAACTGCCGACGATCGAAAGACGGTAGGGTCGCTGGGGAAAGCAGTTGTCGATCCCATGTTTCCCCCTTTTTGTGTGCCTATCCATTTGGACGAGAGGCGGGCAGTTTTGTTTCGCCGTCTAAGGTAATAATATCGTATTGCGATATAAAAATTACGCAGCCATGGGCGATTTCCGGGTTTCCGTTTTTCCTGCTACCCTGCTCGGTCACTCACTTCCTGATTCGAGGTGCGGCGATGTTCACGAAAGACCTGTTGCGGGGCAAGCGGGCTCTGATTACCGGCGGCGGTACGGGGCTGGGCAAGGCGATGGCGAAGCGTTACCTGGAACTCGGGGCCAAGGTATATATCTGCGGGCGGCGCGAAGAGGTGTTACAGGCGGCGTGCGAGGAATTGGCTTCGGCGACCGGTGGTGCGATCGCGGGATTTCCGTGCGACGTGCGGGACACGGTCGCGGTCGAGAGTTTGATCGGGCGCGTGTGGACCGAGGGCGCGCTCGACATCGTGGTGAATAACGCGGCCGGCAACTTTTTGAGCCGAACCGAGGACCTTTCGGCGAATGCGTGGCAGGCGGTGATCGGCATCGTGCTGATGGGAACGATCAATGTAACGATGGCGTGCGGAAGGCGCTGGCTGGCGGAGAAGAAGCCGGCGTCGGTGGTAAATATCGTGGCGACGTACTCATCGAGCGGATCGGGGTCGGGATACGTGGTTCCGTCGGCGGTGTCAAAGGCGGGGGTTCAGGCGCTGACGAGGAGCCTGGCGGTCGAATGGGGTCCGCGGGGAATTCGCATGAACGCAATCGCGCCGGGACCGGTGCCGACCGAGGGCGCGTTTTCACGGCTGCTGCCGAAGAAAGAACTGGAGAAGCTGGCGATCCAGAGGGTGCCGATGCGGCGGTTCGGCAAGCCGGAGGAGATCGCGAACCTGGCGGCGTTCCTGGTGAGCGATGGCGCGGCTTACATCAACGGGGAAGTGGTAGCGATGGACGGCGGCGAATGGCTGCAGGGCGCTGGGGAATTCAGCTACCTCGGGCAGATGATGAGGGATGAGGATTGGGAGGCATTCCGGCCGAAGAAGAAAAGCTAATTTCAAGATTCAAGTTAAGAGTTTCAAAACCTCGCCCAAGTTTGAGACGACGCAACTAACAGATGCAGCGGGGGTTCCTAAAAGACAGGGCTGGATTTCTCTGATTGGCGGGAAAACGGCCAAGGCCGGGGATTTCCACCTGAGCGAGCAGGCCGATCGCCAGAAACACAGCTACAAGGGTTCCCAGTACAATAGTTGCGGGAAGCTTTTGAATCGGGCCTGTCATCTTAATAAAGCTGAGTAGCTGAACGTCGGCGGCGCGATTTTTCGGGGAAGATGTGGAACCGCCGGCTTGCTGCGAACGTCAAAAGCAATGCAACGATTTGAGCTCCCTATCAATCCGTTTGAGTAACGCCTTATGACCATCAGAATCTCACTGCGCCGATTCGCTCTTGTTCTTCCATTCTTCTTCCTGCTGGCGCTGGCGCCTTTGGCGTTTGCGGACGACCAGGGCGAGGGGCCGCTGGTGAAAGACCCGCCGCAGGGAATCACGCCGGAAGAGATCATCCAGCGATTCGCCGCCAAGGAGAAGCAGTTTAAGGAAGCGCGCGAACAATACACCTGGCGGCAGGATGTAACGGTGGAGACGCTCGACGGCGACACCTCAGACGGCCAATACCGGATGGTCACCGACATTCTGTTCGACGACCGCGGGCACAGGGTGGAGCAGGTGGTGTTTGCGCCGCAATCGAGCCTGCAACGCGTCACGCTGACGCGCGAGGATCTGGACGACATTGAGAAGCGCCTGCCTTTTGTGCTGACCAGCGACGAGATTGGCGATTACGACATTCTTTACGTCGGACAGCAGCAGGAAGACGAGCTACATACCTACGTCTTCGATATCGCTCCGAAACACATCGACAAGGGAAGGCGCTACTTCCAGGGAAGGATCTGGGTGGACGATCACGATTTCCAGATCGTGAAGACGCACGGCAAGAACGTGCCCGATATCGTCAGCAGGGGTGGTGAAAACCTGTTCCCGGCTTTTACCACCTGGCGTCAGCAGGTGGACGGCAAGTACTGGTTCCCGACGTATACGCTAACCAACGATTACCTGCACTTCAAGATGGGCGACGTGCATATCAAGCAAGTGGTCAAGTACACGAATTACAAGCGGTTTGGCTCGTCGATCAAGATCACTTATGACGGGCAGGAGGTCTCGACCGGGAATCAGCAGCAGCCTGGCGGAAGCAACGGGCAGACGGGACAGACGCAGCCTCAGCAGCAGCCATCGAACGCGCCGAATCCGAAGTAGAGCAGCGTGTGCTGCCGAGACCGGGGCTGCAGCCCCGGTTTTTCTTTGCGAAAATTTTGCCCTGAGAACCGTCTGCTCCTCGATTTTGGTGCAACACCAGGTGTAAGGCCGGTATCGAAGGGCTATTAAAGCGATGAAAAAGGTTGGAAGAGATAATCCAGAGTACATGGCCGTGCTAACCGAAGTGGTGAGCTGTCTGTTTCACCAACTGCATCATCCTCAACTGACCATGAATGCCAAGCAGATCACTGACTGGTTCCACCATGTCAGCCAGGAGGAAGTGCAAGAGGTTCTCAGCAAGCTGGAACAGGAGGAATTCCGCCGCAAAGGTACGGCTGAGGGTCAGTCGCAAGACTTGGGGGCTGTCGAGAAACCTTAAAACCTGAAAGGCAAAGAAAAAGGACAGGGCGAACCTGTCCTTTTTCCTGTTGTGGATGGATTTTATGCTGCCGGGGCAAGCGAGCGATTGGCGGCCTGCTGGATGAATCGCTTCATCACCGTGGCCCACATCACTTTCTTGCGGACAGCGCTTTCTTTCACGCTTCGTCCCTGGGCGAACATGCCGAGCAGTGTCTTCATCTTCAACACGCGCAGCATTTCCGCTTCTTCGTCGGTCACGTCATAGGCGTCAATGAATTCGTCCTGTACCTGTGTCGTGATGGTTCGATTGCAGAAAGGATATTTCTCCAGCGCTTCAACAGAAGCCAGGAACTGGGCTACATCCTGGAAGGAATTGCCACGGTACGACATGTGGGCGTAGTCGCAAATGCCGATGCCGTGTTCCCCGATAATGACATTCAGCGGCGTGAAATCATTCAGCACCGCGGAGCAAGGCAGGTTCTTCTTGCAGCGGTTCAGAATGGTTTGCGTGCCGGAGAGGATGACGCGAATGGCCTGATCGTCCAGACCCGAGCCCTTGCAGTTCTCGCAGAGTTTTTCGAGTTCCCTCATCAGCCCTTCCGGTTCGAAGGGAGCGGGCATGTCGGCGGTGGACTTGTGAAAATTGCGCAGCCAGAGGCCGGTTTGCCGGGCCGCGTTGGCAAGTCCGCCGTGATCGGCATATCCAGGCAGCAGGGCCGCCTTCATGATGATGGACTGCAGGGGAAGGCCACTGAATTTCTCGGACACGACTGCGCCGAGTTCCGTGAAGTCGCCGACCGGACGCGGTACGCCCGAGAGGCTACGCTTCTGGAATGTTTCGTAAACGCTGGCAAGGTTGTTCGATTCGATCTGCGCCATGGAGCGGGAGCCTTGCTGGCCACACTTGCTGGCGCGATAAACCTTGGCTGCCAAGCGTTCGCTTCCATCGGCGAAGTCGATGACGATGTCGTAGATGTAATGATCGTTCTTGGGCGTATGTCCGACTACGCGGACATTGCGCAATTCACCGCGCTGAGGGTAGTATCGGCTACCCGAGCGCTTGAGTTCCGAAACGATCTGATCCATTACAGTTTCCGGCATTCATGCTCCCGTCGATGATTGGTTTTCTGTTGCTCTTCGAGTTAAGTTCGGCCTGGCGACGGCTGCTTGTTAGCTCCGGGACGGAAAAATTGTCCCGATGGCAAATTCGCGGCTGGTATACCGTCCAAAAGCCCCGAAGTTTGGCGGTTAAGAGCGCAGCCGGTTTGAGGCGCCCGAAAGAAGCAACCTTCTTATGTGCAGTTACCCTTCCAGCCGAGAGGCCATGTAGGGACTTTGTAAGTGATTGAAAACATGGAGCTGCTCTCAAGAGTAGAAGCGATCCTCAGGCAGAGAGAGAATCGCCGTACCCACTGTGAGCAGCGACGCACCAGCAATCAGAAGAACGGCACGATGCCCGGGGAATGGTAAAAGATTGCTGTCGGCAGGCGTGGGGCCTGAATCGGACTGCAAGAAGCCAGCGTCAAAAAGGTTGAATTCGAAAGGAAACGATGAGCGGCCATAAACTGTTCACGGCACGACTGCGGCAAACCCTGTCGCTTTCCGAGGGAACCAAGCATCTGGAATTCGAGGTAGAGGAAATGCCTCGGTTCGACTTCATCGCGGGGCAGTTTGTCTCGATGAAGGCAGAGAAGGAGGGCCGCGAAATCACCCGCGCCTATTCGATCGTTTCCCAACCGCGGCCTGATAATACCTTCGACGTTTGCCTGAACCGCGTACAGTTCGGATTCTTCTCCAACTATCTCTGCGACATGAGCGAAGGCGCGCGAGTGACCTTTCACGGGCCGCACGGATACTTTGTGCCGCGGAACCCGATCCGGGATTCGATTTTTGTCGGCACCGGGACGGGCGTGGCGCCGCTGCGGTCTATGTTGCTCTGGCTCTATGAGGATCCAGCGCGAAACGAGGGCCACGATTTCTGGCTGGTCTTCGGAACACGTTACCAGCCCGAACTCTATTACGACGCCGAGTTTCGGCAGATGGAGCGCGATCATCGGAACTTTCATTACCTGCCGACGCTGAGCCGAGAGAATCCGGGATGGACGGGTGCCACCGGCTATGTACAGGAGCACGTGCGCAAACTGGCCGAAGGCCGCACCGACATGGATTGCTACATTTGCGGGCTGAAGGACATGGTGCTGGCCAATCGAGACATGCTGAAAGAACTCGGCTGGGACAAGAAGTCGATCATGTTCGAGAGGTTCGACTGAGGTTATCTGGTTAGCTGGATATCCGGATATCTGGTTACGGTGTTAGAGACGTGGTGCTCAGCAGTTTAAGGCTATTCTCGTCTTAAGAGTGCATTTCAAAACACCCTCTCTAAGTAGCGCCAGATGATGAGGGCCCTGGCAGGTTTTCAAACTTCAGCAACACACTTTGTTCGGGAAGACGACGAATCCGTGAAACCACCAGCGAACATCAAGACGCCTGCGCAATACGTCGCCTCACTTCCCACCGATCGTGCGAAGACGATCGCGACGGTGCGCGCGCTCGTGAACAAGCATATTCCGCGCGGCTACGATGAGTGCATCGTCTGGGGCACGATCGGCTGGACGATCCCGCTGTCGCGATATCCAGACACTTACAACAAGCAGCCGATCTGCTACGTCGCGCTCTCGTCGCAGAAGAACTACTGCTCGCTCTACCTGATGGGCGCGTTTTGGAGTGAGAGCCAGCTCGAGCAACTGAAAGCGGCGTTCAAGACGGCAGGGAAGAAGCTCGACATGGGGAAGTGTTGTGTTCATTTCGAGTCGCCGGACGATTTGCCGCTCGAGGGGATTGGCAAGCTGATCTCGGCGATTTCGAGCGAGAAGTGGATCGAGATGTACGAACACTCGCGCTTGATGACCAAGGCGGGGAAGGCGCAGCTGGCGAAGCAAGGCGCCGCTTCGGCGAGCAAGGTCGCCCTCAAGCGCGTCAAGACAAAGCGTCGGCGGTAAACTTACCCGGCATAACCCGCCGATACCCCTTTGATCACTAGAGTGTTTATTTTCCGGAAGCGACCGGATTGACTCCTGCGATGCTTCAGATTGTCAGCTAATCAATAACCAGCTATTCAGACATTCAGATTGTTGGTCTGACCTGAATCCATAACTGCCGCCCCGGCATCTTGCACTCATGCAAGAGCCGAATTGGATTTCCCAAACAAATTCAGAAGGCGAATCGTTCGTTCCCGAAGCGATTGTTCCACACTCTGATGCGCCTTTGCTCGACGCTTACTCGCGGGCGGTGGTGGGGGCGGTCGAGAGGGTAGCGCCGTCGGTGGTCTTCATCGAGGTCACCCACAAGAGCCGCCGCGGAGAGGCTGCCGGCAGCGGATCGGGTTTTGTCTTCACGCCCGACGGGTTCATCCTGACCAACAGCCACGTCGTCCACGGAGCAGTGAAGATCGAGGTCTCATTCGCCGATGGACGAAAGTACGCGGCGAGACTGGTTGGGGACGATCCGGGCAGCGACCTGGCGGTGATCCGCATCGACGCTCCGGGACTGGTCGCCGCCGAGCTTGGCGACTCGAAGCAGATTCGGCCTGGCCAGTTGGCGATTGCCATCGGTAACCCTTACGGCTTCCAGCACACGGTGACGGCGGGCGTGGTGAGCGCGCTGGGACGCACGTTGCGATCGCGGTCGGGGCGGTTGATGGACGACATCATCCAGACCGATGCGGCGCTCAACCCGGGAAATTCCGGAGGGCCGCTGGTGGGATCGGATGGGCGAGTGATCGGCGTGAACACGGCGACGATTCTGCCGGCGCAAGGATTGTGTTTCGCGATCGGAGTGAGTACGGCGAAGTTCGTGGCTGGGAAGCTGATCCAGGAGGGGCGCATTCGGCGAGCGTATATCGGGGTGGTGGGGCAGACGCAGCCGATCTCACGGACGCTGCGCCGCTATCACGAACTTGAGCAGGCATCGGGCGTGCTGGTGATTTCGGTGGAGCCCGGCAGCCCGGCAGAAAGTGCGGGCTTGCGTCCGCGCGACCTGCTGGTGGGTTGCGAGGGGAAGGCGATCTGCGGGATCGACGATCTGCAGAAGCTGCTCACGGAATCACGAATCGGCGAGGCCGGTATTTTCGATTTGATTCGCGCAACGCAAAGGCTGAAACTGCCGATAGTCCCTCGGGAGGCGCTCGAACGGGTGCAGTAAGGGTATTTTCCCTGAGTCCTTCGGCGAGTTACTTCTGGTCATTGACCGACGTAAGTTGTATTCAGGTGCGACAGCGCTACGATGCGCGTAGCGATTGATTTTTTCGGGGTGCGTTATGAGAAGTAAACTGCAGGCGCGGATGGCGAACTGGGAAGTGCGCACGTGGGACGTGCTGACCGTTGCGGTCATGCTGACGATTTCCGTGCTGGGCGCCATCTGGATGGTGCACATCGGCTAAGCGGCCGAAGTTGTCACGCCCGCGTTAAAGGGTGAGGATTCGAGGCGGCTACGGGGCGGGGAAGTTCCGGCGAACGAAGTCCAAGGCCGCATCTCGCGTGGTGAGCGAACCTTCCAACTGTTGATCTTCCACCGCAGACAAGATTTCCTTAAAGCCCGGCCCGGGCTTGTGCCCCAGTTCGATCAGGTCGTCTCCATTGACCAGCGGTTCGGGGCGAATTTCTGCGGCGGGCGTCTCCGTCAGTTTCTTCGACACAAAATCATGGAGCGTTAAATCGGCGTGGCTGCCGAGGCAGTCGAGCTTGTGCAGCGCGAGATGCTCGGGGAACTTCGGCAGCCGAAGGAACCGCTTCAGCGTCGATTCCTTCATCTTCATGGTGTCCGCGAACTTCATGTGATTGTCGACGAGCGCGAGGATCTGCTCGGTGTCGTCATTCGACATGCGCAAGCGATGGCAGATATCGCGGGCCATGGCGACGCCGACGTCGACGTGGCCGTCGAAGCGGATGCGGTCGGGGGCGACGCGAAACGTAGGTGGCTTGCCGACGTCGTGCAACAGCGCACCCCAGGCAAGCGTGCGCGAAACGCCGGGCTCGAGTTGCTCAAGCAGCTTGAGCGTGTGGACAAAGACGTCGCCTTCGGGGTGATACTCAGGCGGCTGCTGAACCCCCTTCATTTTTTCGATTTCGGGCAAAATCTCATGGAGGAGGTCAGATTCGTCGAGCAGTTGGAACGCCCGCTTGGCGTGGCCTTCGGTGAGCATCTTGGTCAGCTCTTCGCGGATGCGCTCGCGGCTGACTTGGTGGATCTGCGGCGCCAGCCGCTGGATGGCAGCCAAGGTCGCAGGATCGATCGTGTACTCGAAGCGCGCGGCAAAACGGATCGCCCGCACCATGCGCAGCTTGTCTTCGGCGAAACGGCGTTCAGGTTCTCCAATGGTGCGGATAACACCGGCGTTAAGATCGGCCTCGCCGCCCACGTAATCGATCACTTTGCCTTCGGGCTGGAATTGGGGATCAAGCGGATCAAGCAGCAGTCCGTTGATGGTGAAGTCGCGGCGCTGGACGTCTTCCTCGGCGGTACGGCTGAAACGAACTTCGTCGGGATGGCGACCGTCGGAGTAGAGGCCATCACTGCGAAAGGTCGCGACCTCGATGGCGTGATGCTTAGCAGCCTCGAGGGGAGTTTGGTCCTGTTGTTCCGCAGCTTCGTGTTCGAGATCGAATGCGGTTAGCCCATCGATAGGGACAAGCACCACTCCGAACTGCGCGCCTACGGCGTACGTTTCGGGAAAGATGTGCATCACCTCGCGCGGTGTGGCGTCGGTGGAGACGTCGTAGTCAGCGGGCTCGCGATGAAGCAGAAGATCACGCACGCATCCGCCGACGAGGTAGGCCTGATGTCCATGCTCGCGCAGGGTTCGGATGATCGAGATGGCGGCGGACTTCTGCATGGGTTCCATTTTAGAGGAATCAGTTGTTTCTTCTGCTACACTGCTCGGCGATCGCCCGCGATGGTCGGTGTCGCCCGGCAGCAAATGCCCCTCCCACACAAAGGCTTACTTAGGTGCGAAAATGAAAAGATTGCTTGCGCTGTTCCTTCTTATTATGACGACCTTACTTACCTCTGCTCAGATGCCTCAGACGACCGACCCGCCGCAACCCCCGGTAGCGAAGAAAGTTCCCAAGCCCCAGGTGGTGAACGGCGTGGACATCACCGACCAGTATTTCTGGCTGCGCGACAAGCCCAACCCGGAAGTGAAGGCGTATCTCGATGCCGAGAACGCGTACACCGATGCGATGATGAAGTCCACGGCGGGTCTTCAAGACGAGCTCTACAAAGAGATGGTCGCCCACGTGAAGGAGACGGACACCAACGTGCCGTACAAAGAAGGAGACTATTTTTATTACTCGCGCACGGAGCAGGGAAAACAGTATCCGATCTACTGCCGGAAGAAGGATTCGCTTGACGCGGCGGAGCAGGTGATCCTCGATCAGAACAAGCTTGCCGAGGGCGAGAAGTTCATGAATGTCGGCGCGCAGAGGGTTAGCGACGACGGCAAGCTGCTGGCGTACTCGACCGACAACACCGGCTTCCGCCAATACACGCTGCAGATCAAGAATCTCGAGACGGGCGAGTTGTACCCGGAGAAGATGCTGAAGGTCGGTTCGGTGGCGTGGGCCGCCGACAACAAGACGATCTTCTACTCCGTTGAGGAGGAGCAGACGAAGCGGCATTACCGCATCTATCGTCATGTGCTGGGGACACCGGTCGCAAGTGACGCGATTGCCTACGAAGATCCTGACGAGCGTTTTAACGTTGGCGTTCAGCGCACCCGCAGCCAGAGCTACCTGATCATCGAGAGTGGCAGCCACACCACGAGCGAATCGCGGTTCCTGCGTGCCGATCAACCGAGTGGTGAATGGACGATCATCGCGCCGCGAATCCAGGAGCAGGAATACGACGTGGAGCAGCACGGCGACCAGTTCCTGATTCGTACCAACGACAAGGGCCGCAACTTCCGGCTGGTTTCCGCGCCGGTCTCCAGCCCGGGACGCGATAACTGGAAAGAGTTGATTCCGCACCGCGCCGGCGTGATGCTGGCCGGTATCGACGCGTTCCAGGATTTCTACGTTGTCGAGGAACGCGAAAACGGCCTACCACAGCTGGAAGTCTTCGATTTTGCCACCGGCAAGCGGCACCACGTCCAGTTTCCCGAACCGACCTATTCGGCGTTCCCGGCGCAGAACCGCGAGTACAAGACGACGAAGTATCGTTACAGTTACCAGTCGCTGGTGACGCCGAGTTCGGTCTACGACTACGACGTGAATACGCGAAAGTCTGAACTGTTGAAGCGCGTCGAGGTGCCGGGATACGACCACACGCAGTACACATCGGAGCGCCTGTGGGCAACGGCCAAAGACGGCACGAAGATTCCGATCTCTATCGTCTATAAGAATGGGTTCACCAAAGACGGCACGCATCCGATGCTGCTGAATGCTTACGGCTCGTACGGCTTCAGCTATCCGGTGACGTTCAGCGCCAGTTCGCTGGTGCTGCTCGATCGCGGATTCTCGGTGGCGATTGCGCACATCCGCGGCGGAGGGGACATGGGTAAGCCGTGGCACGATGCCGGGCGCATGATGAACAAGAAGAATACGTTCACCGACTTCATCGACTCGGCGGAGTTCCTCATCGCGCAGAAGTACACCACGAAAGACAAGCTGGTCATTACCGGGGCCAGTGCGGGCGGCCTGCTGATGGGTGCGGTCACCAATATGCGTCCTGACCTGTTTAAAGCGGTCGTTACAAAGGTGCCGTTTGTCGACGTGATGAACACCATGCTTGACGCGTCGCTGCCGTTGACCGTTCCCGAGTACGAGGAGTGGGGTAATCCGAACCAGAAGGCTGCGTTCGACTACATGTACTCGTACAGTCCCTACGACAACCTGGCGGCGAAGAACTATCCGTCGATCCTGGTGAAGACTTCGTTCAACGACAGCCAGGTGATGTACTGGGAGCCTGCGAAATACGTGGCCAAGCTGCGCACGCTGAAGACCGATCACAATCCGCTGATCCTGAAGACGAACATGGCGGCGGGACATGGCGGAGCTTCGGGCCGCTACGATTACCTGCATGAAACGGCATTCGACTATTCGTTCATGCTGTGGCAGTTGGGGATGGCGAAGTAGTCCGGAGACAAAAAAGGAGCCCGGCTGGGGCGTAGCCGGGCTTTCTTATTTTCTACTGCAAAGAGCATCTACGATGCGCGTCCGATTCCGACGTACTGGAAGCCCATGGAGCGCAGCCGGTGGGAATCGAGCAGGTTCTTCGAATCCACGATAATCGGCCGCTTGAGCAGGCGCTTGATCTTGCTGAAGTCGAGCGCACGAAACTCGGGCCAGCCGGTGCCAACCACCAGGGCGTCTGCGCCCTCGGCCGCGGTGTAGGCGTTATCGCAGCACTTCAGGCCACTGAGAGCGTTGCTGGCGGCGGGTGAGGCCACCGGATCATAAGCCCGTACCATCGCTCCTCGATTCATCAGGTCCCGAGCCAGCGAAAGCGCGGCGGATCCGGCGACGGAGTTGGTATGCGGCTTGAATGCCAGTCCCAGAATGCCGAGTTCCTTACCGGCGAGATTGTCGATCAGCGCCGAAATCTTGCTGACCAGCTTGTCAGGCAATGAGTTATTCACTTCGCGCGCTGCTCCAAGGATCCGCAGCGAAACGCCGTTATCGGAAGCCAGTTGCGACAGGGAATCCATCTCGGCTTCCACGAACGGTCCACCGAACCCGGCGCCCGGTTGCAGGCAGCGCGGGCCGATCTTCTTGTCGAGACCGAGCGCAAGGGCCAGGTCCACAGCGTCGGCCTTCACGTGTTCGGAGAGCGATGCGATTTCGTTGATGAACGCAATCTTGGTGGCCACGAATGCCGTTGAGGCTTCACGCACCAGTTCCGCCGTTTCGTGGTTGGTCACGATAACAGGAACGCCGCGCATCACCAGCGGACGATAAAGCTGCTTGAGCGTCATCACGGCTTCGCTCGATGTGGTGCCGAGCAGGATGCGGTCGGGCCAGTTGAAGTCTTCGATGGCGCAGCCGCTGGTGAAGAACAGCGGCTGGGAAACGACGGGGAGGGTATCAAGCCCCATTTTTTCGAACAGGTCTTGTACGCGACCGGCGGTGCCGACCGGCATGGGGCTGCTGAGCACGATCACCGTGCGCGGACGCGCCAGTTGGCCGATCTTCAGCGCCAGGCCTTCCACGGTGCGCGAATCATCTTCCGCCAGGTAAATCACCGTGGCTCGTTGCACGGTGGAGGCGACGTCGGTGGAGTAGAGCAGGCGACCCGAGCGCACGTTGCGCTTGATCACTTCCTCAAGGTTCTTCTCGAAGAAGGGAATGTTCCCCTGCGCGACTTCGCGGATGCGGTTGGTGTTTTCGTCGAAACAAGTGACGGGCAGACCGAAGTCGGCAACGCACGCCGAGATGATGTTGCCAAGATATCCGGAACCGTAAACAGCGATTTGCATAGCCGGCGCCTCAATTGGGGAGTTGTACTCCGCACTTGCGAAATTGGCCGAGGTGCGGTTGGGGGAGGGCAACAAACATCGTTGCATCCTTAGTTGTAGCGTTTTGAGAAGTTCATCCGCAACGCAGAATGAGGACATGTACGGGCGAGAGGCCATGTACCGCGGGGAGCGGGCAGGTTATAATTGGGACTTCGTGGTGCGTGTAGTTCAGTGGTAGAACTCCGGACTGTGGCTCCGGCTGTCGAGGGTTCGAATCCCTCCACGCACCCCAAAGTTTTCAATCTTCTCGTTATCCTCCACCCTCACTTCTCAGTTAAGCTGCGCGATCGTTCATTTCCACGGCTCTGCTCGCCCATCATTCCTGTTTCATCGTCCTGTCTGGCCCACAACTGCTAACTGAGGACCAGAAGTCGATCCCTGGGACCGTCACATCCGAATGTAATTCTTGTCACAGCCGAGGGGGATGCAAACGGCGGAACGTAATTATCGTTACGAGGGAGGCGACGGATGAATTATCCAATCTGGAGGCTAGGCTTTCCCGGCGGACTCCTGATCGCGCTGATTGCCGTATTGCACGTGTTCGTCTCGCACTTCGCCGTCGGCGGCGGAGCCTACCTGGTCCTCACCGAGCGATGGGCGTATCGCAAGAGCGATGAGGCCCTGCTCGCTTACGTGCGTAGATACTCCAAGTTCTTTGCCCTTGTCACGGTGGTCTTCGGAGCAGTGACCGGAGTCGGTATCTGGTTTGTCATAGGGCTGGTCAGTCCGGAGGCGACGTCGTCGCTGATTCACAGCTTTGTCTGGGGATGGGCGATCGAGTGGGTGTTCTTCTTCGTGGAGATCGCCGCGGCACTCGTTTATGCCTATAACTGGGAGACACTGGATCGCCGCACGCATCTCGCGATCGGTTGTATTTATTTCATCGCTGCGTGGGCGAGCCTTGCCATCATCAACGGAATCATCACTTACATGTTGACGCCGGGGCGCTGGCTACAGACGAAGAACTTTTGGGATGGCTTCTTCAATCCGACCTACTGGCCTTCGTTGGTGATGCGAACGCTGTTCGCTATGGCACTCGCAGGACTATGGGGCGTCGTCACGGCGAGCAAGCTTGACGGCATCACGCGCGCCAGAGTGTCCCGCTGGGCTGGATCGTGGCTCGTGACTGGACTGGCTCTTCTGCCGCTAACGGCGTGGTGGTACTTCGGCAAATTTCCGGAGTTCGCTCGCGATTATGTCGCGGGATTAATTCCGTCAGCGGAGCACACGATTCACGCTGGAATTGCGTGCGCCCTGGCGGCGGCCGCGCTGGCGCTGGTGTTTGCCGTGCTTAAGCCCACATGGATGAATCGCGCGACCTCGGCATTGCTGGTGGTTACCTGTTTCGGTGCCCTCGCATCCGGTGAGTACTTGCGGGAATTCTCTCGCAAGCCGTATGCCATCAACGGATACATCTACGCCAACGGCATACGCGTGTCGCAGGCGCCGACCATTGCCGCGAACGGAGGCATGAGCACGAATTCTCAGTGGTTGCTGGTGCAACCGGCGCTAACCGTAGCCTACGGGCACGAAGTCTTCGTTGCGCAATGCTCCGCTTGTCATAGCGTGGACGGCTATCGCTCGATTCGCAAGCGCGTGCACGGATGGAATGCGCAGTTCGGCGCTGCGATTGTGCCCAGTCTTTTTCTAACCCATGGAACCATGCCGCAGTTCGCGGGGGATCACGCGGATGCCGCCGCCCTGGGCGAGTATCTGGCTACGCTCGCGCCGGAACCCTTGACGATCAACGCTTCCGACGAGATGGGCACGGGGCAGCGCGTGTTCCAGATGCGCTGTGCCTATTGCCACACCGTCAAGGGCAATCGGCGGCCACTGGATTTCGCCGGCGCCGATTTCGATTCTGTCGACAGCCTGCTGCAGTCGCTCGACAGCCTCAATCCCGACATGCCGCCATTTACCGGAACCACGGCAGAACGCCGCGCGCTCGCCAATTGGCTGAGAGCGCAAAAATAAGGAGGCAAGATGACGATTCCGATTCCGAACCCGGATCCGATGCCGCTGCCCGGCCCAGCGTGGTTGATGCGCGCCTTGTTGCTGCTGACGTTTTTTCTGCACCTGGTGTTGATGAACTTTGCGTTCGGCGGCAGCTTGATCGCAGTGTTTTCGACCATTCGCGGCCATCGCGATGCCCACGCGGCGCGCCTGGCACAACAACTGCGCGGTTTGATCACGGTGATGATCGCCTTCACCATCACTTTGGGAGTAGCGGCGCTGCTGTTCGTGCAGGTGCTGTATGGCCCGATGCTGTACTCGAGCTCGATTCTGATGGGAACGCCGTGGCTGGCGCTCATTCTACTGCTGATCCTCGGCTACTACGCCTTTTATTGGGCGAGTTCGCGCCAGTCAGCCGGGGGGCTGGTTTTGGGGACCGCGATGATGGCTCTGGTTGCCTTCATCTTCACTGGCAACATGTCCCTGATGCTTACGCCGGAGCACTGGATGAGCTTCTATCGGGCGAGCCCGGCCGGATTCCACTTCAACGTTGCCGACATATCGTTCTGGCCGCGGTTGTTGCATATGACACTCGGTGCGATTTCCATCGCTGGACTGCTGGTGGTTGTCCTCGGATTGCGCGAGCCCGATCCGGAACATGGGCGATGGCTGCGCCAGCAAGGTGGACTATGGTTTACCGGTGCGACCATTTTCAACGTTCTAGTAGGAATGTGTTTCCTCGCCGCGCTTCCGCGAAACATTCGGACGGTGTTGCTGGGCGGAAGCGCACTGGCTGCTGCAGCACTGGGGTTAGCGTTTCTCCTGGCACTGAGCGCGATCGTGCATCTGCTGTTGGCGGCAAACGCCCACCAGCCCCTCAGGCCCAGTGTGGTCGCAATTGTTAGCGCCGCCATGACGATGGTGTTGATGGTGGTTGTGCGCGATCGAGTCCGGACGGAGTCTCTTGCACCCTACTTCCGTCCCGCCGACTTGCCTGCGGCGCCTCAATGGGGGTTGATTGCGCTGTTCCTGGTCCTCTTCGTCGCTGGACTCGGGACGGTGTACTGGATGCTGATGCAACTCGCGGCAGCCAGGCGAAAGGCTTCCATGACGGTGTGATTGCATCGAGGCTTTAGGACTACTGCGATAGATGGAAGACGCCAGCATTGATAAGCGGCCCGGGAATCCGGGACCTTGTTGTCTCACTAGGCGTTGTTTCGAATCTCACCACACACAACCCGGCTTCAACCTACTCCGTCTCTGTCACCTATCAGTTAGATAGCGGCGCCATCGTCTCGAGATCTCGGCCGTATTCCCGCCGAATGTCCTCCGAAATGTCTGTTCCAAAAATGGAACAAACACCACATTCCCGTTGACACGATCAGCTTTGGAATATGATAGGCCGCATCCCCCTTTCCCTCTTAGTTGGGCGGCCCGGTATTCCTGAGTAGTTCGTGCATTCACGGTTCATTCAGGCGAAGTTCTCTGAAACCTTTTATGACCGCGTCGTGCTCTCTGCCGGCGGCGTTTTCCATCGCAGGTGCTGGAAAGCGCGGCACACCAGGTCAGCGAAGATTGCCGCAGTTCATCAGGAGGAGAATATGCTCGGAAATTCTCGATCGAAGTTGGCGCTTATCTTTGGGCTCGCGATATTTCCTGGATTCGTTTTCGGATCGCAATTTACACCCATCGAGTGGCAGCGAGTTGTGCAGCATCATGCCAATCGCAGGTTCGTCGGGCAGCACAAACATCTATCGTGGGTTCGCGATCGAAACCGCAATTTCATTGACGATGAGATCGAACGGCGCTTTCATCCCGGCGATCATCTCAATGTGATTGTCGATTTCAACCGTTGCATCACGCCGGCACAGATCAAGGAAACCTTTGGCAAGTATGGGCTCATTGCCTATATCAGCAAGACCGTATCGTCCGTTTACCTGGACGAGGTGGCATTTAATTCACTTCACACGCTCGCGGAGGATCCGAGAGTTGCCATGATCGAATGGCAAGTACCGTTCACGCCGGAAATGGATGTTGCCTCGCTGGCGATCGAAGCGCATTCGAGCAAAACTTATCCCGGCCTTTCGGCGCAAGAGGCCGGACTGGATGGCACCGGCGTGGTGGTCGCGATTCTGGGAACCGGCGTCAGCGACAGCAACAATTCCAGCAGCGGATTCGTTCAATTGAATAACAAGCTCGTTGCGGGATACGACGCGTCGAATCCGAACGATCCGGGAGACGGATCGACCGATCCCGCGGATGTCACTACGCACGAGAGCGTGATGGCTGCCATGGTGGTAGGTGCGGCCGCACCGGCCAACATAACATGCCGGCAACCGAACGACGGCTCTACGTCCGCGCACTGTGCAGGCATCGCGTCGGGGGCGAAGTATGTGAACATCCGGCAGTGCGCGCCGACGTCGTCGGGTTTCAACTGCGACTCCTCTTTCGGAGCGATTGCCATGGATTGGATCGCCGCGAATGCACAGAAGTTCAACATCAAGGTCGTCAACATGTCTTTCTCGCAAAGCTGTGTAAGCGACGATGGCACCAGTTCGGCGGCCCAGCAAGCCAACTACCTGGCGGCGATCGGGGTGTTACCGGTTGTCTCGGCAGAGCGTGCCTGGGCTCCGAATACGCCAGGGGGGTGCCCAGCTGGTTTCACCATCAACGTGGGACAGCAGTGGGTAACCGCTCCGGGCTCGGGGTCAATGACCTTGCAGGTCACTGGAAGCGACGACAAGGGAACAGTCAGCCGAAGTGACGATACCGTATTCAACGAACACACCAGTGGACCTCGCATCGATTTCAACTTCGCCAATCCTGATGTTTCCGCGCTTAAGCCGGATATTGCGGCTCCGGCGGTGAACCTTACTACCTATCAGCGGGGAACGACGGTTTTTACCGGCGTCGGGGGAACGTCGCCGGCAGCCGCATTCGTGTCGGGCGCGGCAGCGCTTCTTCTGCAGAAGTTCAACTCCGAGATAACGCCAGACAGCCTGAAGCAGCTCCTGCTTACCGGAGCCGACTCGTCGCACAACACTCCCTATGGATCTACGACGGGTCCTTCCGGAAACTGGGACAGCAATCTTGGGTGGGGAATCTTGAATGTCGGCGGTGCGTTACAAGCCGCGAGCGGACAGGCCACCGATCTCACGTTCACCAATTGCACTCCCACCGGCAGCACCTTGAACTCGCCCTGCAATCTGGCGAACGGCGCGCCAAACTGGGATAACGAAGTGGACATAACGACCACCTTGTCGCCACAGGCGAACACTGCTACTACCGTAAAGGTTACCATCACAAACCGAGGCACGAAGACGGCGACGAATGTGCTGGTGAACTTTGGCGAATACGACTTCGCCGCCGGAAACCCGCTTTTCTACCACATCGGAACCCAAGTGGTTGCGTCGATCGGGCCCGGACAGACAGTTTCCGTTCCGCAATCATGGACACCTTCCTCCGACAGCCATCAATGCATCCAGGTGTCGATCGCTTACGGCCTCGACAGCGACTACACCAACAACGTTACGCAGCGCAATTTTGCGGTGGGCGCGTCGCTCTTCCACGTGCGCGTGGAGAATCCGTTCTTTAAGAAAACCACTTACAAAGTCGATGCCCGCTCGGCTCGCGCCGGCTGGGTATGCCAGGTGAACCAGAAGGAGTTCACGCTCGGACCCGAGGACTGCCCCTTCGACCTCGAAGTGACGTTCGACGCTCCGGCGGGAACGCCACCAGGCGCCTCGGCAAAGTGCCAGGTCGGGGTTTACGCCACTCCCGAAGAAGGGAAGACGCGTTTGCTGGGTGGCGTCACGGTGAGAACCATCGTTCCGAAGCCGTGCGAGATGTACGGCCAGGTGGAGAACGAAAAAGGAGAGCCGGTTGCCGGAGCGCGAGTCATGTTAAGCCGGCTGGACCATTTAGAGGCTGGCTCAAAAGGTGCTAACGAAGTTTCGGCGACAACGAACGCCGATGGCGTATTCATCATTCACACAACGCCAATGATTCTGCAACGCCTGACGGTAGAAAAGGCGGGCGTAGGAAAGGGTCAGATGGACCTGCGACCTACCTGCGGAACATCGCTGGCTGGGTTGGTGCTGAGTGGGAATACGTTGGAAATCAAGTACGTCCCGCCGCGCGTGGTCGATCAAAACGCGGCGACGAACATGAAGGCGGGCGAATAGCAAATCGATAGTCGGCGACGAGACCCAGTAAGCAAAATCCGGCGGTGATCGAATCGCGCGCCGCCGCCGGGCTAACCTTGCTCTTTATCGACCAAGGAATTTCTCCAGCGCTTCGATATCGTTTTCCGCGAGGCCGGCGTAGCGCTTGGCACGGTCGAGATCGTTATGCTCGATTGCGTTCTGCGCCTTCGACAGGTTCAGCTTCATGCTCGATTCGTGCTCGGCCATATCCCCGCGCAGCCCGAATCCCGACGCCGCCTGCTGACGTTTCAGGTTGTCGAGGCTACTGCTGACCGATCCCGCGCGTCCCGTGAGTTGGTCGATCTGGTGCTCGACTTCGTCAAGGTCTTTCGCCAACGCGGCTGCCTTCGCTTTTTCCGCCGCCGCGGCGGCTGCCGACGAAGAGCTTTCTCCGCTGGAATCGCCTAACACGCCTTTGCGGTGTGGCTCGACGATGGTCGGAGTCGTGACGGCCGCCTTTGTTTCCGTTACAGGAGGCGGTGCCGGAGTCGGCGTCTCGGTCGGCGGCGTCGGAGTCGAAGTGGGAGTCGCTGGCGCAGGCTGCGTCGCAGTCGGCGCCGGATTGCCTTTACCCTCGGCTGCCACAGAGCTCTTTCCGCGTCCGGGGAGATAAATTCCTGCCGCCACCAGGACGGCGACCACAATCAGCGCGCCCAACGCCATATACAGCCCGCGATTTCCACTCTTCGACGGGACTGCCGGCGGCGTGATCGAGATCGGCTTCTCGTGAATCGGCACCGTAGCCGCAGCCGCAGCAACCGCTGTTCTCGGAGCCGTCGCCTGCATCGGCTGCATATACGCGGCGGGCACGCTTGCCGAGGCAGTCACGGCCGTTGAGGGTCGCACCACTGTCTTTGCTTCCTGAAGCTCCTGCGTTACGCTCTTAATTGCATTGCGAAACGCCTCCGCCGATTGGAATCGCTCCTCGGGCGCCTTCGCGATCGAAGTTAGAATGATTTCATTCAAGCCGGTGGGAAGGTGCGGCTGCAGTTGTACCGGAGGCGTAGGTGTCTGCTGGATATGCGCCGCCATGATCGAGAAATTGCTGTCACCGTGGAACGGCTTTTCGCCGGTCACCATCTCGTAGAGCGAGATGCCCACCGAATAGAGATCCGATCGCTCATCAATCGCCGCGCCCTTCACCTGCTCCGGCGACATATAGTTGATCGACCCCAACGTCGTGCCCGGAGCCGTAAGCTTAGCTGGTTCCTGGTCGGTACGTGCGATGCCGAAATCCATCAGCTTCACCACGCCTTCGGGCGTCAGCATCATGTTGGCCGGCTTGATGTCGCGATGAATTACGTGCTGCTGATGCGCATAACTCAGCGCCGAAAGGACCTGGTCGATGTAGTTCAGCGCGTCGGAAACCGGAATCGCCCCTTGCGACAACCGCGACGAGAGCGTGCTTCCTTCCACGTACTCCATGATCATTACGAGCTGGTTATTGATAGTGAGTGCCGTATGCAGGGAAGCGATATTCGGATGATTCAACGCCGCCAGCAGCTTGATCTCGCGCAGGAATCGCGCCGCGACTTCTTCCTGTCCTTCGAGATCGGGCAACAGGACCTTCATTGCCTCCACGCGGTCGGTGATGACATTGCGGACCTTATACACGCGACCCATGCCGCCCGCGCCCAGCACTCCGAGTATCTCGTAATCTCCCATCAATTTTGTGGTTTCGTCGCCCATCGTTATGACTCCATGTATGTGGAATGCCGTGCTTGCTCTTTTGGGGGAAGGAGCAGAAATGCGAATCGAGGCCCCTGACAGCCTTACCTGAAAACCTGCGAAATTATGATCTCCGGCCCGGTGGGGGTCAAGACAGAGACCAGCAAACTTCACGCTGAATCTGGTTCTCGCGGGTCGCCAATAGCCGCGCCAAACGCCTTCAGCACTGTACTCGCTTTTCGGGCGTAAGGTCCCAAATTTTCAATCGTTTCGATCAATATTCTGAATTTGTCATTTCCCGGAGCGCTTGAAAAAATAATGCTTCACATCCCCGGCTGTTAGGAGATTCCCCCTATGACTCTGGAACCGCGCATTCGCTTCAACAATACGACGAACCGTCACAACACCGTTTTGGAAGTTGAGGCCGAGGATCGTCCGGGACTGTTGCACGATATCAGCTCAGAGCTCACCAATCGTGGCTGCAATATCGAGGTTGCAATGATTGCCACCCACGGCAAGAAGGCTGTGGATGTCTTCTACGTGACATTTGGCGGATCGAAGCTCGACGAAGCCCAGCAAGAGCTGTTGCAGAACGCATTGCTGCACCGCATCAGCGCCGCATAAACCAGTTTGCCCCTTGCCTTGAGGCCACCCACTTTGCCGGGTGGCCTTTTCGTTTGCCGCGCGGACCCTTTACAATACGCAACTTACACTATTCATTCGGGTTGAAAGTCTCCGGGCGATCAAATCCATTCTGTCATCTCGTCCCCTTGAGCCCATAACCCGCCAGGTGAGGTTAATGTTGAAGCGTTTCGTCATCGTGCTTAGCGTTGTTCTGTCCGCAATCGTCGTTGCTTCTGTTCTTCCCGGATGTGGCTCCGGCAGCCAACGCACTCTGTTTATCATTGCCCAGGGGACGTCGACCGTCGGCTCCTTCCAGATTGGCGGTGGCGGAGCGCTCACCCTGAACAGCACCAATTTTGGGACGGGCGCCGATCCGCAGGCAATCCTGACCGACTCGCAGCGTCGTTACGCCTTTGTGCTGAACAATGCCGGGCTCGGCCTGCAGGGCGGAGTGTTTCAGTACACCATCGATCGCAGCAAAGGAACTCTCGCGGTCGTTCAGGCGCCGAATGCCAGCTCTAATATCACCGGTCCGGTGTCGCCGGTCTTCACCGGAAGAGTACCGGTGGCGATGGCCATCGATCCCAAGGACAATTTCGTTTTCGTCGCCAACTCGGTTGACAGTACTATTTCCGTCTTCTCGCTCGATCAGACTGACGGGGCGCTCACCGAAGTCACCGGATCGCCGTTCACCACCGGCGCGACTCCCGTGAGCCTGGTCGCCCGCGGATCGACCCTCTTCGTCGCCAATCAGGGTGCGGGCACGGTTTCGTCTTACGCCTTCGACAGCAAGGGCGCGCTCACGCTTAACGGTACGCCAGCAGCTGTTGGCTCGAACACCACCGCCATCCAGGCGGACTCCGGGGGCAGCGTGGTTTTCGTGGCCGACGGTACCGCCAATACCGTCACGGCACTGTCAGCTTCCGCTTCCGGACTCACCGCGACCTCAAATTCCGCAACCGTGGGCACGGCTCCGAGCAATCTTTATGTCGATCCCTCTAACCACCTCTACGTGGCGAACTCCGGCTCGAACAATGTGTCGGCGTTCACCATCGGAAGTGGCGGAGCATTGACTCCGATTAGCGGATCGCCGTATTCGGTGGGTAACGCTCCCTCGTTCATCACCTCGAACAGTGGCGGCAGCATTCTGTTCGTTGCCAACAAGGGATCGGCAAACGTCTCGTCGTTCCAGATCGGCGGCGGCGGATCGCTCACCGCAGCCAGCGGCTCGCCCTACGCGGCGTCCGGCTTCAGCGGTCCCAATGGACTCGCCAGCACCGACTAAGTCGCCTCATTGCATTCGATAATTCGCAGCACGGCGGGAAACGCTTCGGAGCTGGGATCGATCAGGTCGAAGTGATTGGCGCCGGCGATTTCGATGAACTCCACATTCTCTCCGGCAAGCTTCTTCGCCGCAGCGTAATCGCGCGACATGGATGGAGGCACGGTGTCGTCGAGCGTTCCCGTAACGATCGACTGGCGGGCTCTGATTTTGAGTCGCGCGGGAGAGGCTTCCCGATAAAGCAACGGTTCATGTTCCGGGGTATCTCCGAGATACTCAACCACCGCGTTGTCGCTCAAGTGAAGTTCGTAGGCGCGTTCAAGGTCGAGAACTCCTGCAAGGGAGACAACCTGCAACACGGTTCGTTCATATGCGGTCAGCGCTAGAGCCAATTGGCCACCAGCGGAATGGCCGGTGACCACGAACGGAATCCGTGCGATCTTTTCACGCCGCAAATAGTCGCGTGCAAACTTGTAAGCCCTACGTACATCCTGAAGACTGACCTGCCATCCACCGACATCCTCTCCTACCCGCCGGTACTCGACATTAAATGTCAAATAACCTGCCGATGTCAGTGCCGCGCAAAAGGAGCCTGCGTGAGCCAGATCGTAGCGCGCTCGCCAGAACCCTCCATGGATGTTCATCACTGCTCCACGCGGTTGCGAAGCCGGAAGGCGCAAGTGCATGAATTGCTGCGACGCCTGACCGTAAGGGAGCTGTTCGTCGTATTTTGGTACCGGCAGGTCGAGGAATGATTCGCCCATCAAGGCAAGTCTTAAATCTGCAATCTTCAATCCTAAATTTGTTTCACGCTCTCGCCGGAATCTCCGACTTCCTGATTTCCACGCCATCGTATCCGTTGTTCCGCAACAGGATTTCGATCGCGCGCTTCGCCGAGCGCATTTGCACGTTCGGTCCGCACACGATCGAACGGATCGGTAGCTTTGGTCCGCGTTTGCCCAGCACTTTTTCGTCAGGGATAAACTCGACGTGCGTGACGAACTCGGGACCTTCCAGCCGCACCACGAATTCACTGGTCGAAAGATATTTCTCTTCTTCGGTGATCAGTGGCTGAAAAATCATTCGCCATTCCTGTTCTTCCGCGAACCCCGGATGTTTCACCGTCGCCGCCCATGACGACAGCACCATGCGCGAAAACTCCACCAACGTGTTCGGCAGCTCCTTCCGGTTTACGCCGACCTTTGTGTGCTCAATCGTCTCCACGATCTCGCCGATCAGATTGCGAAAGTTCTGCTGTTGCCTGGCGAGATCGTACTCCACCTTCGCCAGCCGCAAATTCCGCGCCAGCGCTTTGGTGGTCAACGTCAGTTCGCCCTTAATCGCCAGCGGGTCGAACTCGATAGCGAATCCCTGCGTGCCCGCGTACGCTCGCCACTGGCTCAGCAGGTTACCCTTTTCGCAGAAGGCCGCAAAGTACGCGTCGATAAACGGGCTGTCAGGCGACTCCATCAGGCGCAACACATCTCTGAATACCTCCCGCGACCGCTTTGCCAGCTTGCGTTTTTCCACCAGTTCGCGCAGGCCGTTCATAATGATGTCGTAGCCGTAAACCACTTCCATCCAGTCGTTCATGTATTGCGCGCCGCTCGCCCAGATGGTGCCGCTTTGCAGAATGCCGCGAATCGCAGGAGCCCCGGTGTAGTGAAACAACGGTGGCACGGGATCGGGCGTCTGCGCGTGGCGCAGCATCCAGTCGCGGCCCAGCGAAATTCCCAGCTCCGAGAATTCGTGCTTGTGCTTCGGATCATTCTTCGAACGATTCGGCATCGTTGCGGATGGTAACAGAGCGGAGCCGGCAAGACGCAATAGCCCTGCCGATCTTTCGGGATGAATCTTCAACGAGTTCGCATCAGGTTCGTTATCGCGTTGAGCACCGCCGCCGCCGCATTCGGTCCGAGCGAGTTGATCTCGCCGTACCACGGTGATGCGCGGTTCTGGAGAAATGGCGCCTCGGCATCCCATTCGGCCTTGGGGATGAGGTATCCGAGTTCGTCGTTCGCCACCCCGAACACGAACTGGTAGCGCGTCCGAAAATGCGGTCGGATGGCAGGCTCGAACGGCGCGTCAGGAAAGTCCGCACCGAGATAGCGAGCGATGCCTCCGTTGGTTAGTTCAGGATAAATTTCGGCGGGAACGGTCGCGATTTCGGCGATCGCGTGGCCATCGCTAGACAGCTGAACGAAATCGACCTCAGTCTGGATGTCGTGGCCGAGCGGAAAAGGAACGTTTCCGACTTGTGGAGCGTCGCGGGTTTCGACCGTGGGATCGGGCTTGCCGCCGGTATATAAAGGTCGGCGATCGCCGAAGACTCCGGCGGCGATTGCCATGCGAAAGCGGTCGTTTTCAAGCGGCACGAAGACGGTCAGGTGAGCGACAGAAATGTGATCGATGCTAGCGCGTTGCGCGGTCTTGAGACTCCGTTCCGCAAGTTGCGCGATCAATGTGCCGAAGAGTTCGGCCTTCCGCGCGCCACCGTCCGGCGCAAGGGCGCCTGTTGCGGAGTCCTGGATCGCTACATCGCTGCCAAGCGCTGACACTTTGCCCACGGTGCCATTGAAAAACAGAGCCACGCCTCCGTCATGGCTCTCGATGGACTCGCACAGCGAATGCGCGTAGTCGGCGCTGATTTCGTGATTGCTGCGACCGAGGATTTCAGGATGGTCGCTCCAGTTGACGAGCGTCGCGATGGTCGAGCCACTCGAAGCATCCACGGCGCGCAACGCGAAGAGATACGGATCGTGCACGAACGGCGGGCGATCGACGCTTTGCAGTTGCTCGAGCAGCGGATGATCGTCGCGCGCAAACTCGAGCTGAGCGGATCGCAAGTTGTGGACGGCATCGATCGCGGTTGCGGCGATATGGTGCTCGACGAAATCGAGGTATTCGGGATTCGCACCGCTCTGGGTTGGCGATGGTCCCCATAGACCGAGCGTGTCGGGTCCGCTGTGAACGTGAGTGCAGGTGACGATCAGCCAGGAGTGCGCTGGAGCTGAAGCATCAAAGAGCGCGCGAATCTTCTGCACGTCGCCGTAGAAGAGTCCGATGAGATCGGCGGAGCAGAGCACGAGCGTGGACGATTTGTCGGCCAGTGCCAGGCAGCGGATGTATAGATCGTCGTGAACGCCGGTTGCGGCGCGGTCGTGTCCGAAGCCGGCGAGGTAGATGGGCTTGTCGCCCAGCTTGGGTGTGATCACGCTCTTTGCGGCACCCGCTTTTAGAGTTTGCGAAAACGCTGAGACGCCGATGAGCAGAATCCCGAGTACGATGACGCAGCGAAGGCGAGGCATGAGTTCCTCGAAGGAGCGACCGAAAATCGTAGCAGGTTCAAAGGAGGTTCGAGATTCAGATTTCAAGAACGGCGATCGAGGAAGCAAAAGCCGCTCCTCGGGTGAGAAGCGGCTTTGACCGATCGCTGAAACCGATTCGTTATTTGGGCTGCGGAACGATGCGAAGGTATGGCTTGGGCGATTTCCAGCCTCCTGGATATTTCTTGGCGGCTTCGTCGTTCGAGACGCTGCCCGAGATGATGACATCGTCGCCGGGCTTCCAGTTCACGGGCGTCGACACCTGGTGTTTCGCCGTCAGTTGCAGCGAGTCGAGAACGCGCAGCACTTCGTCGAAGTTGCGACCCGTACTCATCGGATAGATCAGCTGCAGCTTGATCTTCTTGTCCGGTCCGACGACGAAGACGGTGCGAACAGTAGCGTTGTCGGCGGCGGTGCGTCCCTGTGATGTACTGCCGCTAGAAGCAGGCAGCATGTTGTAGAGCTTAGCGACCTTCAGTTCGGGATCGCCGATCATCGGATAGGTAACTTTGTAGCCCTGCGTTTCTTCGATGTCGGCGGCCCATTTGCCGTGGTCGGTGACTGGATCGACGCTGAGTCCGATGATCTTACAGTTGCGCTTGTCGAATTCCGGTTGCAGACGGGCCATGTACCCAAGCTCGGTGGTGCAGACGGGCGTGAAGTCCTTGGGATGCGAGAACAGAATCGCCCAGCCGTTGCCGAGCCAGTCGTGGAATTGGATCGGACCTTGCGTGGTCTCAGCGGTGAAATCGGGAGCCGTATCGTTGATGCGAAGTACGGCTGACTGGTCACTCATGGTATCTCCTCGTCGTTAATGAATGCGGTTTCTGTTGATTGCTCTCGCCGTTGGTCCGATTCCCTCACGGAAAAGACCGTCCGCACGGCAGAAAGAAAAGCTTTAGGGGTAATAGGAAAGTTTATTCCGGTTGTCGTCGAACTGTCCAAGGCGAATGTGAGTTGAGGGTCGCGATTGGAATCGAAGCAATGAGTAGTTCGCTCCGAGAACAGAATCGGCCAGCTTGATGCCGGCCGACTTGACTGACTGAAGGGCTAGTAGAAGAGATACTTCCGCCACTTGTCGTCGGAGTGGCCGAGCAGGCGCATGATGTGTCGGCTGGTGTGAAGGTTGAACGGGCGCGGTTCCTTCATCAGTTTCATTCCGGCTTCGTTAGGGGTGCGATTGCCCTTGCGGCGATTGCACTCGTGGCAGCAGGCAACGAGGTTCTCCCAGGTCGAACTGCCACCGCGCGAACGCGGCATAACGTGATCGAGTGTGAGTTCGCTGGCGGGCAGCGCGGTTCCGCAATACTGGCAACTGTTGCGATCGCGCAGCAGGATGTTCTTGCGCGAGAGGGCGCGCGTCTGGTGCGGAATGCGGCGGTATTCCATCAGGCGAATGACGGACGGAATCCGCATGGCAAGCCGCGCCGCGTGCATGGTGTTGCCATTGGACTCTTCGGCCATAGCTACGCCCTTCAGCACCAGAACGATCGCTCGACGAGCCGCGCAGACATTGATCGGCTCATAGGAGGCGTTCAGAACCAGAACCGGCTGGTTCATCATGCCCCGACCGTTCCCTCCGTGCGTGAAGGGCTGGAAGTGTTCTGTGCTTGCCTGTGTGCGGACCGTGTTGTGCCCTTTGCCGTGCATAGCCCTCTCAATCGTTTGTCGAGGCGCAGTTTCGCGCATCGAAAGTCAGGCTCTCGCCGCCATGGCAATCGCCCGAGCTTGCTCGTCGTTTTCTTCGTTGATTCGCGCGAAGGTGACTTCCAGTTTCAACACTCGCGCGACCGTTGCGACCCAAACCCTTTCAGCGCCGGCGCGGCGCAAAACCCGAGTGCACTCGGAAACCGTGGTTCCGGTGGTGAATACGTCGTCGATTAGTAAGATGTCTCTTCCGCGGACAGCGGCGTCGGCAGCAAATGCGCCGCGCAGGTTGGCGATGCGCTGTTGGCGCGTGTATCCGACTTGCGATTCCGTCGCGCGCCTGCGCGTCAGCAACTCGGGCGCGAGTTCCAGCTGCAGGCCGAGCGACTTCTGTTTTGTCATTGCCTTGGCGATGAGCTCTGACTGGTTGAAGCCGCGCTGGCGCAACTTGGTGGCGTGGAGCGGAACTGGGACGACCAGCGTAGAACCCGTTACTTCCGATGCAAGATCGGTGACCGCTTCGGCGAGCATGCGTCCTAAAACGCCGGCCGCCGGCTTCACGAGCTCGTACTTCAGGAGATGGATCAGCTCACGCAGACCACCATCGTATGAACCATAAGCCGCGGCTTTTTCGAACGGTGGACGCTCGGTCAGGCATTCTCCGCACAGAGATTGCGTCAGTCCGCTGAAAAGCCTTTCGCCACACAAGATGCAGCGTCCGCCGGCGATGGGCTGAACGGATTCCAGACACTCGGAACAGACAGGCAACAGGGAACTTGACGAGAGCGGCAGGCCGCAGAGACGGCAATCGGTGGGGAACAACAGGGTAATAACGCTATCAAGGGCGCCGCGAGCGGCGGTCGCAACCACAGAGCCTCGTCGTCGGAACAACGCGCGTCTTGCCGCGACCTCTGACGAGGATGCCCCTGGCGGGGCTGGAAGCCGAGTTAGGTCACCGGTACTGCTGAAGACGACCCTCCTCGCAAAAGCCCGGACGGTTCCGGACCGTTGCACCGTTCCAGTATAGCCCTGTGTTGACGAATATTTCCAGTGGTTAGTGGTTGGTGGATAGTCGATAGAGACCGGTTGTGAAGAGAACTGATTGCCGGATACAGGATGAGCCTCGTACTTCGGGGAGAGCACTTGTAACTAAGCCTTGTGGCGTGAGAAACTTGCGCGGTTTCATACCGACTTCAGCGGAAACATACACCAGAGGATCCCTCTTATGAGCACCACCATAGCGCCTCCCCCGGCGAAAAAGTTCCAACCTTTTGTTCCCCCGACGATGCAGATGAGCGAGTTCACCGTTCGCGCGGTTGTACTCGGAATGTTAATGACCGGCATTCTCGGCGCGGCGAATGCTTACCTAGGATTGCGAGCCGGAATGACGATCGCTGCGACGTATCCGGCGGCGGTCATCAGCATGGCGGTTCTTCGTCTGGTGAAAGGATCGATCCTCGAAGAGAACATCGCGCGTACCATCGGTTCGATCGGTGAGTCAGTCGCCGCGGGGGCCGTGTTCACGATTCCGGCATTCGTGATTGTGCCGGGCTTGTGGGGCGGACTGACGGGTCATTACTGGCAGTCGGTTGCCCTGATGGTGATCGGCGGAACACTCGGTATTCTCTTTGTAACGTTGTTGCGGCGCGTGATGGTGGAAGATCCGGAACTGCCGTTCCCGGAATCGGTGGCGGCGTCGGAAATTCATAAAGCAGGGCAACGCGGCGCGGGCGCGGCGAAACTGCTGTTCGCCAACATGGGCTTCGGCGCGTTCATGTACCTGCTCTCGCAGTTCAACGTTTTCTGGTACACGTACGTGAAACCGATTCGCATTCCTGCAATGACTACCGGTTTGCGGATCGGCCGCAGTGCCACGGCTCCTTCGGTGGCGACAGGCGGGATGACCACATTCAGTTCACCCGCCATCAGTCCGGCCTATCTCGGCGTCGGTTACATCATTGGGCCACGTCTTGCCGCTCTAAATTTTGCGGGCGGCGTGGTTGCTTGGGGATTGCTGGTTCCGCTACTAGCGTATTTCCTAGGGCCGAGCCTGCCTCCGGTTCCAGCTGGCACGAGTGAAATTGCCTATTGGAGCGGAGTCGCGACGGGCATTTGGTTCAGCATCGTGCGACCGATCGCCGTGGGAGGGATGTTGGTGGGTGCGGGATTCACTCTTTTCCGGATGCGCAAGCAACTGGGGCTGGGCATTTCGCGAGCAATTTCGGATTTGAAGAAGTCGGCTTCGGCGCATGAAGCCACTGATCGTACGGAACGCGACTTGAGCGCCAAGGTGGTTTTTGCCGGCGTCGGGCTGGTGGTGGTAGCGATGATTGCGCTCTACTACTTCTTTATTTCAAATGCCGGCAATCTTCCCGGAAGCAAGATTACAACTGGCGCCGTGGTGGCGGCGTTGGTGATGGCGGTGCTTGGATTCTTCTTCGCCGCAGTTTCTGGAAACTTGTGCGGCATGATCGGCTCGTCGAATAACCCAGTTTCGGGATTGACGCTTTGCACGTTGGTTGTCGCAGCACTGCTGATGGTCGCCCTGGGTGTTTCGGGAATTGGTGGTGTAGCCGCAGTGCTTGGCGTTGCAGCCGTGGTTTGCGTGTCGTCGGCGGTCGCGGGCGAGATGCTGCAGGACTTGAAAGTTGGCCACATTCTTGGTGGAACTCCGGCGCGGATGCAGGTCGGCGACATGATTGGGGTCGTCGTCGCGTCACTCGTCTTGTTCTTCCCGCTGATGATTCTGGACAAGGCTTACCACTTCGGGAGCGCCGCTCTGCCGGCGCCACAAGCCGGACTGATGTCGATGCTGGCTCAGGGCATCGTGGGCGGAAACATGGCCTGGCCGCTGGTGGTGGTCGGAATCTGCATGGGATTCGCGTTGATCATGGTGCAAGTGAAGAGCCCGATGTTGTTTTCAGTGGGAATGTATCTGCCGCTGGAGACGACGTTCGCGATCTTTGTTGGTGGCATCATCCGCTGGATCACAGACCAACTGCGCGACCGGCGTGGGTTCAATGATGCGCAGAAAGCGCGCGTGGACAACGCTGGAGTTTTGACTGCATCTGGCCTGATCGCTGGAGAAGCGCTTTGCGGACTTGGCATCGCGGGTGTGGTGGGAACCGGACACCAGCTTTTCCATATTGATTTTGGCGATATGTGGTGGACGGGCCTGGTGGGACTCGCGATCCTGGTGGCGGTGATGATCAAGCTGCCACTGGCGAATGCCGGCTCGCCGGATGAGCCTGCGCCCCCGACCGCGATCATGTAACTATTTCGTTATGAATTCGAGATAAGCAACGCCGGTTCGAGGGAGCCGGCGTTTTGCTTTAGCTGAAGACCGCTTTGCCGGAAGGCGGCAGCTCGGGAGTTCCATCCCGGTTGGTGTCTGGGGACATCCAACTAGGTTTGGAGGTTCCGATGGAACGCAGATATGGTGCACTGCGGTTTATGGCGGTACTGATGAAGGTTGTGGGCGCGATTTCGATCCTGGCGGGAATTCTGGCTTTGGCGAGCGCGATTTACTACGTCGCGACACGACATGACTACACGGGGGTGGGAGTCAACCTGGTGTGGGCGGTGGCCCCGATCTTTTCGGGCATTTTCTGGTGGGCGGTGGCGGAGTTGATCTACGTATTCATCGACATCGAATACAACACGCGACGGCTGGGGACGGTGGATCGACGGGTGGTTACGGATGTGGCGGCGGATTGATCCGTGGGACCAATGCCGCAATCGTGAATGGATGATCGTGCGAGGAAATTCGGGCTCCCGTTTATAATGCGCGTTTCCACCAGGAGCCCGAATGCGCCGAGCCGTCTCTGCACTTGCTGCTTTAATCGCTGCATTGATCGTAAGCCTTACCACTCTTTCCGCAGCGCCGGGGGATCCCGACCAACTGACCGGATATACGCGCGAAAACGCGCAATCGGAGCGGCAATGGGAGCAGAAGTTCCGCGCTATTCCCGAACCGAACCGAATACGCGACAGCATGCAGCGGCTAGCGGCGCGCCCGCACAACGTTGGATCGCCCTACGATAAAGACAACGCCGATTGGTTGGTGGCGACCTTTAAGAGTTGGGGGCTTGATGCACATGTCGAGACCTTCGATGTGCTGTTCCCGACGCCGAAGGAACGGGTCGTGGAACTGGTGGAGCCGAAGAAATACACGGCGAAGTTGGAAGAGCCGAATATTGCGGTCGATCCGACGTCGAGCCAGAAGGCAGAGCAGTTGCCGACTTACAACGCCTATTCTATCGACGGCGATGTGACGGCTCCGTTGGTATATGTCAACTACGGCATCCCAGACGATTACGAGCAACTGGACCGGCTGGGCATTTCGGTGAAAGGTGCGATCGTGATCGCGCGCTATGGGCACTCGTGGCGCGGTATCAAGCCAAAGGTGGCGGCGGAGCACGGGGCGGTTGGGTGCATCATTTATTCCGATCCGCGCGATGACGGGTATTTCGAAGGCGATGTTTTTCCGGCGGGTCCGTTTCGCAACGAGTGGGGCGTGCAGCGCGGAAGCGTGGAGGATATGCCCCTCTATCCGGGCGATCCGCTGACGCCGGGAGTGGGCGCGACGGCGGATGCAAAGCGATTGCCGCTGAACGAAGTGAAGACGCTGACGAAGATTCCGGTGCTGCCAATTTCGTATGGCGATGCAAAGCCGTTGCTGGCGGAGCTGGGCGGCCCGGTGGCTCCCGAGGAATGGCGCGGCGCGCTGCCGATTACCTATCACGTCGGTCCGGGACCGGCGAAGGTGCATCTGCTGGTGAAGTCGAACTGGGACCGCAAGCCGGTGAGGGATGTGATCGTCACGATTCCGGGCGCGGAGTTTCCTAACGAATGGGTTATCCGCGGAAATCATTATGACGCCTGGGTAAACGGGGCGCAGGATCCAATCTCGGGCATGTCTCCGGAGATGGAGGAGCTGCGCGCCTACGCGGATTTGTTGAAGCAGGGCTGGAAGCCGAAGCGGACGATTGTTTATGCGGCTTGGGATGGCGAAGAGCCAGGGCTATTGGGATCGACGGAATGGGGCGAGGCGCACGATGCTGAGCTGCGCCAGAAGGCGGTGGCGTATCTCAACACCGACGGAAACAGCCGCGGCTACCTGGGTGTGAATGGATCGCATTCGCTGGAAGCATTCGTCAACGATATTGCTCGGGACATCAACGATCCGGAGAAAAATATTTCGGTTTGGCAGCGGCTGAAGCTGCTGAACATTTCGAAGGCCAAGAACGAGGAAGAGCGGAAGGACATCCGCGACCGGTCGGAACTGCGGATCAATGCGCTGGGGTCAGGTTCAGACTACACGGTGTTTGTGGATCATCTCGGCGTCGCGTCTCTGAATATGGGGTATGGCGGCGAGGGAGATGGCGGAATCTATCACTCGGTTTACGACGACTTCTACTGGTACACGCATTTCGACGACACCAATTTTGTCTACGGAAAAGCGCTGGCGCAGACACTGGGATCGGCAGTGATGCGCTTGGCAGATGCTGATGTAGTGCCGTTTAACTTCAGCGGTATGTCGGACACCTACAGCCGGTACGTGGACGAATTGGAGAAGCTGGCGAAGAAGAAACGGGATGATGCGATCGAACGCGATCGGGAACTGGATGAGAATGTGTTCGAGGCGACGGCCGATCCGACGAAGAAATCGGTGGCGCCGCCACGGCTGGCGGTTCCACCGTACCTGAATTTTGCCCCGCTGAAAAACGGGTTAGAGACGCTGAAGACAAGCGCGCAGAAATACCAGGCGGCTTTTGCCAAGGCTCAAGCGAACGGCGGAGCGGGGTTAGTGAAGGCGAGCTCTGTAAATATAAAGTTAATGGCGACCGAACGAGCGCTAACGAATGCCGATGGGCTGCCGGATCGTCCGTGGTTCCAGCATCAGATTTATGCGCCGGGTTTCTATACCGGATATGGGGTGAAGACGATGCCTGCGATCCGAGAGGCGATTGAGCAGGACAAGTGGCCGCTGGCGGAACAGTCGATCGCGGTCGTCGGTAAGGTGCTGACGAACGAAGCGGCGACGATCGATGCGGCGACGGCGGAGCTGGAGAAGACGTCGACGCAGTGAACAGTGTCTGTAACTACTGCGTTAGCGGGAAGAGACGAGACGCTTGCCGAGCGGCACGGGGATGATGTCGATCCAGGTGTCGGTGTCTTCGCCCTGGCGGACGAAAGTCAATTCCTCGACCATGACTTTACGAGGCTGGGAGAACTTAGCCCAACGCTGGCGGGCGACTTCGAGGGCGCAGGCAGCGTCGTCGAGGCTATCGACTTTCACGATGGTGAGATGCGGCATGTAGGGCCACTGCTCGTCGTAGGCGAGGGCTCCGGCGTTGAGCTTGTCGTGTAGTTCGCGGAGACGATAGGCGGCGAAAGCGACGCGAATAAAGACAGTCGCGGTTTTGGGCATGAAGTTCTCGACGTCGCCGAGAGTTACCTCGAAGGGATTGGCTTCTTCGCAGATGCGCTCGACGAGCGAGATGGCGTCGGATTCGGGTCCGCGGAGACAACGTGGTGGGAGGACCGTGATATGCGCGGGCAGGTGAGCGTGCGCGGGATGAAGTTCGCCGCGAAGATTCTCGACGAATTCGCCGAGGGCATCCTTTATATAGGCGACGAGCGCATATTGCCTCTGCGGGATCACGGACACATTATAGTCGGTGCAGGGAAGTCCGCTATAATGAAGGGAGTCGGGGCGTAGCGCAGCCTGGTAGCGCACCTGCCTTGGGCGCAGGGGGTCGTAGGTTCAAATCCTATCGCCCCGACCAATGTTTTCAACCACTTGCGCCTGTAACAGTTCTGTTACGAAATCCACTGTAGATAAAATTGTAGACGGCCGGATCCTCAGAGGCGCAATCGGGAATTCGATTGCAGGTCATTATCGTTGATGGCGTGACACGGCTCACCGTAACCTTTTGCGGTAAAACCACAAGCGGCTAACTGGCCTCTGCGTCTTCATCGTCTCGTACCGGTCCTCCAGGTGACCTCTCGACAAATTCTTCTTGCCTTCGAATTTGCCTCCGACGATTGCCCAAAACACAGAACACAGCAGTCAATATGGAACGCTTCGCAGCGGTTCAATTCTTCCATGGAGTTCCAATGCCGAGGAGAACTCGCGTCAAGAAATGAATGCCGAGCACGAGGATTCCGACCGCAAGTCCGAGAGTACGCTGAACACGGAGATGTCCTAAGAGATTCCCAGGCGTCCTGTGTTGCCACCTTCGCGCCCGCGTTTTCTTTTGGGGCGCTAAGGTGGGCTGCCACAGACTCGCACGCCGCAACGGTTTCGTCTGTATCGGCACACGCGTTGGCGTGTGGTAAGGCTGGTGGAGGTCGAATCGAACCACGCGCAACGGCGAGGCGGGAGGCGCGTCACGTATTCCGTTCGGATCTCTTAAGTCTCTTTCAAGAAAGCTCCAGAAATCCAGCAACTCTGGTGTAAGCTCTAACGCACGCAATCCATCGTGCTGAGAGTGGTTTCCGGGGACTGAATTTCGATGTGCCGCCTGCTTCGGTTTTCTTTGGCCTGTCTGTTCGTACTGCTTGCTGTTCCTTCCGCCTTTTCCCAGCAAAGGCTGTTCTCAGAATCCGGTGATCGGCTGTCGCTGCGTGCCGAGGACAAGGCTGTGCCGGAACAGCTATTGGTGAAGTTTCGCGCGCGCACCAGTTCCGCCGCTCGTGTCGCTGTCCACAATACGCTTGGCGCTCGAGTTGTTCGGGAGTATCGGGTGGTCGAAGGTCTACAACTGGTCCAGATTCCTGCTGGAACTCCGCTCAAAAGGGCCATCGCTGCCTATCGCAAGAATCCAGCCGTCGAATACGTTGAACCAAACTATCGAGTTAAGGCTCTCGCGACGCCCAATGATCCCAACGACCCACTGTTTCCCCAGATGTGGGGTCTGGAAAATACTGGACAAAGCAGCGGCACGCCTGGCGCAGACATCAGCGCTACGAAAGCCTGGTCGCTTTCGACGGGTAGTTCGAATGTCGTGGTGGCGGTTATCGATACAGGTCTTGATTACACGCATCCCGACCTGATGAACAACGTTTTCCGTAATACAGCCGATTGCAATAACAACGGCGTGGACGATGACGGCGATGGTTATGTCGATGACTGTTATGGCATCGCGCCGGTCTATGGTTCGTCAGACCCGATGGACGACGTCGGGCACGGCACCCACGTGGCGGGAACGATTGGCGCATCGGGCAACAACGGCGTTGGCGTAACGGGCGTGAACTGGAATGTGACGCTATTACCGTGTAAGTTCCTCGATTCGAGCGGCGGAGGTACGAACGCCGATGCCATCGCCTGCCTCGATTACGTTTCCGCATTGAAAGATCGCGGCGTGAACATCGTAGCCACGCATAACAGTTGGGGTGGCGGTGAGTACTCGCAGGCGCTTTACGACGCAATCAAGGGGCAGATGGACCGCGGCATTCTCTTCGTGGCGGCAGCGGGAAACGACTTCAGCGACGACGATGCACTGCCGACATATCCGGCAAACTACGACTTGCCGAACATTATTGCCGTGGCAGCGACAAACCGGCTCGACCAGTTCACTGGCTTCTCTAATGTCGGCAGGCACACGGTGGCACTCGCCGCGCCGGGAGATTTCATACTCAGTACGTGGGTCGGCGGCGGTTACCAGCTCCTGAGTGGGACATCGATGTCGTCACCACATGTGACTGGTGTGGCGGCGCTGCTGAAAGCACAAGACCCAAGCCGCGACTGGCGCACCATCAAGAATCTGATTCTTACCGGTGGTGACACCGTTGCTGCCACCGCGAGCACCATCACGGGAAAGCGCCTGAATGCATACGGAGCGATGACCTGTGCGTCGTCTCCGATCGCTGCTCGGCTGGAGCCTACGACCAATACGCTTTCCGCGACGGTAGGCTCGCCAATCACACTGCGCTACTTGAACATTAATTGCGCAACCGCCGCAGGCGGCGTTCAGGTAACGGTCCCCGAAACCGGAGAGACGATCGCCCTCACAGATGATGCGCAGGGAAGGGATATCGCGGCAGGGGACGGAGTGTATTCCGGACAATGGACCCCGACGAAACGTGGCAGCTACACCCTGACATACCCGAATGGCGATAACGCTGTGGTTACGGTGCTGGGTCCGTACACAGCGACCCAATCGACATCGTCTTACGTGAGCATCACCGGAACGAATCTCAATCTGGGAGACGACGATGTCGCGACCGTCGCTGTGCCGTTTCCCATCCAGTTCGGCGGCGGAACGTTTAATACCGTGTATGTCAGCAGCAACGGAAATGTAAGTTTCACAAACCAGTTTCCCGCCTACCTAAACGACTCTATTCCTACCGCCGACCCATCGGCGCAAACGCTAGTCGCTCCGTTCTGGGATGATTTGTGGCCGGTTCCCAATACAGCGCATAACGTCTTCTACGACGTTGTAGGCACAGCGCCGAATCGACAGTTTGTGGTGGAATGGCGTGACCTCCAACATTTCCAGTGCAAGAACGATCCTACCGCGACCGTTACGTTCGAAGCTGTGTTTTCCGAGAGCGTCAGCGACGTGCAATTCAACTACAAAGATGCGACATTCGGCGGAGTTTGCGCGAACCTCGATGACGGAGCGTCTGCCGCGATCGGCATTCAGACATCAGCGAACCGAGGCCAGCCTTATGGACAAGGCGGGCCAACGGTGAGCGATGGCTCTTCGTTGCTGTGGAAGCTGGACACGACTGCGCCTCTCAATCCGCCGCCGACGATATCGTCGATCTCCCAGTACGGGCTGCCCGCCGGGAGTCCGGATACGCCGATCGACGTTTCCGGGACCAACTTTCTGCCCGGTTCACAGGTGGAATTCAACGGTGTTGCCCTTCCAACGACCTACGCGAGCAGCACGCAAATCAGTACAACCATTCCTGCAAGCCTTCTGACCAGTGCCACGCCGTACTCGTCCATAATCGTTGTTGCGAACCCAGGGACGCCACCTTTGCTATCCAACTCCGTTCCGTTTTATGTGAGTTCTATCGGGCCGCAAATTGGATATCTCGTTCCCAATAATGTAGTAGCTGGCAACCCCACATTCACTTTGCAGGTGAATGGATCCAACTTCACGACGAATGCCGTTGTGCAATGGAACGGAACCGCACTCAGCAGCAGTTATCACGACAATCTCCTCTATGCGGTGGTTCCCGCGAGTCTTGTGACAACGGCGGGGTATCCACAAGTCACAGTAAAGAACGGCGGGGGAGACGTTTCAACGCCAATCACATTCTTCGTTACCGCGCCGACTGGGCCTGCCGGGTTGAGCTATCCGGAAATGACCGTTGGTCAAGCCATCGACACTGCGCAGGATTCGCATTCGGTCCGGTTCAGAGGATGGAACTACGCGCGAATCGGCGGCGCTGAGTACTTGAAGCATTTCACGCGCACGCCCATCCCACAAGATGCGAAAACGGGCCTGAGTGCCGAGAGTTTGCCACGCACGAGCTCAAGCACCGCGCCTTTGCCGGGAATCGATTTGCGTCCGTCGTTGCCAGCCGGTTTTATTCCTACGTCGGTTGCCACCGGGGATTTCAATCACGACGGCAAGGTGGATTGGGCGGTCACCAATGGCGGCGAGAACACGGTTTACATCTACTTGGGAAATGGAGATGGGACTGCTCAGCTTCCAAAGATCATCAATTTGTTCGGTCAATCGCCGGTGTGGATTACAGTAGCTGACCTGCGTCACAACGGCAATCTCGATCTCATCGTCGGCGAGGCAGATTCTGGCACGATCGGTATTCTGCTCGGCAATGGAGACGGAACTTTTGGTGGCGAACAGATTATCTACGTGCAAGGTGCGGTGCTGTATCTGAAAACCGGCGACTTTAACCGCGACGGCAATGTGGACGTGGTCGCAGCGATTACCGGCAACCCCAGCTACGCATTGGTGACATTGCTCGGTCATGGCGACGGAACGTTTTCTGACCCGATCTATTCCCTTACGCCGAACCCCGCTGTGCCGTTCGATACGATTTGGATAGATGTGGCCGACTTCGACGGCGACGGCATTCCCGATGTGATTGCGGCGGACGATTCCGCGTACGGTGGCTTGCTCGTCTTTCTGGGCCGTGGGGATGGTGCATTTAAATTCAGTTCGTACGCTGCCCACAACGTCCCTATGGCCGGTCTTCTCTACATCAGCGCCGTGGCCGGTGATCTGAATCATGACGGCTGTGCTGATGTAGTCGGTTCCACAACCAACTTCACTTACTACATTTTCAATGGAAATTGCGACGGAACCTTTGGCGTGTTTGAGATACCTGGGCTGGCACAACTTCCGCACGGTACGGGTGACAATTCGTCGAGCGCAATGCTGGCGGATATAGATGGAGACGGCAATCTCGACTACATCGCCGGCGGCGGTTCTTCTGCGAATGGAATGTTTCAGTCGTCAGGGAACCTGATCTCTGTAACAAGGGGCGATGGCTTAGGACACCTGACGAATCCCACCGTGTATCGCGGAGAACTCTTCAGCTACGGCATGGCTGTCGCCGATCTGAACGGCGATGGGCATCTTGATGTCGTCGCAGCCAGCCAGGACAGCGATTCGGTTACTGTGTTCCTGAATGACGGCAAAGGGGGCTTGGGCCCACCTTCGGGAACCTACGCAGGATTGTTGAACGGTCAGGGGCTTCTAGGCCAGCAAATTGGCTCGACCAATTCGCCGCTCACTACCGTGAACGTAGCGGACATTAACGGCGACGGGAAACCAGACATCACTTTTCTTGCGAACGGAAGAGGCGAAGGCGCCTCTAGGACGGTCTCGGTCTTGCTGAACGACGGCAAGGGAGGATTTCACGGGCCGCCCGTCGCTACCGATCTCTATGGCTTTGGCCAGGAGGCGTGGGATTTCGCTTTCGGCGATTTCCGTAATGTCGGCCATCCGGATATCGTCGCAACCATCACTAACGACAATGGTAGCCCTGCAAATATCTTTTATGCGCAAGGAAATGGCGATGGAACATTCGCTGCCCCAAGCCAAATACCCGTGGGCGGCCAAATCGGCAGCGTTGCGGTTGGCGACTTCAATCACGACGGCAAGATGGACTTCGTGGTTGCGCACCAGCTCTCTTCTACCGTTGACCAAAATTTCGAATTGATTCCCTACCTGGGTAATGGCGACGGAACGTTCGTCAAGGGATCACCAATTCCGTTTACAGGCGATGCTCCCGGCTGGCCGGGAGGAGTTTATGTCGGCGACTTCAATGGCGACGGCAAACCCGACGTGATTGTTCGCCTCACCTCAAACTCGGTTTACGGTGGGCGTAACGGCTTTGAGTTTCTGGGAAATGGCGATGGAACCTTCCAACTGCCATCGACCGTTCTATCGGGATCTGATCAAGTCGCCGTCGCAGACCTGAATCATGACGGGATCACAGATCTAGTGGAATACCGTGATCCACTATCGGATTACCCGAATCTGTCGACACCGAAGGTAGTGATCCATCTAGGGCAGAGAGATGGCAGCTTGCCCGTTAGCTCTACCTACGAACCCTTCACCGGTTACCAGATCATAGGAACGTTTCCAACCAGTGCCAACACCAGGCCTGCGTGGATTGGTGATTTCAACGGTGACGGCAACCTCGACCTCGCCCTGTTCATGCGCTACGCAACCGGCAACGCCGGCGAAGTGGTTCAGTTCCTGACGGGCAACGGCGACGGAACTTTTACTCCTTCGTACACCGTCAGCCGGCTGCAAACGTCGGCATTGCCGCAGAATTCCGCAGATCTCGATGGTGACGGCAAAGACGACATGATCCAGCTTGATATTGGCACATCGGAGGTTCACTACCTGCCTGGAATCGGAGGGGCTCCGCTTCAGGCGAATCTGTTGTCGTCGCCAGTTGTTGGCAGTAACGGGGTGTTACAGCTGACTTTTGCCGAAACTCCAGCGCTGGGGACCACAGTCAGTCTCAAAGCCAGCGACCCTGCGGTGAGTGTTCCATCGACAATAACGGCCACAGGAACTCCAAACCAGGACGTCCCCTTTACCTTAACACCTGCGTTTGTTTCGGACCACGTCTTCTCGATTCAAGCTACTCTGAGAGGATATGTCGCAGTCGCTTATGGAAAACAAGCGGTTGGGAATAATTCCCCAAGTTTCCAGCTCTACACGAATGTGAGTAACTACGATGCTGCTCAGGGCTCTGCGACTAACGATTATGGAATCGGTGTTACTTCAGTCAATGGATACTCGACCGTTGTTAATCTCAGCTGCCAGAACTTGCCGCCCGGTGTAACGTGCGTATTCGGGCGAAATCCTCTCGTTCTGCCGGCCGGAGAAATTTCGTCAACCACCTTCATTCTGCAGACTTCCGCAAATACTCCAGTAGGAACGCAAACGGTCGATGTAATTGCCAGCGATGGTAGTTCTTCAATGAAGAAGACCATCATGCTGCAGGTGGGAACATTCACCTTGAACGTAAATGCCAGCCTTAGCACTGGGCTTTCCACAGGTGGCGTGTCGTACACAGTCAGCGACGGGTCTTTTCACGGCTTCACCGGTGCGATCACGTTCTCCTGTTCTAATTTGCCCGCGGGTGCGACCTGCGTTTTCAATCCCCCGAGCAGCCCAGTCAACGTCGGCACCAATCTGGAAGTCGTCAATAACGGCGTTGTCCCCGGGAACTACACGATAGGAATTGTCGGCACTTCCGGCTCGGCGGTACAAACGGTCGACGTTCCGCTGAATGTCGTCGATTACACAGCAACCATGAACTCCACTGCTACATCGCTAGCGGTGGGGCAATCTTCCATCGTGGATGTGCAGCTGAGTCCCTTGAATGGATTCAAGTTCAACATAACTCCATTGTGTCAGGTCTCATCACAGGCCTCGCTTCAATGTTCGTTTGACAATACCGACGTAAAACTGGATGGGCTTAATCCCCAGACGGTGCACCTGACGATCAAACTCTTCTCATCGCTTGCAACTTCGCCGGCAAAACCCCTCGCACGAGCGAGGTTCACGACGATCTTGATCTTGGGAATTCTCTTGCTTCCCGTCGGCATTTTACAGCGCAAACGCATGGGAGTGCTTCTCGTGCTGGGGTTGTTAGTGATTGCCATTTCTTGCGGTGGCGGTGGAGGAGGTGGGAGCACAACCTATACACCTCCAACAACGCCGCCGCCTACCAACACACCAAAAACCGCCACTGTGACGGTGCAGACGTCTTCACAAGGGGAAACGAAGACTCTTGGAACCGTTACGATCACGCAACAATAAAGATGTGTGAGATTTGAAATAATTGATTGACATAGGTCGGCTTCAGCTCGAATTCATCTCTCTGTAGATAAAATTGAGGCGGTCAGAGCACCCAGACTCAATCAGGATCAATAGCCCTCAACCAGCAGCCCGCAACAACTTTATGGAGAATCACTTGCGGCCCACAGATTTCAATAGATCGCAATATCAATTAGAAGCTGCCTTGGGCGCAGGGGGTCGTAGGTTCAAATCCTATCGCCCCGACCAATGATTTCACGAATCCACCGCCGTAACATTTCTGTTACTGGACTCGGCTAGCTTAAAAATAGGGCGTCCTCGCCGCTTGGATGTGGGATTCCGTGACGACTTGGACATCATTGGAGGTAAGCATGCGTCTATTTCCGATGACAGGTGTCTTGGCTCTGGGGCCGCAGCGATACCGTCAACTTAGGATGAGATTCATTTCGGACTCAGTAACACACGTCTAGCGCGTGTGCTGGTTTCTGGTTAGACGTTCTTCGTCAGTAGTGGTATGGCGCCGAAGAGTCCAGCATCGTTACCCAACTGGGCAGCAACCACTTTTACTTTTCCCCACGGAGTCCATGCGTGGTCGCTCACGTACTTCTGAATGTAGGGAACGATAATGTTCGCGCGACGCATTACGCCGCCGCCAAAGACGATCACTTCCGGATCGTAAGTGTGGATGAGTCCAACCGCGCCTGTGGCCCAGACCTTCAAGCAATAGTCGCGAATTTCGGTCGCTACATGATCGCCGGCGTCGGCGGCTTCGAAAAGAAGGCGGAAATTCATCTCCTTGTGCCTGGCGAGTTCACTTCCTTCGAACCCGCTCCACTCGCGCGCCATCAGAGGGAGCGCCCAGCCTGAGGCTTCGGCTTCGACACATCCGATTGCCCCGCATGTGCAACGGCGTCCGCCGACTTTGGCGGGAATGTGACCTCCGAGGCAGCCGGCCTGAGCATGTTTTCCGCGCAGTAGTTTTCCTTCGAGCATGGTCGCGCCCCCGATGCCGGTTCCGAGAGTGACCATTACCACGTTGTCGCAATCGCGAGCCGCGCCGACGTGACGCTCACCGAGCAGAGCCATGCGTGCGTCATTCTCAATGGCAAAGCGCAGGTCGAAATTCGTCAGACTCCATCGACAGAAATCAATTGACGGTGCATCTTCATATTTCTTGTTCGTCGAAAGCACACGGCCGATGCGAGCGTCGGCCAAACCGCAAAAGCCGAGAGCGATCCCCTCACATTCGGTCGCAAGCAGGTTCAGTTTGGCGAGAAGGCTGCGAATCGCCTTGGCGAACAGATCGAGGGAAGGACCAAGGGGCTTGCTGGAATCGAGGGAAATCTGCTCGAAGGCGAGCATTTCGGCGCCTTGCACGATCGCAATCGTCGCGTGGCTGCCGCCCAAATCAATGGCAATTGCCGGTCTGGTGATCATAGATAAGCCGTCTGGCGGTCTGCAGCTCAGAGGTTGAATTATTTCGTTTTGAAGCTAAATAATCAAAATAAATTTCTCTTAGGCTTGAAAAGCGAGTACAAGTTTGGTTAATCTCTTCGAGTGATGCATCCTCTTTTTGCTCAGGTCGATTGGAAAGACGGTTCCCTGAACGTCGAAGGGGTGCGCACGTCGGTAAAGAAATTGAGTCAACTTAAAGGGATTTTTGGCGACGAGCAAGCCAGGAGCCAGATGGATCCGGAAACCGTTGTCTATCGCGTGTGGTGGTGGGAGCCGGTCGAACTCGGAACCACCGGAGGACTGCTCTGGGGAACGACGGAAATCCTTCCGGGGCGCGTTGGCGATGAATATTTCATGACGCACGGCCATCGGCACGTGATTCGCGACCGTGCCGAATTTTACGGAACGGTTTCAGGTAGCGGAATGCTGGTGCTGAGCGACGCCTCGGGAAAATCCTGGGTGGAAGAGATGACTCCCGGCAGCCTGCATTACATCGCGGGGCACGTCGCACATCGGACGGTCAACACCGGAGACACGCCCCTGCGTTTCATGGCCTGCTGGCCAAGCGACGCCGGCCACGACTACGACATCCGCGGCGAGAACGGCTTCCGAGTCCGCATCGTCGAAGAGCACGGCCAACCGATCGTTTCCCCAATTCAACAGTTCGCGTGACCATCAAAAGCGTAGAAAATCGCAGAACGTTCGATCCCAAACTGGGAGTGCACGGCACTGCCGATGGGCTGGATTTCAAATATGACGACGGTGTCTTCGGCCCAAAACCGGAGAAGCGTCGCCTTGACGACATTCGACGCAGTCTGCGCGATCCACAGTGCCAGGGTCCCGATCCGGTCTATTCAATCGTGATGGATGTTGGTCGCGACGAGCATCGCGAGGAATTGCAGCGCCGCATGCTGCTCTTCGGTGTCGTGATCTATGCTGCTGGGCGGCTGGGCGAAGAGCCGGTCCGCAGCCAGGGACACATTCACGCCATCGCTCCGCATTGCGGATGGTCCACTCCGGAGCTGTTCGAAATCTGGGGGGGGCGCGCGATCATCTACGCGCAAGAGCAAGCGGAAGACGACCCGGGACGTTGCTTCGCCATCGAAGCCGGTCCGGGAGATCAGGTTGTGGTACCTCCGAACTGGGCCCATGCGGTAATCAACGCGGATCCCGGCAGCCGGATGATGTTCGGCGCCTGGTGCGATCGGCAATACGGCTTCTTGTATGACGGAATTCGCGCGCATCACGGTCTGGCATGGTTTCCTATTTTTGAAGAAGACGGCTCCATCCGCTGGGAAGCAAACCAGGCCTATGAGCCGTCGCAGCTTTCAGTTCGGAAGGCGCGGGTGTATCCGGAATTGGGCCTCGATGCGGATGCTCCGATCTATGCGCAGTTTGCGACTGATTCGGAGCGGGTGCAGTGGGTGTCGGAGCCGTTTAAGTTTGCAGAATTGTGGAAGAAGTTCGAGCCGTGACACACGGAGCGATATATCTAACTGCATGAGTGGTGGTTCGTCGCCACACTAGCAAACATCTTCTAATAGTCCCTATCTTTTCCAGGCTGGAATATTTCCAGTCTGCCTGAGCGGACGATTTGAAGCCTCATACTGACTTGTGCCGCTGAAGCGGTACGTCAACCTTTGCTACCTAATTCGCGAGTCCGAGTTTCTGCTCGAGTTGCTCAAGCGAGATGCCTTTCGTCTCCGGATAGACCATCGCTACAAGAACAAAATCGACCAGCATCATGGCGGCAAAAAAGAAGAACGGCGTCGCTGCCGACTGTTTTGCCAATACGGGGAATATGGCGGAAATCGCGGCGTTCATGATCCAAAGAGTCGAAGTGCCAATCGCCTGGCCTTTTGCCCGCACGCGTGTGGGGAAGACTTCGCTGATGTAAACCCAGATCACCGCGCCCTGGGAGAGTGCGAAGAAGCCCATGAATGCCATTACCAGCCAAATCAATGAACTTGGATGCTCGCCGGTGCGGAAGATCCAGCCAATGGCAGCGAGACAGACGCAGACGCCGGCGGTGCCGCCGAGCAAAAGCTTTTTGCGGCCGAGCATGTCGATGACGGACATGGCAATGATTGTGAAGATGAGATTGGTGGTGCCGATTACGACGGATTGCATCCCGGCGGAATACTGGCTGGCACCGGCGGCGGCAAAGATGTCGTTGAGGTAATACAGACAGGCGTTGATTCCGGTGAGTTGATTGAATGCCCCGGCGGTCACGGCAAGAAAGATGGGCAGTGCGTATTTGCGCTGAAGGATTGGTTCGGCTGCGGCGCTGCGTTCAAAATGAATTGATTGAACAATTTCCGCCAGCTCGCGCTCGGGATCTTCATTGCCGGTGAGCTGCAGCACATCGAGCGCTTCGGCGGTGCGGTTCTTCATGGCCAGCCAGCGCGGGCTGCGCGGAATGGTGAAGAGCATCAGCAGAAAAAGAATGGCGGGTACGGCGGCGATTCCCAATTGCCAGCGCCATTCTGCGAGTCCAAGGTTCAGGCGGCTGATGATGAAGTTTGAGAGATACGCCAGCAGGATGCCGATCACGATGTTGATCTGAAATAGTCCGACGAGGCGTCCGCGCCATTGCGCCGGAGAAAGTTCCGCAATGTACATGGGAGCGAGCACGGACGAGCCTCCGATGCCGAGTCCGCCGATGATGCGAAAGGCGAGCAGCGATCCCCAATTCCACGCGAAGGCGCAGCCCAATGCACACACGACATAGAAAACTGCCATGATGCGCAAACTGTCGCGGCGGCCGAAGCGTTCTCCTGGATAGCCGCCTGCTATTGAGCCGACGACGGTACCCACCAGCGCGCTCGAGACAGTGAGTCCTAACAAATAAGGAGTGAGCTGATAGACGACTGTTAATTGATGCGTAGTGCCGGATATGACCGCCGTGTCGAATCCGAAGAGAAGTCCTCCGAGAGCGCTCACGAACGTGCTCTTCACGAGGTGCCGGTTAATTCCCATGAGTTCGGGTCCTCAAAGATTGAACGAATAATAGCCAAAAGAACAAAAATGATCTACTAAATATGGCAAAAAGAGCAGTATAAATTGCTATATGTCATATTTGTGATTGCGATTTCATTCATAGAGGCGAAGTTCATGGGCAAAATTTCCGATCTAGATCGGCGCAGTTTTCTGAAGATCGGCGCCACTGGCGCCGCCCTGGCCGCGATGCAAGGTACCACGAGAGGGGCCGCGCCGTTCACAGAAGCAAGTCTCCAATCTCCGCCTGCGTTGGCGGACCTCGCTTCGGACCCGCTTACATATCACTACCGCGACCTCTTCAACTGCCCGGCGGCAGCGAACGAATTCGGTTATGCGCAGGTGGGGAAATCGGTTTCGTCGATCACGGCTATTTCGTTTCCGCCCTATGCTTGTTGTGGCGTGCCAGAGACGGCGTGGAGTCCTGGCTACCTGCTGACGTGCGAACTTTTTCTCGACGGAAGATTTCTGGCAGTGGCGGCGCCGCCGGAAGGGAACGTGGAATATCGGTGGTATCCGCATCGCGTGATCCGCAGGCAGACAGCCGAGCGATTGTGCTTCACGACCACGATGTTTCTTCCTGGCAAGCAACGAGCGGTAGCGCAATCGATAGCGATCGAGAATCTCTCCGGAACGCGAAGGAAATTTACGCTGTCGTTCGACATGCGAGGAGCCGTGACGAAGAAGACCAAAGCGTGGTTCGCGAACTCGCCGGGAGAGGCCGACAACAAGATTACCTGGGACGCGCAACGAGGTTGCCTGCTCTTTGAAGCGCAACATTCGGATTGCGCAGCTGCTCAGGGATTTCATCCGCAGCCACATCGGGTGGAGCAGCGTCGCATGCTGGTTTTCGAAATTGAGCTCAATCCGGGAGAGCGCAAGCAATTGAACCTCATAGTAGCGCTTTCTGAAAACGGACACGCCGCTCTCGAACTCTACGACCGCTTGCAAGCGAAGTTCAATGAACTGGAAAAAGAGAACGAAGCGGACTTCACGAGCCTGGTGCGTGCGGCGTTCACACCGAAAAATTCTTTCTTCAGCGGAAATCTGCCGCGGCTGGTGACAAACGACGAGTCGCTATGGAAGCTGTATCACAACGGCTTCGCGAACCTACTGTTTGCGCGACGAGTCTCGCCCGACTCGGTTTATGGCGCGACTTATCTCACACTCAGCGGCCACGTGCTGCCGACTCTTGGTTTTCCTTGGGACACGTCGCTTTCGTCGTTGGCGCTGGCATTGCTCGATCCGGAGCCACTTCGCACTCTCGTCGAAGTTTGGGTGACGCAGGGGATGCACGATCATCTGGCAACCGATTACGTAACGGGCGAGGCCGTTGGCCCGTGGTACGCGGTGAATGATACGGCCATTGTCCGCTGTGCATGGCGATATGTGTGTGTGACCGGCGACTTTGCGTGGCTCGATAAGAAGGTCGGCGATCGTACTTTGCTCGAACATCTTGAAGAGCACGCGCTGTATTGGAAGAAGCTCGATCATCGCGGTACGGGACTGGGTGATTACGGGACAATCGAGAACCTCCTGGAAGTGGTGAGCACGTATCTCCATGACGTGGCAGGCATGAACGCGAACAATGTTCATGCGATGCGCAGCCTGGCGCAGATGCATGAGTATCGCGGAAATGGCGCACGGGCGAGGGAATTGCGCAGTGAAGCAAAAGCGCTGGCAGAGCGCATCAATCGCATGCTTTATGTGAACGGTAAAGGCTACTGGCGAGCCGGTCAGCCGGATGGCAGTTTCAACGAAGTGCGGCACTGCTATGACTTTCTCGCAGTGCTCGACAACATGGCTGCCGATGTTTCCGCAGCACAAAAGCAGGAGATGGCAAAGTTTTTCTGGCGCGAACTGCACAGCGAAAAGTGGATGCGCGCTCTCTCGCAAAGCGATGTCGATGCGACGTGGAACATCCGTCCGGACCATAGTTGCCTCGGTGCGTATGCGGCGTGGCCGGCTATGTCTGCGAAGGGGTTGTACCGGATCGACGATTCGAAAAGAATTGCTCTCTGGCTACGAGAGGTGGCAAAGGCCGGTAATCAGGGTCCGATCGGGCAAGGACATTTTATTGAAGACGTATTCCCGCCAGTGAATGGTGGAGCGCGGAAGGCTTCAGAAGATCCGCCGTATATCGAAGATTGGTGCTGTATTGCGGCCGGAGCCTTCAGCGAGTTGGTGATCGATTCGATCTTCGGAACGGAGTTGACGATGTCGGAGGGAATTCGCGTGAAGTCGCGACTAGCCGACTTCGACGCGACGGCACGATTGGAAGACCTACCCTACCAGGGGAAGCTGTACAGGATTACGAAAGACGGGTCGACGAGGATGTGAATGGCTTAGGGCATCCCCTCCAGATAACTTCAGACGCGCACGACTTCAATGCCGAGCTTTTGGAATGGCGCGATCATTTCGTCGGTCGCTCCTGTGTCAGTGATGAGCACATTCAGTTCCGAGGCGAGGCAGATGCGCCAGTTGGCGACGATGCCGAGTTTGCCGTGATCCACAACGGCCACCCGGTGGCGGGCCAGGCGCATCATCGTGGCGTTCAGTTCGGCTTCATCGGCGTTGAAGCAGCTTGCTCCCCAGGAGACATCCATGCCGTCGGCGCCGATGAACATGGTGTTGATGAGCATATTCTCGAGCGACTTGATGGCCGCCGAGCCGACCAGTGAAAACCATTCGCCGTGGAGGTGGCCACCGGTGACAAAGACATAGACGTCTTTGCGCTTCGACAGCTCCATGGCGACGTTCACCGTGTTGGTGACAACGGTGATGTTGTAATTCATTGGCAGGCCGCGGATCACCTCTGTGGTCGTCGTGCCAGGCGTTAGTGCGATAGTTTCGCCGGGATTGATGAGAGCTGCCGCGGCGCGTCCTATGCGGCGTTTTTCGTCGGCTGCTCGCTCCACCTGTGCAAGAAACGAGCGGTCACGACGGAACGGCTCGTAAAACAGCGGCTCGATGGAAACCGCCCCTCCGTGGGTACGGCGCAAAAGTCCTTTTTGCTCCAGGGCGTCCAGGTCTCGCCGGATGGTGACGACCGAAACTTCCAAATGTTCGCTCAAAGACTCAACGGCGACGCGGCCGGACTGCTGCAGTTGGCTTAAGATGGTAGTAAAGCGAAGCTGTTGCTTGTCTTGCGGGGCGCTGGTTTCCATGTCCTCCCTCTTTCGCTTTTCCTAAAAACGAAACTGGCATGCGTCATACTACTCTGAATCTTTTGAAACGCAAGAAAACTACAATCTCGCTAATTTTGTTCTTCTGATCCTAATTCAGTCGTTATTTTTTGTCTTTTACACATGTAAACGTTATATAAATCGGAACGTTTGAAAGTTCCGGTTCAATAAAAGATCCTTTCTTTTTGAGGAAGAGATGCCTTTAGATCGGCGACAATTCGTAAGTTCTCTTGTACTTACGGGAGCAGCAGCGGTAATTCCCGAAAAGGCGATCGCGGCAGAGGAAGGTGTTTCAAAAGCGAGAACGGACCAGCCACAGAACGAGATCGATTTTCGATTTGCTCCCCATCATTCGCAATCGACAATCTGTTTTCCGGACGATTCGCTGAAAACCATTGTCGGGCAGGCGGGCGACCTGCGTTATGGCTTTGCCCATGCACTTTCGGTCGGCATGGAAGACTTTCGAACGTTCATCGAGTTTTCCCTCGCCGGATTTCAGGACGACAAGGTTATTCGGCAATGGATCGAGACGCCGGGGATGCCGGTGGTGCACACGCTGATCGATCGCCCGGCCGCAAAAATGAAGTTGATTGCGTTCGCGACTCGGCATGAATTGGAAGGGCGAGTAGACAACGTGCTGATCTCGATCGAACCGAAGCAGAGAGCGGTTGCGGTACAACCAAGAATCAAAATACGAACCTGCGACAAACTCGAACTGGCGGACTACAACTCGCCGACCGCAAGAGTAGTCTTCGCTGACGGAGAAAATGCTAAAAAGCTGGCGCTACTCGGAACGCAGATTGGCGGGTACCGCGGGCGCTGCACTTGGTGGGACGAGGCAGGTTTCACCCTCTATCTGCCGCACGGCGAAGCGACTGCCGAGAACAAGGCACGTTACTTCGTGCGCATCCCCCAGGAAGGCCAGTCGGAAGGGATGCTAACGGGAGGGTTACAGAATCCCGATGCGCTGCTGGAAGAGACGCGCACCTATTGGCGAGAGTGGAAGCCCTTCGGCGAAACAGACTGGAGCTATCCGGGGAAGCACGGCGAATTTCTAACTGCGTGCGCCCGCAACATCCAGCAGGCGCGCGAGGTGAAAGATGGACGGCTGGTGTTCCAGGTCGGGCCGACCGTCTATCGCGGGTTGTGGATCGTGGACGGCAATTTTCTGCTGGAGGCTGCGCGGTATCTAGGCTACGACAAGGAAGCCGATGAAGGGCTGAGATCGGAGTGGTTGAAGCAACTTCCTTCGGGGCAGGTGAGCGCGTCGGCGGGCGGTGAGCATTGGAAGGACACTGCCATCGCCATGTTTACGCTGGTCCGCCAATGCGAACTCAAACAGGATTGGACGATGTTTCGCGAGCTGGAGCCGAACGTCCGAAGGGCGATCGAATTTCTAATCAAGCTGCGAGACGATGCCCGCGTCGGCAATTCCACCAATGGCCGTTACGGCCTGCTCGCGCCGGGATTTGCCGATGGAGGGATCGGTGGAGTCCATTCCGAATTCACCAACACAGTGTGGACGCTTGCAGGTTTGAAGGCGGTGGCGCATGCGGCCGATACGCTGCAGATGAACTCGCTTTCAAAAGCCGGCGAGTTCTACAGGGAACTGTATGCAGCGTTCCAGACAATGGCGAAGCAGGAGATGGCACGGCATCCGAGGGGATTTGATTATCTGCCGATGCTTGCGCACGACGATCCTTCCTACACCAATCCGGATCCATGGGAGAGACCGCGCCCGCAGACAGCGCAATGGGCGCTATCGCATGCGATTTATCCGGGGATCGTATTCGACAAAAATGACCCCATCGTGCGCGGCCAGATTGCGCTGATGCAGTCGTGCACCGAAGAAAGCGTCCCGATTGAATCGGGCTGGCTTTGGCACGACAGCCTCTGGACTTACAATGCCTCTTTTGTAGCGCATGTGTATTTATGGGCCGGCCTGCGCGACTGGGCGTACCGCACATTTACCGGCTTTCTGAATCATGCCTCTCCACTTTACTGCTGGCGCGAAGAACAGCCGTTGCAGCGGGCGTTGATCGGGCAGGACTGGGGAGACATGCCGCATAACTGGGCAAGCGCCGAATGCGTCCGCTACCTGCGGCACATGCTGGCGTTGGAAGACGGACGAGCGCTGCGCCTCCTGAGCGGCATTACTGAAGCAGAACTGAACTCCGCAAAGCCTTTTTCTCTCGAAGGATCACCCACACGATTTGGGCGGATCGACCTCCGCCTTGAGTCGGCGGGCCGGAACGGCTGGCACGTGCGTCTACGTCGCGGAGAAGGCACTGCACCGGAATCAGTGCAAATTCCGGATTCGATCGGAAGATACACGATTCAGGACGTAAAAGGCGCAGCTTTCAATCGGACAAATAGGGTGGTGGAAGTAGATCCGTCTGCAAAGACTTGGGAAGCGATCTTGCGAGCGTAACCTTGAGCGTAATAAATCGACACTTTATCCTAAAAAAGAACAAAATAACGATTTTTTTTTCCAAAACGAACAAAATTATGATTGACTTCGTGAAACTGCGGAGCTACGATTCGCGCGGGTTTTCTGTTTCACGACGAAGCACAGGCGCTTCGGGAGGCCGATAAAAGACGTATGAAGAGAAAATTGAAGATGGAAGTACCGAGCCGTACTTCGATCGCTGTGTTTGTTGCGGCGCTTTGTTGCCTGTTAGCCCTGCCGCTGATGGCGCAATTCGATACAGGAACAATTACCGGGATCGTGACTGACTCGACGGGCGCAGTCATGCCAAAAGCCAAGGTGACGGTCAGCAACATCGGAACTGGTGATACGAGAAGTGTAACCACCGATGCGCAAGGTTTTTTTGTGGCGTCGGCGCTCCCGTTCGGCAACTATGAAGTTTCGGCGAATGCAAGCGGGTTTTCCGAAGCTAAAAGCAAAACGATCGCGTTAAGCGTCGGAGCCGCCGTGAAAGTGAATCTCGTGCTCGGCGTCGCAAGCGCAACGGAAGTGGTGGAAGTAACGGGCACTTCGACGACGGTGAACACAGAGTCGAGCTCCACCGGAACGACGCTGAATTCGACCCAGATTTCAAACCTGCCGGTAAACGGCCGCGACGTCAGCGACTTTCTGGAAATCGCGCCGGGCTCAGTGGGATCGACGGGGTTTTTCCAGGGCAGCGTGAACGGCATGGAGAATATCTTCACCGGCCTGAACGTAACAGTGGACGGGCAGAACGCATCGCGTGGTGACATTAACGGCTTCCTCGATACCGAGGGTCAGGAACTGGCACGCATCACGCGCGCGAGCGTGGATAGCATCCAGGAAATCGATTTCACGAACAGCGGTTTTGGCGCCGACTCAGGACGTTCGCTGGGGCCGCAGATGAACATCATCACCAAGTCAGGCACTAACAGTTTTCATGGAACCTTGTTTGAATTCCTGCGCAACGACGCGCTTGATGCCAAGGACTATTTCAATACGGGATCGAAAGCTCCGCTGCGGCTCAACCAGTTCGGCGGAAATTTTCAGGGACCAATCATCAAGAACAAGCTTTTCTTCTTTGTAAATTACGAAGGCGACCGCACCAAAATCACAACGTTTAATAATCTGTATGAAGTTCCGAGCGCGTTGGTCCGATCGAAGATGAACACGGCGATGCAGCCGGTTTTGCAGCAGATGGCGCCGCTGCCGTCTGGATGTACTACGATTCCGGCGCCTGTGTCTTGCGCGGTTCCGAACACCGACGAGTTGGATGCGAACGGCAATCCGACCGGCGGCGGAGCACAATTAGTCTATGATCCCGCGGCGTTGCCTGATCAAGTTCGCGAGGATACGGGCTCGATCAAGATTGATTACAACATCTCCGAGAAAGACCGCGTTTTCTTCCGCTACAACATCAACGACTCGCTTACGAATTACACTTACGGGCTCAACCAAGGGCAGGTATCGCCGCAAGCGCTCCGCACACAACTGGCGAAGATCGACGAGACGCACACTTTCAGCCCTACGCTGCTGAATCAATTCAGCGTGGCCTTCAACCGCTTCAATTCCGACACGAACTCAAACACCCCACAGCCGCTAGTGGGTTTCAGCGGATTCTTCACCAATCTCGGCGCCTTGCCGGGGCCGAACACCTTTAATCAGATGACGCCGTTCAACACGTTTGAAGTGTTCGATAACTTCACCAAGATCCACGGCAAACACACGTTCAAGTTCGGAGCACAGATCCGCGCAAACCAGTTGAATGAGTATCTGCGTCCGCAACAGACGTATGATTTTGGCAGCTTCGCTGATCTCGAAAATGACAATCCATTCGTGTTGGCGAAGAATGGGTTCCCCGGTTTCGTGGGCGTTGCCAATTCCAATTGGGACTTCTATGTGCAAGACGACTGGAAGGCCACGCACAACCTCACTATCAATCTGGGGCTTCGCTACGAGTACAACACTGTGTGGCATGAGCGGCACGATCAAGAGCAGAACTTCGATGTTGCATCGCAGTCGCTGCTTCCGGCAAACCAGTCTGCGTACAATGCGCCGAAAACCGATTTTGCGCCTCGTCTCGGCTTCTCGTGGGATCCACGGGGAACAGGGAAGACGGTCATTCACGGCTACGCTGGTCTGTTCTATATGCCGATGCAGTTCGGTTTCGGGCTCGTGGGAAACATTCCGGCCTACCAGAGCTACAATGTGAATGTTTTCCAGGCGATCTTCGGAAACCCTCCGTTCTCGATTGCGTATCCTTCGCCGAATCCGCCTCTGCAAGCGGGAACGTCGAATGTGAGTATCTTCCCGCAAAACCCGAGCGACCCGTACTCAACGAACTGGCTGTTCGGCATCCAGCAGGAGATCGTGCGCAATACGATTCTCGACGTAAAGTATGTCGGCAACCACGCCGTGCATATGCAGGCGGGCGTTGATTTTGCTGCGCTCAATTACAACCCTGCCAACATTGTGACGCAGGCGCGCCAATACAGCGGCTTCGCCAATGAGAACTACGATTGCGATTGTCTCTCGTCGAACTACAACTCACTTCAGGTGCAATTACGCCGCAATGTGGGCCGGCTGAACTTCGAAGCGAATTACACCTGGTCACACGAAATCGATGACATGGTAAATGTCTTCGGCGGATGGTCTGATCCGTTCAATCCGAACGTCGACCGCGGGAGCGGCGATTGGGACGTCCGGCACAACCTCACGTCGAGCATCGTATACAGCTTGCCCGAGCTCAAGTCTACGAATGCGGTAACGCGTGGAGTTCTCGGCGGATGGCAGGCGTCCACGATATTGCAGGCCCGTTCCGGTCTTCCGACGAACATTCAGTTGATCAGCGGCTTTTTCGGCATCCCGATGCGCCCCAACTACACCGGGCAGGACCCGCTGGTTTCGAACGGTAACTGGACGAGTGGGAACTACAACCAGAGCGCATTTGTAGTTCCAGCCGGATATAACGGAGACTGGGGTACCAACCTCGGTAACGTCGGGCGTAACGCGTTACGCGGTCCGGCATTCTTCCAGTGGGATTTCTCGGCGATGAAGAACTTTCCAATTACGGAAAAGCTGAAGGTGCAATTCCGCGCGGATTTGTTCAACATCCTGAACCATCCGAACTTCTCGAATCCTGATGGTGGAATCTGCACGGCGGTAAGTCCGGGAACGGGCGGCGGAGCTGCGACCTGTACGATTAATCCCAATTTTGGCAAAGTGAGCCAGACGATTGCCGACAACGTTGGCAGCCAGATTGGGAACGGCACATCGCGACAGGTGCAGTTCTCGCTGAAGGTGATCTTCTAACGTTCAGAACGGCCCCCTTAGAAAGGCGGCAACAAGACATCGTTGCCGCCTTAATTTGACTCCAGCGGAGCGCAGTCGGGGTGGCTCGGTCCGTTTCACGGGATCCCCACGATTGCCGGCGCCTAACGATAAAGTGACATTGGAAATGTATATTCGTATCCGCAAGATGGAAGTTTGCGAAGGGCCCGGGCGAGTTTAAATGTCGAAGAATTCTGTCTCTAACTATGACAAGTATCCCGTAGTTCGGGTCTCTGACTCCGATGAAGACTGCGACCTCGGCTGGCCAGCAATCGTCGGTCGTCTAAAGGTTAAGATTCGGCCTGGCCGTTTTGTAATTTGCGTAGAGTGCTATCCCGGCTGCTTCGAAAAACAGATTGAGCAAAAACTGGTTGAGGGACTAAAGCCGGAACGGGTGATTCGTGCTGGTGATTGCTACCGGTCGGAACCGGAGATCGTGGCTCTCTGCCGCTACGATCTCGGCGATGACCCGGTATTTGCTTTTATGAACAGCTTCCGCCTCGACGAATTCCTCGATGAGGCGAAGTTGCAGGCAAGCCGCGCAGAGATGCGCGAAAAGAAGGGTCTTGTGCTGGTGATCGGTACGGGAGCAGCCCTGCTCGCCGAACGCTGGGACGTGCTTGTGTACTGCGATATGGCGCGATGGGAGATCCAACAGCGCCAACGCGCTGGAGAAGTCTCGAATCTCGGATTGAAAAACTTCACCGAGCGGCCGTCGCTGAAATACAAGCGCGGATATTTTGTCGATTGGCGCGTCGCCGATCGCATGAAGAAATCGCTGATCACCGAGGTCGACTGTCTGCTCGATACGAACCAGCGCGACACTCCGAAAATGATTTCAGGCGAAAGCCTGCTAAAGGGGCTCAAGACTGCGGCGAACCAGCCATTTCGGGTGGTGCCGTTTTTCGACCCCGGACCATGGGGTGGCCAGTGGATGAAAGAAGTCTGCGATCTTCCACGCGAAGCCGAAAACTATGCATGGTGCTTTGACTGCGTACCAGAAGAGAACAGTCTTCTGCTTGGCTTTGGCGATAGGAATGTTGAAATCCCGTCGATCAATCTGGTTTTTCAACATCCGCATGAACTGCTGGGCGAGGCTGTTCATGCGCGCTTCGGCACCGAGTTTCCCATCCGTTTCGATTTTCTCGACACGATGGATGGCGGAAATCTTTCGTTCCAAGTGCATCCGCTGACGGAGTACATCCAGGAAAAATTTGGGATGAAGTACACGCAGGACGAAAGCTACTACCTGCTCGATGCGAAAGAAGATGGCTGCGTCTATTTGGGACTGAAAGAGAATATCGATCGCCGGAGCATGATGGAAGAATTGCGTCAGGCGCAGGAAGGCGATGTGCCGTTCGATGTCGATAAGTATGTAAACCGCTGGCCCGCGAAGAAGCACGATCACTTTTTAATTCCGGCAGGCACGCCCCATTGCTCGGGCAAGAACAGCATGGTGCTCGAGATCAGCGCGACCCCGTACATCTTCACCTTCAAGATGTGGGACTGGGGACGTATGGGGCTGGATGGCACGCCAAGGCCGATTCATCTCGAGCATGCGCTCAATAACGTGCAGTGGGATCGGACAACAGAATGGGTGAAACAGAATCTGCTGAACGATTTTGTGCCGCTTGCATCCGGTGAAGGATGGCAGGAAGAGCACACCGGCCTGCACGAACGCGAATTTATTGAAACACGGCGGCACTGCTTCAGCGGCAAAACCTCTCATTCGACAGAAGGTGGTGTAAACGTGCTGAATTTGTGCGATGGCGTCGAAGCCCTGGTGGAAAGCCCTGCTGGCAAGTTTCCGCCGCTGGTCGTTCACTATGCCGAGACATTTATCATCCCGGCATCGGTGGGCGAGTACACGATTCGTCCGCATGGACGTTCTGCAGGCAAACGCTGTACGACGATCAAGGCATTCGTCCGCACTCACGCTTGATGGTTTGTCCAGTCTTTCTTACAGCGAGGCTAAGGGTTGAAATCAAGAGTCGTTCATCATTGCGTCGCAATCTTTTCGCTTCTGGTCGCACTGCAAGCCATAGCCCAGGAAAAAGAAAATCCGCAGCCGCTTTCACCGGTCGAGCACTGGGCCTCGACGGTCAATGAAAAATACCTGATCTATCCTGACATTGTTTACGGCTGGGCGAACAACTATGCGCTGAAACTCGATGTCTGGGAACGAAAAGACGCGAAAGAACCGCTTCCGACCGTAATTTATATCCACGGCGGCGGTTGGATTTTCGGAGATCGCACAGGAGCAACGCCCTTCATCCTTCCCTACTTGCAGTTGGGCTGGAACGTCATCAACGTGGAATACCGTATGGCAAGCGTTTCCCCTGCGCCCGCGGCGGTGGAAGATACGCGCTGCGCGCTACGGTGGACGATTCGCAACGCCCGGCAATATAACATTGACGTCAGTAAGATCGTGCTGACTGGCCACTCGGCAGGCGGGCACCTTTCTCTGATCACGGGAATGTTGCCGGACGACACGGGTCTCGACAACAACTGCTACGGTGACGAAAAGCTGAAGGTCGCTGCGATCATCAACTGGTATGGTATTTCCGATGTAGCAGACCTGTTACAAGGACCCAATCAAAAGAATTACACAAAGATGTGGCTGGGAAGCCAGTCCGACGCGATCGCGATCGCCAGGCGAGTTTCGCCGATCACGTATGTGCGTCCAGGGTTGGCGCCGATTCTCAGTGTTCATGGAGACCGGGACCCAGTTGTGCCCTACGAACATTCGGTGCGGCTACATAAGGCATTGACGGCTGCCGGAGTTTCTAATGAACTCGTCACCATCGAGGGTGGCGGCCATGGGCAATTCACCGACGCGCAGGATGACTATGCTTACCAACGGATTCACGCCTTCCTGCGAGCCCATGGGCTGATTCCGTAATCAGCCTTTTCCTGACGATACGAATCGAGAGACCGTCTGCAGCAGCGGTGGCAGAGCACTGTCCCAGAACGCCCATGTGTGATCGCCGGGAGCTTCGTGGTATTCGTAAGCGATCTTGTTCGCGGACAAGCAGGCTGCAAAGCGACGATTTGACAGCAGCAACGAGTCCTGAATTCCACACTGAAGAAAGATGTAAGGCAACAGATTGCCGGGCTTGGCTGCGAGGATGAAGACGTCGTTCTCTGTCCGCGTCGCACTCCCAGTCGGTCCATAGGCGCGCTCAATGCTTTCACAAACATCGGGCAACACGTCTTCGATTCCGCTAGGCGCGTCGAAGGCTCCGCTGATGCTGCCTGCGACGGCAAACATTTCCGGATGCTTGAGCGCGACCAGCAAGGAACCGTATCCTCCCATCGAGAGCCCCGCGATCGCGCGTCGATGCGGAGAGGCAAACGTCCGGTATTCGGCGTCGATGGCGGAGATCAGGTCGGAAGCGACGTAATCGTAGAAGCGATCAGCGGGAGTCGTTTCCGAGTTAACGTACCAGGAATTCTGTCCATCTGGGGTGACGATGATGAGCGGGAGATTTTTCGAGTAGGCGGCGATGTTCGTCAGAGTGCACCAGTTCGTGTAGTCGCCGTTCCAACCATGAAGCAAATAGAGAACAGGAAAACGTTGCTGCGAAACTTCGTATCCTTCGGGCAGCACGATCATGAAGCGCATTTCGCGATTGAGAGAAGCGCTATGGAAGGTACCTTCGCGCAGGCGCAATGAGTTGGGTGCAAGTCCAGTGTTCATTGCTTTGGGCCTTGTGCAAGGGTCGGCATGGTTCGCACTCGGATGGTGAGCACTTGGAAGGGCTTGATCGAAGTCTTCAGAGTGCCGCCGGAGACCGGAATCTCGGCACGATTGTCTTCGAGTGCACTGCACAACCATGCCTTCTGGAGCTTTATGTAAGGGCTGCGAATTGTGACGTCGCTCGATTTACCGGATGATTGTTGTAGGCGCAGAATCGATCCATCGCCGTCTTCGGCGTGCTTCCATGTAAGTAATGTCACGCCTGGGTCATCGATTGCGAGCAGGCTGGCTTCGCCATCGGGCAGTGTGGTGTTCTCGGTTGATCCCGAAATGTCGTCCCGCTCGAGGGGCGTAAGCGCGTTCAGGCCGAAGCGAGTGAGCGACGCGGGATCAAATTTCGATGTGCTGGTGATGGCATACCGGAAGGTGTAATCGCCCCCCTGCCAGGCGGGGAAATTAGTTCCCCAGTAGTTGTTCATCAGCCATGAGAAGATGGCGCTGCTCTTTGGTTGGAACTCTGAGGGCCATGTGCCACGGACGATATCGCCGAATGCTGTCAGCGGAGCATCGAGCGGAACCACCGCCGCTGTAACCTCGGAGTTATGCACGGAAGCCCAAGTGGTTGGCAAATACCACTCGCGGCTTCCGCCCGGTAGTTCGTCTTTCGCTGGGTTTACCCATCCGGCCTGCGAGCCGTAGGTGAACTGTGGGTTAACAACCGTGAAGGGAAAGGCAATATAGGCCGACTCGCGCGCAAGCACGCGGTCCTTGTGCAGGTGGTAGCTAAGGATGATCTGCTTTTCGGAATCGGGCAGCAGGATTTCGGTTTCGATCCGTGGCGTGTTGATTGCGCGAGAATGGAGCGTAATGGCGGTTCCGATGGGCGTTTTCTTCGCCGAGATCACGCTTCCCGATTCCGCAGGATGAGCCGTCAAGACCGGTGGTTCAAGCCCGTTTCCGAAGCGATAGAGGGAATTGCTCGGATAATCGTCGCCACCGGTGACGTAAAGATACTCTCCGAATTTGTAGGGGCTGGTGGCATCGACGAGATCGCGATTCAGCTGTTTGTCGAAGATCTGCATTATGGCTCCGCGCGAAGTATCGATCGTAATCCGATAGAACTGGTTTTCGATAATGTTGCTCGTGACCATTGAAATCTCCGGAGCGCTCGTCGGCGAAGGCTTCACAGAGAAGACTTTGTAGCCAACGGATGGAACATCGGTCACAAGACAGCGCACGCGCACATTCACCGGTCCGAAACCGGGAAGCGAAATACCCTGGCCTTTCCACAGGGTTTGACACGGAATTTCTTTGCCGGTTCCGCTCTCGAAGAGCGTGCTGCCGTCGGGAAGGTCGGCTTCGATGAACCCGTTGCGCGGCCAGTTCAACGAGTTGAAGACGATGACGGAATTATCTTTCGGCTTGACGAGCGCTTCGAGTTGCGCCGATTCGCGCTGAATCGATTCGCTGATGTCGTCGCGCGCCCGCAGTGTGCGCGCGCGCTTCAGATTGATCTGGTCGTCGCTCTGGTGATGTTCCGGCTGTGTCGTCGCACCCACGTAAGTCCACGTGTGCTCGTCGTACGTCAGCATGTTCCACCAGGCGTCATCAATCATTCCGTAGTCGGGATGTACTTGCGAATCAACCGATGTGACCGCAGAACCGAGAATCTCCGCCGTCGCGATGCGATGCTGGTTCTCGCGATGGATTGCTGTGTAGGCAGCATCGGAACCATAGCCGTCCTCCCAGTACGGCCCAAAGTCGCCGCTATACACCGCTAACTGGCCCTTCCATTCTCGCTCGATGCGCTGCATCGCCGAATGAACGGTCGCAAACTCGAGATGCGGCCACGCATACGTCTCATTAAGCCTGCCGGCAATCTCGCTCTGTTCCCTCGCCAGCGTTGTGTTTTCCAGTTGCGTGCCGAAGATGATTGCCGTGTTCGCGGTGTAATCGGGCCGCGTATAGGCCTGCAAAAAAACTGGCAGAGCATCGCGCACCGCCTCCATGCGCCAGGGGCCTCCGAACAGCGTATGGGCCTGGAGATATGCGCGCGAGTACCACATCAGCACGCGGCTGCCGTCGGGGCCCTCCCACCAGAACGGCGACTTCTCGTTCCATCGTCCGAGCAGGGTCACGGGAGCCCGCCATCCATTGCTGGCTGCGATGAAGTATTTGATCCCCGCATCATGTAACAGAGAAGCGTACGCCCAGGTGTAGGAGGGTACATCAACGATCTGCGCGGCGTCGGCCACGGGCAGGTTGAACTCACGCGCGAGTCGATGCTGGTTGTAGAGCGAGTGTGCGAGCGAATCCCACGACGCGTTGCCGGTGTGCTCGTTGGCGAATTCGGGTGGAATCACAACGCTTCCTGCCCGAACATGATCTAGAAAACGCTTGATGGATGGCCGGGAGCGAGCATTCAGATATTGCGTGGCGACCCAACTGCCGTCGAGCGTCCATCGGAAATCGGGAGTCTTGTCCATCAAATCCATCGCAGAGTCGATCGACTGCGAATGCAACTCCGCAACCTTCGCGGGATAATCGGTGAAACCGACATCGAGATGCTCGTGTGGAATGATTTCGACTGTCCACTTTTTCGCCGGCTCGACTTTCACGATGTTGCTCGCGAGAGTGCCGAAATGCACGGTGGCGTTGGCGCTTCCTTCCCATTCGGGAATATCGAAGGAAAAACGAAGCTCGCCAAAATCGTTGCTCGTAGTGTACGACTTAGTGAAAGTTTTTCCGCCGAGATGGAGTTCGACGTTGCCGCCCTCTGGCAGTTTTGCGGCGTTCAGGAAGACATCAACGACCTCAGACAAAGTTGAGCCTGAGCCACGATAAAAGATGGTCGGTTCCACTAACGCGTTGAACGCGTTGTCATCGTACTTCGCTGATGGGTCCTGTGTGAGTTCGAGCGCGTCGTAAATCAGTCCGGTGTGGCCAGGGGCGATGGCTCCGAGAGAATTCTGCGGAGTCGCGGGATCGTCCATTGCTGTCAAGACGAACTGGTTTTCACCGGTGTGAAACCACGCGGCGGGTATGGCGATGGTCTTTTCGTCTGTCGAAGTCTGTGGGACGAAGGTGCCTTCCCAGTCTCCGGCGTGAAAGTCGAGCTTCGGGTGGAAGTAGAAAAATCCGAAATGGCCATTTACGTCGAGTTTGAGAAACGAGAGACGTGGCGTTTCGTAAAGCATCGCGATGCGCAAGTAATAGACACCACGCGGAGCCTGTTGTAACGAGAACTTTATGATAAATGGGTGCAGCCGGCCTCCCGTAACGCCGTTCGCCGGGCCGGGCTGAAATCTGTACCAGTCTTTATCGCCGTTTTTACCGACGACGAACACGGGATCACTTTTGGGATCGGTGTAGTTGATGTCGCGATCGAGAAACTCGCCCGACGAGGAGTTGAAGATCCCGATTTTCCAGATTGAGGGCACTGCCCCCTGTGCGAAGGCCGGCAAGGACGCTGTTATCGACGACAATATAAGGAGCAAGAAAAGGCTTGAGATCGAAATCTGCTGGTTGTGACCATTAGCCGGCATTGGCTGCGATTTTGGCTTCATTTTGAACTAAATAAGGCAAAACATACAAATCAATGCTTGTTTAATGATAAATCGATCATATATATTGCTTCAGTTCGCAAGTCAAGAGAAAGTCGCTAGCTTCAAGGCTACTCAGCTGCAACCGTTATTTCATTCGCGGAGAGTCCTCGATGCCGTTATCTCGCGTTTCGGCCTTCCTGTTTTTCGTCTTTGTTGCTGTATCGGCTTTCGGTCAATCGAAGTACCAATGCAATCCGTCGTTCCCGCTACTGTCGCCATGGATGGGCGCCGATGATGCCTACTCGATTCCCCTGGCCGACGGGCGCGATGTTTGGATTTTTGGCGATACCCTGTACGGAGAGAAGCGTGTAGTAAATGGCCACGACCCGGAAATGGTGCATAACAGCATTGGAGTTTCGACATGCAAAAATGGCGAATGGAACCTTCAATACAGCATCAAGCGAGACGAAAAAGGTCAGTTCGACAGCTTCTTTAAGCCCCAGAAGAATGACGGAAGCTATTTTTGGGCGATGGATGGCGTCGAGCACAAGAATGAGCTGTGGGTAACGCTACTCTGCGTTCGCAACAAGCCTAATTCCGATGCTTTTGCGCTCGGGTTCGAGATTTGCGGAACAGAGTTGGCTCGCATAGCTGGTATCGAAAAAGATCCCCAGGAATGGCAGATTTCTTATTTCCCGCTGGTGTCAGACGGCGTACACGCGAATCCGTCGGCTTCGGCGCTGATCTACCAGGGCAGTGTTTATATCTTCACACTTTATGAGCAAGGTTCGCGCCCGGCGATTCTGACGCGGATACCCTTGTCAGGACTGGAAAGTCCAGCGAAGCACTTGCAATATTTGGGCGCTGACGATCAGTGGCACGACGGACTCGATCCAGCGAAGGCGAAACCGGTGATGCAACACGGCGCGGCGGAAATGTCGGTCCGCTACCATCCTGAGCTAAAGAAATGGGTTTCGATACTTGTCGATCCGACGATTTTTTCCGACAAAGTGCTGCTGCGGACGGCGCCAAAGCTTGAAGGCCCGTGGACCGACGGCGACGTGATCTACCGCATTCCGGAGTTGCAGAAGAATTCTCCGGGGTATGACAAAGACACATTCTGCTATGCAGGCAAAGAACATCCTGAGTTTGAGAAACCAGACGAACTGGTGTTCACGTACGTGTGTAATACGATGAACCCTAAAAAGCTCGAGACGGAAGACGGAATCTATTTCCCGAAAGTTGTGCGGATGAAGATGCCGGCGGGGGCGAGTTGACTTTTAATTTAGCGGAGCGGTTCGGCACGGCTGTTTTGAACAGCAAGGAACTGCCCGCAGCAGGGGGCGTAGGTGCAAATCCTATCGCCCCGACCCCTCGCAATTGTAACGATTCCGTTTGGATCCTCCGTGGGATTTGATTCTCCTTCTATGTAGCGCTGCTGATTTAGCGGTCTAATATCTCATCTTTTGACAGCCACGCCGAATTCGCCATTTGACACGGATGGCGATAACTGCTGATTCGGCTGGGTTTGACCGGGAGCTATTCGAGCGGTTTTGTCGTTCGTGGGAATTGAGTGTCGGTGGAGGCAGGCGAGCCAAAATTAGGAGAGCCGTCCGCATTCCATGCGAAGGGTTGAGCTCGCGGTGAGCGGTGATTAGCGCAGCCTTCGTTGGGGGCGGCATTCGCATGATAGAGAATCCAGTCTCGACCGTCGGCTGTCTGAAAAAATGAGTTGTGTCCGGGAGCGTAAACGCCGGCCTCGGCGGAACCGCGAAAAACCGATGTTTCCGATTTTTTCCACGAACGCGGATCGAGCAGGTTGGAGTTCGCGTAAGCCGTCAGCATGCCGAGTTGGTAGTGGTCGGTCCAGCAGCCGCTCCCGGAATAGACGAGAAAAAGTTTGTCACCATGTGCGAGGACTTCCGGGCCCTCATTAACGTTCACGTGCGGCGGATCGTCGGGCGACTTCATGGGATCGAGATCGCCGTGTTTTTCCCAATCGTACTGAGGTGTGGAAAGCAGCACGCGATGGCCCTTCACGGTCCACGGATTTTTCAATCGGGCGATGTAAATGTTCTGTGTGCCGTTGACATCACCTTCCCATCCTGACCACACCAGAAACATCTTGCCTCGATTCTCAAAGACCGAGGGATCAATCGCCCACTTGTTGGTCTTGTCGTGAATTTCGCCCCGAAGCTTCCAGTCGCCTGCAAGAGGATCGGCTGAGGTATTCTCAAGTACCCATATACGGTGCGATTTGTTTGTCCCAGCATCGGCGGCGAAATACATGTACCACTTATCGCGGAGAAAATGGATCTCTGGCGCCCACAGGTCGCGCGAATACGGCCCGTCTGCAGGAGGCGTGAAGACAACCTTGCTTTCCGCCCGCGCCAAATCGGCCATGTCACGTGTCTTCCAGAGCGTAATGTTCATGGTTGTCGTGTCGGTGTAGTAGTAGAAGCCGTCTTTATAGGTCACCCAGGGGTCGGGTCCCACCGGCAGCAACGGATTGACGAGCAAGTCAGAGCTCGTTGCCGCTCGCGGTGGTGCTGGAATGCCGTTCGCCTGTGAGGTCAACGACTTGATGATATCGGCTTCACGCTGCCGGTAAGGTGTTCCGTCGGCGCGGAAGACTTCGTGGAACCACGAGACTGGCTGCAGCAAAACGTAGGGTCGCTCCCAGGAATCCCAAGGCAGGTTGGTCTGCGTTTTGCCGACGACCAGGCCCCAGCTGATGGCGCCGATGCGGTTCTTCAAGGCGATGGGAAGGATCGTGTCGAAAGTGCTGCCGGCGGGGCGAGCCATGTATTCCGTGCAGATGATCGGGCGGTGATAGTCGCGGAGCCACTGCAGACGCTGTTCGAATTCTTCGGGCCAGCCGTAGTCGTGGAACGTGATGATGTCCGACTGTTCGAGTTGAATGCGCGCCGTGGGAGTGGCCTTGTCGAGCGACGAATAATCGCCGCGCCAGACACCGCTGGTGAGCGGTTGCGACGGGTTCATCTCACGCGCCCACTCGAAGACTTGCGGCAGCAACTGGTTAACGTAATTCGCTTTGTCTGCGAGTTCTAGCTTTTCATAGGAGGGATGATTCTCGTTGTCCGGCTCATTCCACAGATCCCATGCGAGAACACGAGGGTCGTTGGCAAACTTTCCGACCACGCCCTGCACGTAGGCTTTCAATCGCGGGTATTGTGCCGGATCGCCGAGAGCAGCGCGGCCCGGACTCTGCACCCATCCGGAATTATGGACCCCCGGCGTCGGCGGATGCTGTGGGCCAAGGTGCGGATTCGGGTCCCAGACAGAATCGAAAAGCACGAACATCGGCCGGATGTGGTGACGCGCGCAGATGGAAAGAAACTGGTCGAGGCGCTGCGTGAATCTAGCCGAATCCTGTTGCCAGAGCAGGTCGTGCAGGAACACGCGCATGGTGTTCATGCCGATCCCTTCGGCCCAGCCGAGTTCCTTGTCGATCTCCTGCGGATCGAAGGTCTCGGGCTGCCACATTTCCAGCTGGTTGATGGCGTCGGCGGGAATGAAATTGCTGCCCACCAGCCAAGGCTGCTGCTTGTACCAGGCTGTGGCCTTTTCATCGGACCAGCGAGGCGTTTGCGCCACTGCACTTGCGGCGATGAGTAGAAGAACTGCGATAGGGATATTGCGGAGTTTGGAGAGCACCTTACCTCCAGCGGACCATTATAACGTCAGAGTTACTTCGACTGGCGCAGAACGGACTCTACCAGATCGCCCAGTTGCTGCGCCGTGAATTCGTTGCCTTCCAGGTTCGCGACCAATTTGCTATCGCGGCCGATTATCGCGGTGTGGAAGGAATGGAAGTACAAACCTTCGTCGGGATAGTAGTTCATATCGAAGTATCGGCAAATTTTACGCACCTGCTCGTCGGGTCCGGTGAGGAAGTGCCAACCGGCCGCGTCGGCATGATACTGGCGCGCGTAATCGGCGAGCGCGAGCTTCTGGTCATGCGCTGTGTCGATAACGATGTTCAACAGAATCAACTCGCGCCCCATCTGCGGGCGGAAGCGTTTTTGCAGGCGCTCAAAATTTCCCGAAAGCCGCGCGCAATAATTCGGAAAGGGACAGCGCGTGTACATAAACGTAATAGCCACCACCTTGCCTGTGAACTGCGAAAGCTGAACTGGATTGTTTTGTTGATCGAGCAGCAAGAAATCGGGAACAGGTTTGCCGACAGGAACTGCCGGATCCTTCAGCGCAAGCGCCGTTTCGACGCCTTTGAGACGTTGCGCTGTGGTTGGGTCGAGTTCTAAGCTCAGAAACGGATGCGCGCGAATATTCTCCGCGTAAGGCTTGCCGTTGCGATCGATAAGGTCGAAATCGAGCGCGATGCCTGGACGCAGTCCATTCAACTCCTTAGTATCACTGATGAAGAAGGGCATCTCCATCGCAGGCATGTACCCGGGAATTTCCCGGCAAGAGACGGTGATCGTCCTGTGCGGAGCGTCGATCTTGAGCAGCATCCCTGAAGCGGCGTGCTTCTGCTGCGCAGCCAGAGAGACTGCGAGAAGCGTCAAGGGAACAGCGAATCTAAGCCTATTTCGCATGGGCCTCCGCTTTAGTGGCGAGAGCCGGCTTCGAATCCGCACCGCCCAATTTGAAGGCGCGACGGTTGAGATGCTGGTAGTCCTTCGCGAACTCCTTGATCTCGATGGCTTGATTCTTTGCCACGTTGGTGAAGTGCTGGCGCGAATTGCTCGCAGGCCACCAGACATCGACCGCAACGATGCGATCGGCCTTGCCAATACCGATGTGTTGCTCGAGTGGCGAGGCTCCAAAGGAGCCTCCGCTGCCGACGGTGCGATGGATCGCCCGTTGGTGGCCGCCTTCATCAATCGTCACTTGGATGCGAGCGCCAATCGCAGAGCGGTTGCTCTTCACACCAACCATCTTCACGCTGAGCCAGCCATTGCTGTTTCCTGGATTTTCGAACAACCGGAAGGCATGACTGTCTCCAGGCACTGCGCCGCCAACTTCTTCCAGCAGCTCTTCATCGCCGTCATTATCAAGATCGGCGAACGCCACGGCGTGACCCTTATGCAACTCGCCAGTGCCTGATGCGGCGGTGACATCGGTGAAGAATTTTCCTTCCTTGTTGTGCAACAACACATTCGGAAGCACAGAAGCGTACACCGGATTGCCGGTTCCAAGATAAATGTCGAGATAACCGTCGTTGTCGATGTCGCCGAAATTCGCGCCCATGGGCATGAATACACGATCGAGGCCGACTTCCTTGGTTACGTCCTTAAACGCACCATTGCCGAGATTCTTGTAAAGCTTCAAGGTTTCGGCGTTGGGTGCAAGTCCGAGATAACTGCGGATGGACTCATCGACGGAGACGTAGTAGCTGGTGACGAAGAGATCGGGAAGACCGTCGTTGTCATAATCGAAGAACCAGGCGGCGAAGCTTTGTGACGGTTTCTGCACTCCTGCCTTGGCGGCGACGTCGGTGAAGGTTCCGTTGTGGTTGTTGTGATACAGAAAGTTGTTGCCGTCGAGATTGGAAACGTAAAAGTCGACATAGCCGTCGTTGTCATAGTCAGCGGCGACCACGGCTTTGGTGTAAGCGGTGTGGTCGATGCCCGCTTTGTGCGAGATGTCTTCGAAAGTTCCGTCGCCCTTGTTACGAAACAATTGCGCGGGAGAGTTTTCGTTGCCGACGAAGAGATCGAGATAACCGTCATTATCGATGTCGGCCCAGACGGCGGTTTGCGTTTGCGTGGCTGGAACGGCGAGCCCGGCCGCAGTGGTCACATCGGTAAAGGTGCCATCACAATCGTTGCGCAGCAGCGACTTCCTTTGCGGGAATTCCCAAGCGCCGCGCAGGACGAGGATGTCGAGGCAGCCATCGTTGTTATAGTCAGCTTGAATCAGGTTGAGGCCGCCGAGTTGATCTGCGAGTCCGGCTTGTTGCGTGCGATCGGAAAAGGTTCCATCGCCGTTGTTATGGAAGAAGTGCATTGGCGCGCACTGGCCGTAGTCGGAAGTGACAATGTCAAGCAGACCATCGTTCTCAAAGTCATCGACGATGAGCCCGCCCGACATGCTGTAAAGATTGAGTCCAGCTTGCGGCGCTACGTCGACAAAGTGGGGCGCATCTTCCGGCGATTCGAACGCGCTGAGCGGAATCAGATATTCGGGCGGAACTCCACCTGGATATTGTCCAAGTGTGGTGTAGGCGAGGTTCAGCAGCCAGCGCGCATCGAGCGCTTCCGGATGGCGAGCAAGATATTTGCGCAGATACTCGACGGCCTTCTGCGACGACCCGGGTTTGGCGTAGCTCATCCCGGGGCGCGGCGGAAAGAGGCAGCGGTCGCCGGGGTGGCGATAGACATCGTTATCGATATCGGACTTATGCAAGTAGGCGATACCGAGCACTTCCTCGAGTTCGGCCATTGCCGGTGGCAGTTGCGAAGAAGCGATCTGGTACGCGGACTCCCATTGAGCGACGGCATTATCCGTGTCGCCTTGGTAGGCATAGATGTTAGCGAGCGCGTAGTGCATCTCGATGTTGTTGAGCGGCGGCTGATGTGCGACGCTGTCGGGATTCTTGGGATCCAGCAACTTCTGAATCTGGTCGGTCACCGTCGTGAGCGACTGTTGCCGAAGACTGCACATCTCGCGCAAGTCTTGTTGCCAGCCTTCGGGCTTGTCGATGCTGCGGAAGGCGAGATCGGCTTCGGCTTTGCCCCCGGCGTTCGGCGGATAGCGAATGCTTCCAGTGGCGTTTACCGTTGCAGGGAGTGGGGAGGTGGTGTTCGGCTGAGCACGGGGAGCCGAAGCAACCACCTTCAGGATGGCGAATCCGGAGGGCAGGTGAACAATCGATGTCAGCTGGCCGGGAGAGACGTTTTGTAACGCTTCGCGCAGTTCGGGGCGCAGTTGCGAAATGTCGACGACACCCATGGAGCCGCCATCGCGGGCGGTCACGTCGGTGGAAACCTGTTTCGCAACAGCCGCGAAGTCTTCGCCAGCCCGTAAGCGACCGAGAACCTTTTCTGCTTGCGCCTGACTGTCGACAACGATTATGCGAAGTCCAACGATATTCGTTTGCGACAATGCGATGGTTGGAACGATGAAGACGGCGAGAAAAACCGCCAGCAGAGGCCATTGATGGCGACGGGAAACTCCGCTTAACACAGAGACACCGGGAAGGGGAACCGCTTGCCGCACGCGCTGGTCACTATAGCATCAAAAGTAAGTAATCGTTTGCCCAAAGCGGTCGCCGTCAAGACGTGTATAGTAGCGGAAATGCTTTCGGCGAACCTGCTTCTGCGGGCAAGACTGGCTCTGTTTTTGGGGATCTTCGTTCCATTCTTCAGCTTCCACCTCGTCGCACAACAGGAGCCGCAATCGGGGTCCGCCAGCATGGGAGTATCGACCTCGGGAGCGCACACTGCGATCCTCGATAAGGAACATCGCCCGATCACCGCCGGCGGTTTTGTCGATCAAGGACCGGTAATCTTTCAGGACGTTGCGGAAAAAGCCGGCCTTGCCATGTGGAAGCATGTGATGGGTCCTGAGCAGAAGCAGTTCATCCTGGAGACAGTCGGTTCGGGCGTGGCGCTACTCGATTACGACAACGACGGCTGGCTCGACATCTACCTGGTGAACGGATCTACCTACAATGCAATGAACGGCAAGGCTGAGCCTCCGCACGCCGCGCTCTTCCATAACAATCATGACGGCACGTTTACTGACGTGGCCGCTAAAGCTGGCGTTACCAACGACCGCTGGGGATTTGGCGTCGCTATCGGCGATTACGACAACGATGGCTGGCCCGACATTTACGTCACCAACTTCGGCAAGAACCGCCTATACCACAACAACCACGACGGCACTTTTACCGACGTCGCCGATAAGGCCGGAGTCGCGCTGGGTGGCTGGTCTACCGGGCCGACATTCGGCGATTATGACCGCGACGGCCGGCTCGACCTGTTCGTTCCGGGATACGTGAAGTACGACATTGCGAATCCCCCGGTGCCGGGATCGAAAGAGGTGGCATTTTCCACCTGTGCGTTTCGCGGCATCAAGGTGATGTGCGGACCGCGCGGATTGAAAGGCGAGTCGGATCATCTCTTCCACAACAATGGCGACGGAACTTTCACCGACGTTAGCGAGAAAGCTGCAGTAAGTGACAAGAGCGGATACTACGGACTGGCCTCGGTTTTCGCAGATCTGAACAACGACGGCTGGCTCGATCTGGCCGTGGCCGACGATTCCACTCCGAACTATCTCTACATCAACAAAAAGAACGGGACGTTCGAGGATGCCAGTTACGCATCGGGATACGCGCTGAACGAGGATGGGCACGAGACCGCATCAATGGGAATCGCAGTCGGCGATTATCGTAACGACGGTTGGCTCGACCTCTACAACACCGTTTTCTCCGACGACTACAACCCTTTGTATCGCAACGATGGAGATGCGAACTTTACGGAAGTCAGTTTTTCGCTCGGCATCGCGGAGTGGACGATTCCTTTCCTCGGATGGGGTACAGGGTTTCTCGACTACGACAATGACGGTTGGAAGGATATTTTCGTCTCGAATGGACACGTTTATCCCGAAGTGGACAACAGCGACTGGGGAACGACCTTTCGACAACGACCGTTGCTGCTGCGCAATACGGGAGATGGGAAGTTTGAGTTACAACCGCCGGTCAACGGCACCGCTCTGGCCAACGTCTACACCGGTCGCGGCGCTGCCTTTGGTGACCTGTTTAACGACGGAAAGATCGATGTGGTGATTAACCAACTGACTGGTCCTCCGGCACTGCTGCGCAACATGACGGAGAACAAAAGACACTGGATCGGTTTCAAATTAATCGGCGCGGCAGGCAGTCCGAAAGATGCGGTGGGAGCGACGGTTTACTTGACGGCCGGAAAGCTTCGACTGCGCGACGACGTGTTGAGTGGCGGGAGTTTTGCTTCCTCGAATGACCAGCGCATCCATTTCGGTTTTGGTGATGTGGCCGCGGTTGACCTGGTTGAAATTCACTGGCCAAGCGGGAAGATACAGAAACTAACGAATTTGGCCGGGGTAGACCGCTATTACACAGTGGAAGAAGGGAAGCCGATCCCTGCGACCGGTCCCTAGAGGCAACCCTGGTACCGCCAGTCTGAGATACCGTTTGCCTGAATAAAATGCGAGGCTCAAACTATCTCGCAGAGAACCCCGTTTGTCCCACCTCAAAAAGCCAGAAAAAAGGCGGGTAAGAACCATCTTGCGTTGCAACTGGTGAGGGTTGGTTCGATAAGTAATCGTTTTCCCAAAGTCTCGAAATACACTTGACAGCCTAGTATGAAAGGACTACATTCTCGTTCGCTTTCATGTGGGGAAGGCCGCGATGCCTACGAGACTCAGCGAGCTGATCGTTTTCGGCATTTTGCTTTTTGCTATGCCGTTCCAGGCATGGGGGCAGGTCTCTGATGCGGCTCGCGACACATTTCGGAAGGGCACGGAAGCCCTGCGCAATGGCGATCTCGACCAGGCTGCCGACGCCTTCCAGCAGGTAACGAAATCCTCCCCCGGATTTGCCGAAGCTTACCTGAACCTCGGACTCGTGAGAGTGCAGCAGGGCAAGTATGAATCAGCCGCGCAAGCATTGCAGCGTGCCATTTCTCTATCGCCTCGCTTGCGGGGAGCTAATCTGTTCCTCGGAATTGCCCAGTACCGCGAAAACCGGCTGCCGGAAGCGATATCGGCCTTGAAGCGCGAAACTTCGGTTGATCCGAAAAATGCCAAGGCTTTCATGTGGCTTGGAGTAGCAGAACTCGCCGCCGGCGAGAACGCTGCCGCGACGTCCACCCTGGATCAAGCTGCGAAGCTCGATCCCAGCGATGTCGACATCCTTTACCACCGAGGCCGCGCGCACATGCTGGTTTCCAAAGACAGCTACGAGCAGATGTATAAGCTGGCGCCGAATTCATGGCGCGTGCATGAAGTGCTGTCGCAATCGTACGCGCAGGCCGACCGTCTCGAAGACGCGATCAAAGAGGCGCAACAGGCAATCGATTTGAAGCCCGATGAACCTGGATTGCACGAAGAACTCGCCGACATTTTGTGGCAGCAAAATCAGCTGGAACAGGCGGAAGATCAATTCCAGAAAGAACTGGAGATTGATCCCGAGAGCGTGACTGCGATGTACAAACTCGCGGTGGTCAACATCGAACGTTCGAAACCTGAAGCAGCGGAAAAATTGCTGGCCGAAGTTCTGCGGCGCAGCCCGTTGTATCCGGGTGCGCATTACCAGATGGGCCGTGCTCAGGGTCAACTCGGACAGGTGCAGGAGGCGATCCGCAGCTTTTCGGCAGTGGTACAGCAACCCGCGCATGTGGATTCAGAAACACTGCGGCAATCGTATTACCAATTAGCGCAGCTGTATCGGAGGGATCAGAAGCCGGAAGAATCGCGGGCGGCGCTCAATTCATTTTTGCGATTGAAGCAAGAAGCGGACGCCGCCCAGTCGCTGCATCTGCAAGACAAGATGAAGCGAGCGTCGTCGGCGCAATAGGGGTTACAAGGGACTCAGACGCAATCCGAGTTTTTGTTCGGATGGGCAAGTAAACGTTATCTCGGGGTGCCTGGCAGTTCCGATTTTTGGAATGAAGCAATCTTCAGGAGGGTGGCAATGCGTTGGAAAGCGAAGGTGATGTGGGACCTGCCGGTGGCGATAATGACCTTGGCAATCTGTCTGATGATGCTGCTGACAGGCGCTGCATTCGGACAAACGAATCAGGGCTCCATTGCCGGAAACATCGTGGACCAATCCGGTGCGTTGGTGCCGAGCGCGAAAATCACGGCAACCAGCAAAAGCACGGGATCAGTTTATGAAACCGTTTCAAGTAGTGCTGGGGCTTATCGCTTTCCTAACCTGAACATCGGATCTTATGACGTCAAAGCTTCCGCGCCGGGATTCAAGGAGACGGTTTCCACCGGCGTGCTGGTTCAGGTGGCGACGACCACCAGCCTCGAGATCAAACTCGAAACCGGCGGCGCGACCGAAACCCTGACGGTTTCTGCCGATACGCCTACCGTGCAGACCGATAGCTCCGATGTCGGAACGGTCGTTATGCAGAAGCAAACCCTCGAACTGCCGCTCGCCCTCGGAAGCACCGTGCAGGCGATGCGCTCGCCAGAAGCCTTCGCCTTCCTGGTACCTGGCGTGGTCGGTCCGGGATCCGATTCCGGCAACGGTGGAACGTTCGAGTCGAAGATCAGCGGAGGCCAGAACTACGGAACCGAAGTCTTACTCGACGGCGCCGCGACAACGCGTTCCGAAAACGGATCGTCGTTTGACGAGACCGCTCCGTCGGTAGAAGCTCTCGGCGAGTTCAAGCTGCTCACCTCCACTCTGTCGGCCCAGTACGGGCGTACCACCGGCGGAATCGAGAGCTTCACCACCAAGGGTGGCACCAACTCGTTCCATGGCACGGCTTACGACCTTTTCCGCAACGACGATCTCGACGCCAATACCTGGGGCAACAATTACCTGTTGGCGACGAGCACCGATCCGCTGGTGCGGCAGACGGCGCAACGGCCTCCCGACAAGCAGAACGACTACGGTGTCGCGCTGGGCGGACCGGTGATCATTCCTCATTTCTATAACGGCAAAGACAAGACGTTCTTCTTCTTCTCGTGGGAACAGTACCAGCAGAGGGTGGGAGGAACAACGAACTCAACGGTGCCGACACCACAGGAGCTTCAGGGCGATTTCTCGCAGTTCCTGAACACGTCAAACGTGCTGGGAACCAATCCATGTGACGGCACGCCAATTTACCAGGGCCAGATCTTCGATCCGACGAGCACAAAAACCGTCGGTGGAGTGGAATGCCGCACGGCGTTTACGGGAAACATGATCCCGAACACGATGTGGTCGAAGGTAGGCCAGAAGCTTCTGTCGTATTATCCGGCACCCACACTTCCCGGCCTCTCGAACAACTTTGTCTTCTCGTACAACTTCCCAATCATCGACACTACTACCACGGTGCGCATCGACCAGAACGTGTCGCAGAAAGGGAAGGCATACTTTACCTATAGTTCGCGCGACAACGCGCGACTTTCGACAAATCCCGAGTGGGGCAACGTCGCGGGTGCCGGACGCAGCCAGTACTTCTCGACTCACTTTATCCGTGTCGGCTACGACTACACGTTCAACCCGACCATGCTCAACCACATAAGCTTCGGGTACAACCGCACCAACAGCAAGAACGTTGGCGCAGGTGTGGTGCAGGGAGGCGGAGCGAGTTTCGATCAGATCCTCGGTATTAACGGTGCTAACGGTCCGATGTTCCCTGGAATCTCTCCCGGTGAAGCCAATGTGGCCGGTTTTGGCGACAACGTCTATGGCGATACCATCGACAATGGCTTCCGCTTTAGCGACGCGTTTACCTGGATAAAAGGTAAGCACCAGTTCACCTTCGGATACGAACAGTGGTACCAGCAGTACTCGCCACTGAACTTTCAAAATACGAGCGGAAGTTTCAACTTCAGCCGTTCGCAGACGGCTGCGACGTCAGCTACGGCAAACCTGAGCGGCAACGGCCTTGCCAGCATGCTGCTCGGGCTGCCTACATCGGCGAACGTAACTAGCTACGCCAGCCAGGCCCGTTGGCTGAGCAGCTACTACGCGGGCTACGTGCAGGACAACTACAAGATTCTGCCGTCGCTGACATTGAATCTCGGATTGCGCTACGAAGTGGACGTGCCGCGTTCGGAAGCAAATGGCGATACGTCAAACATCGACCTGACGCAGCCAAATCCGGGAGCAGGAAATCTTCCCGGCGTGCTGGTATTTGCCGGAAAGGGTGCTGGGCGTAACGGAAATGTGAGCGAACGTTGGGCGAATACATGGATGAAGGACATCGGGCCGCGTATCGGTTTTGCCTGGTCGCCAACGAAATTCGATGGCAAGACCGTCTTCCGCGGCGGCTACGGAATCCTCTACGGCGGACTGCAGTATGCGGATTTCGGAGGTTTCAACCGCACCGGATTCCAGGCCAATCCGAGCTTCAATTCGGTGAACGGCTTTGACCCGGCGTTCCAACTCGACTCCGGATTGCCTTCTTATGCGCCGCCGCCGAATCTTGATCCCACGCAACTGAACTTCGCCGGCCCGCAGTACATCGATCCTTCTTATGGCCGTCCCCCGATGATCCAGAATTGGAGCGTGGAGGTACAGGAACAAATTGCCACGGACATGATTCTCGACATCGCGTACGTGGGTCAGCACTCCACTAATCTGCGCAGTAACTACGATGCGGTGAACGCTCTACCGCAAAAGTACTTTGCGCTGGGCGGCACGCTATTCGATCCCATCAGTTCACCACAGGCCGCTGCAGCAGGAATCAATCCGCCGTATGCAGGATTCCCGGGCGGCGCCATCGTCGCGCAGGCGCTGGTTCCATTTCCGCAGTACTACGGGTTCAATACCGACGGCGATCTCGAGAACTTGGGTCAATCGACTTACAACGCCCTCGAAGTACAGCTGAAGCGACGCTTCCGCAATGGGCTCAACCTGATGGCTTCGTACACCTGGTCGAAGACTCTGACCGATGCGGATTCTGCGCTGCCGTTCTTCGCCACTCTGCATCAGGGCGGCGCGCCGCAAGATCCGTTCAACCGCAGCAACGACAAAGCCATCAGCAACCAGGATTTGCCGCATAACTTTGTCGTTAGCTACATCTATGAGCTGCCCTTCGGTAAAGGTAAGAAATTTGCGAATCACGGAGGAGCGTTGAACTACGTGGTAGGAGGCTGGTCGGTCAGCGGTATCCAGCGTTACGAGAGTGGACAGCCGATGGCATTCGGGTGCGCCACGGGCATTCCGGCATTTCCGGATTGTGTTCGCTTCGACCAGGTGGCCGGCGAGTCGCTCTATAGTCAGCAGTACAAGGGGGCGAACTTCAACCCTGTTACCGATCCTGTATTCAACTATCTGGCGTTCTCGGACCCGAATTCATCAGCAAACCTTGCCGCACGAGGGGGGGCATACGCCTTCGGAACTCAGGCGCGCGTCACTGGTGCGCGAATGGGACCGTACCTGGACGAAGACTTCAACCTGCTGAAGCGAACAAAGATCACGGAAGGGACAGATATCTTGCTCCAGGTGAGCGCACTGAACGCCTTTAACCGACACATCTGGAATCGACCTGGAGATTTGAACCCATACGACAACAACGTGACCGGCAACGGCGCGTTCGCGACCATCCCCGTCTTCAACTACAGCACCACAGGAGGTGGAGGGTATCTACTCGGTCCGAGAAAGATACAACTCCAGCTCAAATTCGAGTTTTGACGTGGCCAACCAGCCACATTTTGATGGGCGCCGCTGCAAAGGCGCCCTTTATTTTCTCCAGCTGACTTACAATGCACACATCTGGGGAGCTTAGGTTTCTGATCCGGGAGTATGGGCATTCGTCATTTTTTGTTGGTTGGGGTCTGGTGCACGATTTTGACGCTGTTCTGCCCTGCGAACGCCATGTGCCAGAGCTCGCACGTCACTAGTCCGCAACAAGATCGCTTTGTGGACGCGACGGCAAAGTTAGGAATTCACTTTAAGCAGGAAGCTTCGCCCACCAGCAAAAAGTACTTGCTGGAAACAATGGGCTCGGGCGCAGCGCTCTTCGATTACGACAACGACGGCCGGCTCGACATTTTTTTCGCCAACGGCGCGCGCATCGACGACCCGATGCCAGTCGGTTCGATTCCGAAAAAAGATGGCGCGAAGTACTGGAACCGGCTCTATCACCAGAAGCCCGACGGCACCTTTGAAGATGTGACCGAGAAAGCGGGACTAGCTGGTGTTGGATATTCCACCGGCGTGGCTGTGGGCGACTTCGATAACGATGGCTATGAAGACCTGTTCGTTGCCGGATATGGCACGAGCACTCTGTATCACAATAACGGTGACGGTACATTTACCGACGTCACCGAAACTGCGGGCGTTGGCGGTTCGGGTTGGGCGACCAGCGCTGCCTGGGTCGACTACGATAACGACGGCCTGCTCGACCTGATCGTTCTTCGGTACATGCAGTGGGATTTCGACGACATTCTTTGCGGCCTTCGCGAAGCGGGATTCCGTTCCTATTGTCATCCCGATCTTTTCAAGCCCATTGCAATGCTCGTTTATCACAACGACGGAAAAGGCAAATTCACCGAGGTTGCGCACAAAACGGGGCTCGATAAGCCTGGCAAAGAATTAGGCATCGCCTTCGCCGACTTCGATCACGACGGCTGGATGGACCTTATCGTGGCGAATGATTCCATGCCGGAGTTTCTTTTCCACAATAAAAAGGATGGGACCTTCGAGGAAATCGGCCTGCCCTCGGGAGTGGCGCTCGATGGCACTGGCGCGACCTTTGCCGGTATGGGCGTGGATTTTGCCGACTACGATAACGATGGATGGGAAGATATTTTCATCACTGACCTCGCCAACCAGCGATATTCGCTGTTCAAGAACGATGGTGACGGAAACTTTGAATACATGTCGAGCCCAACCGGCATTGCCACGACAACTCTGCTTCATTCCGGTTGGGGAACTCGCTTCCTGGATTACGATAACAGCGGCTGGAAAGGACTATTCATCGCGCAGTCGCATGTGATGGACACAATCGAAATTAACGAACCGCACCTTCATTACAAGGAACCTCCCATGCTGCTCCGTAACGACGGCGGCAAGCGGTTCGTGGATGTCTCAGCGACCTCGGGGATCGCCTTCAGCGAGAAATGGGTTGGGCGTGGAATGGCGGTGGGCGACATTAATAATGATGGCAAGCTCGATGTAGTGATAACCACCAACAATGGCCCAGCCTATGTTCTGCTGAACCGATCACCGGAGCCGAATCACTGGTTAACATTGATGTTAGTCGGAACCAAGAGCAATCGCGATGGCATCGGTGCACGGGTCAAGATCGAATCCGATTCGGGTAGCCAATATGCAACTGTCACAACTGCCGGAAGCTATCAATCTTCTAGCGACAAGCGAGTGCATTTCGGGCTGGGCGCTGCGAACGCGGTGAAGACCATCGAGATTCGTTGGCCGAGCGGAACCGTCCAGAAACTAGAGAACGTGAAGGCAAACCAGCTACTGACGATCAGGGAAGAAGCGGGCATTGCGAAATAAAGTTGTTATCTTCGCGATTGTGGTGGCACTTGCGCGCATGGTTGTGGCGCAAGCGGCCGATTGCGAACACGCGATGGCAGCTTTTCGCGCCAAAGACTGGACGGCTGCCGCAAACGGCTTCGCGGGATGCGAAATGCAGAGTCCCAGCAAAACCGACGCACTGCTCCTTCGCGGCAAGGCCCTGATTAATCTAGGCAAAATTGACGATGCATCGGAATCGCTTGGGAAATATCTCGCGACGCATCCCAAGTCCGACGACGCTCTCTACACGCTTGGTTATGTGCAGTTCCGCCAGGACAAACCACGTGAATCGTTGGCGACCTACACTGCAGCAGCTCGCCTGAAGACGCCAACCGATGATGACTTGAAAATTGTTTCCCTCGACTACGTGTTGCTACACGACTACAAAGACGCGGCGCGATATCTTGAAGACGCCTTGAAGATGAACCCCAGCAATGCGGAAGCCCGCTATCATCTTGGACGCGTGCGCTATCAGTTGAACGATTTCGATGCCGCGATCGCAGCATTCCAGGAGGTGCTGCGTCAGCAGCCTGGGAACGAAAAGGCCGAATACAATCTGGGACTTAGCTTCGAGGGCAAAAACGAAACCCAAACAGCCGTCGCTTGTTATCGCAAAGCGATCAGCCTCGATCATGCTGCCCTTGTTCCTGATGAGCAGCCATACCTTGACCTGGGCTCGCTACTTTCGCGCTTGAATCGCCCGACCGAGGCTATTCCAATGCTAAAGCGTGCCGTCGAAATCAAGTCTGACTCCGACAAAGCACATTACGAGTTGGCCAAGGCTTACTTGGCCGCCTCACAATACGAAAACGCCAGAATGGAGGCTGAGACGGCAATTCGCCAGAAAGCAAACGCAAGTTCTTATCATTATTTGTTAGGTCGAATCTATACCAAGCTGGGCAGAACCGAACCAGCGGCGGAACAATACAGACTTACAGACGAATTGCTGAAAAATAAAGAAGTGGGAGCATCGCCTTCTCAGCAGGCTCAATAGGCGTTATGAGATTTCGGCATCATTGTTTTGCCGCAATTTGCGGGTTCGGGCTGATGACCGCGATTCCTCTTTCGGTCTTCGGCCAGAGCCCCACGCCGACGAGACTCAGGGAGGCGGCCACCGCGCTTATAAATGGCGATATCGTGCTGGCGGAAAGCGATCTGCAGGAAATTCTGAAAGTCACTCCTGGTGACACTCGTGCCCTGAATCTCCTGGGAATGGTGCGGGCGGAACAGCATCGCAACGACGAAGCTGAGCGACTCTTCCTTCGCGTGATTGAGCACGATCCAAAGATGGCCGGCGCGCACGTGAACCTCGGATTGCTCTACGCGCAAACTTCTCGCACTGCTGAAGCCGTGACCCAGCTCGAAAATGCACTACGCATCGAGCCCAACCGGCGCGACGCAGTGACAGCCTTAGCTGGACTCCTACGCACGGAGGCGCGAACGGTCGCCGCTACCAATCCGGAAGAGGCTCTCTCGTATCTAGTGAAGGCGCGAAAAGTTGCACCCGAAGATCCCGATGTGCTCTGTGATTTCGGCATGGTCGCGTTGCGCGTCAATCTCAACAACGACGCGGCGGAAGCATTTCGCAGCGCTCTGGCGAATAGGCAGGACGATCCGGCGGCGCTCTATGGACTGGGGCGCGCACAGATCGGGCTCGCCAAATATCAAGACGCTCGCGCCACGTTCGAACACTATTTGAAACTGAAGCCAAGCGACCCCAGCGCACGCTACGCAATGGGCCTGGCGCTGGCGGCGTTACAGCAGCCTGAGGATGCAAAGCGAGAGTTCGAGTCATCGATTCAGCTTCAACCGGCGCAGACGGAATCGTATTTTCAACTCGGGCTGCTTATGCTCGAGCAACGTCAACTCGACTCGGCTGCGGAAGATTTTCACCACGTGCTCGAACGCGACGCGCGTCACGAAGGCGCGCTAACTGGCATCGGCAGAGTGGAGTTCGAGCGAAAGAATTATTCGAGCGCCGAAATGTATTTTCGACAGGCGATTGTGGCCGATTCCGAACAACGACAGGCGCACTATTATCTCGGGCTCACTCTGGCGCGTCTGGGACAGAAAGAAGAATCGGCGAAAGAACTGGAAACCGCCAGCCGAATCGAGCACGCGGAACTTGAAAAGCAACAGGCAGCCACGCGGATCGAAAATCCACGCTAACGAAGCGGTTAAGCGAGAAGACTGTAGGTACTGTAAGTTTCGCCTTCGATGTGCATGAAGGGCCGCAGCGTTACAGGTTTTCCGGTTCTGTCTGTCGCCGACCAATCAAAGGCGGTGTCCTCAACCTTCCGAGTCGCCACCAGATCCTTGCGCTCGAACGTGGGTTGGGAATCGGCGATAGCGAAAAGCACAAGCGGTCCATACAGAAGCGCGACGAGACCAGGATGCTGCGCGTCTACGGGTTCAAGCCGCATCGACATCGGAAGTTCGAGTTCGATGCGATCGCCATCGCGCCACGTTCGCCGGATTGCCATAAAGCTTCCGGGAATCGCCCCCGGAACCCGATTCCCGTTGACCGCCACGGCTGCACGCTCCGCCCACTTCGGAATTCGCACGTAGATTGTCTGCTCAACATGTCGTGAGGCAGAAAGCTTCATCATCGCCGTTTCCGCAAACGGATACTGTGTTTCCTGGGTGAGCTTGCAGCGGACTCCGCCGCTAATCCACTGCACGGAAGATGGCACAAACAGGTTCACGTACATGCCCTCGCGCGCACGCAGGTAAATACTGATGTGGTAGTCGGCGGCGATTTGCGGCAGTGTGCCCGAGCAGCACGGCCATTTGTCTCGATGATAGCCCTTTTTCCCCGTAGTACCGTAGTCGGAATAATAAAAGCTGGTGCCGTCGCGGAGAATCGGCTTGGCTCCCAGCACGGTGTTATACAAAACCTGCTCCATACTGTCGCCGTAGAACGCATTTCGCTGGGCACAAAGAAGGTAGCGTGCAGCCTTAAAGTGGCCGTAAGCGCCGCACGGCGTTTCAAAGCTGGCATGCGTTTTCGCCAGACTCTCGCCAAGTCCGCCTCTGCCCACTTCGACGAATGCTTCGTTTGGACCCCAGCCTCCGGTCGCAAAGCTCTGATCGGTCACCATACGGAATCCGTTACGAGCGGCGCGCAAATGCTTTTCGCTGCCGGTAACCAGATATGCCTGCATTGCGGAACTGAAGGCATTCATGTGGCTATAAGCGTGCTCCCCAGCGAGAACATTGATGTTGAGCGCGAGCGGATTGAAGTAAGTATCATCTTCGAGAAAGCGAACCGCTGTTTCCCGATAAAAGGCGTCGCCGCTGCGCCGATATGCGAGGAAAAGATTTTCAGGCAGCGTGTAGCTTTCGTCCCAGGTGTACGACTCCTCTTTGTGCGGACGCGCGCGCTGTTCGGCACGTGATAGTGCTTTTTCCGGAAGATAAGCAAGCACTCCGCGCGTCAGCTTTCGGTGAATCGCCATCGCCTGCGGATCGTGCGCATATTCAAACGCGTCAATTAATCCGCACGAAAGCTTGTCGTAGGTATACGCAGGAAGCCGGTAGTCGACAAAGAAGGACGCTTTCTCGTCGAGGGTCTCGCCATAGTTTTTCACCAGACGCTCGACTTTGGCCCTGGTGGATTTATCTCCAGTAACAGCATAAGCGCGTGCAAGCGCCGAAACATATTGTCCAAAGGAGTGGCCGGGCACGAACCCGCGCCATTCATTCCTGGCAAGATCAAAACCAGTAAGGTCGTACCAACCGCCCATATCTTCGCCTGGAGCAGGCATTCCCGCTTGCTGACGAAAAACTTTCAGCAGCCTATCGTCATCGAGATCGAGAAAGAATTTGTGATTCTCGTCGAACTGCCGCTTCAGCGGACCATCATGTAGTTCGACATCGCCATAAGCGACGGTCGCGAGCAGATCGCTCGGGTGCGCCGATGGTTTCGATTCGCTGAAAGTCAAAGTGCTCGCGTAGGCCCCGGCGGTCGCAGCTCCGGAGACTTTCATGAAAGCGCGTCGATTCAGCACGACCGACTCCTTCACCAGAGGTTTTCTACCGCGCCGAGAAGCTGTAAACAGTTACCGAGTGATATGTAGTACCTGGCTTCAACTCGGTAGACGGAAAATTCGCGTGATTCGGACTATCGGGAAAGTGCTGCGTCTCCAGGCACAAAGCCGAACGGTGTGTGTACGGCTTGCCGCCTTTCCCTTTAATCGATCCATCCAGGAAGTTTCCGGAATAGAACTGGATGCCGGGCTCGGTGGTCCTGACCTTCATGACGCGTCCGGAACTGGGATCGTAAACTTCTGCCGCTTCCCCCAGTCCGCCGGTGTGCGAATCGAGCACCCAGTTGTGATCGTAGCCATGGCCGAGTTTCAGTTGCTCGTCATCGGCGTTAATCCGGTCGCCGATCGCAGTAGCCTTACGAAAATCGAATGGCGTGGACTCAACTTGCTTTAACTCGCCGGTCGGGATCAGCGTCGCATCTACCGGCGTAAAATGCGATGCATGCAGCGTGAGCTGGTGCTTGAGAATGTCCCCATTGCCTTCTCCTGCAAGGTTAAAGTAAGCGTGGTTGGTGAGGTTCACGACAGTGTCTTTGTCAGTGGTTGCCGTGTACTCAATCTTCAGGTCTCCTCGCACAAGCGTGTATTTCACTGTGGCCGTCAGGTTTCCGGGAAAGCCCTCCTCGCCGTCCTTGCTGTGATACGTCAGTTCAACTCCGTCGGAAATCTGCTTTCCCTCCCACATGACGTTATTGAATCCATGCGGACCGCCGTGCAGAGTGTTCGGTCCATCATTCGTCGGCAACTGATATTTCTTCCCGTCGAGCGTGAACGCGCCATGTGCGATGCGGTTCGCATAGCGGCCAATCGTTCCACCAAAGTAAGCGTCCTTCGGACCATTGAAGTTTTCGTAGTAGCCTTCCGCGTTATCGAAGCCGAGCACGACGTCGGCCAGCTTGCCCTGTTTGTCAGGAGCCTGGAACGACACGAGCACCGCACCATAAGTCATCACGCGCGCCTGATAGGGCCCATCGGCGAGAGTGTAGAGATCAACGGCGGCACCGCTAGGCAGTTTGCCAAAGGCTTGTTTGGTTACGCTGGTCTTTGCCTCCGCGAAGCTCATTGCGAGCAGCAAGAAGAGCGTCAACACCGGCAGTCGGTTGCTATCGATCATTGTGGAATGCCCTCGTCATAGATACTCAATGCGCAGCCGCGCCGCGCGCGCCAGTCGCGACGCGAATCAGCGCCGGTAAAACCGAGCCCAAGCCATCTGCAGCCGGCTTTCCAAAAGAAAAGTAAAGTTCGCTGTAAATCGAGTAGAGTTCGTCGTAAATCTTTTGTTCAGCCACTTGAGGCTGATAGACCTTGTGCGGCGGGCAAATCTTGTCCTGCGCTTCTTCCACTGACTTGAAAGTTCCCGCCGCAAGAAACGCGAAGATCGCCGAGCCGAGGCTGGTTACGCTCTTAGATGGCACCAGCACCGGACGACCAAGCACGTTGGCGTAAACTTGGTTCAGCACCGGGTTTTTCTGCGGAATCCCACCAGCGTTAATGACACGCTCGATTGTGACTCCGTGTTGCGCCATGCGATCGAGAATTACCCGCGTGTGCAGCGCAGTGCCCTCAATAGCGGCGAAAAGCTCGTCCTGTGCGGTACTTTGCAGATTCCAGCCGAGAGTTATGCCGCGCAAATTGGGATTCACGAGAACAGTTCGGTCGCCGTTATCCCAGGTCAGGCGCAGCAACCCAGTTTGTCCAGCACGATAACTCTCAAGACCTTTGCTTAACGTCGCGACATTGGTTTGCGCTCGCGTGGCGATGGCATTGAAGATATCGCCGACCGCCGATAGCCCGGCCTCTATACCCGTCCGCAGCGGATGAACACTGCCTTCTACCACTCCGCACACGCCTGGCACCAGGTTTACCGCTGGAGTAATACCGATGATGCACGTGGAAGTGCCGACCACGTTAACCATATCGTTAGTTCTGCATCCGGCGCCAATCGCATCCCAGTGGGCATCGAAAGCGCCGACCGGAATCGGGATCCCCGCCTTTAATCCGAGTTTTCCCGCCCAGAACGGGCTCAAATGTCCAGCAATCTGGTTCGATTGCGTGTATTCGCCAGCCAGTTTTTCGCGAACTCCCGCCAGCAGTCGATCCACCTTCACCAGGAAATCTTCCGGTGGCAGTCCTCCGAGCTTCGGATTCCAAAGCCACTTGTGGCCCATGGCGCAGGCACTGCGTTTCACCTTAGCCGGATCAGTGATACCCGCCAGCGTCGCGGCTACCATGTCGCAGTGTTCAAAGGCGCTGACGAATTGTGCGCGCTTTTCCGGATTGTGGCGTAGCCAGTGCAGCAGCTTCGAGAAGCCCCACTCTGACGAATAGACTCCGCCGCACCATTCGATGGCCTCTAGTTTCTCGCGATGAGCCGCCTCGGTGATCTCGGCAGCTTCGCCCTTGGCGCGATGATCGCACCATAGGTAGTACTCGCCGAGTGGCTTCATATCTTTGCCGACAGGAATCACCGACGAGCCGGTAGTATCAAGAGCGATCGCCTTCACCTGATCGCCGGAGATCGCGGCCTGACGAATGGCTCCGTGCATCGCCTCAACCAGCGCATTCATGTGGTCGTCGTGCGATTGCGTCGCGCACTCGGGATCGTCGGCCCTCCGGTGCAGCGGATATTCCGCCGTAGAGGAGGCGATCGTTCCGCGCTCGCTATCGACCAGCGAGACGCGAACGCTTAAGGTTCCAAAATCGACCCCCGCAACGATTGCCATGAAGTCTCCGTCAGTGCGTCCCTCCGCGTTGGGCGCGAATCTTCGTCACGAGCTCTAGTCTTTCTTCTGGCCGTAATAGGCATTGGCGCCGTGCTTGCGCAAGAAATGCCGGTCGTGAAGCGTTTTTCCAATCGGTTCCGCTGACTGGTTGATCGTGAGCGTCAAGTACGCGATGCGTGCGATGTATTCCAGAATCGCCGCATTCTGTGCGGCTTCGGTGGCGTTCGTTCCCCACGTGAATGGGCCATGATTGGCCACCAGAATTCCGGGTACGTCGGAGCTCAGCGTCTCAAGCGCGCGCACTACCGCGTGGCCGGTATTGGTTTCGTACTCGCCCGAAACTTCCGCATCCGCCATTGGATCGGTCAGTGGCACGAACCCGTGATAGTAGTCCGCGTGCGTGGTCCCGAGGCAGGGAATCGGTTGCCGCGCCTGTGCCCAGGCCGTCGCATATTCCGAATGCGAATGCGCGACTCCGCCAATTCTTTGATATTTCCGATAAAGAACCAGGTGCGTCGCAAGATCGGACGACGGTCGCAGCGTGCCCTCGACAACTTTTCCGTCCAGATCGGTCACGACCAAATGTTCTGGCTTCATCTGCTCGTAGGGAACACCGCTGGGCTTGATGACGACCAGCTTGTCGTCGCGCGAGATGCCACTGACATTGCCGAAGGTATAGAGCACGAGTCCGCGACGAACCAATTCCAGATTGGCTTCGAGCACTTCGTCGCGCAAATGGGGCAGCAGCATGGCTGAGTAATCGTTTACCGAAGCTTGCCTAACTTAGACGACGCATTCAGCTTTGTCAAACGCGTTCCGACAAAAAAGCGCGCCCTTCGAGCTTTCTCTTAAGGGCGCGGAAGAGGGCCTTTTTGGGGGCCGACGTGCAGGGAAGCACGTTTCACGGCCGCGACCCCTGCCAAGCCGCCGCCGCGAACTTCAGGTTCAATTCCATCCGCTCAAACGATAGTAGGCGTCATTCCACCGCAACTCGTTCTTGAACGCCGATACCGTCGTATTCTTGTCGATCAGCAAATACTCGATGCCCGCCATTTCTGCGAAATCTTCCAGGTGTTGCGGCGCTAAGGCCAGGCTGAAACCCGTGTGATGCGCGCCGCCTGCGTATATCCATGCCGTAGCGGCAACGTTAAGATTCGGTTGCGGCACCCATACCGCGCGCGCGACCGGCAAGTTAGGAAGCGGCTCCGGCGGTGCCACCACATCAATTGCGTTCACCACCATGCGAACGCGATCGCCCACGTCAATAATCGATGCCACCACCGCCGGACCAGTCTGCGAATCGAATACCAGGCGCACCGGGTCCGACTTTCCCCCGATCCCCAGCGGATGAATCTCCAGCGACGGCTTGCCGCGCGCAATCGACGGGCAGATCTCCAGCATGTGCGCGCCCAGCACTTGTCCACCATTTCCGTTTCCCAGGTGGTACGTGTAGTCCTCCATGAACGATGTGCCGCCCTCGAGTCCTGCCGCCATCACTTTCATCGACCGAACCAGCGCCGCAGTCTTCCAGTCGCCCTCCGCTCCGAAGCCATAGCCGTCTGCCATCAACCTCTGCACTGCGACACCCGGAAGCTGCGCCAGCCCGTGTAGGTCCTCGAAAGTATCCGTGAACGCGTGAAACCCACCATCGCTCAGAAACCGCCTCAGGCCCAGTTCGATTCGGCCCGCCTCAAGCAACGAAGCCTGCTGTTTGCCGTTCGCTCGTAGCGGCGCGGCAAATTCATAGGCGCCTTCGTATTCCCCAATCAGCGACTCAACCTCTTTGTCTTTAACTTCCCGGATGCGCCCAACCAGATCGCCAACTCCGTAGCCGTCCACCGAATATCCCAGCCTGATCTTTGCCTGCACCTTGTCCCCGTCTGTAACGGCGACGTTACGCATGTTGTCACCGAAGCGGGCAATCTTCAGGTTGCGTGAGTCGGCCCATGCCGCGGCGGCGCGCGTCCAAGTGCCAATCTCCCGGGCAGTCTCCCCATCGCGCCAGTAGCCGGTTACGACCTTGCGGTTCAGCCGCATGCGGCTGCCGATGAACCCGAACTCCCGATCGCCATGGGCGGCCTGGTTCAGGTTCATGAAGTCCATGTCGATCGAGTTCCATGGCAGGTCGCGGTTGTACTGCGTGTGCAGGTGAAGCAGAGGCCGGCTTAGCGATTGCAGTCCGGCAATCCACATCTTGGCGGGCGAGAAAGTGTGCATCCAGGCGATGACACCGATGCAATTCCGCGCGCGATTAGCCTCCAGGCATAGTTCGTGGATTGCATCAGCCGTAGTTAGTACCGGCTTGAAGACCACGTTCACCGGGATGCATGGCGACTGGCCGAGGCCCTGAGCGATCTCGCGTGAGTGCTCCGCGACACGGTCGAGCGTTTCTGGCCCGTAAAGGTGTTGGCTGCCGGTGACGAACCAGACCTCGAACTGCCTGAGATCGATCATGAAGTCGCCCTTTTCCGCGGTTGGCAACGAAATCCAAACAGAACAACAAAACTGGAGGCAGCCGGGGGAGGGTGCCTCTCCAAGTAAACGTTTGCTGGAACACTCTACGTGGGACTCTCCCGCCTGTCAACCGGAAATGCGCAAATCCCCTCGACTTACTGGCCTGAGGCCAGTTCCGGCCACCCACGCTTCCAGCCAATGGCTGAGATTTGGAGCGACGGCTTCCCTGTCTTGCGGTCGTAGGCGTGAAAGACCATGATCTGGTTATCGGCTTCGGCAAACGCCGACTGCCCGCCAGGCCCCGCCCATCGATCGTTGCCCTCAAGGATCACCGTCCCGCCGCCTTCCGTCATCGGCTTGCCAGCCTTGTCCAGGTACGGGCCGGTAACGGCGCGACCGCGCCCGACAGCGATCTTGTACGTACTACGCGGACCACGGCAACAAAGGTCATAAGAGACAAATAGATAGAAGTACTTGCCGTGCCGCAGCACAAAGGGAGCCTCAATCGCCTGCCAGGCCGGTGGCAATCCGGGCTTGGCCGGAGCAGCATCAGCCGGTTTCGATCGCGACGCCAGCGAATAAAGAGTTGAGTCCCGTTCTGAGAGTTTTCCGGTCTTCACATCGATCCGGCGCATCTTAATGCCGCCCCAGAAGCTGCCGAAAGCAAGCCATCCGCTGCCTTTGCCGTCGAGAACCAAGTTCGGATCGATCGCGTTGAAGTCATCGTCCTTTTTCGATTCCAGCACTAGGCCTTCGTCATGCCAGCGGTAGTCGCGGCTCTTCGGGTCCAACGTTTTGTTGGTGAGCAATGCGATGCCCGAGGTATTCACGCCAAACGCCGAAAAGGCGTAATAGAGGTGATAAAAGCCATTGAAATATGAAATGTCGGGTGCCCACAGGTTCTTCGTCGCCGGACTCTGGGTTTTGATCCAGTCCGGGATTCCCGGCAACGCCCAGCCGCAGTCGCGCCATTCGCGCAGGTCGCGTGAACAGTGAATCGGAAGCTCGCCATCTTCGGAGCGGCTAGTTCGCGTGCTGAAGAGATACCAGGTATCGCCTTCCTTGATGATCGCCGGATCATGAATTCCCTCGATCGCTCCGCTCAGTTTCAACGAACGAACGGCTGGATCCGCCGCATGCGCCAGCGTCGCTAGGCAAGCAAAGGCGAAAAACGCGAAAACACAGCCGATGCGCATGATCAGGTCGACGAAACGAACCACCGGGTGCAAAAACCGGCGGCAGTGTACCATAGCTTCGCGTAAACGATTACCAACCAAAGAACTTGCGGAAAGCGGGGCATTTTTCCTATAGTGCTTCCCGCCGGAAATCGTTTTCCGCTTTAGCCAAATAAAGGGAGATCACGGAATGGCCACTCGCCGCGAGTTCATCCGCAACACCGCCCTGGGTTTGGGAGGGCTGGCTCTAATTCGCACCGCCCTGCCATCTCACGCTCAGTCTCGCTCCGTCGATGCCCACATCGAAGTCTTGCTCGACGAACCGCTCGGTACCATCTCGCCGAACATTTACGGCCACTTCACTGAAGATCTCGGCGGCGTCATCTACGACGGTCTGTGGGTCGGCGAAAATTCCGCGATCCCGAACGTTGGAGGACTCCGCAAAGCCGTCATCGATCACATGCGCAAAATCAAGGCTCCGGTCATTCGCTATCCAGGCGGATGCTTCGCCGACAGCTACGACTGGCGCGACGGAATCGGCCCCCGCGACAAGCGTCCGCGACGTACCAGCTTTTGGAAGAATGACGATCCCCGCCAGCCGCGCGACCAGAAGTTCGATCCTAACCAGGTAGGAACCGACGAATTCGTGCGTTTCTGCCGCGAGTGTGGAGCGCAACCTTATCTGGCCGCCAACGTTCGCAGCCTTCCGGCAGAGGTCTTCCAGCACTGGGTGGAGTATTGTAATTCGCCCGCCGGTAGCACCACGCTTGCCGATATGCGCGCGGCAAACGGCGCCCGCGAGCCTTTCGACATCCAGTTCTGGGGCGTCGGCAACGAGAGCTGGGGCTGCGGAGGCAACTTCGAGCCCGAGCAATACGCCATGGAATTTCGCCGCTTCGTCACCTGGGTGCCTGAGTTCGGCAAACGCCTGTCATTTATCGGCTCCGGACCAAATGTCGACAACTACGAATGGACCAGCGGCTTTTTCCAGGCGATGGCCAAGACCCACGCGTTGTATTTCGTCTATGGGTGGGCGCTCCACCACTACGCCTGGAATCTGAGCCGTGGCAAAACCCAGGACTGGAACGCCGGTAAAGGCGATGCGCTGAAATTCGATACCGCGGACTGGTATGAATTGCTGCGCGAAGGGCAACGCATGGAAGACTTGATACTCGGCCACTGGCAGGTGATGGGCGAAACCGATCACCAGCATCGCGTGAAGCTGGTAGTCGATGAATGGGGCCCGTGGTACAAACCGGGCAGCGAATTAACGCCAGGATTCCCCCTGGAGCAAACGCCCACCCTGCGTGATGCCGTGTTCAGCGGCATGACCCTCGACATCTTTAATCGCCATCCCGAAAAGGTCGCCATGGCGGCTTGCGCCCAGCTCATCAATTGCCTGAACAGCCTCTACCTGGCGCACGAAACCAACTTTGTCGTCACGCCCGTTGGTCACGTGTTCGACATGTACTCTCCGCACCAGGGCGGACAATCCGTACGGACCGTCTTCTCCTCTCCGCAGGTGAAGTACGACCGTGACGGCTCTCCGGCGACGTTCTGGGGACTTGCCGGTTCCGCATCACGGAACGGCAAGAGCCTGTATGTCACTGCCGTTAACCCTGACACCACCGCCGCGCGTGAAACCGAGATCGCAGTCCGCAGCGCCAGCGTTAGCTCCGGAAAAATGACCGTGCTGACCGCGCCCGACATTCACGCCTATAATAATTTCGTGAACCATGACGCCGTTGTTCCCAGGCCCGGCGATCTAAAAGTGAATCGCACCGGAGTGGTTGTCACTGCGCCGCCCGCATCCGTGATAGCAGTTCAGCTGGATCTCAGTTAGCGATCGAGGATCGATGGACATCCGAGAAATAGCGAAGAGGGCGAAGGTTTCCACCGCCACCGTCTCGCGCACCATCAATCATGTGCCGACGGTCGACCCGCGGCTGGCCAAGCGCGTATGGCGCGTCATCGACCAGCTCGGCTATTTCCCCAACACGCAGGCGCGAGCGTTAGTCTCCGGCCGCAGTCGCATTCTCGGGCTCATTGTCTCCGAAATCACCAATCCTTTTTTCCCTGAAATCGTTCAGGTTTTCGAAAACATCGCCGTCCAGCACAATTACGAGATCCTGCTGACCTCCACCGTCCACGACCCCAGGCGTATGGAAATTTCCGTGCGTCGCATGATCGAACGTCGCGTCGATGGTGTCGCCGTGATGACCTTCGGCATGGAAGAGTCGCTGCTCGATAACCTCAAGTTGCGCAACATCCCACTCGTCTTCGTCGATGTCGGTCCCGAACGCCCCCACGTCAGCAACATTCGAATCGATTACCAGCACGGCATTCGCCAGGCCGTTCAGCATCTCGCCGCCATGCGCCACCAGCGAATTGCCTTCATAACCGGACCGTTACGGCTGCGCTCGGCGAACGCGCGACTCGAATCGTTCCGCAATGCGATGGCCGAACTTAGAATCCCTCCGCTCGAAGATCTGATCGTGGAAGGCGATCACACCATCGAAGGCGGAGTCGCCGCGACGAAACGGTTGTTTGAGCTCACCGAACGCCCAACGGCGATCCTCTGCTCCAACGATCTCACGGCTCTCGGCGTCATGCGCAAGAGTTACGAGCTTGGAATTCATATTCCGCACGATCTCTCGCTCGTGGGCTTCGATAACATTCGACTCTCCGAATTCGTATTGCCGCCGCTGACCACGGTTGAGATGTCGCAGGCCGAACTTGCCCGTCTCGCCTTTCACGCGCTGTTCACCGACTTGGAGAGAGAGAAACCGCTGCCACACGGCACGGAATACACGCTCAAGACACACCTGGTGTTGCGTGAGTCTACCGCGCCCGCACCCGAGATCCAGCGCGCGGAACGCCGTGCGGCCAAGGGACGCAGCTAGGCGCGTCCACGACTCCGTGGCTAGGCGGAAGGAGATCGCGAATGACGATCCGGCAATTCTTCGCATTTCTCTTCATGGCTATCGCGGCTCCCATTTCGATGGCCCAAAACGTCGCAACCAACGATGCAAACCATCCGGGAACTCTCGTACAGGCGAGCCTGGTGACCAATATCGATGCGGCCACCGCAAAGCCTGGCGCCAGGATCGAGGCCGATATCGTCACGAACGTTGTGCTCGCCGACGGATTCTCCGTGCCAACGGGATCGCGTCTCGAAGGACACATTGTCAGTTTGAAAAAGCCGTCGAAGAGCGACGCCGAATCCGCGGTGGTCCTGAAATTCAATCACCTGAAAACCAGCAGTGGCGCGAGAGACGTTCACGCCACGCTGGTTGCCGTCGCCTTAATAACTCCGGTGAACAAGAACCCCAACTCTGCCCAAACCAGCGCGAATGACATCTCTACTCGCGCAGGGATGCTCAACAACGGATCGGCAAGCCCTATGCGCAGCCCGCAAACGGCGGTCGAAGACAGTAGAGTTATGCCGGATTCCACAACTCCGGTCTCTCCTCCGGTGGCCGCAGTCGGCGCGCATGTTGGCTCCGTAATCGGATTGCCGGGAACGAAAATTTCCATTACTCTCGATGGTTCGGAATTGAGCGCTCCCTCCGACGTGAAACTGACTCGCGGCCTGCAGTTGATGCTGAAAATCGCGAACTAACGCTCCCACCACTCACGACGTTCACGAAGACAAGAAATCTAATCCATCGCCCTCGCCGTCTGAAACTATTTACAGAAAACGTTTACCCATGTATTTTGTCAGGCGAGTTCCAGTGCTCAGTTCTCGATCGGAGGCCTTCATGTCCAACGTCACGCGTCGCGAGTTTCTCAACAAGGCGGCAAAAACCGGAGTCGCCATCGCAGCCGCCAACGCGGCGCTCTCCGCAAGCTGGGCTCAGACCACATCGCCTGTGACGCGCATCGTGATCGACTCCAATCGCCAGATCTCGCCCATCGACCGCCACATTTTCGGATCCTTTCTCGAGCATCTCGGTCGCGCCATCTATCAGGGCATTTACGATCCGCAGTCGAAATTCGCCGACGCCAACGGATACCGCACCGATGTGAAGGCCGAGATCAAAACGCTGGGCGTGCCGATCATCCGTTATCCCGGCGGAAATTTCGTTTCCGGTTATCACTGGTTGAATGGAGTTGGCCCGAAGAACGAGCGGCCACGCGTGATTGATCGCGCGTGGAATTCGCTCGAGACCAATCAATTTGGGACCAACGATTTCATTACCTGGGCGCGCGAAGTCGGCACCGAGCCGCTGATGGGCCTCAACTTCGGAACCGCCAGCGCTGAAGACGCGGCAGCGCTGGTCGAGTATTGCAACGTTGATAAGGGCACGAAGTGGAGCGACCTGCGCCGACAGCACGGTTACGAGCAGCCGCACAACGTCAAGTACTGGTGTATCGGCAACGAAATGGACGGTCCATGGCAAATTGGCCACATGACCGCGACCGAGTACGGCAAGAAAGCCGAAGATGCCGCGCGCCAGATGCGGGTCATCGACGGCAACATCAAGCTGATCGCCTGCGGATCGAGTGGGCCGTTCATGCCGACGTATCTCACCTGGGACCGCGAAGTGCTCGAAGAGTGCTACGACCAGGCCGACGGGATTTCACTCCATCGTTACTGGGGAAATAACGAAGAGACCGGCGGCGACAGCCAGAAGTACGTTGCCATGAACCTGGCGATGGATCGTCAGATCGAAGAAATCTCAGCCGTTTGCGACATTGTCCGCGGCGAGCGCCGTTCCAAGAAGACGCTGTTCCTTTCCTTCGACGAGTGGAACGTCTGGTACCGCGCGCGCAGTGGCGACGCGCTGAACGGTCACCGCCAGTATGCGCCGCACCTGCTCGAGGAAATCTACAATCTCGAAGATGCGTTGCTGGTCGGCGGTTTGGTGAATTCTTTGATTCGCCACTCCGATCGTGTGAAAGTCGCTTGCCTTGCGCAGTTGGTCAATGTAATTGCGCCGATCATGACCAACGAGAACGGGCTGTACCGCCAAACCATCTACTATCCTTATTCGTGGGCTCTGCAATTTGCCCGCGGCCGGGCGCTGAGCCTCGTGCCCGAAGGGCCAACGTATGACGTGTCGGAACTTGGTCATCCTACCGAAAGCATCGGCATCGTCGGTCCCGGCTTCGGGGCGGTACCATATCTCGACGTCATGGCCACCGTCGATTCCGCAAACAAATCAGCCGCGCTCTTCATTCTGAATCGCGACCTGAACGGCCCTCGCGATCTGGAAATCGACTGGCACGACCTGACTCCTACTGCAGTTACGAACTGCCTGACCATTACGGGCGCCGATCTGAAAGCCGTGAATTCGTTCGACCAGCCGAATCGTGTCGTGCCACAGAAACTCGATCCGCCAAAAGCCGGACAGAAAATGCGGTTCCAGGTTCCGGCCCGCTCATACTCGGTGTTGACGATCTCCGTGTGATTCCGAAAATGTGGGACCGGCGTCCGAGTATCGGGGTCCCCGGCGAGCCCGCTTTTGGCTTGCTAACTCGCCACCACTTCGCCCGTAACCCAATCCTCGCGCAGCGAGGATGAAATAACTTTTTTGCCCAACGCGTAAGCGTTGGGTGCCCGATCAAGATATTTTTCCCAAGGCGGAGCGCAGCTCGCGGCTTAGCGACCTTTGATCCTTCGCGATCCCCGCATGGAACCGTCCACCGTCCACTCCCTACCCACTATCCACCAACCACTCCCCACTGACTTCTGTCTTCCCGATACGGGAAAAACCTGTCAAGCACCCCAAACCTCGATTTTCCCCCTAACTTGCTCGTTACAAACGAAATATAAATTTCCCGGATTTGGCACTCGACCCCCCTTCAAATCAGTACCATTAAAAATAGAGAGGGAATTAGGCAAGATTCCTCGAGGCTCTCTTGCCCCAAAGACCTCTCTCCGACGCCGACGAGCTTGCGATCATCGGGCGTCAAACCGGGGCGTCGTCCCAAAGATTGCAATCGACAACTTAAAAGCGGGTCAGTGGCTGCTACGGACAGACTGGCCCGCCCAAAAAGTTGACGTAAAAATAGAAAGGATTTTGAAACTCGAAACTCGGAAACTGGGCTTCTAGTGATGTACTGACATACGGAGGAACCGACAACCTGATTCGCTGCTTACTTTAACTTTCATCTGTAACCCACTGATTATGCTGTACTAGTTAACAACTCTTTTGTTTTCAACAAAAGTTGCGACATCTCCCGGCCTAAGCTGTTGATTCTAAAGAACCACCCCGGGGGGAGGGGGTATCCCGGCGTCTCGCCGGCCGGCGCAAGGCCACCCCTCTGCCGAAACCCATCTGCCCTACGTGTGCCTTGTCACCACAATCCTTATATATATGTACGAAATATATATGTACGAAATATATATGTACGAAAGGCAGAGCTGAAGGACCATGCCGAACTGCCTCAACGCAGTAGGCAAACCCGCTGGGCGAGGCGCGCGGCTGCGGCAATGGAGATTTGTCGCCAATGGGGTTCGCCAGTCATCGAAGGTTCGGACGCATTCAGTTCCGAAAGCCAATCTTCGACGGCCTGCCGTTCCTGAAAAACGCCGAACGTCTGTTTCACGGCTGCAGTGAACGCGGCCAATTCTTTTTCAGCGGCAGCGAAAACGTCAGCGTCAAATTGATCCCAACAATATGTTGTGGCGGCAACTGTCATGGCTTCTTCTTTGCAGAGCACGATGTCAACCTTCTGTGGTAACCATACGCAGCCGCGGCGCTCGACGAAACCCGGAGAACTACAGAATTCTGCCTAGATTTTTCTGCAGGTGGTTTGACAGGGAGCTACAGATTTTAGAGTCACTCGAAAGTTTTGGTTCGGCGGGCCCTTTGGAAGATCGCCCCAATTCTGCTCCACGTGGTGACGTGTGGCTTGCGGAACACGATGCTTCCTGGAACGACAAGATTGATTTCCGTGCCGGAGTTGACGGAATTGATCATCGAGAACTTGCCGCCAATTCTGGCAGCGCGTTCCTTCATTCCGACGAGTCCGAAGTGACCGGCCTTTCCCGCGCCGGCAACGTCGGGTTCGATTCCCACTCCGTTGTCGCTTATCCGCAGCGCCAGATCGCGGGTATATTTCAGTTCAACCTGCAATCGACTTGCTTGCGAATGTTTGCAGGCGTTGCGGATCGCTTCATATCCAATGCGATAGACTTCGTCTCTTACGATGGGATGCATCTCGCGGGAATCGCCCACGACCGAGAAATCAACGCTCATCGAGCCCGGCACCAGACCATCGCTGGTCGCGCGCCGGAATGCTTCTCCGAGATCGTTAGTCTCGGTTGTGGAACTGCGCAGGGAATTCAGCGCCGCTCGGCCTTCCTGCATCGCCTGGCCAAGCCACACCGACAACAATTGAATCGCGTGCCGCATGCGCGCCGGATCAGCCGACTCGTCGAGTGCGTCGTCGGCGACCATCTTGCTTCCCTGAATCGTTTGCAGAAAAGTGTCGTGAAGCTCGCGTGCCATCCTGGTCCGCTCCGCCAGGCGCGTATCGAATCGCGCGCTCATCGTCTTGGCAATTTGCCGAACCCTGAGCTGGTATAACGACCATCCGGCGAGCAGGCCGGCCAGGACGCAGGCCAGGCGAAACCAAGTCCTCTGGTACCAGGCCGGCGCAACGCTGAATTCCAGGCTGGCACCGGCTTCGTTCCAAACGCCATCGTTATTCGACGCCATGACGCGGAACCGGTAAGTTCCGGGCCGCAGATCGCTATAGAACGCTTGGCGTCGCGAGCCCGGATCTTGCCAATTCTTGTCGTGGCCTTCGAGTTTGTAACGGAAATGCACCTTCTGCGGCGAAACAAAACTGAGTGCCGTGTAGTCGATTTCGAGGTCTCGGGTGAGTGCGGGCAAGTACAGCGCCTCAGAGGATGAGTAAGACCTGCGGTCGGCAAGGATCTGTTCTACGTGGACCGGAGGAGGAACGGGATTTGTGCGCGGATGAGCGGCGTCAAACGTCTGCAGGATGTGACCGTTCACGAACCACAGACGGCCGTCAGGAGACCTGACGGCCTGTGGTTTCAAGGAGGTCAGTCCCGGTTGAACGCCGTCGAAGGTGTCGTACAACCTGAACGTCACGAGACTGTCCGGCTGCTGCCACCATTGCTCGAGCTGAGCTCTGTCGATTTCGATCAAGCCGCAGCGTGTGTAAAGCCACAGGGAATTTGATGCATCCTGTACGAGTGCGAAGATTCCGTCGCAGGGCAGCCCATTCCGTGTGGTCAGGTTTCTGCGAACTCCATCTTTCCATCGCGCGACTTCATCCAGGGTTGTGCCCCAGACCGAGCCGTCCGGCTCAACTACGAGGTCCCGGATTTGACGGGTGTTTCCGGTTTCGTGCGATGGGATGGTCTGAGTTTTCCCGTTGTCGTAGGCGACCAGATCGCCGTTTACCAGTCCAAGGAAGATTCCGCCGCGGGGATTCGCGGCGAGAGTATAAGCCGTAGAAATTTGCGGCGAGGTCACTTCGTCGCGAACTTGCCGGTCCAGGATGCGGTCGAGGTTCTGTCCGGCGCGCACCCAGATGTTGTGCTGAGTGTCTTCGGTGATGGCGAAGACGATGCCGAGCGCACTGCCGTCGTGATGTCGTACGGCGAAAAATTTGCCACGATCGCGAACCCATAAGCCATTGTCGATGCCTACCCATAGTCTGCCGGCATGATCTTCGAACATGGTCGTGGGGAACTGTCCGGGCAATCCATGACCCGTGGTGATCGCCTGCAGTTTGCCGTCACGCAGAAAATCGAGGGCGTGAACATTTGCGACCCAGACGGTGCCGTCGCGCGAGGCGAGTACTGAGCCTGAACCAGCCGCGGACAAACCTTCCCGCATGGAATAACTCAGGACTTTCAAATCGCGGAAGCTGTCGATGCCTTCGGAAGTGACGACCCACAGGTCGCCTTCCGAATCCTGATAGAAACTTCCGATAGCATCGCTTGAAAGGCCATCGGTGCGGCCGAAATGGTCGATACCATTTTCGCCAACGCGGATGATTCCATGACTTCCGGTGCCGATCCAGAGCGAGTGGTTGCGATCGACGAACAGAGTTGTAATGTCGGCGTTGCTGATGGAGAGACTGGGAAAGCTGCGGCTGTACCATTTTCCCTGCTCGAAATGTTCGAGCGCGATGGGCGGGCTTTTGCGATCCATGGCTGCCCAAACCGATCCATCATGTCCGGATGCGAGGGCCTGAAGCGAGGCGAACGTCTCCGGGTGTTTCGTCTTGCCGGCGAAGTACGAAACCGACGATCCAGGCTTCCAGCGAATCAGTTCGGAATAACCACCGACCCAAAGCTCGCCTTCGTTGCCTTTTTCGATATGAATGGCGAGCGGAAAAGAAACTTTATCGGCGGCTCCGAAGCAGCGCACTTGCTCTTCTTTGATTCTGCAAACCGGGCCGTTGCCGTCGGTAGCCTGGGTGCGGACCAGCCAGACTTCGCCGTCATCGCCCTCGACGATATCTTCGACTCGCCCGCTAAGTTCCGGGTGATTGATTAACTTGCCGTCTTTCCAATGAGAAACGCTGTAGCCGGTTCCGATCCAGAGACTGCCGTCGTGCGCAGCCTGAAGCGAGATGACACGGGGATCAAGCAAGCGCTCGCCGGAAGGAGGATTCCAGGGAACGAAGTGAACACCGTCGAAACGGACGAGGCCGACGTTGGTGCCGATCCAGAGAAAACCGTCGCTAGTCTGGGCGATTACCGACGGCAATCCGTTCAGCGTACCGTCTTTCACTCTCCAGGCGGTGTGAGCATATTGAGAGATCAGGTAGGCGGGATCGACCGCCCGCAGCGGAAGCGTGGTGCAAAGAAGGAGCAGACAAAGCAGCCACGAGGAAGGTGGTAACTTCTTCGTTACAAATGCGCGATGCCTACGCCACTTTTCAAAAGGACTCACAGTCGATCCTGGACTGCTCGCCGAACAAGAACGTGTCAACAAAAATCAGGGCCAATTCAATTACAAAGCGAACTTTCCGGTGTTACGAGTGAGATTTTAACCGGGCGTTTATGGTTTCGCGTACCTCAAGATCGATAGCCGCATCCCTGTATTTTTCTACAGGCGGCGACGAAGCCTAAATCTGGAGCAGTCCGCGGCGAACCGCGATGGTGACGGCATGGGTGCGGTCGTTGGCACCGAGTTTGTCAACCAGGTTCTTGATGTGGAAGTTGACGGTGGTCTCGGAAATCGACAACTGATCGGCGATCTGTTTGTTGCGCCAGCCGTCACGGATGAGACGGAGTACCTGCAACTCACGCGTGGTGAGATCATCATCCCCAAGGTGTTCGGCGATGCGCGCGGCAACTTCCGGCGGAATATGTTTCTTGCCGCCGTGTACGGAGCGTATTACAGCCAGCAGGTCGTTCTTAGGCATGCTCTTGAGCAAATAAGCGGACGCTCCGGCCCGCAAGGCACGTTGGATTTCGCCATCGCTATCCGTAGTGGTCAACATAATGATGCGAGCCTGCGGAAACTCGCCGCGAATGGTGATGAGGGTGTCCGTTCCATTGCTGCCGGGAATACGCAGATCCATCAGGGTGATGTCGGGACGGTGTCGCCGAAATTCTGCGATCGCTTCGACGGCGTTGCTCGCCTGAGCAACCAGGAGCATGTCCGGCTGAGAAGCGATGATGGTGCTCAGCCCCTCGCGGAAGACGGGATGATCCTCAACGCTGAGAATACGGATTGGCTTGCTCAGAGTCGCCAAAGGTGCCCCACACGAAGACGGAATCCGACAATTGTAACCTGTGGGCCTGCAAATCGCGCTCATTCGGCCCTTCGACCAGCAGCCACCGATTGTTGACTAAGCGGCAGAAGCGCGGCAACCAGTCGATACCCGGATTCGTCTGCTATGGCAGGGCGTGGAAATCTTCTCCCTGTAGAAAAATACAGTCGAAAAACTATCTCGCAGGGAGTGGCATGTTTATCCGCGATTGATGATGATCAACGAAGTGACTGGCGGCGAGTTATGAAATGGAAGGAGAGCAGATGAGCACGATCAGAACGAAAGACGGTACCGAAATCTTCTACAAAGACTGGGGAAGTGGCCAACCCATCGTTTTCAGCCACGGCTGGCCATTAACAGCCGATGACTGGGATACGCAGATGTTGTTTTTCGGTCAACGCGGTTATCGGGTGATTGCGCACGATCGCCGCGGTCATGGGCGGTCCAGCCAAACCTGGGATGGCAATGACATGGATACGTATGCCGACGATCTTGCTGCCCTGACGCAGGCGCTCGATTTGAAGGATGCGATTCACATCGGCCACTCGACCGGCGGCGGAGAGGTGGCCCGCTACATCGGGCGCCACGGTACGAAGCGCGTTGCACATGCCGTGCTGGTCAGTGCCGTGCCTCCGCTGATGTTAAAGACGGAGAAAAATCCTGGAGGGCTGCCGATCGCTGCATTCGACAAGCTTCGTGCGGACCTGGCGGCAAATCGCCCGCAGTTCTACAAAGACCTGACCCTCCCCTTTTACGGATACAACCGGCCCGGTGCCAAGATCTCGGAAGGGATTCGCGAACACTGGTGGCTGCAGGGAATGCTGGGAGGCATGAAAGCACACTACGATTGCATCAAGGCGTTTTCTGAAACCGACTTCACCGAAGACCTGAAAAAGTTCGATGTGCCGACGCTGATTCTTCACGGCGATGACGACCAGATCGTACCGATCGGTGCGGCCGGGCTGATGTCGGCGAAGATCGTCAAGAACGCGACGTTGAAGGTCTACCCGGGATTTCCGCACGGCATGCTCACGACGCATGCCGAACAACTTAATAACGATTTGCTTGCTTATTTACAGCAGCAGAAGAAGGCAGCGGCATAGGGCAGTCTGGAACCGGTTCGGGCTGCAGTTCACGAGCCGGTTCCGATGCGTTTAGAGGTCGAACGGATTGTCGGCGAATTTCGGGCCAGGAACCAGTTCATCAATCACAATTGGAAGAAAGGACGACTGCAATGACTCTTGGAATGAGCCTGGGGACATTTACGCTTCTTCACGTGCTGATCAGCCTGGCCGGGATCGGCTCCGGATTCGTGGTTGCATGGGGACTGCTCTCGGGGAAGCGTCTCGACGGCTGGACCGCAATATTCCTTGCCACAACCGTCTTAACCAGCGTTACCGGATTTTTGTTTCCGGTTCACCACCTTATGCCTTCGCATATCGTGGGAACTCTCTCGCTGATTGTTTTGGCGGTTGCAATCGCGGCGCGCTACAAGTTCCAGATGGAGGGAAGATGGCGGAGCGTTTATGTGATCAGCGCTCTGGTTGCACTGTATTTCAACGTCTTTGTGGCAATTGTGCAGGCGTTCGCGAAAGTGCCGGCTTTGAAAGCGCTGGCTCCGAAAGGGAACGAACCTCCATTCGCAGCCACACAGTTCGTTGTTCTGGCCGGCTTCATATTGTTCACGGTGGTGGCCGTGAAAAAGTTTCGTCGCAGAGCGATGGTTACGGCGTAATCGGAGGCATTGGGCATGCAATCCGCTTTTGCGGCGCGCCTCACTGCCACCGTTACAAACCTCCGACGAAACTCAGTAGATATCTTCATCCCACGAGAGTTCTGGTAGATTGCGCGGAGAGAATGACCAAGGGTGAAGATGTCTTTGACTGGGACGCTTCGTGCCAACTACGCGCGCCTGACCCGACGCCACGTCTTCCACTCCATTTACCGGAAGCGTCTCTGGGGCGAGGACGAGTCCGTTTCGGGAGCCGGATCTTCGCTGCGCGCCACGGTGAGTGTTCGATCGGCGCTGCCGCGCCTGCTCGAGGAGTGCAAGATTCAGAGTATGCTCGATGCTCCCTGCGGCGACTTTCACTGGTTGTCGACGTGCAATTTGCCGGTCCAGCACTATCTGGGAATCGACATTGTCGCGGAACTGATTCGCATCAACTCGCAGAACTTCGGATCCGATAACCGGAAGTTTGCTTGCGCAGACGTGATCCGAGATCGTCTGCCGCGAATGGATCTCGTCTTCTGCCGGCACTTACTGATTCACCTGCCGCTGAACGACTGCCGACGCGTGTTGCGCAATTTTCAGCAAAGCGGAGCCGAATTCCTGCTGGTGACGCATCAGCCAGATGTTGTCGAAAACCGGGACAAGCCGATGGGAAGTTTCAGCCCGGTGAATCTGACGCTACCGCCGTTTAGCCTGCCGGCACCGACGAGAATTGCGACCGATTGCACGTCAGCTCAAGACAAAGCGGTGCTTGCCCTGTATAAATTACAGGAACTGCACTTGTAACGAGAACGTTCTGCCGGTCGCCTAAGTCACCATCTTCATGATCGCCTTTACCAGCTCTGGAGTGGGCGTTCCCAGGACTATGACGGGCAGAAGAGGCGCCGCTGCTTGAGCGGTAAGCTGAAGGACCAGGCGCTTCGTGATCGGGACCACGGTCATAGCATCGACAAAAGCAAAACTGTTGCCGATGTCGGCGAGCGATTGAATATCGCTGGTGCCAAGGAGTTGTTCCGATGGGCGTTCTGCAGCGTGCACCCATTTTCTATCGAAGGAAGCCGTGTAGGTGCCGACCAGGCGTCCATACTCGAGAAGCCCTGCCTTGCGAACCTTAGCCAGTTTGGACCACAGCAGAGTCAATGGAAGCAGCGCAAGAACGACCGACAGGACGATGAATCCGGACATGAGGAATTTGAACGACATCAACGGGATGCCAAGGAAAGCTACGCGATCGGCGACCTGCCCGGCGAATGCACAGCCCAGAGCACAAAAGAGGAGTCCAAAACGCTTTTGTGCCAGACCGAGAAAATTAAGTCCGGCGGCGTGGTCCGGGTGGGTCGGCATGAGGACCAGATCAAGCCGGCCAATTCGCCAGAGCAAGATTGACCACACGAAGTAGCGAAACGTCCAACGATAGATGAGGAACCGCAAGATCGGGGTACTCAGAATTGCAAACCACCAACCAGCATGCGTGAGCCCTTGAGCAGTCGTGTGCCAACTCGATACCGAAGTCCATCCACGCTGAAGAAGGAAAACAGGGAAGAAGGCCAGCGCGAACAGAAGGACTTCCGGAACCCAGGAGTCTCGAAGATGCTGGGTTGATTTCAGAACGCTAGTGAAGGCCGGTAACTCATGCTCGGGAACGATATGCCCTTCTACAAATTCGCCCAGGGCCATCCGGATGGCGGGATCGATTACAACTTCCGCGACCAGTAATAAAGGTACGGCGAGTAGAAATCGACCGTATACAGAGAAGTCCGAAAGGAGCGGGATTTTCACCTGGTGGCCGAACGCGAGGCCGTCTTTCAGCGAGAGCAGCAGAAGCGGCAACCATGTTATGGCGACGGAAGCAGCAATGCGGCGCAAGACGTTCGGCAGGCTGAAGCGAACGACTCCGACGCGCTGGAGAAAGTTGTAGAGCGGACCTCCGAGCACGAGAGAAAAGCTTGCAACTGCCGATTTGGCTGTGTCTTCCGGGCTTGGCGCGGATGTGGAATAGGCGGTCGCCGATGTCGGACGGATCGGCAAAGGGGGATTTTTATGTGGTACACCCATCAGCGGCCTGTTGCGTTCTAAGCTCGCCAGCAGATTGGGCGAAAGCAGACGCGACAGCAACTGTCACGGTTAACAGGGGTGAGGCTTGTTGCACGATGCGGAGAATTGCAACTTCAACTCTGGTTTTGAGTCAGGTCAGGCCGATAATTGTTTTGCCCATTGCACAGCCTTGAGATACGACTGAGACAAGGAATTGGCAGAAACATGTAACGATTGTCGTAGATGTTCGCAACGGTTCCAGTCCGCCTGTTCGAAGGCAACGAGCAAGTCGAGGCAACGGGAAAGCGGGTTGGATTCTCCCTTCAGGGCAGCACGGATATCGTCGGAAACGGCGACCTGGTCGGCGACGTCGATTTTCGAGATGTGCAGGATGCCATCCATTAGTGACAAGAAACCGAGAATAAAAAGGGAGGAACTGGGCAGGCCGGTTTCCGGTCCGAGCAATTCAGCGAATCTGGCCCGCACCAGAATCATGGTTAGCAGATTCGGATTCTTGGTGCGCAGGCCAAGGACGGCGGTTGCCAGGAGCAGCCACTTGCGAGCTTCGTCTTCACCGAGGAGGGTGAGCGCGTGAAGGATGGAACGAATCTCGCTCTGCAGATAGAAGGCGGGAGAATTGAGGAAGCGGAGCAGGCGGTAACACAGAGCCGGATCAGACTTGATGACCTCCTCAGCTTCGATGAAGTCGAGATGTTGTCTGCTCAGCGCGCGGAGCAGACGCGTGTGATTGGTATCGAGGCAGTCGACGGCAGCGGTGGTCAAGACGCTGGGCCGGGCAAAGAAATAGCCCTGGAAGAGGCGGTAGCCGAAATTCAAGGCAGTGCGGAATTCGTCTTCGGTTTCGATTTTCTCAGCCAGCAGAATACGCTGGGGCCTGGCGTAGCGGGTGGCGATTCGTTTGCATTCGTCGGGCGGGGTCATACGAAAATCGACCTTGATGATGTCCGCGAGCGCGATCAGCGGATCATAGCCGGGTTGCGCCGAGAAATCGTCCAATGCGAGTCTGTACCCGGCCCGCTTGAGATCGGAACACGCTTTTATTAATTCGGGCGTGGGCTTCGTCGATTCGAGGATTTCGATGACCGTCAAACAGGCTGGAAACAGAGTCGGCAAGGCGTCGACGATCACGTCGTGAGTGCAGTTGAGATAGACAATGTGCCCGTCGGAGAGTGAATCGAGGCCAAGCAGAACGGCCGTGTCCAGGGTTCGTTTTGAAGCCAGATCAGGATCGCTCGGCGGGCATCGGTTTTCGAGCGAGTCCCGAAAAAGCAACTCGTACGCATTAAGCTGCTGATTCTCGTCGAGGATGGGCTGACGGGCAACGTACTGCATAAGGCGAGTCTCAGCCTTACTATCGGCAGCGGCCCGCAACTCAGGAATAGGGGATGCAGGAAGGCCGGACGCTGGTGGCGTGGAACGGCAAATAATCTGAGACCAATTTATTGCCGATAAGCAGCCCATGGCTGCATCGCGGTCCCTTGCCCGGTTGTCGGTAGGTTTCTTGCTTTTCTGCTTGCTGTTGTTATTGCGGATCTCCGCAAGGGGACAGAGTGACCCGTCCGCCGATCTCACGAAAATCAGCATTGAGGAGCTCGCCAAGGTGAGGATATTTAGCGCCTCGCGTCATCTAGAGAGCTCATCGGATGCGCCCTCGGCGGTAACGATTATCACCGCGGAGGAAATTCACGCGTATGGATGGCGAACACTGGGCGATGTTCTGAACAGTGTTCGTGGTTTCTATACCGCTTACGACCGGAACTATACCTACCTCGGTACCGAGGGCGTGCTTCGCCCCGGAGACTACAACTCGCGAATGCTGTTGATGATCAACGGCCATCGCCTCAATGAGAACGTCTACGACAGTGCCCCGATCGGTACGGAGTTCCCGCTCGACCTGGACCTGGTCGACAGAATCGAAATCGTGCGCGGACCCGCGTCGAGCTTATTTGGAACGAACGCGGTCTTTGGGGTGATCAACGTCATTACTCGAAAGGCAGCAGGTGAAACGATCGAGTTGGCGGGAGATACTTCGAGTGGGCTGGAGCGTTCCGGAAGGCTGACCAGTAGTTTCCAGAAGGGGAGATTGGCTGGTCTTCTTTCCGGAAACTTGTATCGCGCGAATGGGCAGTCCCGGCTGTTTTTCCCCGAGTTCGACACGCGAGCGACGAATTACGGAGTCGCCGAGAATGGGGATGGCGACGGGAGCATGCATGCTTTCGGCGATCTGGAGGTCGGCCATCTCAGACTGCAAGGACTTTACTCCGAACGCACCAAATCCGTTCCGACTGCGCCGTTGGGTTCAGACTTCAACAAGCCGGCTACCTCGACCGATCAACGGGAGTATGTGGACCTCGCTTATCACCGTCCGGTTTCGGCCACGACCGATCTCGATCTTCGTGGCTACTTCGACGGTTATTCGTACCTGGGGTGTGCGCTCTACACCCGCCATGCGGGCGACACCAAACGCGGTTTTCTTATCGGAAATGCGGACTGGTCAGGATCGGAGGCTGTACTTAGTAAACAGATCGGCAAACATCGCGTGATGGTGGGTGGGCAATATGAATACACGTTCGCCGTCAGACAAAAGACCTATATTCAAGATTCGACGCCAACGGTGGATGAAAGAGATAGTCAATATTCGACCGCAATCTATGGGCAAGCCGAACTGAAACTCGCGCGCAAGCTTGCAATGAACGCCGGCCTGCGGTGGGACTGGTTCGATCGATACGGAGGCGCCGCGAGCCCACGAATGGCGCTTGTTTTTTCGCCCGATTCCAAGACGGCAATCAAGTACATCATCGGCCGGGCATTTCGCGCGCCGAATGCTTTTGAAAACTGGTATGCGGATGGCATCTACACGGAGCGGCCGCTAAATCAACTGCGGGTGGAAGAAACTCTCTCGGAAGAGGCGGTGCTGGAAAGAATCATCCGGGGATGGTCGAAGTTGACGACCGAACTCTTCTACAACGATTTGAGCCGGCTCATCGATTCAGAGCACGATTCGTCCAGTGGACTCTGGACGTTTGCCAATAGTGGCAGGTACAAAGCCCGGGGGCTGGGAGTCGAATGGCAAGTCAACACGCAGGCCGGCGTGATGTTGAGGAGCAGCTACACTCTCGCCGATGCCACGGACTCGGGGGGCCTTCGACTAGCAGCCTCGCCGGTTCACTCCATCAAACTGGACTTCGCAGTGCCTATGCCTTTGCGAACACGCGCAGCCATGGAGGTCTTGTACACGAGTTCACAAGTCGCCGTTGGACCTGAGGTGCTGCCCTCGGCGCTGTTGACCAACTTTACGTTCTCGACCAAGAGCGCCTGGCATGGATGGGATCTTTCGGCGAGTTGCTACAACGCGCTGAATCGCAAGTGGTTCGCGGTGGCAGGACCAACTCTGCCGTTGGAAAGCATAGAACAAGATGGTCGAAGCTTTCGGGTGAGCGTCGCAAGGCGTTTCTCGCTTCGCAAAGAAAGCCGGCATGAGTAGAAGTTTTCACTACGGGTCAGTCGGGCGATGTTGCTGCCGGCGGATGGCCATCAGCATGTGCTTGCTGGCCGTGTCTATGGCGCACCCGGTATGGGGAAGTGCGCAAACGCAGAGTGAATTCCGGGTGAAGGCTGCCTACGTTTTCAACCTGACGAAATATGTGGAATGGCCGTCGGAGAAGGAGTCACTCACGATCGGAGTGATCGGTGAAGGGCCGATCGTGCAGACGTTAAATTCTGAGCTGTCGGGCAGAATCAGCGATTCCCGCCTGATCAAGGTCTTAATCAACCCGCCCGACGATCAAATACGTCGTTGCGACATGTTGTTCATTGCATTTAAGTCGGGAAGGCAGATCGAGCAACTGCTGAGAAGGGTGTCTGGTTATCCGTTGCTGACGGTAAGTGATACAGCCTCCTTTGCCAGGCAAGGAGGGGTGGTTGGGCTGATCACCGTCGGCGACCGGATAGAGATTCAAATCAATCTCGAAGCAAGCCGCAGAGCCAACCTGAAAATCAGTTCGAGGCTTTTGAATCTGGCAACCCTCGTCGAGCCTGCTCGCGAAGGAGGTCGTTAGCAATGGGCGCAGCGAAGCCAAGAACGCTGGCGCAGAGGCTGACCCTGATCATTCTGGGGTCGATTGCCACCGCTGTGATCACTCTAACGGCAGCGTTACTGTTGTTTGGCGCGATGACGTCGCGGGATACGCTGAGAAAGAGACTGATGATCCTGACCGATGTGATCGGGCAGAACTCCAACGCGGCGTTGAGCTTTGGAGACCGTGCGGCGGGCAACGAGGCTTTGCTGGCCTTGAGGGCGGACACCGAGATTGTCGCGGCTTGTCTTTACGATGCGACGGGCGATCCGTTCGCGAATTTCCGCCGGGACGGCGCCAGCTCCGAGTGTCCGGCGAAACCTCCGAAGAGCGCGTTTTCGCGGCATTCGAACGAATACATGGTTCGTCCCGTGATCTGGAGAAATGAGCGCGTGGGCGAGGTTCTGCTGATCTCGGACCTCAGCGAATTTCAGAGGATCCGAAAACGTTTCCTGCCGGTGTCCGCGGGTCTGCTGGTTCTTGCGATGACGCTGGGGGGATTTGTCGGATCGGTATTGCAGCGACAGATATCCGATCCGATCGATCGCCTTGTCATTGCGATGAGGACCGTGACGACTCGGCAAAAATACGATATTCGAGTGAACCAGGAGACGTCGGCTGAGACCAACTCTCTGGCGATCGGTTTCAATGCCATGTTGGCCGAGATTCAGCGGCGGGACAGCGAACTTCGCCAGAACCGAATCGACCTGGAAAACGAGCTGGCGGCCCGGCAGCGGATGAACCTGGAGCTGGCGAAGTCCAAGGACAAGGCAGAGAGCGCGAATCGCTCCAAGAGCGAGTTCCTGGCGAACATGAGCCACGAGATTCGCACGCCGATGAACGGAATCATCGGCATGACCGAGCTGGCCCTCGAAACGAACCTGACCGCGGAGCAACGCGAGTATCTGTCCATGGTGAAGTCGTCGGCCAATTCGCTGTTGTCGATCATCAACGACATCCTGGACTTTTCGAAAATTGAAGCAGGGCGGGTGGAGCTGGAACAGCTTGAATTCAATCTCCACGAACTGATTGCAGAGACATTACGGATTTTTTCGGTAAGCGCCCGGCAGAAAGGACTCGAACTCAGCTGCGATATTCGAAGGTCGGTGGTGGAAAACGTGGTTGGAGATCCTCACCGAATTCGCCAGATCCTGATGAACGTCATCGGGAATGCGATTAAGTTCACGCAGGGGGGAGAAGTAGAAGTCATTGTGGAGCGTCTCGAGAGTGAGCCTCGGATGCTTTCGTTGGTTGTTCGCGATACCGGCATTGGTGTGCCGGTCGACAAGCGAGATTCGATCTTCGATGCGTTTTCGCAAGCAGACTCTTCACAGACTCGCCGCTATGGGGGAACAGGGCTGGGACTGGCGATAACCTCGCGCCTGGTGAAATTGATGAACGGCAAAATCTGGGTTGACGGTCGCGAAGAGGGAAGCGAATTCCACGTTCTCTTGCCGCTTCCGGCGGGAATGACATTGCCGCCGGCTTCCGCCAAATCTCGCGCAGACGCGAGCGCGTTGGCGGTGGAAGGTGAGGAGGCCGCGACTTATGGTGTCGCCGATCGGGTGTCGAATCCGCAGCGGCGGAAACGAAAGCTTCACCTGCTTGCCGCCGAGGACAACCGTGTGAATCAAAGGCTGCTGGTTCGTCTGCTTGAGAAAGAGGGCCATTGGGTGACGCTGGTAGAAGATGGTTATGGAGCCGTAACCGAGAGCGGTATCCGGAAGTTCAGTGCCATCCTGATGGATATACAAATGCCCAATATGGATGGGCTTGAGGCGACCCGGCGGATACGAGCCCGTGAAAACACTACCGGTGAACATGTCCCCATCATTGCTCTCACGGCACACGCGATGAAGGGCGATCGTGAACGGTGCCTGGCGGCCGGCATGGACATGTACATTGCCAAGCCTCTTCACAAACAAGATCTGCTGGATGCTTTATCAGGGGTGGGGTGTCCTCTCGAAACAGACGAAGCATAGGACCGCGGCCATTCCGTGCGGCCTCCCAATCGTTTGTTTTAGTTCGACATGCCCAAGTTCATCGGCAGCTGCGATATGCCATGAAGCCTTCCGAATCGTTGCCGATGTAGAACGAGAGCGCATAGTTGATGCCGATCGTTCATGAGCATTCTGTTGGGAAATGAAGAAGCCTGTGATTGGAACTGCGGCCGTGGCGCCCACATTACGCAGGCCGCGATACAGCCGTTCCGCAATCGACCGCTCGTTCTTCTTGTCAGTGACGACCCATCGGTAGCGCGTTCGGTTCAGTGTGCGCTCGCCAATGCGGGAGTCGATACATCGGTGGCTGAGTGTCCTGATGCCATTCCGGCGGTAAACAATCTTCGGCCAAACATGGTCTTGCTCGACACCGGCTCTTCGATGAGCGAAGGATTCGACAAGTGTCGTGTGCTTCATGCGGATCAGGGATGCTGGCATTGTCCGGTGATCTTCATCGCGGACCGCGGCAGAATTCCGCAACGAGTCCGCACTCTTGCCTGCGGAGCCGTGGATTACCTCACCAAGCCGCTGGAGCCACACGAAGTGGAGGCGAGAGTAAAGATGCACCTGCGCCTCCAACATGCGCTTGATTCGCTGGCGCAGATGCATTCGGCGAATCTGCAGCTGTTGGCGGGAGCGCAACAGTCATGTATGCCGCAGCCGGACGACTTTCCCAAGGCGCAATTTCAAGTTGCGCTGCAGCAGATCCACGTGGCCGGCGGGGATGTTTATGACGTGCTGAAGGTTGGAGATGACCAGGTCGATTACATCGTGGCCGACGCGAGCGGGCACGATTTGTCGTCGAGCTACTGGACTCTGGCACTGAAGACGCTGTTGGTTGAATACTCGAATCTCCTGTTTTCTCCGCTCGATGCTCTCTATCTGGTCAACCGTGCCTTGTTGAAGATTCTGCCCGATGAGGTTTTCTTCACGGCGGCCTATCTTCGCCTGGACCGAGCCAGAGGAGAGGCGCTGATTCTGAACGCGGGGCATCCGCCGGTCATTCACTTCTCGCAGGGCAATGGGAATCCACGAGTTTTACAGGAATCCGGCGACGTGCTTGGTTCCTTTGCAGACGCAACCTTTGGGAGGGCCAGCGTGAATGTTCAGCGGGGAGACAGGGTTTTCTTGTTCTCCGATGGATTGCTTGACTGCGTTCCGGGGCCTCTGGGTGGAATGCCAAGGCTTGTCGAAGTGCTGAAAACGGTGAAGAACAAGCCTTTGCAGGAGGCGGTGGGCGAGGCACTGCGGTTGCAACTGGGCACGACGGTACCGCCCGACGATGCGCTGTTAATGGGAATCGAGGTTTAGGCCGAAGGAGAAGAGGTAATGCAGACGAGAAGAAAGCAATTCTCAATCCGACGAGCGTCGAAGGCTTCGCGCGATCGTACTTTGTGGTGCGACACACCGTCATACCTCGGGGCGGCCGAGGGGATATGCATGCTGGTGCGGCATTTTCTGCAGCAAATCCGCATGCCGTATCTGGTGTTCTCGACGGAGTTGATTGTGCGGGAGTGCCTGAACAACGCCATCCATCATGGAAATAACGGCGACCCTGACAAGAGGATCAAACTGCGGGTCACGGCGGCGCGAGAATCGATCCGGGTGAGCGTGGCGGATCAGGGCAGGGGATTTGAGTGGAGGAAGTTTGTGAACCGCCAGCCACCCTCCGGCAGCGAGTGCACCGGGCGCGGTTTGGCGGTGATCGGCGCTTATGCCAGTCATGTGGCATTCAATCGCAAGGGAAATGTCATAACCGTCGATATCAACGATAAGCCTTGAGGAGATGAGAACGATGGCGACCAGTTATCGCGTGGATCGTACTGGTGCAAATTGCAAACTGTCCGTGAGCGGAGCTCTTACGGCGATCGTGATTCCGGAACTAAAAGAAGCGCTCAAGCGCGAGCTGCAAGAGGAGACCCGCGAACTGGTCTTTGATCTGCGGGAAACAACCATGCTTGATTCGAGCGGAATCGGCCTGTTGATTGCGAGCAGCAATACGCTTTCCCGCAAAGGCGGAACGACGAGGGTGATCAATCCGGCCGCGGAAATTTACGAGCTGCTGAGTACGATGCGGCTGGTTTCACGGCTCAACGTCATTCCTGCGATAGAACGGCAGTGAAGCGATGACCGACGAAATCATGCTGGAATTCGTAAATGAGTCGCGGGAACACCTGGCGACGATCGAGGCCGATCTGCTGGCCATCGAAGAGGCAGGCGCGAATGCCGACGACGAGTTGCTGAACAAGGTCTTTCGCGCCGCTCACTCCATCAAAGGCGCCGCCGGTTTCCTGGACCTGAAGCAAGTCAGAGAATTGGCTCACAAAGCGGAGACCGTGCTTGACATGTTGCGGTCTCGACAAGTGGTTCCCAATGTGGAAATCACCAACGTCCTGCTGCGAGCTTTCGATCGCCTTCGCGACCTCATCAATAACGCGTCGGAAAGCAATGCGGCGGACATAGCCGGCGAGCTGTTGGCGCTGCAGGAACTGGCCAGCTCTTACACCCCTGAACCAAAGAAATCGTTACTGGACAGCGAAGTGGCGATTCCCGGTGCTGCCAGTGGATCGTCGGTCACGATCGCGGCGGTGGATCTGGAACGCATACGCCGCGAGCACCATCAACTCTGGCGCATCACGCTCGACCTGATTCATGACGTCGATCGGCAGGGAAAGCAGGTGTTGCTGGTATTCCGGGAGCTAAGCCACGCCGGTGAGATCATCGACTGCGCTCTGGATTTTGAAAAGGTCGGCGACCTCTTCGGCCCCATTCTCACCAGTGTACCGCTGGAGTTAATTTTCGGAAGTGGACGTGGCGGGAATGAAATCGCGGAGATCCTTGGAATTACACCCGATCGAATGCAAACGCTGGAGGTCGAAAGGGGAATGCCCCAGCCGGATCGCCCGCGCGGGGTACTGGAAACGCTGGAGGTAAAGCAACTCGATCATCCAGAGGCGCCTGTGCAAGCGGCCACCCCGCAAGCCACGGAAAGAACATCAGCGACCAACGCAGGCTCCGCGAACAGCAACGCTCCGGTTGCCGCAGACGAAACGTTGCGCGTAAACGTTGCGCTGCTCGACACGCTGATGAATCTGGCTGGTGAACTGGTGTTGAGCCGCAACCAATTCCAGGCGGCGATTACGCAGAAGAATTTTCGAATGCTGACTTCGGCGGGGCAGCGTCTCAGCCAGGTGACCTCCGAGATGCAGGATGCAATCATGCGCACGCGGCTGCAGCCGATCGAGAACGTATTTTCCCGTCTGCCACGAGTCGTTCGCGACCTTTCGAATTCACTCGGCAAAGAGGTCCGGTTGGAGCTTGGCGGTCGGGACGTAGCGCTCGATCGCAGCTTGCTGGAAGGTCTTTCGGATCCGCTTACCCACATGGTGCGGAACGCCATCGATCATGGCATTGAGTCGCCGGAGGTTCGGACCAAGTCCGGGAAGTCTCGCACGGGCGTTCTCTCGGTGGAAGCCCGTCACGAAGCCGGCCAGATCGTGATTGAAATTGCGGATGATGGCAGCGGCATCGACCACGAGAAAGTGGCTAAGGCAGCGAGAGCTAAAGGACTGATCACCGACGAGCAGTTGAAGGGAATGACGTCGGATGAACGAGCGGCCCTCATCATGCTTCCTGGGTTATCTACGGCGGAGCAGGTGACGCAGGTGTCGGGCCGCGGCGTCGGAATGGACGTGGTGAAGACGAACCTGGACAGACTCGGGGGCCAGATCGAGATCACGACCAAGCGGGGCGAGGGTACACGATTCCGCATTAAGCTTCCGCTGACGCTGACGATCATTCCCGCGCTGATAGTGTCGGTCAGCGGGGAGCGTTTTGCCATTCCGCAGATTAACGTCGAAGAGTTATTACGGATTCGCGGGGAGGACCGCAAACGCCGCATCGAGGTGATTGGCGGCACCGATGTACTTGTCTTGCGCGACCGGATTCTTCCTTTGTTGAGGCTAAGCGACTTTCTCGGTATCGGCCGAACGTTTGTCGACGAGAAGGGGATGCGCAGAACAGATCGTCGGCGCACGGTCGCCGACAGGCGTTCTCCCCGGCATGACTTTCACGAAATCGGGTCAGTGGAAAGTGCGGACGACGCCGAGAACAGGCGCTCGCTTCCGGACCGTCGACGCAACTCATCGAACGCTCTCGAGATAGCGGTGGTTACGACAGGGACGTTCCGTTATGGGCTCATTGTGGAGTGCTTTCACAACACGGAAGAGATTGTCGTCAAGCCGCTCGGCCGCGACCTGAAGGAATCTCGCGAATATGCGGGAGCGACGATTCTCGGGGACGGCACGGTTGCCTTGATCATTGACGCTGCGGGTCTGGCGGCGAAGACAGAGTTGTCGTCGGTATCGGCCAGTCCACGCGCGCGGCAGCAGGAACAGCAGGCCCTCGACGAAGCGGAACGGCACGGTGCGTCGCATTCTTTCCTGCTGTTTCGCAATGCGCCCGAGGAGCACTGCGCGGTTCCGCTGGAATCGGTGCGGCGGATCGAGAGGATCAAGGGGACGCAGATCGAGTGGGCCGGCGGAAAACGCACGATCAGATACCGCAATTCCTCGCTGCCATTGATGGCTTTATCGGATTCGGCGTCGGTCGGGAAAATCGCCGATGGCCAGGATCTGGCGGTGATCGTGTCGGGACTTTACGGACATGAGGTTGGCCTGCTGGGAGCGATGCCGGTGGACGTGCACGAAACCGACGCGCTTATCGACACCGTTACACATCGACAGCAGGGAATCCCAGGGTCGGCCATCATTCTTGACCACACCACGCTTTTGGTGGACATGGCGGAAATTATTGAGCGGGTATATCCGGAATGGCGTAGCTCAGATTCACGTGTGCAAACGGAAAGAAAGTCCACGATCTTGCTGGCAGAGGATTCCGATTTTTTCCGCGCACAAGTCAAACGCTTTCTGGAAGGAGATGGACATGAAGTACTCGAGGCAAGCGACGGGGAAGAGGCGTGGAACCTGCTGTTGAAGAACTGGAAAAAAATTCGGGTGCTGGTCACCGACATCGAAATGCCTCGCTTGTCGGGACTGGAACTGAGCGCACGCGTTCGTGGCGACGAGAGAACGCGGACGCTGCCGATCATCGCCATGAGTTCATTGGCAGGTGATGAAGATGTTGCCAAGGCACAGGCCGCAGGAGTCAACCAGTACCAGATCAAGCTGGATCGGGACAGTTTGTTATTGCAGGTGCGCCGGCTGACCGGTGAAGAGGCCGAAACTTCAGATTCATTTCAGGCAGTTGGAGCTTAAGAGGACGATATGAATATGTTTGCAAACATGAGGATTGGGAAGCGTTTGGCTGTAGGCTTCGGTCTGCTGACGGTTCTGACGGTCGTAACTTCCTTGATCGGTTTTTGGGGAATGTACAGCTCAAACAGTGCTGCAGCAGGCCTACGCGATCACATGGCCAGGACCGCTGAAGTCAAATCGATGAGACACGATGTTTATGAGATCAACCTGGTGCTGTATCGGCTTGCCACTACCAGCGACAGAGAGGCCGAGGAGAATGATGTAAATGAGCTTCGGTCGCTTAGAAATTCGTATCGGGACAAACTCGCGAAACTGCAAGCGTCGTCCACAAGCGACAGCGGCAGAGCGATGATTCAGAAAATCAGCGATGCATTCGCGTCATCTCGCGAAACCAACGACCGGGTTATCGAATTGGCGACCAGCAGTAAGGCAGGCGATGACGAGGCAGCAATCAAGCTGTTTGTCAGCAAGGGAGCCCCTCGAATGCTGGCGATCGGAGCGGCAGTTGACGACTACGCCGCCCACCGGGAGCAACAGGAGCGTGATGCGGCTGCTTCGGCCGAGAAATCCCAGGCGACTTCGCAGCTTCTGGTATTACTTGCCTGTCTGGGCGCGGTGGCGATTTCAGTGCTGTTTGCAGTTTCGATCACTCGCAGCGTTGGCCGTCCGCTGGCGACAGCCAAGGATGCACTCGGGAGAATTAGTGGCGGAGATGTCTCGCATGATGTTCCCCCGGAGATGGTCGCGCGCAAGGACGAAATCGGCGATATGTCTCGCGCCATGCAGGAGATGACGGTCAGCTTACGGAGTCTCCTGAAAGACGTGAGCAGTGGCGTGCAAACCGTTGCGGCCTCTGCCACTGAACTAAGCGCCGCATCCAGCCAGACGACGACCAATGTCAAAGACATGTCGGATCGCTCGAGCGCAGTGGCCGCGGCGGCAGAAGAGTCATGCGCGAACACCTCATCGGTGGCTACATCGATGGAACAGGCGAGCACGAACCTGACCTCGGTCGCGGGTGCTACGGAGGAGATGAGTGCAACGGTCGCCGACATCGCCGCGAATTCTGAGAAGGCTCGCGCGATCAGCCAGAACGCCATGGCGCAGGCGCAAACCATCACCGATGCGATGCAACAGCTCGGAGTGGCGGCGCAAGAGATCGGCAAAGTCACGGAAACGATCACGGACATTTCGGCCCAAACCAACTTGCTGGCACTGAATGCGACGATCGAAGCTGCCAGGGCGGGGACTGCAGGGAAGGGTTTCGCAGTGGTTGCCAACGAGATCAAGGAACTCGCCAAGCAGACTTCGGAAGCCACCGACGACATTAAGGCGAAGATCTCCGGCGTACAGACTTCGACAACGGACGCCATCGGCAATATCAATCAAATCACGGGCGTAATTCGCGAAATCGGGAACATTGTTTCGAGCATCGCCGCCGCTATCGAAGAACAGTCAGCGGTGACACGCGACGTCGCCGGCAATATTGCGCAAGCCAGCAACCTGGTACGTGACGTGAATGAGCGGGTCGCCCAAACCGCGACGGTGGCGCAGTCGATTGCCTCGGATATCTCGGGAATCAGCGGGGCGTCGAGGTCGATTCGGGAAGGCGGCGAACACGTTCAGATCAGCGCCATGGAATTGTCGAAGCTTGCCGAAGGGCTTAGAACGACGGTTGGGCAGTTCACGGTGTGACGATCGATCTGGAAGAGGTCAGAAATGTCATACGATCAGGAACAGTTGCTGGCGTCGGTGTTTCGATTGGGCGAAGGCTATTTCGGAATTCCCGCGGCGCAGATACAGGAGGTGGTGCAACCGGGAACGTTAACGCCGGTGCATCACGCTCCGCCGTGGGTGTCGGGAATCCGCAATCTTCGCGGGCGGATCGTCACGGTGATCGATCTGAAGGCGAAACTGGGGTTGGGGTCCTTGGAAAGCGGCGCGAGCAATCGCATTCTGATGGTCGACTCTGGCGGTGAGCTGCTGGGGCTGCTGGTGGAAGGGGTCGAAGATACTATCTTTATCGATCCCGGTTCGGTCTCTCACGATTCTCCAGAAGTCGATGGGATCGACAGTCGCTTCCTGCGTGGAATTTATCCGTTCGAAAATCGTTTGCTCGCGCTGCTTGATCATGACGCCGTGCTTCGTTCCGATGGCAAGGCTGCCGCCAGGGATCTGGCTTCATGAAAGTGCTTATTGTCGATGATTCTGTGGTATTTCGGCGCGTGATCGCCGAGACGCTGGCGACGCTGCCGGAAGTTGAGGTGGCAGGCGTGGCTGCAACCGGAGCCGCCGCAGTGCAGAAGGCGCGAGATCTTCGGCCGGACCTGATCACTCTCGACATTGAGATGCCTGGAATGAACGGCCTCGAAGTTCTGGAAACACTGCGGTCGGAGGGGATCGAGTCGAATGTAATCCTGGTCAGTGCACTTACGCTGCGAGGGAGCGCATTGACGCTCGAAGGATTGTCGAAGGGGGCATTCGATTTCATCACCAAACCAGCGGGAGATGGATACGACAGCAATCGGAACAGCATCAAGGAAGAGCTGGTTCCGCGAGTGCGAGCGTTGGCACAGCGAGTAGCAGTGCGGAACATATTGCGAAGTCGCGGACCCGAAATTCAACAACGAACTGAACCCAGACCTTCAACTCAGTTCAGGATCGATCACGCAAGCAAGCTCAGAAAACCCGAACTCGTTGTGATCGGAGTTTCGACAGGTGGACCAAGCGCGTTAGCGCGCCTGGTTTCGCGCTTACCGGGGAACCTGGGGGTGCCTGTCGTTGTCGTTCAACATATGCCGCCACTTTTCACGCGTATGCTCGCTGACAACCTGGGAGGCAATTCGCAACTTGCTGTGCGCGAGGCGTGTGACCGGGAAGTTCTGGTTCCGAACTGTATCTATATCGCCCCAGGTGGCAGCCAAATGCGGCTGGTTCCGGGTGTGAATAAGGCGAAGACCATCGAGATCACCGACGATCCTGCGGAGAACAACTGCAAGCCCGCAGTCGATTACCTGTTTCGATCGGTCGCCAACCATTTTCCAGGCGAAGCTTTGGCCGTGATTCTTACCGGGATGGGGAGCGATGGCACGATCGGGTTGCGCCTGCTCAAGAGGCATGGCTGCAGAGTGCTGGCGCAAGATGAATCGACGTGTGTGGTTTTCGGGATGCCCAAAGCAGCGATTGAAGCTGGAGTGGTGGATGCGGTGTTGCCGATCGACGACATTGCCCCCGGTATTACTTCGGCGGTTCGTGGAGCCCGAGCATGACCAACGCGATCAGCGCGGAAGAAGTAGGACTGTGGTCGAAGCTGGTACATGACAGTTGCGGGGTCTACCTGGATCAGGCGAAGAGTTATTTGTTGTCGACGCGGTTGCAGGATCTACTGAAGGAAACCAAGGCGAATGGGTTCTCGGATCTTTACTACAAGGTGCGAAGCTCGCCGGCGTTACAGGGACGTGTGGTGGATGCGATTACCACCAACGAGACTTCCTTCTTTCGGGACACTTCGCCCTTTGATCTGTTGCGTCACAAGCTTATACCTGAATTGGTCGACCGCCGTAACAAGCTGGGAGTTCGCCCGATACAGCTGCGAATCTGGAGTGCCGCATGTTCGACCGGGCAGGAAGTCTATACCGTTGCCATTATTCTGCGCGAATTGCTTGGAGATTCGGACCGTTACGACATACGGATTCTCGGTACAGACATATCGAACCGAGTAGTCGCGATCGCGAGTCGTGGAATTTACAACCAACTGGAAGCGCAACGAGGATTGTCGCAAGACACGCTGACGCGACATTTTGACAAGCACGCAGAAGGCTGGAAGATTCGCGACGAGATTCGAGCGATGGCTTCATTCCGGACCATGAACCTTCTGCAACCCTTTAGCTTTCCGACGCCGTTCGATATCGTCTTCTGCCGAAATGTTGCTGTTTACTTCACGGAAGAAAATCGTGCGCGGCTGTTCCGAAATATCGGTAAGTGCCTGGCTAAAGATGGCGCGTTAGTCATCGGCAGCACCGAGTCGTTGACTGGATTGTGCCCAGAGTTTCAGCCGCGGCGTTACCTGCGTTCTGTCTATTACGAACAGGGAGCACCGGCACAATAAGGCCGGACATAAAGCTGAAGGCTATCTGGGTCGATATCTGAGGACGAGGAGCAATCAAAAATGTTTGGATGGAATGATTCATACGCGATCGGCGTATCGCAGATTGACGCCCAACACAGGCAGCTATTCGAAATCATCAACGAATTACACATGGCCATGATGAGTAGACAGTCCAGCCAGATTCTTGGGCAGACCCTCAGCAAACTGGTGGAGTATACCGTCAAGCACTTTGGCGCCGAAGAGGCGTTGCTTCGAAGCAAGAGCTACTCGGAGCTGGCTCAGCACAAGCTGATTCACGATCAGTTTACGGCGCGAATCAAGAAATTCCAGGCCGATCAAAAAGACGGGGTTGTCACGGTCAACATCGAACTGATGAACATGCTGCAGAAGTGGCTTGTCGATCATATTCAGGGCACGGACAAGAAATATGCCCGCGAACTGAAGCTGGTCAGCTAAAGGGTTGGTTTCATGGCGGTCTTAAGCTGGGGATGAGGCTTAGGCGGCCATGCCTGTGAGAACGCCGCGCATGTAGGCGAAGCTTGCGATCACGCCAGGCATGGGATCATCCGGGTGGACCTCATACTCCAGATCGACAAATCCCTGATACTTGGTTGCGACCAACGCCTGGAAGATTCCTTTCACTGGAATGATGCCTTCGCCTACCGCGACCTGGCTCTCTTTACTTTGGAAGTTGGTCAAGTCTTTCATGTGAACATTAAATAAACGAGGGCCCACCTCGTGAATTGCCTTCACTACGTCTGTACCGGCACGTGCTGCATGACCAACGTCGATGCAGCACCCCATCCGCGGGTCCATGTTCTTAACGACCTTGAGTATGTCGAGCGGTGAAGGCCATAGTTTGTCCTCCGGCCCGTGGTTGTGAATGGCAATGCGGAGATCGTATTCTTTGGCCAGCGTCTCAAGGGAGGAGAGCAAGTCAGCAGCAGGATCGCCAACGACCATCACCTTTATGCCGGCACGTTTGCAGTATTCGAACTTGCTGCGAATGTCCGCGTCACTATTATTGGGGAAATAGATAGCGCCAGCGGCGTGAACTTTGATCTCGGCGGCGGCGTAGTCCGACAGGGCAGCCTGTTCAGCCTGGAGATCGGAAGGCAGATGATCTTTAACGTCCTTAGCATTCAGTTCGAACACATTGAGCTGTTTCATCAAGCTGATCAATTGTGTGCGACTGAAATTCCGGAAAGTATAGCTGGCGAGTCCCAATCGTATGGGCGGAGCGGCGCTCGCCGGTGTTTGTGCAAACTGCGCTTTGGACGACACCAACGCACCCGCAGCTAATGCGGTCGAACGGACAAAGTCGCGACGAGAAATCCCCATAGAGTTCCTGCCTAGATTTTCGGCGCCCATCCGGGCTCGTAGTCCCTGCCCCACAGCTTCATCGCCTCGGCATCATTCTGGATTTGGCCGGTCGTTGTATCGAGCTGAAGTTCACGATTTACTTCCCAAGCCACATTCGAGAGTTGGAGCATGGTAACGGCAATATTGCCGACGTCGATTGGCGCGTTCAGCTTATCGTCCTTGCGAATGGCGGCAATAAAGTTGGCGAAATGAGCGTCAGTCATGGAGTCGCTGCCGATCAAATCGGAAGATGACGTCTGGCCGCCGACCTTGAACTCGCTCATCTTCTGGCCCTTTAAATCGTAAATCTCATAGCCATCGCGATCGACGACGACCGTTCCATTCGTTCCCATGATCGCCGAGCCGCGATCGCGCCCGTAGAACTTCATGCCTTCGCAGCTCTTGCCCTCCCAGGAAATCATTTTGTCGTCATACTCGAAGTTGGTGACCAGCGTGTCGTAGAACTGCCAGTCGTCCTTGAAGTGATAACGCCCCCCAGAAGCAGTCACCCGCTTGGGATAGTCGACTCCAAGCGCCCATCGGCAAACGTCAACCTCATGCGTGCCGTTGTTCAGTGTTTCTCCTGTTCCATAAATCCGGAACCAGTGCCAGTTATAAGGCTGAACGTTATCTCGATAAGCACGACGTGGAGCTGGACCTTGCCAGAGATCCCAGTCAAGTTGGGGTGGAACAGGCGCCTCCTTCCCGGTTCCTATTGACTTGCGAACGTTGCTGTACCAGGACTTGGCATAGTAAGGACGTCCGATTATGCCGTCGTTAATCTTCGCAAGGATTTCAATCGTGTGAGGCGAAGAGCGCTGCTGGGTTCCCATCTGCACTAGTTTTTTGTATTTTCTCTGCGCGTCTACCAGCATCGCCCCTTCCGCTGGATTGTGACTGCATGGTTTTTCGACGTAGACGTGCTTACCGGCCTGCAGAGCTGCGATCGCCATTGGGGTGTGCCAGTGGTCGGGGCTCGCGATGGTGACGGCGTCAACATCTTTGAGCGTCATGATCGCGCGAAAATCCTTCTCCGCGGCTGGTGCCTCTCCCATTTCCTGCTGAGTGCGTTCAGCGAACTTCCTCAGGATGTTGCTATCGACGTCGCAGACATGAGAGATACGCGCCGCATTTCGATTCGCTTTTAACGAGGCGAGATGAGCATAAGCCCGGCCATTCAGGCCAATAACGACGAAGTTAAGACGATCGTTGGAGCCAAGAATCTGAGCATAACTGCGGGCCGTTGATCCGAGTGCGAGTGCAGCCGATCCCCTGGCAAGAGTATTGAGGAAGTCTCGTCTTGTACGCATTTCGTCTTAACCGCCTCTCGAATTGAATGCGTTCGATTTCTCAGCAGGAAATGCCGGCCTTGGTGAGGGTTTTCTTCAAGCCCGCCATGCTGATTCGCGTCGACTGTTCGGGGGAGCCGGCTCCGCGCCAGTGCGTCTCTAGGCTGACGGCATGGCGAAACCCATCTTTATATAAGGCTTTAAACTGGCCGATCCAATCAACAATGCCGTCCCCGACCGGCGCCCAATCATATTTGCCATCTGGGTTTCTCACCACATCCTTGCAATGGCAGTGACCGATCCGGTGCTTGGGCAGCAAATCGTACCCATTTGGATAAGGCGTGCTTCCGATGGCAGCGGCATTTCCGGGATCCCAATTGAGCATAAAGTTCTGGTTCGGAATCGCCTTCAAAACTGCAGCAGCCTCTTCGCCTGTCGCGGTATTGCACGACATTTCGTTTTCAAGCACGAGGCTGAGGTTCTGCTGAGCACACCGATCGGCAGCCTGCTTTAGCCTCGCGTTAATGGCAGCCCGGTAGTGCGCTTGATCGTCGAGTCGCCAGAAGTCGAAGCAGCGGATCCTGTCGGTCTGAAAAGCCTTTGCGATGGAGATGCACCGTTCGAGCAGATGATCCTGTTCCTTCGCATCGTTATTCGCATGGAACTGATCACGGTGTTCGCTCAGTTTTGAGATCGGAGCTCCAGGCCAATCGGTCTTGAACAGCGGGCTAGCGATGTCCGTAACCCGCAGGTTATGCCCGACCAATATCTTCCTGGCCTCGTCAATTTCTTTAGGCTGGAGGTCGGTGACGTTCTTGTTCCACATAGACCTTAATTCGATCCATGAAAGCCCGAACTCTCCGGACGAAATCTGGCATGCCTTCTCAAAATCTTGAGTGATTTCGTCATTGATGACCGCCAAACGAAACGGACAGTGTTTCTGCGCGGAATTTTCGCGGGCAAAAGTCGGCAAAGCGGCCTGTAGTCCTAAGACACCCAAGCCGGCGAGCACTTTACGGCGTGTGCACATCGTGCCCCCAGAAGTCCGCTATGTTTTACATCATTTGCCGGCCGGGTTGCTAGCGTTGGGATTTGGTACGACCCGGATGTGGGCCATCATGCCGGCATCGCCGTGAGAGAGGATATGACAGTGATAAACGAAGTCCCCCGACTGAGTGAATCGCACCGACACAATCACTAGCTTCACGGTACATGCTCCCGTGCGCCAATGTTGAACCGTGCCGTTACATCCCCAGCTGCCGTGAGGTACGGCAATGCTGTCCATGTAGAGATTGTCATCGCCCCCGCCGGCGTCGGAAATGACACGGAATCGTGTCTGGTGAATATGGAAATTGTGGTCCTCGCCGGATACATTGACTAACTCCCACGTCTCGTTCACGGGTTGGTCGCCTGGGGCCAGAGGAAGGCAAACCGTGGTGCTGCCATGTTCAAAAGGTTCGATATCGCGGAAAGTTCCGGGCACCGGCTGACCATTGGCGTCGAGCTCTTCGTAACCCAGCCCGTGTTGGCCGTTCTTCGGGACCCCGAAGAAAATACGCCTGCGATGCCCAGGCGCCAGGGCGGGGCATTCGGTCGCGGCAGCGGTTTTTACCTCGGACGGACTGGAAGCTGCGGTAGCAGGCGATTTCCAACTTGTAACACGAAGCGCGGGCTGATTGGAACGGTTGCTAGATGGCGCAGGGAAGACCACCGTCGCCAAATTTACCATCGGCCAACTATCGCCCGCCGGGCCTGTCCCATAGCTGGCTTGTACGAGCGTGGCGGAACGTGTACCCACGTACGCGGGCACATACACCTCAACTCGAGAGCTTGGCATCACCAGAAGTTGGCTTGTACAAATCGTTCCGGATGCTTCTTGTCCTTGGTCGCAGTTGTTGGATTTCGTATCAGAAGCCGGAAGCGCACCTGGGATCGGCATGCCCTGCGGAACCGCCGTGCTTACACCGTCCATCGAGACTACATGAAACGAAATAGGGCGCCTGTTCGAACTATCGATCAGCTTTAACAGGTACGTTACATTACCCGAAGCGTTGGTAATACGCCAAAGATCGCCATTTGCACTAACGTCAATTGTCGGATTGACCTGCCCGTTGATGGTGAAGAACCAGCTTCCTCCGCTGTAGTCAGTTCCATTTGTCTGCAACACGCCGCGGCAAAATCCCTGGCGCGCAGGCTCGGAAGGGAACTGAAAGGTGTTACAAAACCTCGAATCCTGCTGCGAAAGCACGGTTCCATTTTTCAAGAGCTGAATGTCTTTCAAGATCAAGTGCTTGATCTGCTGCCCGTGCAACTCGAGATAGTCGGAAGGAGAGCCAATGGTGATGATTCCGCCCATGCCATGTGCTACCTGATTGAGGCTCAGACCATGAGAGTGCGGATGAAACCAATAGAGTCCGGGCGGATGATCGCGTGGTATGCGAATGTCATAATCGATTGGCTTGCCGGTGATGTCCATTCCCGGCATAGTCATCGATGGCACTTTGCCCGGGGGATATTCCAGAACATACACATAATCTCCATACGTCGGATCGTCTTTTGTTGGGCGATGGGGTGACACGATTAATCCGTGTGTATGAAGGTTCGTAGGATTGGCCGCGAGCATTGCTGGATCGGCGATTGCGTGAATCGCGTCGGCCGGAGCGGGCGGTAGCTGGTTTACCAGCCGAATCCGCAGGTGGTCTCCCGGCTGAAGTTGCAGTCTGACACCGCCGTAGGGAAACGCGGTCTGGGAGTTCTTAGGGCAAGAGTCTGCGACCGAGACCGATCGAGGACATACCTCGTAAAGCCAGGCTGTGGTATTTGCGCCGTCGAAGGAAACGGGCGCAGCTCGGGCAATCATTAATAGATCGAGCTTGCCGGCGACGCTGGAGAACACCGGCGGCTCGCGCAGTTCGTTCGTGCCGCTATTTTGAGCAGCCGAGCGATGGCAAGCTATTGCAAGAAATAGCCCAAGGAAGGCAAAGACCTTGGCGGTGGCTTTAAACCTTTTCACCGAAACGTCCTGATTCTGAACTTCGTGCCCAAATGAGCCATCCGATCACTGCCGAACTCCCTACGGCAAACCGTCGTAACATGCGCCATTCGTTGGCTGAGTGGGCGGAACTGGGGGTGTTGCCCACGGCTTGTTGGCGAAATCGAAGAATTCGGTCATATCACTCGCCGCGGCATCGCGCTTGTTAAGGTTGGGCAATCCAAAACGAGTCTCGATGAACTTGAGCACACCGGTGGAATCGGTGACGGTATGCGCAACATAGTTCTTTTTGCTGAACGGCGAGATAACCAGGTTCGGTACACGGAAACCATAGCGGGTGAAGTCGCCCGGCGGGTCGTTGTATCCGTCGGCAGCTTCGGTGAACAGATCCAGAGGCTTGATGCCGTCGGGATTGGGGACGTTCGTCGGTGGAGCGACGTGATCGTACATTCCGCCATTTTCGTCATACATGAGAAAAAAGACAGAGTCACCCCACGATGGGCTGTTCATCAGGGCGTTGATGATGGTAGCGGTCTTCGCGGAACCAACCTGGATTTGGTTGCCGAGGCCGGGGTGTTCATCATCACTTCCGAATCCCGGCTCAATCATCGCCACGCTGGGCAACGTTCCATTAGCAACGTCGGTGAAATACTCAGAGATAGGAACGATATTTGCCGTGTGCTGCGAGGCATAGGGTTGGAAGAAATTCAGGATCGCATCGCTGGGCTGGTTTTCGTAGTAGATCTTCCAGCTCAGACCCTTGGCGTCGAGCAGGCTGAAGATCGTAGGAACGTTAACGGAATTGTTGGGTTTGTGCGCATGTCCGGCAGAAGTCGCCGCCACCATATACATCTTGCTGGGTTCGGTTTCGGTCGGAGCGGGCGAGAACCACCGGTCTGAAACTCCAAACTGCGTTGCCATGTAATAGTAATAAGGTAGGTCGTTTTGGTCGTAAGAGCCCATTGCGCGAACGCCCGCGGTATCACTCTCCCCTTCGTATGCTGCTTCCCCTGCGGCTGACCACGCGAAGCCGTCCATCGTGGGTGTATCGGAGGCGATGTGAAATAGATTGAAGTTTTGATGACTCGCGACCCAAGCGGCCGAAGTGTTTTCGATACACATCGTCTTCAAGTGGAACGAGCCCACAGGAGCGTAGTTAGGTACGCTTGGATTCGTCTTACCCGGAGGCAAGACGTCGACATCCGCACCTAATCCTTGCGAAGTCCGGTAATCATTCAACTTGGCGAAATAATGATCGAAGGAGCGGTTCTCCTGAACCATGTAGATCACGTGGTTTACCGACTGAATGGTGCCGGAGGTATTCCCGGTTGATCCGCCGCCACCGCCACTGGTCGAACCACTGCTCGAGGTTGAACCACTGCTCGAACTTGCATCTGCCGTGCGGCTGAGTCCCGCTCCGCAGCTGATCAAAAGAGCTAGCGAACCAGCCAAGGCTGTCGCACTTACCAACTGCTTGAGACCGTTTTTTGCCATGGTAGTTCTCTCGATCTGATAGCCCAGTCGTTCAACTATTGAGTCTTGGCCACTTCGCCGCCGTTCGCCCCGGGTGCGTCGGCGCTCTGATTTGAATTCGCCGAGACACGGGCCAGATTCACGAAGAATGGGGTCACTTCCAGCGGCATCTTGTCGCGAGCCGAATACAGTGGCACTGGCTTCATGGCCTTCATTTCCACATGATCATTCCAGGGGTCAAGCTTGATGCGGCTGCCCAAAGGGAGTGCAGCGATCTGCTGAATGTCTTTCTCTTGCAATTGCGGCGCGGATTGCAGCAACGCGTCGAAGCGAAGTAGATCATCTTTCTTGGCGATTCGATTTCCAAAGTGCGGTGTCGTCAGCGCTGGAAGTTCTGCCGAGCGATCCACCAGTTGCCGCAAGAACAATTCCGCTGAAGCAAGCTTATCGGCATAGGGCGAATTCTTGAGCAGAGCGACTGCCTTCTGATCCGCCTCCTGTTCGTCATGCTCATCGCGGCTTACGCCAATCTTCTTGAATGTCTGTTCGTCCGGGAACAAGGTGCGATCCGCAAAGGAATAGCGCGTGTCGAGCCGATGTCCGAGCGCGATGTGAGCCAGTTCGTGGCTAAGCACCATCGCGAGGGATGCTTCGTCCGGAAGCACATCAAGCAGACCGCGGCTGATGACAATCGTGTGGCCAACTGTAAATGTTTCGAGAGGCGTGGTCAGCAGAACGCGGCAACGAACTTCGGGCACGATATTTAACTTGTTCGTTATTTCGATGTTATTGACGACCGTCTGCAGGACCTTCGACACGTCACCATCGGGCGCCAGCAGCCCGGCGCGCTCCATCCGGTCGAGGACGTTATCCTCAGCTTCGCGCTCCCACTCGTGCTGACTTTGGACCGGAGAGAAGTCGTTCTGGTCTTTTTCGGTCTTGTCCGCGACCTGATCGTTTTGTTCCACCTGGATATCCGTCAACTCATCTGTACGTCCGGAATGCTTCCGGTCATATCCCCACAGGCGCGTTTGTCCTTTCATGTCGAGTTTGCGGAACATCATGTACTTCGTGTCAGTCTCTTCCGTGTAAACGTAGGCGGGCAGCCATTGATCGGGCTGCAGGTTCATGCGCCAGCTGTCGAAGTGAAAGAAGAAGCTTCCGCGATTCGCAGGTTCATACGTCCCATTCAAACGAACGATGTGGTAGTCCTGATCTTCCACGTAGATACGACCGACGAAGTGTGGGCCCTTGAAATGAGGTTTTGCTTTCACCGAGAACAGCATCGTCCGCACATCGCCCAGGAATTCACGCCGCTCATACACAAGATCGTAGTGATCTTTGTCGAATTTATTGTTAAGCAAGAGAAGCTGCATGAATCCGAGAGGCAGGTAATCCATGCGATAGAAATTCGTCAAACGATCAAGCACGTGCGACACGAGGCCGCCCGACTTCTTTTCTTGAAATGTAATGTTCGAGAGTCCGCGCTCGTCGAGCTGTAAGCGACCAACGAAGTATGCATCGCTGGTCGGCACGGAACCCAGTTCCTGATCCGGCTTCAGGTTCTGGATATAAGTTTCGACCATGGGGGTGTACTTATGCATGACTTCCGCTAGTTTCGCTTCCTGGTAGAAGATTTTGTCCGCGATCGCAGCGGCGGCTGCCCGTTCTTGCGGAGTGAGATCGTCGGGCTTTGAAGTGGGCTTGGATTTCGCGAACGCCGGCGCCGCGATTAAAAGCAGCAACACGGAATAAATAGCAAAATGAGTTCGAATGAAATTTCTCAGCATAAGAACACCCTCAATTAACTTGCGAGTTGGAACACGATGTGAACGGTCGCCGTCATATCACACGGACGCCCGTCTCTCCGGGCGGGCTTAAATCGAATTTTCTCAGCCGCCGAGGCTGCGGCCTCATCCAGTCCATGCCCCAGTCCTTGTACGACTTGCAGCACATGGACGCTGCCATCAGCCTGGAATAAGACCTTCAAGTGGACTTCGCCTTCAATCTTCAAGTCGCGAGCCTCCTTGGTGTACTGCGGTTGAGGCTTGTCCACGATTTCGACTGGCACTGTTGCAGCCGGTGCGTTGTTCTTTGCCTGCATTCCGGGAGTACCGCTCGCGGTATGAGCGTCGCCAAATCCGCCAGCGTGAACACCGCCGCCGGGGGATTCACTGCTGGAGGCGGTCACCGCGACGCCCGAACCAAATCCTGCGCTCGCGACCACTCCGGGTTTGCCGTTTGCCCCAGCCAGTCCGTTTCCATTCCCTGGACCGGCGGGACGATCAAACGATCCAAGCTTCGGAGCATTCAGCTTTGCCGTTTCGTTCGTGCTTCCTCGAAAGCCGTTTTCATCGCCGAAGCCGCCGGTTTGCACCTGTTGTGGCGGAGCCTTGATGGTCGGCTTCGCAGAAGAGCCAGCAAAGACATCCGTCTTGACTGTCGGCTTAGGCGGAGCGGGCGGCTGCGGCGGCGCTGCACTCGCGAAGTGGTTAACCTCCACGTGACGCTCAACGGGCACTGGTGCTGGAGGCGTGGGCAACGGCTTCAACGGCTGAGCTTTCGCTTCTATCGGCGGCGGTTGGATTTCTGGAATCGGCTCAGGCTTTGGCAACGGTTTTGGCAGCCGTGGCGCCACCATGTGAGGAGGCTTCGAGGCTGGCGGCACGTCCAGTCTGGGAGCGATCAGAATCACGGATTCGCGCGGCATTGACCGCACAAGCCGAGGGGCGTATGTCGCGAGGCGAACAAACAAGAACAGCAGAAAAATCTGCAGGACGAATCCTGCTGCGAAAGGCCGTCGACGCGAATGCGCCGTTTCCGTTTGCAGGAGTGAGAGGGACAGCGAGTGCTCCTCGCGAATATTCAATTTCCCAGGACCTTTAGGGGCCGTACCGCTTTCGAAAGACATGAATCACCAAGACCGCTCGGGAACACTAACTCAAGTCCAGCGAATTACCGCCGCAGTCAGTGCATCGTGACAAATGCATAGTCGCCGTTTGCAGTGAACGTCAGCGGGGGCACCGAAGAATTCGAGCCGCACTGTTTCTCGAACGTGAGATGGGAGCAGCTCGTCTGATGTTGCCAGCTCTGGCGAACAATCACATCAATAAACAGTGGGCAAACAAATTACTTAGTGGGACAAACCTCGGCAGGTATGCAGCATCTCTGTTCGTCAGGTGCAAAGCTTACTTTTCTATGAGTCCTAAAACAATTGCGATCGTGTTCGGTACACGTCCGGAAGCCATCAAGATGGCGCCGGTGATTAAGGAACTTCAAAATCGCCCCGATGAATTTAACGTTCTCGTTGTTTCCACAGCGCAGCATCGTCATATGCTCGATCAGGTGCTCAACACATTCGAGATAACGCCTGACATCGACCTCAACTTAATGACGCCCAACCAATCCCTCAGCGGCATCACGCAGCGCGTTCTCGACGCCGTCGACGGAGTACTTTCCCAAAACAAAGTTGATTGCCTGATGGTTCAGGGGGACACGACGACCGCCTTTGCCGCAGCCTTGGCTGCCTTCTATCGGAAGGTGCCGGTAGCACACGTCGAAGCCGGCCTTCGCAGTCGCGACATGTTGAATCCATGGCCGGAGGAGGCGAACCGTCGTCTCGCTGCAGTCGTGGCTGGTCTTCATTTGGCGCCTACGTCGATTGCGAGGGACAACCTTTTATCAGAGAGTGTCCATCCAGAGTCTCTGGTGGTTACAGGTAACACTGTGGTCGATGCGGCCTACTGGCTTATGGAGCGCAAGAAGACCGATATTCCATTGCCGGACGGCGTGCCGGAGAATAAACGACTCATGCTTGTAACGTCGCATCGACGTGAGTCGTGGGGAACCGAACTGGAGAATATTTGCGACGCGATCGCGGACCTTGTCATGCAATTTACGGATCTCCATGTTGTGTATCCAGTTCATCTGAATCCCAACGTCCGCAGCACTGTGCAGGAGAAGCTCTCAGGAATTGACCGAGTACATTTGACTTCCCCGATGGATTATCTCGAGTTTGTTTCTTTGTTACGTAGAAGCTACCTGGTCCTCACGGACTCGGGTGGAGTGCAGGAGGAAGCCCCAACATTCGGAAAACCC